>Ga0209632_10000498_pt1 | contig 40851 bp, 41 predicted proteins | sample COG_10_FD_184754 | JGI IMG/M metagenome (GOLD analysis project Ga0209632, IMG submission 184754) | Pelagic Microbial community sample from North Sea - COGITO 998_met_10 (SPAdes) (version 2) | ecosystem: Environmental > Aquatic > Marine > Neritic zone/Coastal water | place: Helgoland, sampling... | reverse complement strand
CCATGGGGATGGGGATTAGAACAACCCATCAGAGCACCCTTGTTTTCAAAGATCTGTACTGATTGGTAGCTTTCTCCAAGCGTATGAGACTCCCGCTGCCAAGTATCAACCACCTGTTTAATTTGCTCCACGGAAAGTTGAGGGAGTGTTTTACTGTGATCAGGAGAAAAACAAATCACTCGGCTCTCACCCTGCTCGGCGGACATCCGAAATAGTGGATCATTACTTCCCGCCGGGGGAGTGTCTGGCTTTAATGCTGCAAAATCATTGTCGAACACATAAGTGCCAGTGTAATGATCATTGGCCTCCCCGTTCATTCGGGTATTACCCGGGCAGAGATAGCACTCTTTGTCATAGTTTATATTCTCGAAAGGCTCTGACAGCTCAACTTTTCCCTGCCATGGACGAGCCCCGCGGTGGGGTGATACCAATACCCACTCATTAATCATAGGATTAAAACGGCGATGCGGATGATTTGCAGGATCGAATGGTTCTGTCATAGGGGTAGCATACTAAAAAGTAATACCTTCATCGATAAAAACCAACAGTTTATCCTTTTAGGCGTACCGCCAAAGGCGACGATATAACGCCGAAACCGATGCGATCATGGCAGCCACAACAATGTCATCGCTTTTGCATCCTCGTGATAGATCCATCCAAGGGCAGACAAGACCTTGCAAAATTGGACCAATGGCCTGGCAGCCACCTAATCGTTCTACGAGCTTATACGCACTATTTCCCGATGACAAATCTGGAAATATCAATACATTAGCCGGCCCCGCAACGTCTGATTCAGGGGCTTTTTCTTCAGCAACATCAGGTATTAGTGCAGCGTCTACCTGTAACTCACCACAGACGTTTAGGCTTGGCATAAGATCCCTCACTTTGGCGCTTGCTTGCCTCACCTTAACAACATCAGGATGCTCTGCAGAACCTAGGGTGGAAAAGGATATTAAGGCAACAGACGGCTTTTGACTTGTTAGTATCTGATGTGTGTTCGCAGAATCAATAGCAATATAGGTTATCTCTTAATAGCCATATTATGGTAGAACCAATTGATTAAGCATGGTGCTGCCAGTTAGTACACTCTAATGTAACTTAGATCGTTTCCAAAGCAAAAAAAGAGGAAATAATCTTGATCTGTAAGTTGTCGCAAAATGCATTTATAGCCAAATAGAATATAATATATTGATAAAATTAACTAATTAGTGTAATATTTATTCTTTAAATCACTTTGCGACATCGCTATGTCTCAACAAGAATTTGAATTACAGCATGCAGCCGAACTTCTAGCTAAGGGCTCTGGCAGGGTCTGGCGCCTTGAAGATATACAGCATGCAATGGAAGATTTAGGCCAAGCCCCAACCAAACGTACCCTAGAACGCTGGGTCTCAGCGATCCCTTGGCTTGGAGCATCAAGTCAAGCAAGCGAGCAATTAGATGAGATAGGTCGTCCTGCAATACAGCTTGTGTTGGACGCTCTGGTCTCAGCAGCGCGAAAAAAGCGTCAAGCGGGGTTATTTGTGAAAACACATAGCCTTGAAACTAAAGACGGTGGTTTACAGTCTAGCGGAGCTAAAGTGTTAGTTACTGAAGATGGTAAAGGGGCTAAACGCTGGTGCTTGTTACATGACGGAACAATGAGTTCGATTCAAGCCGGGCTAGCAGTTTTAGCGGGTGACAAGCCGACCACATTTTTCCCTTCAGGCGAGCTCGTCAGTAGCTGTCGCGAACTGAAAGATAGAGGTACTGATCAGCATATTGAGATAGCAATTGCCCAGTTTTCTGAAGCCGCCCCATCAAACAGCGCTGACCTACCTGAAAAGAATACCACTATGAAAAGCCAGCCCACCAAGCTGTCTCACCTCGATCGGTTGGAAGCCGAGAGCCTCTATATTATTCGAGAGGTAATGGCCCATGCTGAGAACCCTGTAATGCTCTACTCAGTGGGTAAAGATTCTGCTGTGATGCTGCATCTCGCGCGAAAAGCATTTTACCCTAGCCCTCCTCCCTTCCCTCTTATGCACGTGGACACACGATGGAAGTTTCAAGCCATGTATGACTTCCGTGACATTATGGCAAAAGAATCAAAAATGGAGCTCATCGTACACACCAACCCAGAGGGTATTGAAAAAAACATCAACCCCTTCGATCATGGCAGTGCCCTGCACACTGACATTATGAAAACCCAAGGGCTTAAACAAGCGTTAGACCTACACGGTTTTGATGTAGCTTTCGGTGGCGCACGCAGAGACGAAGAGAAAAGTCGCGCAAAAGAACGTATATTTTCCTTCCGCAACAGTAGCCATCGATGGGATCCCAAAAACCAAAGACCCGAGCTTTGGAATCTTTACAACTGTCGTAAGTCCCCGGGCGAAAGTGTTCGAGTGTTCCCGCTATCCAACTGGACAGAACTGGATATCTGGCAATACATCTATCGTGAGAGCATTCCTATCGTGCCACTTTACTATGCAGCTGAGCGCCCGGTGGTTGAACGCAATGGCATGCTCATTATGGTGGATGATGACAGATTCAATTTACTACCTGGAGAAACCATAGAGCTTAGAAAGGTGCGCTTTAGAACCTTAGGCTGCTACCCATTAACCGGTGCAGTTGAATCATCAGCAACAGACCTATCACAAATCGTTCTAGAACTATTGCAAAGCCGTACCAGCGAGCGAGAAGGTAGGGCCATTGATTCTGATAGCAATGCGTCAATGGAAAAAAAGAAGCAGGAGGGCTATTTCTAATGGATCAGCCAATCGTTAAAGAGCACCATAAAGACATTCAGGCTCAGGTAGATGCCTATATTGAAACTCAGTCCCAACTGGAACTTCTGCGCTTTATCACCTGCGGATCAGTGGATGATGGTAAGAGCACCCTTATTGGCCGAATGTTGTATGAAGCCCAACTGATCTTTGAAGATCAGGTGACCTCCTTACAAAATGACTCTAAAAAAATGGGCACACAAGGTGGAGACATTGATTTTGCTCTGCTCGTTGATGGCCTTGCCGCAGAACGTGAACAGGGAATCACCATTGATGTTGCCTACCGATTCTTTAATACCGATCGTCGTAAATTTATTGTGGCCGATACCCCAGGGCATGAACAATACACCCGCAACATGGTTACCGGTGCGTCAACCGCAGACGTTGCCATTATTTTAGTTGATGCCAGCCAAGGGATCCTTACCCAAACTCGCCGCCATTCCTTTATTGCTTCTCTGTTAGGGATCGAGCACGTGGTGTTAGCGGTGAATAAAATGGATTTAGTGGATTATTCTGAGAGTCGATTTAATCAGATCTGTGATGATTACAATACCTTGCGCAAGCATCTGGCATTTAAGTCAGTGACACCTATTCCTCTGTCTGCCCTTAAAGGGGACAACGTGATAGATCGGTCTAAACCCATGGGTTGGTATCAAGGCCCTACTCTACTAGGGTTTCTTGAAACAGTTGATATTCGAGAGAGACTCAATCAACACGCCTTCAGATTCCCTGTGCAGTGGGTCAATCGACCCAACGCTGACTTTAGAGGCTTTTCAGGTACCGTTTTGGCTGGCAGTGTTCAGCCTGGGGATTCAATTCGAGCCTTACCCTCGGGCCAGTTGGCTAAAATCGACCAAATCGTTCTCTCAACCCAAGAATTGGATAGAGCCGTCACCGACCAAGCCGTCACTTTAACTCTGGATCGAGAGATCGATCTTTCTCGGGGAGACCTGATTGTCTCAGCAGATGCCCCCTGTGAAGTGTCAGATCAATTTGAGGCAGAACTGGTGTGGATGGACAACGAGCCCGGCTATATTGGACGGCGTTATGCCTTGCAATTAGGTACCACTCAAGTCAATGCCAGCCTATCTGACATCCGATTTAAATATGACATCAACACCTTTGAGCAATTACCTGGCAGAGATCTTGCACTGAATGAAATCGCCACGGTTCAAATCAACTTAGATGCTGAAATTCCTTTTGAAGCCTACACAGACTGCTCAGGCCTTGGTGCTTTTGTCTTAATCGATCGCTACAGCAACGCAACGGTTGCCGCGGGCATGATTCGTTTTGCCCTGCGCAGAGCATCTAACGTACACCGGCAGGCGCTCTCTGTCGATCGACCAGCAAGGGAGAAATTAGCGGGACATCAGGGTCGAGTCGCATGGCTCACCGGACTTTCAGGTTCTGGTAAATCAACTATTGCTAGCGCAACAGAAAAGATCCTCCATGAACAGGGATACCGAACCTACATATTAGATGGCGATAACGTACGCCATGGCCTATCAAAAGACCTCGGGTTTACTGTGGCAGATAGGGTAGAAAATATTCGCAGAATTGCTGAAGTGGCGAAGCTGATGATGGATGCAGGAATCATTGTACTCACTGCGTTCATCTCACCCTTTAGAGCTGAGCGAGACATGGCAAAGAGCCTTTTCGAGGAGGGGGACTTTCTTGAAATCTTCGTTGATACGCCACTAGCGGTGGCTGAAGAGCGTGACCCTAAAGGACTGTATAAAAAAGCACGAAGTGGCCAGCTCCCCAACTTTACGGGTATCGATAGTGATTATGAAGTACCAGTGAGTGCGGACTTGATCATCCAAACAGAGGGCCAGACAATCGATGACTCTGCCAGAGAACTTATTGAAGTGATAACAAGAAATGTACAGGAGTAAGGTATGACATTGCGCGAAGATCTAAAAAACCCAAACTCCCATGCTCGTAGCCTAACAAAAGCACTAACCTGGCGTGTCACTGCGACTTTAACAACAGCCCTTATTGCCTATATCGTGACAGGTGAGATTGGTACGGCCGCTGTTATTGGGGGAATAGAATTCGTCGTAAAGTTTTTCATTTATTATGGCCACGAGCGGGCTTGGAATTTGATTCAATAAGCTTAGTTATCAATAAGGGTATTTATCGCATGCTAAACACTTTGGCTTCGTTTTGTTATTTTTTGATCTGGCTGATCTTTCGCAGCTGATTAAACGCCCGCTGCTCATAGCGTACTAATTTTCGATGCGCCTCGAACTTCTCATACAGTAAGCCCGGAAGATCATTATCCTTTCCCACCTGCTTAGCGAGCAAAGCAACAATCGCACTGCGCTCCGCTTGAGTGACACCAGATCCTAGCTGGTCTAGTTCAAGTACAAACTCCCCCACCACCTCAATCGACATATTACCCAGACGATCTTCATTCAGCCTGTCTGTATAGGCCGCATGCTTTGCCTCAATCACCTGACGGGAACTAGACAGCGCCTCGGCTAACGCCTGAGACTGGGCACCCGAGTAACCGCTATTGATTAACTCTTGCGCGTAGGAGCGGAATTCAGGGGCTAGGTAGGCATTAACAGGGAGAGAATCTGAAGAGGTATTTGATGCAGAAGAAGGTGAGGCGCTGAGGCCATGTTTGGCGGAATTTCTTGCGCTACGAAGTTTACCCTCACTCGTCAAAGGGCCTGTGGATTTTTGTGCGTTCGCCCTATTGGCGACTAATTTCTCGACGCTGATCTTCATAGGATTGCTCAACGCGCTGTTCAAGTTGGGTGATTTCGAGGGACATTTTTTTAAGCAGCTGCGGCGCAAATCGGACCGATTCGTAGGCCTGCATCAGCAAACGCATATTCTTAAATTGGCGTTCGATTAAGCGGTCAATCACCTCTAACTCTTTAATGGTCTTGCGAACCGCCTCCGCTCTTACCGAGGCAAGGTTATAGCCTTTTGAACGCAATGTACTATCAAGATAAGCCTGGTCTTCAGGCTCAATAATTTCACCACTCCATGATTTAAATAACGCCTCAAACACGCGCAAGGAGGTCTTTTCGAGACCTACTAAGAAATCTCGACGATCTACTAAGCAGTTAGCCATTCTCATAACAATTAAGTGGTCTTTATCTTTTTGATAAGTCTTTACCCACCAAATCAAATCCGCCACCTGACGCACCAACTCACCCAGAACGCCACTGGGTGAATCATAGCTAGCCACAATATTATTAACATGCTCAATATACTCAGGCAGCTCGCTATAACTAGCCTGCTGAGGTAGTTTGATATCCTTTGATTCCGTCATATCAACAACCCATCATTTATTTAGACACATGCAGCGTGACGCCCGGATTGACTAAGGGGTCGCCTGTAAATTGAATACCAGCCTCTTCCAGAGCAACCTTAATTAACATTAGCACGCTCGTGTTTGCAGAAGGAATTCCCTCCTGTAATTCATAACGACGGAGAGTCGTTATCCCTACGCCACTTTTATTAGCGAGATCAGTACCACTCCAACCTAAAAGAGCGCGGGCTGCCTTTATTTGACTTGACGAAAGCATTAATAGACCCTATTATGGTACTTATAATACCATTTTACGGGCTTTATAGCCCAAATAACGAGCATAACATGATTGATGATATCTTAGCCAAGTTTGATGGTGCCTTTGCGGAAAATACCATAAGGGCCTATCGATCTGATTTTATTCAATACCAGACCTGGTGCTCACACAGTAATATTGACTCAATACCGGCTACTGCCGAGGCCATGGCGCAGTATGTTGACTACCTTTCCACCATAAGAAAAAGTGCAACCATCCGCAGAAGAATAAATAGCCTGGGCACGGTACTAAAGCTCTCCAAACACTATGACCCCACCAACCAGCCAGAGGTGATACTGGCAATAAAACGAATGCACCGCAAAATTGGACGCGCCCAGCAGCAAGCCACTCCACTCACCAAACCGCTACTCAACCAGCTACTTAGTAATTGCGATGACAGTGTTAGGGGTTTAAGAAATCAAGTCCTCCTAAGACTCGGCTACGAAACTATGCGACGCAGGTCGGAGCTCTGCGCGTTTAAGTTTGAAGATATCTACCAAGCACCGAACGGAAAACCGGCTATCCGGCTCAACTTCTCAAAAACGGATCAATTCGGAACGGGAAAGATACTACCGATCAGTCAAGAACTGTTCGACTTATTAGAAAAATGGAGGAGCCTCGTTAGCGATGAAGGCTACATTCTAAGATCAATTAGCCGACATGGGCATATTGGGAACAAGCTACATCCAGCAAGTATAAGCACCATATTAAAAGCACTGCAAAAGGACTTGAAAATGGACTCTGATGAACAACCGCTAAGCGGTCATTCCTTTAGAGTAGGTGCAGCACTTGATCTGCTAGAGCAAGGCGTGACATTGGAAAAGATCATGCTTAGAGGGGGATGGCAGACTGATACTGCCGCAATAAAATATCTTCGTAACTATGATCTATTATGGAAACCTGCCAAAATGAAGCCGTGTTCCACTTAATTTAAAACCTATCAACAATTGACGATTATAGCTAGAACACTGCCGTTATATCTTTTCCCCACTTACCTTTACTGTCGCTTTGACATTAGCTTTTGCGACATCCGAATGGATCACACGCGCAATATATTTTTTCATATGCCCTTCACCGTGCGGAAACTCAATTCTCTTAGGCACAAGGTCAAACTCGATGAGCCCTGCATTTTTTAACGCCACAATAGACTCATAAGCACCTATCGACCGGTAGTTAGGATCATTTATACTTCTACTAACCCAAACATCATCAATAAACATAAATCCTTCTTTAGAGAGACAAGCAAGTGAGTTAACGATATCCATTGCAACGACAGGGTATCCATGAGCACCATCAACCCATATTAAGTCGAATTTTTCATCTTTTTTATGTAATAACTGGAGTGAATTTTGCTGAACAAATGTAACATTTTCGCAGGTCTGTATAAGCTGATTCCTCTCATCAATAAATCGAGCCCTTGCCTCACTATCACCTCGGCCATAGGTCTGGCTAAAAATAGGGTCATTATCTGGCAAATTTATTGTAGAGATTTGAGCTCCGAGAAATAAGACCGATGACAATTTAGTACTTTCAGCCGCATATGTACCAATTGCTAACACGGAATCATTAAGTCAAATTTCAATATATTAACAAGCTTTTTAGCAAACTCACTTGAACCAAAATTGCTTAGATGTACTTCATCAACTCTCAAGTATTTTTCTTTCTCGTAGTTATAAAACATATTAATATTAAAATATCCATTGAGCTCACCTGAGTTTGTTTCTCTTGACTCATCATACATTGGAATAATTTTTACATTCGCTGGACAGTCCAAGGATTGTAATATTGCGTTAAATGCGATTAAGTCTGCATAGCTATGCTGGTTTGCACGATCTCTATGGTAGAAATCAAAGAAGTGAGACTTAAAGTTATCAAATATTAATGGGGGCGGTAGTAAGTATACCTGTACACCAGGAATACTCCATTCATCGAAAACTTTAGTGATATATTCAGCATTTAGCTCATTTTGGTCATACCTCAATGATAGTATAACCGTCTTGACGCCTTGGTTTATTGTTTGTAAAGCAAGCTCGTGTAACTTTATACAGTAATTAGGATAACTGTAATCTTTGTTAGTTACTAAACCACAGCCTGCCCCACCTAGCTGAATAATCGATTTATGTTGAGATCTTAAACCACTGGAGATATCAGCTGCTGTTGAATCTCCAAAGACAAGTATCTCTCTTTCGCCTATATTTTTTGGCGCACAATTCCAATTAGCTATAAAATCATCAATATTTACTTCACCATCTTTACCGTTGAACCAACATTCTCCGGATTTTGTCGATACTTTTCTTACATATTTTTCCTCCGAGAGTTCATTGTAGAGTGTGTAATTAAAGGATTTATTTAGCCTTGATACATCATCTGATTTAAGAGTCAAAACACTTCCGAGGATTACAAAACTAATAATGCCTATACTAGATAAGATAAAAATGGTTTTCCGCGAAATATTCTTAGTGTTTCTAAATGGTTTCTCTACCCACTTCCAACTAACGTATGCCATTAGTAAAGATGCAAGAATGACGATGATTAATAAAAAATCAGATAACTCGCCAAGTAGCCTGTGCCGAGAAAAAGCAAGGAGGGGCTGATGCCACAAATAAGCGCTGTACGACATTAGCCCCAGACCCATAATAGGGGGAGCACTTAAAAGTCTATGGACAAAAGTTTTAGGAACAGCTGATAGAATCAGCAGCCCAGTTCCACATGTTGGGATCAAAGCATAAAGACTTGGAAAAGGAGTATTCTCATCAAAATAAACTATGGCATAAAGAATCATACCAAAACCCAATAGACTTAGTACTTGATTAGTCTGATGTGACTTAAGGGCGTTATTATATTTAAGGTAGAAAGCAACAAAAACACCTACCAACAACTCCCAAGCTCTTGTCGGGAGTAAATAGAAGTTTGCACTTGGTGTGTTGAAAGCGGCCCAGTGAGACACTCCTAAGCTAAGTACAAAAGTTATGAAAAGCAGGATCAATACTCGCCCAACACCTAATCGCCATGACAGTAATAAAAATATTGGAAACAAAATATAGTATTGTTCTTCAACTGCCAAACTCCAGGTATGGAGTAAAGGTTTAAGCTCTGCACTAGTATCAAAATACCCACTCTCCTGCCAAAATAATATATTTGATGAAAAGGTTGATACGGCAACTAAGCTTTGTCCAAAATCTTTGAGATCACTAGGTGTTAACCAGTGCCACGCAAAAGGTATACACGCGAGTATTACAAAGAACAAAGCAGGTAGAATTCTTCGAGCGCGTCGTTCATAAAAATTTATCAGACTGAACTTACCCGCAGCCATTTCAGAGATGATGATTGTGGCAATCAGATAGCCGCTTATGACGAGGAAGATATCCACGCCAACAAAGCCTCCACTAAACTGCTTAAAACCGGCGTGGAAAAAATCACTGGCAATACTGCCAATGCTCTTAAACCATCAATTTCCGCTCTGTATTTCACTTGGGCTCCTCAGAAGTATTTCGTTACTAGCAAGAAACTGAAAACTCATGGTAGCATTCCACAGACATGCTCTTTTAATTCTAGAAACTGCAAAAACCAACTAGTTTCCATTCCTAACCCATATTTGATTAGACATATTTTCAAAGTCTTCAGCAGCTGACTTACTAAGGTATTCTGAGCGTCTTTTCTCTCTCAGAATAAATCCTGATGACGTTAAACATCTTTCTACTAATTCGGATTGTTCTTTAAAGTTCTCATTAACTTCTATAAAAACCGATTTACAAATTTTATTTTGTAATATTTCTAGTGCCCCAGACAAAATAAGGTGTTCAATTCCATCAACGTCAATTTTAATGCAGCTTGGGACTTCGGTTAAAATTTCGATTTCAAACATTTGATCTAGACTAAAGCCAAGCAATGAGTACTCAATAACATTTTCAATCTCATTTCCATCAAACCCGTAGGTTACTCCAAAGGAATTGAGTGCACCACCTTCAGATATATTTGAATTAATAAATGGCGCTAAACCACCTTTGTCTGACAATGGGTTAGGAATAATATGAATTTGTTTTGACAATGAATTTATACTGATATTTTTAGCTAACTGTTTCAAATTAAATACCGATGGTTCAAAACTATATACATTACCCTTCATTAACTTAGCATAATATATTGAATAGATTCCAATATTTGCCCCTACATCAAAAAAAGCACCGTCGCCACCAAATTCTTCAATCCATTCAAGCATTTCGGGTTCTTTATCAGAAAATGATTTTTGCCTAAATAAACAAATTTCGTTGGGTGTATATAAGTTAAATTTAACAGTACTTCCCGATTCGCATTTGTGTTGAATACTGCGGTATTCTTCGTCGACTTTACTAATTAAGATATTTCTTCCAGTTCGAGATATTTTAATCGGCAGAAGTAACTCAAAGAGACGTTCTAATAAAAAATATAATTTAATTAAAGTTATTTGAGGAATTACTAAAATATTTTTTAACAGCGTTTTCAAATTTTGCATAGGATTTAGGGTCAGTAAAATGGTTGGGGATGATATAGTTGGAAATTCTAATTTTAAAGCTTTTAAGTTTTTCGTGATTGGTTATAAACTAGTTTTTTGGGGAGTAAATGGTTGTCACTCAAAGGATTCTTTACGACTGACTAAGATCCTGACTTTGAATTCTTTGAACAGATATTATTTTGGGATTTTCTATCCTTAAATTTTACTAAATATATTCTCTCAACAACCCAAAGGCACAACTCAGCCATACTCATACTGTCGGAATAAAATGCCAGTCGCTCAATAAAGAGCCCTCATTTGTACCATTACCAAAAATTACTGTAGCTCTTATTTATGGAACGACGAAACGCAATTAAGTAAACTAACGATGTAAATAAAGCGAAATTAAGTGTTATAAACATCAAATAATTTACGCTTGTCGCTAGTAAGAACGTTATAGGTATAAATATCACTATTGAAAATATATTTAGCCCTAGAATCAAAGATTCCTGTTTAAATCGCATAAACACACCCATCAATAACAGCTGTGGCAACTGGAGCAGTAATATAAGCGGAGTTAAGAACACTATTGGCGCAGCACCAATCGCGGTTTCTCCCAATATAGTAACTAAGACTAATTCCCCAAAAAAATACAGCAATGGAGGCGACTATTTGATAATAAAACTTCAAGTTGCAATTATATTAATAACACTACTCTGTCACAAATGTGCGTTTGTCTTGATTATTTTCTAGAAACTCATAGCGAAGTGTGCGTTCCAGCCCGTTTTCAATTCCTACCGGAGGGACAAAATCTAAATTTTTAATGCTAGTACCAAATTGCGTTGTCGACATGAATTTTTTAACTCGGATTTTGCTGACAGGAAGAGATTTACCTAAACATTTCGCTAACAGATCGGCACATACGCCAATTCCAGACCCTAAAAAAGCAGGCAACCTAAGACCAACACTATTGACTCCAAAAAGTACACTTCTTGCCTTTGAGACTAAATAATTCATATCGAAGTCAGGCTTGTCGATATAATTATACACATGGTAGCCACTTTCGAACTTACTGGCATAGCCCAAAAAAGCTGCAACATTCTCTACATAGGCCATAGATTTAATATTCTTACCGCCGCCAAACATTACAAATCGACCCGTTGCAATTTGCTTTAGTAAGTTATAAACATTTCCACGATTACCCTCGCCAAAAATGACCGTTGGTCGAACTATAAACAACATTCTTTTGTCGGGATCTTCGTCATACCACGCTTTAAAAACCTGTTCAGCAAGATATTTAGTGCGGCCATAATCATTAAAATAATTAGGCGCTCCATTTTCATCCGTGCCAGCCTTAGCAAAGCCATAAATAGCAACAGAGCTTGTAAATACTATTTTGCTAATCCCATACTTTCGCGCAGCATTACAAAGATTTTTGGCACCAGTAACGTTGACATCGTCGTATTTAGTAAGCGGCTTAACGTCATCTCTATGAACTGCTGCTAGATTTATTAAGACATCGCATCCGGCTAGCTCGGACAGAGAGCTAACATCTTCTACATCTAACTTAATAGTATCCTCATTAGATTTATCTATGTCATAAATGGCATAGTCTGATCCACTTTTATCGAGTCTGCTAGCGAGACGCGTGCCTAAAAAACCGGCGCCTCCCACAATACCAATAATCTTTTTCACTTCACACTACCTCTCAAAAAATTGACTACAAGATGGCCAATTGTTTCAATAAACTCAAAGAACTAAGTTCTCTAATTCCCTGATTTCGTCTAAGAAAAAAACTGATTCGTTACCAGTACTTCTTTGCCTTAGACTCTTAATATGTCCATCAACACGATGCGAAAATAAGTCTTTTATAGAGCCAAAACAATACACAGGTTTCCCATAGTCTTCTGCCATTGATGATGATGAGAATCCTAACAAGCATTTACAATTTTTGTGCACAGCAAATAGCTGAGCCGGAGCGCTGGACGTTAATATGGTAAAGCCAAACAGGCGATAAAAATAGGTACGGAAAAAGAATCTATCTCTAGGCTTGAATTTAACACAAATGGATATGTCATTATTTTTACTAAAGCGATAAATCGCCAAATTTAATTTAATAAAACCGTAATACGAGATGGCCTTACTTTTAATCAAGTTTTTCTCAATCAAAAGCACAAAAGGTTTCTCGGAATCTTTAAATCGATACTCTATCAAGTTATAATTTTTTTCTCGAGACGCTTTAATAACTTCAGTTATCGGATCAAGTGCGACCATTCCATAACTATTTTTTGGTATAACCTTGGTCTCGCCATCCTGCTCATAAAAATAGTGTTTTCTCTCGACTAAATCACCAGTGAAAAAATTCAATATTTTTATAAAAAGCGGCAGCTTTTCATAGCCTCCGCTTTTTATAACATACCTTTTTTCTTCAAACGCCACGAGGTTAATGAGTCTATTGGACTGTGTCTTAAAATGAAACATAGCGCCGATGTCGCACCAATTACCGTAAGTGAGTAATTTCTCTGAACAGGAATAAACTGGAATTCGAAAATAGAGGTAGCAGACGTATACAGGCAGTAACCACGAGAAAAATCTCGACCTTAAAAATATATTATCTCCAAATAATCTGATAGAAATATTCGATTTGCGTATAGTATCGCGCAAAAATTTATATATTTTGCGATCCCCATTCACAAGAATGAGAATATCTTTATCGCCATAATTCAGTATGAAATTAACCGCATTTATGAGATTTGGATAACTTTGGACAATAACTATTAAATCAAAATTATTTTTGATTGTGCCGATCTTTGACTCTCTCATCTTTTTTAACTTTTACCTAGCAGCTTTGTTAAGCTAGCTTTACTGAATAGAAGCATTGTAATCAGATAGATAAAGTAGACGAACACAGTAGAGTAAGCTATGCCTTGTAAACCATAAAGTTCAAAGCCAATCTTGTTAAAGATTATTTTTAAAATAGGTAGTGGCAAGACAATAAGTAAAAGTAATTTCTCTTTATCAACGGCGTATAGAGTTAACTTAATAGGAGTAGATAAAGCCTGAATTATTAAAAATAACAATAAAATATTTAATATTTCCGCGGATTTTAGGTATTTTACCCCAGCAATTGATATCACTATTAAGTCACTCAATTCTGTGGTTATAAAAACTCCAAATACTATTATTACAAAAGCCGTAAGTATAACCTTTAAATGTCTGTTAGTTAGCTCGAGGGTCCCCTTGGTCTTGATTTTTTTAATCAATGGCGGAAAGAGCACATTAGAAACTACTGATATCCCCATTAAGCCAAAAAATATAACTCTATTAGCAACTCCATATATACCGACATCTTCGTTAGAACTTAAAATACTCAACATTATGATGTCGATTTTCGTAATTATCACCCACATTATATTTGTCAATGTAAAGATTGCAGCTGACAATAAAAATTGCCTATCAACATCGAACCCACCAATCAGTTTAAACTTTGAGTATTTCTTAGAGTTAACTAAGTCAATTGAAAAACTGAACGCCGTAGAAAGAATAGATGCAGCAACAATCCCAGTAACACCCCACTTGAAAGTTATCGACACTAATACTAGAACTAAATACGCTATGGACTGGCAGATTTCAGAAAAAGACACCCACCCAAATACCTCATGAGCTTTAAATACAATTCTTACATAACTTCGCAAGCTATCAAGCAAAAGAATTATGGAATAACATCGAATTAGGGAAACAACGATATCGTCATATCCCATAAACATAACAATTACATTTACAGCCAAAATCGCTAGCAATCCACTTACATTTCTCAGTCCCGATTTTGCAGTTAATATTTGGTCTAAGTGATCTATATCTCTGCAGGCCTCACGAACCAATGGCTTTGACATCCCGGGGAGCGTAAAAATCTGAAACAACTCACAAAAAGCAACAATTACAGAAAACTGCCCAAACTGCTCGATTGACAATGATCTGGCCATAACACTGAACGCTAAAAGTCTAATTAAAACCTTGACTAGTTGGCCCCCTGATAAATATGAAATATTTTTGACTATAGAGTACAAATTAATCCAACCAAATCAATACATAAGTTTGTGTAATAGGAGGGCAAAACGGAAGATGGTGAGGATATTTACTTAATATCGATTGACCCACCAGCAAGATGTTTTCCTTAAAAAAAGAAGACACTCGATAGACAAGTGCATAAGCATTTTATGTGAACTATCCGTAAATCGATCACAGTTCATTGATGTAATTTTTTTGTTCATCCAAAATTAATTGAACAGTGGAATCTTCACACCCAAGATTTGAGAGAGATTGTTCGACTTTCGCTAAATCAAGCTCGATCACTTGCTCAAGAGGTCTTTTATCCATCATCCTAATCCCTTTCTCAAGTGTCTCTTCGTCAAATTCTATCCTAAATCTATCTCTAAGATATGTGACAAATCTATCCGGATCACTCACAATACTTTCATATGTAACCATCATATCTTGTCTTGACCAATATGATGCCTCAGCTTTATTCTGTCTGACGAGCTTATTAAGAACACTCTCTTCTTCTTTACTAATCGAGACGTCATTAAATTGAAAATCAAAATAAGTATATTTCCCGTCCTTCCATACAAACTCATTGTCTGTGCGTGTTTCCATAAATAGCGGTTTTAGGTCACTGTGTTGAAGATTTTTAGTGGCCTCATACTTGAACATCCTAGAGAGTGTCTTGGACCTTGCGACTCTATTGCTTGAAACCCAAGAGGTAAAAAGATAGTAAGGGCTCCTGTAAATATATATCGGATTGGCTTTAACAGGGAAATTAACATTTAAACTTTCATAAACTTCAGGAGGCAATTCCCATAAAAAGACATTCCAAGTATTCTGAGAATCGTTTAACTCCATATATTTTTTAAATTCGTAATCTTTGTCTGCTCTGTCATGTCTTAATTTAAGATCAATCTTTGGCATCATATTCTGCTGACTATAATAATCGGACGTTCGCAGATTGATGTGTCGGCCCAAATACCCATACCACGAGTAACAAAGCATGTAGCTCGCAGCCAACCTACTCGCAGCGTCAGCAGAAATATCTCCGGAACAGTATGCATCAATATACCAGTCTAAATCTGGAGTATTGAATGGTAATTCAATATTTTTCGCAGCTGTTACTAATGGGATTGCCGCACTTTTTCCACATCTAGAAGGTCCTAATAAACTTAAGGCATTTAGCATAGTAATTTTTCCTATAGAACGGTGGGTACATTTATCAATATAGGTCTTTGATATCTAATCGTCTTTAACCTACGAAACATTTAAATGCTTTAAGATGCGTTGACAAACATAATCCACCTGCCCCTCTTCAAGATTATGTCCGCTTGGTAAATTAATCGAATTTTCACTAATATCAATCGCATTTGGGTTATAGCAGTCTGACTTCCACATCGGATATTTACTTATAGTCGGGAACACGGGTCTTGAATCTATACCATCATTTTTCAGCAAGCCCATCAGTTCGTTTCGAGAAACGCCAAAGTCCTTATCCAACTTTATTGACGACATCCAATATATACTTTTCGCCCAGCCTGCCTCTCTATTTAACAACAATCCAGATATTCCTCCTAACCTTTGCTCATACCATGAAAAAATTAATCTTTTTCGAGCAATTAATTCATCAATCCGCTCAAATTGTGCCAAACCTAGTGCCGCTTGGATATTCGACATTTTATATTTATAGCCAATTGTCTCTATCCAGAAGGTATTATTAGGGTCTTTGCTTCGGCCGTGTTCAGACATTTGCTTCACGTTGGCGTAAACTTCATCGTCGTTCGTCAATAAAATGCCCCCCTCTCCAGTAACCATCATTTTTGCTCCCTGAAAACTGAAAGCGGCGACATCACCAAATGTCCCACAGTACTGGTCATTAAAAGTAGCACCGATAGCAGGCGCGGCGTCTTCCAGAACCCTTAGATTATGCTCCCGAGCGATAGACATAATTTCATCCATTTTTGCAGGATGCCCATAGAGATGCACAGGCATCACTGCCTTCGTTTTCTCAGTAATAGCATTTCGAAAAGAATCTGGGTCCATTGTCCAAGTACTTTTGTCTACATCAACAAAAATCGGGGTAGCTCCAACATAATTTACGACAGTTGCTGTCGCAACCCATGTCAATTCAGGGACGATTACTTCATCACCGGGGCCTATCCCTAGCGCTCTAATTGCCATGTGCATTGCGCCCGTGCAAGACGAGGTTAACAGTGCATGCTTAAATTTGAATTTTTCCTTGAATGCGTCTTCAAGCCTGGTTAGATATGAGTTCCATTCGTTATTCCAACCATTTCGTACTGCATCATTGACATAATCAATTTCAAGCGATGTGATTGATGGCCCTGCAGTCAATATATTCTCATGTTTGTTCATTTTAAAAACCTTTTCAGTGCGTTACATACAAAAACAACGTCCTCTTTAGCCAGATTAAAAGCTCCCGGCAATATAAAACCATTTTCCTCAAGATACTTTGAATTTGGGCTCGCACTAGTTGCAGAAAACATTGGCATTCGACTAATTCTAGGTTGAGCTGGTCTCGCATCAATGTTTAGTTCATTGAGCTTCATTAGTAAGTCTTTTCTTGAGATAGATGCTTCTTCAGTAATTTCGCATGATGGGTAACAATAAGTACTTTTCGTATTAAGAGCTGGTTCTATCACCCTACAAAATTTAGAATCCTTGAGGTTTTCTAAATATATTTCGAAAATGGCTCGTTTTTTAGTCAGCAACTCATCCATTCTACTCATTTGAGAATATGCGAGTGCGGCAGGTAAGTTAGGCATTGAGTAATTCCAGCCGACATGATCTGACCAATACTGCATTTTAGAATCCGTCCTACCATAGCTTGCCAGACACATGATTTTTTCATATAGACTCGAGTCATTTGTTACTATAGCGCCCCCTTGTCCACCAATTGCTATCTTTGCGCCCTGAAAGCTAAAACAACCTAGATCACCAATTGTGCCAACTTTCTTACCAGCAAATTCCGCTCCTAGCGCAGGCGCCGCATCCTCAATAACCTTCAGATCATAGCGTCTCGCAATTTCAACGATCTGATCAATCGCACATGGATGACCATTCCAGTGAACGGCAATAATTGCTTTCGTTCTTTCAGTTATCTGACTTTCTATCAACTTAGGATCTAAATTCCAATCGTCCTTTTTCACATCAACAAAAACAGCTTTTGATTGAGAATACAAAATAGGCATGGCTGAAGCCACACAACTACTGTCTGTTGTAATGACCTCATCATCTTTATCTAAGTCTATCGAAGCCAAAGCTAGATGTATTGCAGCTGTGCATGAATTCGTTACGTAGGCATGTTTAACATTTAAATATTCACACAGCCGATTTTCTAATAACTGAGCGTGCTTTCTGTAGTTTTCATAGTAGCCATTTAGCACAGCATCTCTAACAAAATCTGCATCATCAGTACTTATATCTGGGCCAGCATAATTAATCTTTGTCATATTCTGCTTCCTCGATTCTAATTCTAACCTCATATTTTTTACCATCAGAATAAAAGTATGCTCCAGGCTTGCCCAAACAGTCTTTCGCTCTGATAATATTTAATAATTCGGCACCCTCATACTGTCTCGTCAAGTCGATATTGCAGATTTTATTAATCTCATTTGTCCTGTGACAAGTCATCACCGAATGATCCTGAGGCGTTAATTCATAATTACCACTGACAATTTTCGGATAAGTCAACTTAAACAATTCAGTGAGCTCCACCATGCCTTTTTCATACAGAGTATCCCCATTGTCTAACCAGTCATAGGCAATTCGTTTCTGTGCAATGACATCTCCGTCATCTACGCCTGGTGTTACTTTATGTATAGACACTCCGTACTCAAGTTCTTCCACTATTGCCCAAAAATTTGGGTGAACACCCCTATTAAACGGCAATAGTGAATTATGAGTATTAATTACACCTTTTCTTGGTATGTTGATAATGTCTGATTTAATAATGTGAGGCCACCATGCCAAGAAAATCCAATCAAGATCGAGGCTCTTTATAAAATCGATATGATTGCCAATTTCGTCGTAAAAAACATGAGGGCTAAACGTTTTAAACTCCTCATAGATCTCAGAATCTTCTTTATCAAAGACTATTAGTTTTAAATGCTCTTTATGCTCATTGATTATATATCTCAGTACTTCAGTACCGATTCTCTTAGTAGCAAAAATTGCTATGTTCATAGTTTTCCTCATACGTAGTAAATTCCTAACTTTTAGTAAATGCTCTTACACGAAATATTGAACAAACTAAGTATTCATTAAGTAATCGTAAATAAGAGTTCTGTTTAATCCATACTCCCGCAATAAATAGCTCTGATGTCCAACCGCTCCACAAACATCATTATTAAGGTAAAAGGGCTGAATTTTTAATCCTGACTCCAATAGGAACGAACAAAACCCCCCAGCTAGGAGGTGTTCCTCTATAACTACTATTTCTTCATATTCATTTAATTGATTAAAAATTATATCTCTTGACTTTTCAGACCAGAGCGGCATGGAACCAATTGCCCAGTCAGACCGAATTCTTTCATGCTCATCCCAAATGCTGTGCGCCAGTTCCAGAACTGCTCCTGTAGTCAGTATAAGTTTTCGACAATTATTTAGATTCTTGAGTATTTTTACCCCGCCACAAGTTAACAATGGTGTTGATTGGTGGATATTAGGTTCGCCCGATTTATTAATCCTCAAATATGAAGGTTGTTTATTTTCAACCAGAAAACTCATACAGGCCGACATCTCCATCGGATCTCCCGGCGCCGCTATCAACATGTTGGGCATGCTCCTAACAAGGGCAAAATCTTGCACAGCATGATGCGAATAGCCCAAATTGCCATATGCCAGACCACCGCCTACCGACACCACGGTCACAGGTAGATTGTGATAATCAACATCGTTTCTAATCTGCTCTGCACAACGAAAAAGTGGAAAATTCGCAATCGAATAGGTGAAGACATGGTATCCTTCAGAAGCCATTCCTGCTGCAATACCCGTCATATTTTGCTCTGCTATTCCAGCGTTCACAAACCGCCCAGGAAACTCCTCAGCAAAAGGTTCCACCACTGAATAACCAAGATCACCCACTATTAACGCTATTTTTTCGTCTTTCCTTGCATGGACAACTAAGCTTTCAATAAAAGTATTACGCATCCTCCAACTCCAAAAGAGCCGAGTTCAATTCCTCTAAATTTGGCGATTTGTAGTGCCAGTCAACGGAGTTTTCCATAAAACTAATTCCTTTTCCTTTAGTTGTTTTTGCAATGACTACAGAAGGCTTGGAGCCTGATTCTTTTGCAGCTTTCAGACAATCACTTAGGTTATCATGATCATGTCCATCAGCTGTAAAAACGTTCCACCCAAAAGCGCTGAGCTTTTTATCTAGCGGTTGAAGGCCAAGAGTCTCATCAACCGACGTTAAACTTTGAAGATTGTTATAGTCTATTATTAAAATTAGATTATCTAAACGATGATGCGCAGCAAACATTAGTGCCTCCCAATTACTTCCCTCTTGCATTTCTCCATCACCCACTAATACATAAGTAGTCCATTTTTTTCCCATCAATTTAGCTGACAAGGCTTTACCAACACCAAAAGGTAAACCGTGACCTAGTGATCCCGTTGAAAACTCAACTCCTGGTACTTTATGACTAATGTGATTCATCAAAATCGAATCGTCCTGTCCATAGTCGAGCAACAGATCTCTAGGGAAAAAATTAATTTCAGCTAATACCGAGTAAACTGCTACGCAAGCATGTCCCTTGCTCAATATAAAGCGATCTCTGTCAGGAAACTCGTCATCATGAGGTGAAACCTTCATAACTTTGGAATATAAGACAGCAAGAATGTCAATAATGGACAGTGCGCTTCCAATATGCGAACCTTTTGAACGGTGCACCATTTTTAGTGCATTTATTCTTGCGCGCTTTGCTATATTTTGTGAAATATTCATTAAATTTAAAAAAACTCCAATGCAGTTAAGTGCTCGTAGCACCAGAATTGTAAAAAAAGATGCAACTTTCGCACATTATTACTACTTAGTTTGACCAGCTATTCACTTATGAAAGCCCGATTACTACTATTATCCTCAAGGAATTCATACCTAAGCGTTTTATTGAGTGCTTCCTCTAACTCTCGTTAGTCGTGATAAAACTAACTCACAGAATTTTTTAACCCGGAAGCGCGCATAATCTTATCTGCAAAAAATCACTAACATTCTTGCTAAGAGTTCAAAATAACGTGAAAAAGACACAAGACTTTCTCACTCTCAAACACACATCGTATACCTTATGTTTTAGCTAGACTAAGCTGTCATCCAAAAAAAGACATTGAATATCTTGGCCAGAAATTTATCTTTTTAAAAACCCGATAATAATTTCCTGAATTTTATAGAGAGGCTTCAAACCTAATCCAATTAATAATATGGGATTTTTCTTTAAAGCATAGGAAATCATAATAAATTGATGCGATATTATTGAGGAAAGATTTTTAGTACTTGTGCCTCCAAGCCGCATCATCACGGAACAACTTTTTATATAACCAACAGCAGAAGGTCTAACTATTTTAGAAAGATCATAGAAAAATTCGTAATCAGCATTTATCTTATTCGTAATATTAAACTTAAGTTGGGCGTATATATCTTTGTGCGCGACTAAGCCAAAATGAGGGTATTGAGTCCCAAGAAAAATTCTAAGCCTTGAGAATTTTCGAACAGGCCAATATCTAATCAGTCGCAGAGACGTCGGTTCGACCATTCTCACCGGCAAGAAAAATATCTTCTCACTTCCAGATCTTAGTCTTTGTATAATCTGATCTAACGCGGAGGAATCAACAAAATCATCTGAACCAACAGTTAAGATAAATTGATTGGAGCAATTAGTGATTCCTTTATTTATTCCATCGAAAATACCATCATCATTCTCAATTATTAGTTGGTCCTCATCTCTTAAGAGCGCTCTCATTTTTGATATCGTATCACGTCGCGATCCGCCATCCTGAATAACGATCTCCAAGTCGCACCGAGGATAATCTTGAAGTTCTGACAATATGGCAAGGATTCTTTCATCGTTGAAAGATGGGATCAGTAGCGATAACTTATTCATGCTCTTCAACTTTAGTCAAAATCCAGGGAAACGTTTTTTCAATTCCTTGTCTTAAGTTATATCTAGGCTCCCAAGATAGCTTCTCAGCTATAAGCGTATTGTCACTATTCCTTCCCCGAACACCAACAGGTCCTGGAATGTTATTGATAGTAATATCCTTACCAGCAACTGACGCAATAAGGTACGCAAGATCGTTCATTGCTATCATTTCATCTGACCCGATATTCACCGGACCCTCCCAGTCAGATCGCGTCAATCGTTTCGTTGCCTCTACACAATCATCAATGAAAAGAAATGATCTAGTTTGTAGACCATCACCCCATAAATCAATGGCACCGCCAGATTCGACTTCCGCAACTTTTCTACACAGAGCGGCGGGAGCTTTCTCACGCCCGTCATTCCAAGAACCGAGAGGCCCAAAAATATTGTGATATCGCGCGACTCTCGGTTCAATACCTTTATTTCTTCCGTAAGCTAAAAAAAGTCTTTCTGAAAAAAGTTTCTCCCAGCCGTATTCGCTGTCAGGATTTGCAGGATAGGCAGAATCCTCAGCACAATTAGGGTTATCAGGGTCCAACTGGTTGTGCTCAGGGTACATACACGCAGAAGATGAATAGAAAACCCTTTTAATATTCCTGCGGTAGGCAGCATTAGCGACATTCAGGTTAATTAGAGCAGAGTTATACATAACATCAGCATCGTTCTCACCCGTAAAAATATATCCAGCGCCACCCATGTCCGCCGCAAGCTGGTATACCTCATCAAACTGCATGTCAAAAGCCGCAGCGCAAACCAAAGGGTCAGTCAAATCACCTACCAAGAAATCTTGGCAATCAGTCTCCTCATAGCGAGGTTTTTTCTGGTCCACTCCACGCACCCAAAAACCCTCACTCACCAAAGATTTTGCGAGATGATGACCTATAAATCCTCCTGCTCCCAAAACAATTGCTTTCTTTTTCATTACTACATCCTCGTTTTAGTTAATCTGAAATTATCGAAATTTATTTTTAATAGTTAACTACGAACCTAGTCGGTAACAATATTGAAATCCCTTTGCATTCGTCTGCTAGCAATACCGACATATTTGTGGCTAGAAAGCCTAAAACTCATAATTGACTATTTTGTTTAAAATTTCGTACGAATACATTGCATACTCTCTAATATACATGGTCTTCATCATTGAATGCAGGCCATTTAATTCGGTGAAACAAAATGTATTTTTACTACCATCTACATTCAAAGCAGCTACCTTTCCGTCGTCATCAACAACAAGTACTCTATTAGTTATGGGCTCAACATATGTTGCAATCTTGGGACGCATCATAGCTACATATTGCACAAATGAAGTAATCAGTCCTTCATTATAATTACTACCAAGCTTCTTTACGTTAATGAAAACGAAATTACCATGCCCTTCCATTTGCTCGAAAAAATCTAATAATAGTTTGTTCTTAGGGATCGGAATATTTCTATTATTTATCACTGCGACACCATTTCTAACCGAGAAATACTCAAATTTTTCGATGAACTGACGGTCTGACTCAAACAAGTCTGATAAGTCGGTATCTATTAATACCAAATGAAAAAGCTGCCTTTCCGATAAAGAGATCCGGTTGTAAAAATACTCAAGTATTTTTTGTCTGTTCTCACGTAAACGATCTTTATCAGAGGAAATATTTGAATCGTGTCGTCTATATCCAAAGATCAATTGCCTTGCCATGACAACTTTGACTTTATTCACTTTGAAAAATAGGTAAGTAGCGTAACCGTCCTGACTATCAATTTTCATCTCGGCTAAGTCTATCCCTTTCAGACACGAGGTTCTAAATAAGGTGCATGCTCCATGAAAACCTAGCCCCGCATTCTCCATAGGAGGCGCAATATCTCTAATTACACGACTATTATTATCTATGACGCTCCATGACCCATATGCTCCTCCACAATTATCTGAGTTATTGATCGCGTCAAACAGCATTTTTACGGATTTCGGATATAAGAAGTCATCGGCATCTAACCTCATAATAAACTCGTACTCATCAAGATATTCTGCATAGACCTGATGTATTACAAGAGGTAGCATTTTAGGAATATTTATTACACTAAATTCACCAATAAGCGTTTCAAGTCTGTCGCGATCAGTTTTGCTATCTGTTGTATTGACAACCACAACGTCAAATTCAAATGTTTTCAAATTTTGTCGAATTGACTTGATACACTCTTCAATAAAATCCCAGTGTTTATGAAATACTACGTATACTAGTAATTTACTATTATTCACAGACATCTCTTTTTAGCACGAATTGACCGCTATTTAAGTCTCTATTGACCTTTTTACCAATCAATTCTAGGTACGACAAACCATCATTGACAGGACGTTTCTCAGCTATATCATCTCTCTGAACGACTTCCCCAGATCGGATATTTCTTTTCAAATACGCCCCACGCCTAAAGGTTTGGATATGATTATTATCTTGCTCACTTAAGGTAGGCTTCTTTTCGCTTGAGCCACATACCTCATATACCTTGTCAAAAAAAACGTTTAACTCTTTTATATCCTCACTAACCAAGCTTACCTGATGATCCCTGAACGACAAGTTTTCCTTATCATCAGTAAAATGAAACTCAAGGATTTCTGCACCTCTTAGAGCTGCCATTTCAAGAGCGAACGTCCCTAGAGTGTGATCAGAATAACCAACCCGACAACCAAACTTTCGGTACTCACTCATAACATTGAGATTAGCCTCTCCCATCGGGATGGGATACATTGACGTGCACTGAAGAACATAAAGAAAGTCGGGCTGATTATAAACGGGGTTAATTTCTCTAAGAGTGTCAATTGAGGAGCTAACTTCATTAAAAGTACAAAGCCCCGTTGAAAGAATTAATGGCTTACCAATTGAGGCTGCTTGTTTCAAAAAGCTGTAAGCCACAGCATCACCCGATCCGATTTTTACGTGAGTAAGATATTTGGCTAAAAAGGAGTAAGAATCTATATCCCAAATCGATGTTAAGTAATTTTTCCCGTTTTTAGTTACTAACTCCGCTAACTCAACATGCTGTTCAATTGATAACTCAAACTTTTTAAAGTGGGCCCATCTATCTGGAGCTAAAGTCTTTTCGACGAGAGTATCTGCAAAATACGTTTGTAACTTGATAAAGTCCACGTCGCACTCAAGAGCCATGTTCACCAAGTCTTTGGCTTTACCAAAGTCACCTTGATGATTTCCTCCTATTTCGGCTATTAATAATGGTTTTCTAAACATATTTTTTTCTCCAATTAAATAATGAAGCCAAGATAGTCCAGGCAAACAAATTAAAAAAACCTGCGCCAAAAGAGATAAAAGCGATTGTCGAAAACCAAACAAAATTAAACAGACGTAAATCCTGTGGTACTACCTTGGGAACTTTCTTGGCAATAAAATAAATCAACACTGAAAACATTATCACACCTAAATTGACAAGCTCTTTTGGAGAACCCGTTCCGCCATATGACATGGCATCATTTTTCACTAGATCTGTTGATTCGAAATACCCAAAGCCTCTTGGAAAAAGAGAAAATAACCCGTCAGAAATTAATTGGGAATATGCCAAAGAATAAGGATATAACCTTGTAAAAACAGATGAACCGGCATGATCAAAAGAGGTGCTATCACGCACAGATAACAAAGACAAAAAGCCAAGTTCGTCTAAAAGCACACCTATAATAACTGGTGTAGTCAATACTGCTATTGTGCAGAGTCGTCTAAGATACAGGGAACTTAGTATTTTAGTATGAAATGAAACCAAATAAATGAGAATATAAATAAAAGAAAAATTGCTTTTTGATACATACATTAAAACAACTAAAATACAGAATACAACCTTTCTACTGAAATCTTTATAAATTAGAGATGCACAACAAATCGCAGAAGAAAAGCAAAAGCTAAACAACTCAAAATGGAAGCCTCCAAAACGGAAAGCGGACCCGTCGTAAAAGATAAATTCTGGCTTACGAACAAAAATATAAGCAATTAGACTTAGAATAATAGACCAAAAAAATACATTGCTATAATTCATTAAAATGAAATTCGCACTGCGATGTCCATGCGATTTGACCAAATCAAATAAGAGGACAAAAAGCACAAACTTCAAGAATGAATTGACCATATGCTGAATTTCAATATAACCTGCCCAATATGAAAAAACACTAGCGCCTAAAGCGATATAGATGACAATAACTACGCTGTCAGCAGGAATTCTTATATCAGATTTTTGAAGGTTCGCCGCAACGAAAAATGCCAAAGACAATGGATATAAAACGTAAACAAGCCCATCTTCGACACCAAAAAAGTTACTAACGTTAGCGTACGGTAACACCAACATCATAAACAAAAGTATCCACTTAAATAGAGACAATCTGTGGCTCATCAGTTAATTGACTCTTGCTTTAAAAAAATAGAAGCAAAACTTTAACAGGTAATAGGGAGCGGGCATAAGCTTTATCCAATTCATAAACTTTGGATCTGCTAGTGCTTTCGCAAACTTAATTAGATTTTTGTCGAAAGAAAATTCATACTCCAGGGCGATCTTTGGCACCACATTTAAGTATCTGTTACCCATTCTTTTCATCTTCTCTCTAGTAAAACCATCATTATTTCCATAATAATTGTCGCCATGCTGCCTATAAAAATATACCGGCTGATTTAAATAAAATGAGCTGTTGTTTGTTAAACACACAAAATTAATCCAAAAATCTTCAAAAAGCATACCGTTAGGTGGTGGAAACTTAGCTATTAACACGCTTTTTTTACAAAAAAACATACCTTTAGGCAATGATCGTCCTTTTTTTATAAAGCCCATAGGATCTTTTATCTTTGTGCTTTGTAATCGCAGAGTGTCTCGAGTAACAGTACAGTAGTCATGATATATGACATCGCCCACAAAAAAATCAGGTTCAAGAGCTCCAAGATCTAGGTAATCATCCCCATCTACGAATTTAATCCATTCGTACCTACATTGATTAATACCAAAAAAGGTGCCCGCAACTTTACCTTTTTCAGAATTTCTAAAATACTTTATGTTTAAATTAGTATCTTGGAAATTCCTAACTATTTGATGCGTATCATCAACTGAATGATCATCAATGATTACAATTTCATAACTGAAAAAATTATTATCAAAGGCTAATATTGAGCGTAAAAGTTCTGCTATGTATTTTTCTTCGTTTTTAACGATTGCGAGAAAGGAAATAGTAATCATGTGTAAAACATTACAGCCTTTTTAAAGTCACTCTCAGTATCGATAGCAAACACTTTTCTTTTAGGGCATTCGATTCTAGCTGTCGAGAGATTCTTATTAGCATAAAAATAAGGAAATACATGTTCAGACTCATAATCTGTAGGTTGTCGAGTAATAACACATTTTTCCTTTCGGATAATTTCGACACTTGAACCAGAGTGGTTGGAACAATCAACATTTGTGTAGATATCACATTCATTATCTAAAGATTTGTAGCACTGTTTCATATAGGATGAATCAAACAGTAAATTGTCGCAATTAAGCCTCTGAATATACTTACTACTTAGTTGTTCTGATGCCCCTATGAACCTCCCTAAAACATCCTGCTCCGATCCGGCGAAATAGCAATAACCATTACTCTCTAAAAAGTCTCTCAAACCTCGATTATCGTTATTGTCGGGTATTGCAAATATATAGTCTTTCGTATTAATCAGCACCTTATCAAGCATTATTTCAACCAACTTTTTACCATTTATTTCAAGTAAAACTTTATTGGGAAGTCTTGATGAGGTTTGGCGGGCAATTAAAACAACGCCTACATTATTTAAGTCGTCTTGCTGGGCTACCAACATACACTCCTTGCTCTAAGATAGAGCTAGTAACTGTCGAATTAGCACCGACAATGCTCCCTGCCACAATCGTAATCCCCGGTAGTATTACTGAATGTGCACCAATCCATACGTTATCTTCAATCACAATAGCTGACACAACATTTTCTTGCTGGTTAAATGGTAACTCCAATGACATACCATGATTGGAATCCACCATATAGACATTTGGTGCAATCATGCAATCACTCCCAATCTCAATTTTGGAAGAACTAATGATCACAGAATTAAAACCAATAGTTGTATTTTTGCCTATTGAAATACATGCATCTTGATTTGCGCAACCCACTATTGAATTTCGTTTAAAATAAACGCCGCTACTAACAATAATATTTTTATGGTGGCGATATAGATAAGATCCTAACTCAAAAAAAACGGATCTATGCTTACGATATTTTAGAAAACTTAACACTGCCCAAAACCAATCTAAAAATGTCGGGCGGTTATTTTTTCTAAATTGATTCATAACTGATCCCAATAAGTGACATTATCGCCTTTCAGAGATCTGTCATAAGTAATTATGAGATCTGCCTGAGCAACCATACCGTTAACGGACGGTGTAGTTGTGTATCCATCTAACCCACTAGCCTTCTTTTGCTCTTCTTCTAAAAGAATTATCTTTTTGTTATCCACTAAAGCAAGAATATCTATTATCGGAGAGTTTTTGTAATCTCCAGTCTGCGGCTTAAATTCCAAACCTACAATTCCTATAACATTTTGAGTTAGTGAGTTAATCTTTTTGGCCCAAGTTCTTTTGTGCTGTTCATTTACTTCAAGTAATCTTGAAAACAAATTGTCCTTGTCATTCGTCGCCAAGGATAGTGCGAATGTGTCCTTTGGTAAGCATGGCCCTCCAAAAGGTAAACCAGGTTTAAGATACGCATCAGAAATATTTAGCTGCTCGTCTTTTACAAACAATTTCATTACCAAAGACGAATCTATGCTATCTCCCCAGAGCAAATTATTTACCTCATTAGCAAAGCAAACTTTCAAAGCATGAAAACTATTACATGCAAGTTTTAAAGTTATTGCTTCAGATGCAGAGCAATATTCGATAGTGTCAGTATTCTTTTTAATTAACTCTACTAAAAAATTTCCGTCGTTGACGATGGTGGACCCTACAATTGTAAGTGAAGGCTGATTGAAATCTATCCAGCACTTGCCTTCTCTTAAAAACTCAGGAAAAAAAACAATTGTATTGTCATATTTCTCGGATAATTCTTTAAACAGCCCAGGATCATCAACCGTGGATCTAATCCAGATGACTACGTCTCTACTAAGGGTAGCAATTTGATCCAAAACCGACTCCACTATCGATAAGTCAAGTCCTCCTGCACATGCATTAGTGGGCACTGCCACAATAATGTCTGTGCATTGAGATAGATCAGAAAGATCACTTGTCAAATTTAGATTTCGAAAATTTTCCCGAAAGTGCTTATACATCTCCTTATCATAAATATGGAGACGACCAGCCTTGAGATCATTAATGAGTGTAGAAGAAATATCAAACCCAATAGTATTATTTGAGTGCTGTGTAAATCCTAAAAAACTCGTGAAACCAACATAGCCTAAACCAACAATTCCCAACATGAACTAACCCAATATGTGTTTTAAAATTTTGTAAACATAAATATCTTTTTGCATTACATCGATTAAATATTGCTCATCTCCCATATCCATTTTTTCTTTAAATAGAGCCCACATATTGCCAACTCCTTTATCAGTTTCTGATACTTCAATAATATCGAAGTTCTTTGAATGAATCTTTTTAAAATCACAAATAGCTAATGAAGACACTCCTGTCGAAATCGAAATAAATTCTTTTTCAAACATAGCGCTGGCCTTTGTGACGTATTCTATTTTAGAGGTCGCTCCAGACCGATGCCTAATAATTAGCACAACATTTTCGCACATTTGCTTATTGGCAGACTCATCGAAATTAAATAAACTCACCTCATCTATGTTTCCGAGCAAGTCAATCGCAAGATCTAAGTGATGCACCATTTCGCCGATCAATCTACCACCTTCAAAATAGATTCTGTCTTGCTGAACTTTAGTTTCGACGTTAAAAACTAGTTTCATATATAGATCTGACTTGACGGCAGTATCAATCACGAAGTTTCTAGCCAAAGAAACATAGTCAGAGTACCTTCTGGACATCAATCCAATTATTATGCTTGAGTCAACTAAACCTAAATAATCAGTAATTTCAGCTAAATTACTGACGACGGGCTTATCAACAAAGATTACTCTATAGCCTGCGCTATTTTTTATGCACTGAAGATGCTCTCCATGCGGTGTAGATACTATTATGGCGCTGGACTCACTGGCTAGTGGTGGATGATCTGATCTTGGAGTATGCGTATGTATATTTTTTAATGTCACCTTCAAATTTTTTAATGCGGGCAAGTGCGAATCTTTGAAGAAATTAGAGTACCCGTATACATCAATAGTATCCAACGGTTCTAAGGATAGACTTGAGGATTTCGGAGCTAAACCAATTCTAGGCACTCCACCCGCAAGCTGCTCCCAATTGAAAAAATATCCCAAGGATTTACCCTCAAAAACTTTATCAAGATCAGTGTCTTTTGTTAACTGGATACACGGTATGGATTCGAAATTAATTAAGCCGTTATTTATGAGATAGACAGCCCTCCTAACCAATTCATCTATCGAGGGCCCCGATTTGTAACTAACGTCTGACTTATTAAGACCATTTTCAAAGGTATATTCAGACCTTCCTGCCCCATATGAGTAGGCGGTAATGAAATTTAAGCGTTTATTATAAAAAATTGAGCGTGATACGCTTAGATCGGCAGCACCAACTAAAACAACCTTCCCACATACCCTAATTTTATCTAAATAATTTCCCCAATCTAATTTACTAAGAACGGGTGACGTGTTTACGACAACGTCATATTCGTTGTTGCATGCTTTAAAGTTTTCGACGGTATAAAACACATTCGCGCCACTCAATATCGACAATTTCCTATTAGTATCAAACTTATCAACGACATCTACCGTCACAGACATGGAATCGTATATCTGTAATATGAATTGACCAAGCAGACCTGCACCGACGATCAACACACGATCACCCGGACACACTTGCGACTTTATTACACTGTTCAAAGCAATTGCTAAAACTGGGGCTGCCGCATATTCGTAGTTCGGGGGAACAGGGAAAACCAGTCCGGCAGGAACAATATTTAGTGAAGCATGAATAGCTTTAGGACCTGCACAGATCACATATTGGTCTTTGCGTACGGTTGTTACATTTACTCCATAATCAATGACCCTACCAAAAGAGGAGTACCCAGTCTCTGACTCTACTGATAGCTGATTATTTAATTTTTTTATTAGAGTACCGAAATCTCGCTGTACTAAAAGCTTTTTAATTTGATCTTGATATTTTAGTGCTTTTTGCAGAACTGATAACTGGACATTTGCTTTAGCTGCAGATTCAGTGCCAACCGAATAAAAAGAACTTACCACCTCAACAAGAACATCATTATTACCCAATGCTGGATTATTTGTCTCTTTAATTGCCACGTCATCTTTGGATATTAATATTTTATACATTTAACCTTAGCCTCATCAAACGACTCACTGTACTACCCGGCGGTAATGACCACTTAAGTTTATAGTGCATACATTTTTCTTTAACACAGTAGTCAGGATAATAAAAATCACAATACAACTGTTCTGATAATAAGTTGGAAAATTCAAAGTCTAAAACTTTTTTTGACAGCAACCCATCTTTAAATAATGTAAAGTTCAGAGCAAACAAATTCTCTATGTCTCCTGAGCCGACTGCAATATCAATGATCCGTTTTGTTTTAAAGAGAAAATATCTTCGAATGGATTTCTTATCGTAGACACTGGCGAACATGATGAAATATTTGGTTACTTTACAAAAAGTGTTATGTTTCTTAAGTCTTACAAATTGGCTTTTATATTCGACGCCTGGAGTATCTGCAAAATAGGGTAAGTTATGGTACTCCCTTCGACAATACATTGGCTCGAGCTGATATTTATAAATACCTAAATCATGAACAACGGTGCTGTCATTTTTTTGGAGTACCAAATGTCCGTAATCATCATGAAAGTGCCCCCCGGTGCCAAATTCAGAGTCACTTAGGTTGTTGATGAAAAGGATCGTATCAACACTAAGTGTTTCAATGTATACGCTTTTCAGTAAGCTAGCTTTGCCGGGAAATTCAACATTCTTCGAACCTTCATATTCAACTAAAAAGGTCCCGTCCCTGTCACCAAAGTTGACTTTCGACAGCAGTCTATATTGACAATCAAAATTCTCTATACACTCATTTAGCTTTGGATAGTCTCGTAGTTTTTCGGGAGAAATCACATTGCTGCTGATAAGGTCATAAATACAACCAACGACACCCAAATGATAATATGTCGAGCCCTCATTGAGCATCCCGCTCTCAAGTCGCACTTCTACAAAAGCCAGTAACTTTCGACTCGTGTCAAGGGCATAAAATTGTTTTAGAAACTTAAAGCTAAAAAAAAGAACATAAAACTGATGATTGTTGCTCCTATCCTTTAAGCGCAGCCCCTCTTTTTTTATATAAAGATCTGGGCAAAATAAATTGGCAATCAATATAAAATGTAAGAATGCTTTCACTCGAAAACAACAGACCAATTCGCCTTGAAGAATATAGTGCCCTCTAATAGAAAGCTCCATGGTATTTTCAAAATTTATAGGCCCCTGTAATAAACAGTTCCTTACCGCAGTTTTAAAGTCACATAGATTTGAGATATTTTTAAACCGGAATTTCTCCCACAATTCACGCTTATCAAGATCTTTCCTTTTAATCGGTTTAACTAGCCGCCCAAAAAAAACAAAGTAATAGAACACAAATAGGCTGTATAAAATGTAAGATTCGAGCCGTATTGATGTATATTTTTCAACCAATCTATAGAAAATAAAAAAAAGTCTATTCAATTGCATTTATAACTACTTCAGCCAAGTCATCTTCTGGATCTACATAGATCACCTTTTCACCAAAAAAGTCCCTATTGACTTGGCTGGGGTTCACTATGACTTTTAGCCCCAAACTAATTCCCTCTCGCGGGCTATATAGCAATGTTTTTTCACGGTTAGTAAGGCAGACCATAACTTTTGAGTGCGCTAACAATTCAAAATAGGATACCTTAGAAATATATCCAGTAAAAAATGGCGCACCCATTATTTGTATCTCCTCGCGTAGTTTCTTGAAGTCACCCGTAATTTGAGCTTTGTACCCTTGCTTCTCTAATTTACGACATGTTCGAATAATAAACTCTATCGGTTCATCGGAATTTAGGGAGCAAGAAAATAATACATCATTATTTTTTTTCTTAGATATATATTGCCCTAGTTCAGGGTATGGCGTGTTGACAACAACACTATCAATAGGATAGCTGTCCATTATAGACTGGTTATGAACAATTATTTTTGCTCTAAATATAACCTTTGAGCAGTATAAATAAGAAAGATTTATACAATACCTGAGAAACTTCCCATCTTCATTCTCAACTGCACAATTATGACAGTCAATATATATATCTTTTTTGAAAAACTTTAGGGTTAAAAGAAAATTCAGTAAGAAATTTCCATCATATTCGATTAAAACCTTATTTGTGGGCGCCTTTAACTCAGACAAGCGTGGCATAATTTTAAATAAATTTGGTATCGTCGTTTTAATATTTACCCCTAAATTAAAGTCTAAAATTTCGATACCATAAAATTTAGGAAGGGTATCCGAGCGAGGACTGCTATTAATCCCAATATATGTGCAGTCAACGAACAAATCATTGCTCACGTTATAGCCTAACGTCACTTGAGTCTCTAGGCAGCGCGCCTTTGAGATCAAACAACACTGAATTTTCATTTAGTTTGGCTTGTAACTGAAATATTTGCTTATCAACAAAACATGCGTGAGGTACAGCTAAGATCACTCCATCATACTTCAAGGCAAGTGAGCTTAAAGACTTTTGGTTAACTACTTTGCCTTCTGCTACAGGGTCATACACATCAACTTTGAAGCCAAAATCTAGCAATTCATCGACCAGATCACGGACTTTAGTGTTTCTAGTATCAGGGCAATTCTCTTTAAATGTATACCCACAGACTAATATTTTCGCCGAAGACAAATTAATCGATTTTTTTACCAAAGCTTTTACAAAAATCGTTACTGAGTGATTCACCATGCTTTCATTAATTCTTCTACCCGACAAAATTACCTCGGGATTAATATTCAGCGATTGAGCCAGGCTAGCAAGATAATATGGGTCTACCCCTATACAATGCCCCCCAACCAATCCTGGACTATATTTTATGAAGTTCCACTTTGACGCTGCAGCATCGACCACATCAAGGGTGTCTATACCGAGCTTGCTGCAGATTACAGATAGTTCATTTATAAGCGCAATATTTACATCACGCTGAGTGTTTTCAATCACTTTGGCTGCTTCAGCAACTTTGATGCTTGGAGCCATATGTGTCCCAGCTTCAATTATTTCACGATACAACTCATCTATTGCTATCGCTGCCTCCTCACAACTACCTGATGTTACTTTCTTTATATCCTTTAAACGATGCAGATTATCGCCCGGATTTATGCGCTCAGGAGAATAGCCACAATAAAAATCCTGATTGAGCTTCAGACCGCTAATTTCTTCAACAATAGGTATACAGGTATCTTCTGTGACTCCAGGATATACAGTAGACTCATAAATAACCGTATCACCGATTTTAAGTACTGCTCCAACAGCCTCGCTCGCACTAATCAGGGGCCTCAAATCTGGATTTTTATCTCTGGTAATAGGCGTAGGCACCGTCACAATATATGTATTACAAGCCTCGACCTTATCGATATCGGCACAAAAATCAATCTTAGACAACTGATGCATCTCTTCTTGATTTAGCTCCTTTGTAATATCGACCCCATCGCGCAACTGCTCGACCCGAGTCTTGTTGATATCAAAACCAACTACAGGAAACTTTTTAGCAAAAGCAACAGCAAGAGGTAGGCCAACATAGCCAAGACCGACTACGCAAATTTTAGTATTTTTCATCTATTTTCCACATAGTATTCTCTATACCAATCAACAAATTTAGCTACTCCTTCCTCGACACATGTACTCGGTGAATAACCTAGCTGTTTATTGAGGAGAGAAATGCTGGAGTAAGTGTCCGGAACATCTCCTGGCTGAATTGGAAGGAGTTTATAATTGGCCTTCTTACCCAAACGTTTTTCTATCTCAGTAATATAGTCCAGCAGCTTTATTGGCTCCGAACTACCAATATTAAATATATTCCACGGCGCGCTGCTTGAAGAATTATCCGGATTTTCAGATGCCCAGTCTGGGTTTGGCTTAGCCGGATTCATACAACACTTAATGATTCCATCAACAATATCGTCGATATAAGTAAAATCTCGATTGTGATTACCGAAGTTAAACACAGAAAACTCTTCATCTTCTATTATTGCTTTTGTGAATTTAAATAACGCCATATCGGGCCTCCCCCAAGGCCCATATACCGTAAAGAATCGCAATCCTGTCGTAGGCAGCCCAAACAATGATGAATACGAATGTGCTATAACTTCATTTGCTTTTTTGGTAGCGGCGTACAAGCTTAACTGATGCGACGTTGAATCCAGTTCCGAGAATGGCATATTAGTGTTTGCACCATATACACTTGAACTACTCGCATAAACGAAGTTTCTAACCCTAGCAGTCTTTGCTATTTCAATAATATTTGCAAAACCTACTATATTAGATTGGATGTATGCACTTGGATTTTCAATTGAATATCTTACGCCAGCCTGAGCGGCTAAATTTAATACAATTTCTGGCCTGTATTCATCAAAAATAGCAACTACTTTAGACTCGTTAGCTATATCTAACTTGCGAAAGACAAATTCATTATACTTTTCAAGTATTTGAAGCCTATTTTTTTTGAGCTCAACATCATAATAGTCATTTAAATTATCAACACCAATGACGTAATTACCCTCATCCAAAAGCCTTTTGCAAACATGGAATCCAATAAAACCAGCAGCGCCTGTTACTAAAATCATTTTTTTTCCCATTTCTCACATAACGTCTCTCTAAGTGTTCTTAACTGTACATTATTTCTCTAGCCAAATTGACTGACAAATTCATCGACAGTGTCTTGAAAACGAATGAACATTGATTCCGTTAGGCCGTGGTGTAGGGGTAACAACACACCCCTTTCCATCACTCTGTCAGCATTAGGATACCCTTCAGGATCAACGCGCTTGGCAATATCTTTACACATTGGCTGCCTTAGGATATTACCTGTAAATACGACTCTGGTTTGAATATTTCGCTTCTCCAGAAAAATTTGAAAATCTTTTCGCGTAAATGGAGCGTCATCCTTAATTAAAATAGGGAACGCCAACCAAGCTGTGTGACATCCATTAGTTTCTTGTGGATTTGAGAAATAATTAGCATGCTTTTTAAAAAATTCGCATTGACGCGCAAAATTGTCCTGCCGTGTAGCAATATTTTGATCCAACTTATCTAACTGCACCATACCAAAAGAAGCACCTAGCTCACTACCTTCGAGATTATATCCAACTGTTTCAAATACAAATTTAGCATCGTAATCAATACCATCAAGATCCACATTAAATCGATTTTCAATAGCTTCACTTTGCTCATCAAATAATGAAGAGCTCCTTCCCCATGATCTCAATAATTTTGCGTTCTCCATTACCTTTTTATCATTAATAGCCAAAGCACCACCATTACCTGCACAGTTAATAATATGCGAGCCGTAAAAACTGGTTATGGACATGTCGGAGTAAAACCCTGAGGACTTTCCTCCAATTTTCGCCCCAAGAGTATCGGCGGAATCTTCAATAACTATTAATTTATACTTATCTGCAATCTTCCGGATTTCGGCCCAATCACACAAATTACCCATTAAATTTGGAGCCAAAATCGCTACAGTTTTATCAGTAACTTGGCTTTCAATTTTACTAACATCTATGCAATAAGTTAACGGCTCAACATCAACAAAGACAGGTACTAAATTGTTCTTCACTAAACATCCAACAGATGTAGAGAAAGTAAGTGCTGGCGTTATAACTTCTGAACCTGCTGGAAAAGCAAACGCCTCGACACCTATAAATAGAGCAGACGACCCAGAATTAACATAGAGGCAATGTTCTTTATCAAATAGTTTTGCTATTCTTCCCTCAAATTGCCGAGAGTACTTACCCATCTGCGTTGACTCAGATAAGCACTTAACAACGGCATCAATTTCATTCTGCCCATATACCGTTTTAGCATAGGAAATTTGTTCTAATTCACTCATGGTATTCCTCATTATTAAATAGTTTGTTCGAATTTTCTTATCTCTTCGAGGCAAAGCTCTTTTGCACACTTTCCAGCCGACCTGCTTTTATGCCAAGTAACAACGCTATCAAGAGTATCTTCTAACCGCCACCGAGGGCACCAATTAAGCCGTGATCGCGCCTTTGAAATATCAAGCTTTAATAACTGGGCTTCATGCGCATGCTCTAATTCGTCATATTCCCAATGAGCACCGTCTTGCCAAGCCTTTGCTAAATATTCAACGACATCGCCGACAGGCCTTACATCTGCAGCCAGTGGGCCAAAATTCCACCCTCCCGTATATTCATCTCCATGGATAAAAAGTTGCTCCGCTAAGCACAAATATCCCGAGAGCGGTTCAAGAACATGCTGCCATGGTCGAGTTGCAAGAGGATTACGAACCAATACAGGCTGTTTTTTCTGAAACGATTTTATAATGTCCGGAATCAATCTATCTGCAGCCCAATCCCCACCACCAATGACATTACCAGCTCTTGCTGTCGCGATTGAGGCAGTGGCAGGATCTTTAAAAAATGAATTTCTGTAACAGGACGTCACTAATTCAGCACACCCTTTGCTATTACTGTAAGGATCGAAACCACCCATAGGTTCATTTTCACGATAACCCCACACCCATTCCCTATTCTCATAACATTTATCAGTGGTTACGTTTACAACAGCCTTTACCGAACTAACCGTCCTTACCGCTTCGAAAAGGTTTACCGTGCCCATCACATTAGTACTATAAGTTTCAACTGGATTATCATAAGACCTCTTAACGAGAGGTTGAGCTGCCATATGAATTACGATATCAGGGTTAAATTGACCCATGTTTTCAGTAAGACAATTCAAATCTGTTATATCACCGATAACTGATTCCATCCCAGATTCAACTGCCCCTACACTAAACAAACTGGGCTCCGTATTTGGTGCCAAAGAATAACCTTTTAATAAAGCACCCCTCTCTTGCAACCATAAACTTAACCAGGCACCCTTAAAACCAGTATGTCCTGTCAAAAATACTTTTTTTCCTCTCCAAAACTTATTATCAACCATATCTTTTACCATTTCTTCCAGGGTGCCTTATTACGAGCCCACAAGTCTTCTAATAAAATTTTGTCTCTTAAAGTATCCATAGGCTGCCAGAAACCATCATGATAAAACGCCTTGAGCTCACCCATTTCAGCCAATTTTGTCAAAGGTGTCTGCTCCCAAACACAGCCCTCACCGTCTATCAACTCCAGAACTTTGGGCGAGAGAATAAAAAACCCACCATTGATCATTCCCCCATCACCTTTTGGCTTTTCTTCGAACCCACGCACATAGCCGTCTTCAATTTTCAGAGCCCCAAATCTAGCAGCTGGATATACGGCTGTAACCGTAGCTCTCTTACCGTGGTTTTTATGGAAAGCAATAGACTCACTTATATCAATATCACTAACCCCGTCACCATAAGTAAAGCAAAACGCTTCCTCATCCTTTAGATATTCGCTGACCGCTCCCAAACGACCTCCCGTCATCGAGTTTTCACCCGTATCAACTAAAGTCACCACCCATGGCTCAGCGCGGCCATCATGCACCTCCATCGTATTTTCACTCATCCGGAAAGTGACATCCGACTGATGAAGAAAATAATTTGAGAAGTACTCTTTAATTACATATCCTTTGTAGCCACAACAAATAATAAACTCATTTACACCATGCATAGAATACATTTTCATAATGTGCCAAAGCACTGGCTTTCCCCCAACCTCTATCATAGGCTTGGGCTTAAGGTCAGTTTCCTCACTAATTCTTGTGCCAAGACCACCCGCCAGTATTACTGCCTTCATGAATATATTCCTTAATTGTTGACTTTAAAGATAACGTAAAGTATTTCTAATCAGTTAATCGACCATATCTATCGTCGAATCTGACGATATCGTCTTCACCCAAATAACTGCCGGTCTGCACTTCAATTAACTCAAGCTCTACCTTTCCAGGGTTTTCAAGGGCATGGACAATTCCAATGGGGATGTAGGTGGACTCATTCTCTGAAAGTAAAAATGTCTTATCACCATTTGTTACTCGGGCCGTTCCGGAAACCACAACCCAATGCTCTGCCCTATGGTGATGCATTTGCACACTTAATTTAGCGCCAGGCTTAACTGTAATTCGTTTAGCCTGATAGCGCTCACCGATATCAATAGAATCATATTTCCCCCAAGGACGATAAACTTCACGGCTTAACCGCCACTCACTCCGCGCTTGAGCCTTCAGCGATTCAGTAATAATTTTTACATCTTGAACACAATTTTTATGGGCAACCATAAGAGTATCTTTAGTCGCAACTATAACTAAATCATCCACACCGATAGCCGCCACCAACTTATCATCTGTTCTTACATAGGAGTTATGAGTATTATGAAGGACTACATCACCATGAGTGGCATTACCTTCCCCATCCTTTTCACTAATATCCCAAAGTGATGACCATGAGCCTATGTCACTCCAACCAGCATCCATCGGCACAACAACAGCACGTGAGGTTTTCTCCATCACAGCATAATCGACAGATTCAGCAGGGCATGACTCAAACGTTTCTTTATTAATTCGCAAAAAATCAAGATCAGCCTCAACCTCCATCACTGATGCCTCACATTGCTCCAAAATGTCGGGACGGAACTTTTTTAGCTCTTCAAGATAGTTGCTTGCCCTGAACAAGAACATGCCACTATTCCAGTAGTAGTCGCCTGACGAAAAGTAATCCTTGGCGACATCTGAACTTGGCTTCTCTGTAAACTTAGCTACCTCAAAACCCGATCCGACAGCATTACCGCGTTTAATATAGCCATAGCCTGTATTTGGTTCGTTTGGAGTAATTCCAAACGTTACAAGATTCCCAGCTTCAGCTAGGGGAATTGCTAGCGTGACAGCCGCGCTGAAAGCGGCCTCGTTCTGGATCACATGGTCAGCAGCAAGGACCAGCAGCAAGGGATCATCTTTTGCAGTTAGCGCAGCCAATGCAATAGCGGGCGCAGTATTACGGCCAATCGGCTCAAGAATAATGGATCCTAGCTTATCAATCTCACGAAGCTGCTCTGCAACAAAGAATCTGTGTTCCTCATTACAAATAATGATTGAGGATTGAATATCTAGCCCCGAGAGTCTCTTAGCCGTCGTCTGAAGCATAGTGTCTTCACCATGCAACCTTAGGAACTGTTTAGGATGCGCTGCCCTGGAGAGTGGCCATAGTCGCGTACCAGATCCTCCTGCCATGATTACTGGACAAATACTCACATTAACTCCTCCTTCTAAATTACCTTAACAAACCAGTACACGCTTAACGTTTAATTATTCTTTTATAGACTCCAGAAACTCCAGAAACTCATCCTTCTAGAGCTCTATAATAGCCTTTATCGCTAACCAGGCTCACCGCTCATCGCCTCACTCTCATTCATCTGTGAGGACCTTAGTCGGCTCAGCGTGATGAGGTACACAGCACACTGCAGCCCAAAAACACCGAACCAGGCATTGCTCTCAACAGGGATCCAGCCAAGGACGTAAATTATCAAACAGACCCCTGATGAGGCGCCACTGATGGTCAAACCTGTCAACGAGTTAGGC
>Ga0209632_10000496_pt1 | contig 40899 bp, 35 predicted proteins | sample COG_10_FD_184754 | JGI IMG/M metagenome (GOLD analysis project Ga0209632, IMG submission 184754) | Pelagic Microbial community sample from North Sea - COGITO 998_met_10 (SPAdes) (version 2) | ecosystem: Environmental > Aquatic > Marine > Neritic zone/Coastal water | place: Helgoland, sampling... | reverse complement strand
GGATTTGCTGTAGTCCCAGGAAAAACAAATAAAAGTCATATAATCAATAGAATTAATAATCCGCATGAAGACAAAATCATGCCGCCACCCGAAACCAATAAGAAACTAACTGAAAGAGAAAAAGACCAAATTCTACCGAAATTCTTGCTAAAGCGGCTTTTGAACATAACATTCCTTTTATATTAAGCACTGTAACTACTGGAAGTATTGAAAAAGTTGCAGAAATCACAGAAGGAAAAGCTTGGTTTCAATTATATCATCCTTCTGAAAATAGCCTAAGAGATGATATCATCAAAAGGGCTAAAGTTGCTGAATGTCCAGTTTTGGTGATTCTTTCAGATGTACCTTCTTTTGGGTTTCGTCCTCGAGACATCAGAAATGGACTTGCTATGCCGCCAAAAATGTTTATTGCAAATATTCTACAAGTCTTAGTAAAACCAAGATGGGCACTAAATACATTAAAATATGGCCAGCCTAGTTTTGATACATTAAAGCCATACATCCCTAAAGGATTAGATTTAAGGGGGTTAGGTGAATTCATGAATGATACATTTTCTGGAAGATTAAATGAAGAGAAAATCAAGCCTATTCGCGATATGTGGAAAGGGAAATTAGTTATTAAAGGTATTGCCAATGAATCTGATGTGGAAAAAGCAATCAGCTTAGGTGTAGATGGGATTATAGTTTCTAACCATGGAGGTAGACAGCTAGATGCTGGAGAATCTTCTGTAAAACCATTAACAAGAATTGCTGAAAAGTATGGAAAGGACATCAAGGTTATGATGGATAGTGGTATACGCTCTGGGCCGGATATTGCCAGATCTTTAGCTAGTGGTGCAGATTTTACTTTTCTAGGACGCTCTTTTATGTATGGTGTGTCTGCTTTAGGTGAAAAAGGAGGAGATCATACTATTTCTCTTTTAAAGACTGAATTACAACAAGTTATGGAACAAATATGTTGTGAAAATGTGAATGATTTTATGAAACATTTAATTAAAAAATAATCACTGAACAAAACTGTTTTTAAAGCTTTTTTTCATTATCTGAACTTACTGAAGATGATATGCCTATTATTGAACTGTAATAGTACCATACATACCATCGTGTACTGAACATTGGTAGTAATACGTTCCAGCAGCTGCAGGTGTCTATCCTTAGAACAGGTTTTCAACATCAGTCTCCTATCTACCTCCTCCATTTAAAAACAAAATCTACAAAATACATAAACCAATACCTTAGGGACTATAGTTGTGTAGAAAGGAATACTCCATTGAACTGAGGTGCGATTTAATAAAGCTATAATATGAAGCATTTAGCCTCGTCTTTTGACTGTTTTAGCTTATGTATAGGATATTGTAATTTTAAATAATCTTTACTAGTGGGTCAATATAGAAAATCAAAGCGAAAAATCACGCCGTTATATATTTCATCAGAGTCATCAACTAAGAAGTAATCATAAACAAAAAACCTATTAAATGCCAAGAACGAAAATATACTTAACACAATCTAATTTGCGCAATTTTTAAAATAGCGCCTTGAAACAACTGAAATTTAGTATACAAAAAACCACATCTCATCTATTTTACATTTTATAACAACATAAATTTTGTAAATTCAAATATGAATAAATACTTTCTTATTTTATTATTATCAATATCTCTTTCTTGCCAATCAGAAAAAAACGAAACTATTGAAACTAACAATAATAACATTCCTTCGGTTTTGTCAAATGACTCTGATGAAGACGGAATAAACGACGATTTAGACCAAGATAATAATACACGAGCGGGAGTTCCTGTGGACGATAATGGTGTCATGCAAAACCCAATCTATTTGGATGAAAATGGTGTTACTATTAAAGCATTTGAATGGTCAATAAATGGTGATAATGGGATTTTAAATGAAATAATATATACCGTTGTTGACGAACAAACTTTACGAAATATGGTTTCAAGCGATGAAGATGTTTCCAGGGTATGTACAAGTAAAGTAACCTTAATGACACAACTATTCGATTTTAAAAAAACATTTAATCAAGACATTAGCACTTGGGACACTTCTAATGTTAACGGTATGAATTTTATGTTTAATATGGCTGAGGCATTTAATCAGAACATTAGTAGCTGGGACACTTCCAATGTACAAGACATGAATTACATGTTTAGAAATGCTTTATCCTTTAATCAAAATATAAGATTTTGGGACACATCAAATGTATCTATAATGCGAGATATGTTTAATGGGGCAGTTACTTTTGATCAAGATTTAAGTTCTTGGAATGTTTTGAAAGTATATGATTGTCAGTCTTTTTTTGGCAACACCCCTAGTTGGTCTCTGCAAAAACCAAACTTTACAAACTGTACCCCTTAAAAAACTGCTTTAATAATTTAGGTTTAATCGAAACACAACTGATTCAAAATCCCCAAAAACACAAGTAACAAACTAAATATTACAGTATAAGTTAAGAAACATGAATTTGAAAATTTCTCTGTATTTAATATTTTTCAATGTAATCATAACCTATGGTCAACAGACTTCAAAGTTAGTTAAAACAGAAAATGATTTAGATACATTTTCAATGGTAGACGAACTTAGAAAATTAAATTCTGAGGGTGACCCAAGAAATTATTACCATTGGAACGAACAACTTGCTACTATCTATCTATCGCAAATTTCAAAAGCTGCACCTGAAGAAAAATTAAATTTTTGGTTTAGATACTGTCAGCAACTCTTAAAATCTGGTAAAAATCAGGTATGCATTGATGAAATTGAAAATCTAATATCCAGACAAAAGTTATCTTATCAGGATTTAATTACCAAAGATTTACTTCCCATCATTGAGTTATTAGCTCTAGCTTATTTGAGATTAGGCGAGTCAACAAATTGTCAGAACAACCATAATGCATTCTCCTGTATTTTGCCATTAAAAGATCAAGCGTATCATATTGATGTTGATGGGTCTAAAAAAGCCATCATACTATACACTCAAATTTTTGATAAATTTCCTAATGAAACCTATAAATGGCTAATAAATCTGGCCTATATGACCATTGGCAAACATCCAGATGGTGTTCCAGAAAAGTATTTTATAAATCATCCTAATTGGAATATTGAGAGAAAGGAATTCCCTGCATTTAAAGAAGTAGCCCTGGACTTGGGTATTGCCCATGATGGTTTATCTGGAGGAGTAAGTGTTGAAGACTTTAACAATGATGGTTTAATCGATATTTTCATGACTTCGTATGGAATGACTGATCAAAGCAAACTTTTCATAAACACAGGTAAAGGTTTTATTGATCAAACTGAAGAATCTGGATTAAAGGGAATAATTAGTGGACTTAATTGTATTCATGCAGACTATGATAATGACGGAAATATTGATATTTTTATTTTAAGGGGAGCTTGGCTTGGTCGCGGGGGAAATCATCCCAACTCGCTTCTTAAAAACAATGGAGATGGCACTTTTACAGATGTAACAAAAGCTGCTGGACTACTCTCTTTTCATCCCACTCAAACAGCCGCTTGGGCTGATGTTAACAATGATGGATTCCTTGATCTTTTTATTGGAAATGAATCAGGGAAAAGTCAGTCACACCCATGTGAACTTTATATAAATCAAAAAAACGGAAGGTTTTTAGAACAATCTGCAAACTATAATCTTTCTTCTATTGAGGGCTTTGTTAAAGGTGTTGCTTTTGGTGACATTAATAATGATAATTGGCCAGACCTTTATCTCTCTGTAATGGGGGAAGCTAATTTATTATTCAGAAACGATTTTGGAAAATTTAAAGATATTTCAAAAACAGCTGGTGTTCAAGGGCCTAAATTCAGCTTTCCAACTTGGTTTTGGGATGTAAATAATGATGGATTCATTGATATTTTTGTAGCCAGTTACGATACTAGTAATTTAAAAAACCTAGCCGGTGATTATGCCAAAGAAATCCAAGGGGATGAAGTATTGACAAATAAATCTAGGCTATTCATGAATAATGGTGATGAAACATTTAGTGATCAAAGTAAAAAATATAATATAGATAAAAGCTTGTATGCAATGGGTAGTAATTTTGGCGACCTTGATAACGATGGATGGTTAGATTTCTATATCGGAACAGGATCTCCTGAATTTACTTCTGTTATTCCCAATAGGATGTTTAGAAACTCAGAAGGTAAATCCTTTGAAGAAGTTACTTCAGCAGGTGGATTTGGACACATTCAAAAAGGACACGGAGTGGGTTTTGCCGATTTGGATAATGATGGTGATCAAGACATTTATACAGTTCTTGGTGGAGCTTATGAAGGGGATAACTATCCTAATATTTGTTTTGAAAACCCTATTTCAAATAATAATTGGATCATACTAAAGTTAGAAGGAGTAGAATCGAACCGCAGTGCAATAGGGACTCAGTTAAAGCTTGATTTAGAAAACGGTAGAAATATTTATTATTCGATTAATACGGGTGGAAGTTTTGGGGCAAACAGTTTGCAAGCTGAAATAGGTATAGGCAGTAGTAAATTAATCGATACCTTAACTATTAGTTGGCCTAATTCAAAAGCACAAATTTTTAAAAGAATAGAAGGAAATAAAAAATATAAGCTAGTTGAAGGGGAAAATAAATTAGTTGAAGAACCCTACCAGAAGATTCAATTAAAAGGGAGGGAAATAATGCAGCATCATAATTAACTTTTTCAATACAAATCCTCATGAAGAAAAGGAAAGGCAGGTAATTATCTATCGGATTTAGCGACTTTAGACATCCACATGGATTAAGTCATAATCAGTTCTTAAAACTGTTATGATATTTCCTTTTATGCCTCATTGATTTTATAACATTGGTTGTTCTTTTCTTGACTTCTTTTATTTCTTCTAAATATTAATGTCTTAGGATAAGTAAATGATCGCTATTTATAGTAGAAGTATTTAACCATATTAAAGGCTCTTCTGTTCATTATGCGATCTTTTAGTTTATGCAGCATACAAATTACTGTGGGGAAGTTCTATTTGAAAATATTAAACAATAGAAGCAATGTGGATTTTAATCTTAATAGTTGTATATTAACTGTTTACATAGGTTTTATTATACATCTTAAAATTATCAAAAATTGATTTAAAACAGCCTTGACTTTGTATACAAAAAAGTCAAACTAGTATAATTTTTCATTTTAGCGTGAAAACAGTTTGTATATTGGAATCATAAATTTAGATTTCTTTAAATGTACTACTTTATTTAAAATTAATTTTCTTTTGATAGTAATTGTGAGTTTTTGAATACCTTTTATTAAGAAGTTATTTTGTTTTTATAAATTCTTTTGAAATATAAATATTTATTTCTCCTTTCTAAAGATATAACGTGTTATAAAAATTGCATCTCTTTCTTTATCAGCACTTTCAACACCGGATGCAACAGTAAATAATTCCCACCCTTGAATTGACATTTCATTAAGCTTTGAACGCACCATTGCATCATTGGTGGCAATGTTGTTGAAACGTATTCCTGCAACATTATAAAAGTTTAATAATTTAGTTTCTTCAAAAGCCTTTGTTCTAATTTCAGAACGCTTTTTTTTACTTTTATCCTTTTCGCCATCTTCTTTTCTGATAGTAGTCGCCTCTCTGTAATTTACATTTTCAGTTTCTGAAATCATCCTAGATCGCCCCAATCCACTCTGAATAAGTGATTCAACAACTGTTACAATTTGAAATTCATAAACAGGTGTAGTTCTTTGTTCTCTTTGATAAGTAGTTGTAAAACCTGAAATAATTACTACAAAACATATTGCAGCGAAAGTTGCGATAGTTGTTAATTTAATCTTTTTCATATTAGTATAATTACAATGTTATTATTACAATATACCAAATAAAGATTTAATCAATGGGAAAAAGCTAGCTTAAATTTTATGGACAAGTACCCCAAACAGGCTTGTTTTCTTCAAGTAACGCTGAATTTGTTGAAAAATCTTGTGGCTCTGAGGAAAGGTTTGTAACGCACCAACTCGACAAGTTTTGATTAAAAGCAGTTGCTTCTGAAAATAACCCAAGCATTTTGGTTACTTTCGATGTGTCCCAATTTGATATATTTTGGTTAAACGAAGATGCACTCTTGAACATACTTCCCATATTAGTTACATTAGAAACATCCCAACCACTGATGTTTTGATTGAATAGATTTGCCTGAAAGAAAATACCATCCATATTGGTTACATTTGATACGTCCCAAAAACTAATGTCAGAGTTAAAAGAGTTATCATTGAAAAAATTTGTTAATGAAACCCCTGAACCAGACATATCCGTAACCAATGTTGTGCATAAATTATAATTTCCAGCTTCAATTTCATCTTTAATAGTTGAATTATTTACGGCTACATAAGTTTTCCCATTAATAATATCTATATCACCCGCCTGAGCCTGTGGACATTTACAATGATTGTCTTCAAAATATATTTTCCCGGAATTTTGAATAGCGCTAGAGCTTTCATAAGTGTCGTCTCCATACCCACCTCCACAGGAAATTAAGATTAAGATTACTAATAATAATAGTTTCTTCATTTTATTTTTTTATTTAACTAAAGATAGAAAAAACTTACAGAAATAAATTTTGAAGTTTTATCAAAAATCTAATTTGAATTTTTAAAACCCGCTAATTCAAACTTAACGTTAATCTAAAAAGGGCTAGATTAATGATTTAAAAGAGTAATTTTTAATTTTTAAACGAATAATAAATTAAGATTATAAAACTAGTAATTGTGAAAATATAACTTTTATAATTGTTTATATCTTCTTTTTATATTACTTTTTCAGTTTAAAAGAAAACATTAAATGGACACCAATCAACGACTACAATCTCTCGATGTCCTCAGAGGTCTAACCATTATTTTGATGATTATTGTAAACAGTCCTGGTAGCTGGTCACATGTTTATCCTCCACTATTGCATGCAGAATGGAACGGACTTACACCAACAGATCTTGTATTTCCAAGCTTCTTATTTATTGTTGGAATATCGATAGTATTATCATTAGAAAAACGTGTACTTGTTGATTCAAAACAAAAGCTTTTAAAAAAGGTTTTTGGGAGAGCCATTAAAATCTATTTAGTGGGATTACTACTCTGGATTTGGCCTGAATTTGATTTTTCCAACATTAGGTATGCTGGAGTTTTACAACGTATTTCAATTGTTTACTTGATTTGTGCTACGATTTTTATCTACACCAAAAAAAGCAACCATATTTCACTTGGAGCCATGCTCTTAATCACGTATACCATTATTATGGTATTTGTTCCGGTTCCAGGAATTGGAAAACCTGATTTATCTGAACCCATGATGAATTGGGCAAACTACATAGACTCCCATTTACTTCCTGGTGTACTGTGGCAAAAAACTTGGGATCCAGAGGGTATCTTAAGTACAATGGGAGCTGTTGTAACCGGTTTATTTGGAATGAGTGCTGCAGGAATTATTAAACAATACAAGGAAAGTAAATCTCTAGATCAATTGATGATTTATGGTTTTATACTTGCATTTACCGGTTATATCACTCACTATATTTTCCCCATTAATAAAGCGCTTTGGTCGAGTTCATTTACCTTACTTACTGCGGGTATAAGTGCTTTGATACTTGGTACTTGTATATACTACATAGATCAAAAAAAAATAAAAAAAGGATTGAATATACCCTTAGCCTTTGGAGTAAATCCAATTGTTGCTTATGCTCTTTCAAGTCTTTTGGTTTCTTTGTTTTACAGTGACTTTTTTATAGCGGTAGCACTCAACGACTTGTTTATGGAAAAATTTATTCAACTGGGTTTATCAGCAAAGTTAGTTTCTTTTTTTTATGCTCTAATTTATGGATTCATAATTTACATACCTACATATTTACTCTACAAAAAGAAATTATATATTAAACTTTAAAAAAACTGCATGAAAAAAATTTTTACACTCCTCATTCTTTTAACATCAATTGAATCTATTCAGGCACAGTTAACTTTATTTAATGGTGAAAACCTAGATGGTTGGGAAATTCACGGGACAGAAAAATGGTATGTTGAAAATGGAGAATTGATTTGTGAAAGTGGTCCCGATAAAGAGTATGGCTACTTATCTACCAAAGAACATTTTGATAATTTTGAGCTAGAACTCGAATTTAAACAGGAAGCTGACGGAAATAGTGGCGTGTTTTTTCGTTCAACTGTAGAAGGAACTAAAGTTAGTGGATGGCAAGTTGAAGTTGCTCCACCTAGTTTACATACCGGTGGTATTTATGAATCTTACGGAAGAGGTTGGCTCATAAAGCCCGACCCCTCAAAAGACCAATACTTAAAAATGGGTGATTGGAATAAAATGAAAATCAAGGTCAATGGAGATAAAGTAATTACTTATTTAAATGGCCATGAAATGGTTCAAATAGAAGATCAAAAAATTGGACAAGGCAAAGGAGGCATTGCTCTTCAAATTCATTCTGGGGGGGGTATCAAAGTAAAATGGAGAAGTTTAAAATTAAAAAAAATATAAAATGAAGTCGTTTATATTTATGAGTATATCTGTTTTTATGCTTTTGGGTTGCCAAGAGAATAAAACCAAACCCAAAAAAAAGTCCTCAGAATGGATTTACCTTTTTGACGGAAGCTCTCTTGATGGATGGAAAGCTTATAACGAGGACAGCTTACCCCCTGGATGGACTATTGTAGATAGCGTAATGACTTTTAGCACTGAAATGATTTTGGAGCAAGATTATGACTACAGAGGAAGTAGGGATATCGTTTATGGTGGTCAAGAATTTGACAATTTTGAACTGTATGTTGAATGGAAAATTCCTCCGGGTGGGAATAGTGGAATTTTTTATCACATTACAGAAGGTTATAACGGTCTCCCAGAAGTAGCTCCCGAATATCAATTAATCGATGATGAAAACTACACCGATTTCCATGATATTACAGAATACAACAAAAGTATAGGCATAACCAAAAACCCTCAAGATTTACAACCCCTTCAATCAACTGGAGCCGACTACGCTATGTACGTTCCAGATCCCGCAAAGAAAAATCTTAATCCTGCAGGTCAATGGAACAGCAGCAAAATTATATTTACCCCTGAAATAGTAGAACACTGGCTCAATGGGGAATTACTTCTAACTTTTGTTCCCTGGTCAGAAGAGTGGAATGCAAAAAAAAGTAATGGAAAATGGAAAATTGCTGAAGATTATGGCATCTACAAAAAAGGATTTATAGGTTTTCAAGATCACGGAAGCCCTTTGTGGTTTAGAAATATTAAAATAAAAGAGTTGTAAAATGAAAAAAAGAGAATTTATCAAAACTGCTTCATTAGCTATTGGAGCTTCAGTCCTTCCCCTATCGACATGGTCTTGTGGAAAATCTGATGAGATATTACGTACAGCACATATCGGTATTGCAAATATGGGACTTGAAGATTTAAAGGCAATTTCATCCCATGCAAACGTTGTTGTAACTGCTCTGTGTGATGTCGATAACAATGCTTTGAAAGCTGCCAGTGAAATGTTTCCTCAAGCTCAAATCTTTAGCGACTATCGAATAATGTTTGATCAAATTTCAGATCAAATTGATGCAGTAGTAGTATCTACTCCAGACCACACTCATGCTCCAGCTTCCTTATTGGCAATGGAAAAAAATAAAGCTGTTTATTGTCAAAAACCCCTGACTCATTACGTTTCCGAATCCAGAGAAATGCGAAAAGTTGCCAATGAAAAAAATCTTGTTACTCAAATGGGTATTCAAGTGCACTCATTCTATGATTATAAATTAGCTACTTATCTCATTCAAGGAGGTATCATTGAAAAAGTCAGCAAAGTAATTGCATGGTCAAACAAAAATTGGGGATATGATGGCCCTGCACCAGAAGGTTCTGATCCCATTCCAGAGAATCTTGACTGGAATCTTTGGTTGGGTACTTCTCAAGAACGTGAATATAAAGATGGTTACTACCATCCTGGAAATTGGAGAAAGTTAGTAGATTATGGCTGTGCAACCTTGGGAGATATGGGAGTACATATTTTTGATACCCCTTACAACGCATTAGAACTTGATGTCCCCAATACAATCACTAATCAGTGTCGCCCATTTAATGGTTATGCATATCCAGAGCGAAATATCGTTCGTTACACCTTTGATGGAACCGCCTACACAACAGATCGTTTTGAATGGTTGTGGTATGATGGCGTAGATGGACCAGAAATTAAAGACGAATTGTTATTGCCTGATGGAGAGTCTCTTCCTGAACAAGGTGCAATGTTTATTGGAGAAAATGGCAAACGTTTGCTTTTACCTCATTTTATGGAACTCCCAAAACTTATCGAAGGGGAGTCCTATGGAAATTATAAAATTGAAGATTATGACCCTGAGGGAACTCTTGGAGAACCGATTAGAGATTATGCCAAAGAATCTCCAAAACATTATCATGAATTTGTGGATAGTTGTTTAGGGAAATCGGATTGCTCTGCTCCATTTGAATATGCATCCAAACTAACAGAAACAATTCTTTTAGGAGTTATTGCAGGACGTTTTCCAAACCAAACCCTTCATTACAATAAAGAAACTTCAGAATTTGAAGAACAAGATGCAAATATATTTTTGAAAGGAAATTACCGTACTTTCTAATAAATAAATAATTTGTTTAGAAAAAAAGGTCCTCTTGTTTAAGAGGCTCTTTTAAGCCATAAAAAATTCTGAGGATTTACAATTTATCTTCGTACAAATATAATTTGATAAAGATTTACAAGATTAAATTATTATAAATCCATTAAAAACTTTAAAACCTCAACTGCGGCTTTACTAATTTTGGTTCCCGGTCCATAGACCCCCATTGCTCCTGCTCCAATTAAAAAACTGTGATCTTGAGGTGGGATTACTCCACCTACAATTACAACTATATCTCCTCGACCCAATCGATTAAGTTCATTGATAACTTTCGGAACTAAGGTTTTATGCCCAGCAGCTAAAGAAGAAATACCCATAATGTGAATATCATTTTCTACGGCCTGTTTTGCTGCTTCTTGTGGGGTTTGAAAAAGTGGACCTATGTCAACATCAAAGCCTAAATCTGCATAGCTGGTAGCGACAATCTTAGCACCTCTATCGTGTCCATCTTGACCCATTTTGGCTATCATAATTCTGGGACGTCGGCCGTTTAATTCAAAAAATCGATTGGTTAGTTCTTTTCCTTTTTTAAAATCTACATCATTTTTGATTTCTTTGGAATAAACGCCTGTAAAACTATTTATTTTAGCTTGATAACGACCAAAAGACTGTTCTAATGCACTACTAATCTCCCCTAATGTAGCACGTTCTCTTGCGGCAATTACCGCTAGTTCCAATAAATTTTGAGTTAACTTTTTCCCTGAAACCAATTCTTGAGCAGCTTGCTTCAGAGTCTCTAAAGCTTCTTTTAGTTTAGTATTATTTCTAGAATTTTTTAATTCTTTCAACTGTTTTAATTGCTGTTGCTGAACTTTAATTTGATCTACTTCCAAAAAGGAAATAAGTTCTTCTTCTTCCAATTTGTATTTATTTACACCAACTATCAAATCTTGACCACTATCGATTCGTGCTTGTTTTTTGGTAGCAGCTTCTTCAATTCTCATTTTGGGAATTCCAGCCTCGATGGCACTTGTCATTCCTCCATAAGATTCAATTTCTTCGATTAATTCCCATGCTTTTTGAGCAATATCATGAGTCAATTGTTCTACATAATAACTCCCCCCCCAAGGATCAACAGTTTTTGTAATTTGAGTTTCTTCTTGTAAGTAAAGCTGGGTGTTTCGGGCAATTCTAGCCGAAAACTCAGTCGGTAAAGCTATTGCTTCATCCAAGGCATTAGTATGTAAACTTTGAGTACCTCCAAAAATAGCTGCCATGGCCTCTATGGTTGTTCTAGCAACATTATTAAAAGGATCTTGAGCAGTTAAACTCCAACCGCTGGTTTGGCAATGTGCTCGTAACGCTAATGATTTTTCATTTTTCGGATTGAACTGTTTTACTATTTTAGACCATAACATTCGCGCAGCTCTCATTTTGGCTATTTCCATAAAGTGATTCATACCTATTCCCCAAAAAAAGGAAAGCCTCGGTGCAAAATCATCAATAGATAAACCGGCTTTGAGACCTGTTCTTATGTATTCTAAACCATCTGAAAGGGTATAAGCCAATTCAATATCGGCAGTCGCACCAGCCTCTTGCATATGATAGCCCGAAATACTAATACTATTAAACTTAGGCATATACTTTGAAGTATATTTAAAAATCTCTGATACAATTTTGATGGAATGCTCTGGTGGGTATATGTAAGTATTCCGAACCATAAATTCTTTCAAAATATCATTCTGTATGGTTCCAGAAAGCTTCTCAGGTTTGACACCTTGTTCTTCAGCAGCTACAATATAAAATGCCATTATCGGAAGTACCGCTCCATTCATCGTCATAGAAACTGACATTTGATCCAAAGGAATTTTATTAAATAATATCTTCATGTCTTCTACTGAGTCAATTGCTACTCCAGCTTTCCCTACATCACCTTCAACACGCATATGATCACTATCATATCCCCTATGAGTGGGCAAATCAAAAGCCACAGAAAGCCCTTTTTGCCCCATGGCTAAATTCTTTAAGTAAAAAGCATTGCTTTCTTGTGCTGAGGAAAATCCAGCATATTGACGAATGGTCCAAGGTCGCCTTACATACATAGAACTATACGGTCCTCTTAAAAAAGGAGGTGTCCCAGAAGAAAAACCAAGATGCTCTAAAGATTCTTCAGCTAATGAGGCAATCTTTGGTATTGCAATCCCCTCAGCAGATAAAAAAACATCAGAAAGTGACTTTTCCGTATTCTTTAAAATTTTTGGAAGTTCAACATCTGAGAAATTTTTACGATTATTCTTCATGAATTTTCTGTTTTTTCAGCTAGGCGCTTTTCAATGATCGGCTGAATAATTCCTGTTTTAAATGTTTTTGTAGTTTTAAGAATAATAGCTGTTTTTGGTACTTGATGATCTTGATATTTATTTATTCCAACCAAAATTAGATTACCAGAATCAAAAAGTGATTCTTCTTTTTCAGCGGAAGCTTGAATTTCTTTTTGAATCTCTTCATTGAGCAAGGCATTCAAAAACCCGCCATGACTCTCTAGACTTTTAAAGTTTTCCAAAGATAACTCAGCAAGATCTTCCGTTATTTTTTCTATATAATACGAACCTTCTATAGGATTGATGACTTGATCAAAATAACTTTCGTTTTTTAGGATAAGTAATTGGTTTTGTGCCATACGAACTCCAAAACTATTTGGAGGGTTAATAATAGAATCATAAGCAATATTATTGATGATATCAGCACCTCCCAATATTGCAGACATCATAGCTGTCGTTGTTCGAAGCATATTTGTATTGTAATCTTGTAACGTCATGCTGCGTTTTGACGGCTCAGCAATAATCTTGAATGATATCCGAAGGTTATAAATGGATGTTATTTGAGTAAAAACTGTTTTTAAAGCTTGGATTTTGGCTATTTCGAAGAAGTAATTACTTCCTAGTGCTAAATGAAAAAGAAATTCAACCGCATCAATTGACAAGGATTCTAATAAGGTTATGTAATCTATGGCAAGGCTCATACCATATGAAAGTTGCTGCGGAATAGTAGCACCAGCATTTTGGTATATTCGAGTATCTACATAAATGGGGGCACTTGTTTTTTGGGAATTAATCAATTTTATCAAATGATTCAAATCAGTTTTTTGGTCTATAAGCCAATCCCCGTTTTTAGCAAGCATAGTTATTGGATCAAAAAGGAAAAAATATTTGTTTCTATTTAAAAATTTTGATTCCATCTCATCCAAATGTTTACGCTTTGGGATAAAATGAAAGATAAAATAAAAATTGATTTGAAAGGGTTTCAGTGCTTCAAAAAGATTTTTAAAAGATATCTCTTTATTACTCAGACACAAAAAAACTGTTTCAATATCCAATTTAATTAAAGCTTCAAGGGAGTGAGCTAAAGATTCAATATCCAATTCAATGTATAGGGTATGAGCGGTATTCCATTGCTCGGGAAATGAATTAATGATTCGTTTTGATTGATTATTGTCTCGTTCATAAAACGGTTGAGTTGTGATACCATCCAAAGATTCCCAACATAAAGTAGATTGATAGTTTAAGCCTTTTAAATCCTTTTGAATTTGTGACCACACTTCTTGATCGCTACTACTCTTAAATTCTGAAAATAGTTTTTGTTCCATTTTTAAGCTGTTGCTTTTATTCCTTAACTTTTAAGGTGGATTGTCGTTCGCGATTCAGGTGTAATTGAGTTACATCGGGTCTAGAATAATGACCCGAAGGATCAAAATTCTGTCGCTCTTGATAGATGCGATTCAAATAAATTTCAGTACAAAAAACTCCCTCGGAATTAACTATGGGTTCAATAAGCCAGCTACCATCTGGATTTGCGACACAAGAACCTCCATTGGCTAAATTGTCAGGTGCAGCATCCAACAACTCTTCAAAATAGGGCGTGTCTTTTGGGAAATCATTTTTTGTCATCAAAGCACTAACAGAAATCACATAAGATCTACTTTCTCTTGCAATGAATCGAGTAATATCTTTAGTGTTATGCTCACTCCCTGGCCAAACTGCACAGTGTACATTCTCACCCATTCCATACAATGCTGCTCTGGGCAAGGGCATCCAATTTTCCCAACAGTTCAAGCCTCCAAGAGTAAAGCCTTTGTAAGAATGTACTTGCAATCCATTTCCGTCTCCTGGTGCCCATGTCAACCGCTCATCATATGTAGGTTGTAGTTTTCTGTGGACACTGCAGATAACTCCTTGATCATTTATAAATACTAAAGAGCAGTATAAACTGTGTCCTCCTCGGTTTGAGGCCCGTTCTATTATGCCAATATAAACAGCCATTTTATATTGACTTGCTAAAGCACAAACTTCATCCAAATCCCCATTTTCTATGTTGATCGAATTTTGAGCGTAATGAGCATGCAAAACTTTATTAATTTTTAAATCCCATTGTGCTCCATTTGTTAAGGCTAACCAAAAAGGATACCCAGGCAAAAGACCCTCTCCAAAAACAATAAGCTGTGCTTTTTCTTTGTATGCCTCAAGCATGGCAGTTTTTACTTTATCGAGGGTTTTGTTTTTGTTTAACCAAACAGGAGAAATTTGAGCTAAAGCAACCTGTAGTTTATTCATTTTAATGATTTATTTACAAGTAAATATAAACATATAATCTAGGTTAATAAGACTATTTTTCCAGGGTTTTATGTTTCAATTCTTTGAAATACAATTACAAATTCGCAGTTGAATAAAATATGGTATCTTCGAAAGTATAATTAACACCTATGGAAATCAAAAAAATTTATCAGAATCAAAAAACTTTTTTTGATTCAAATATTACCCAAGCAGTTCCCTATCGAAAAGCTGCATTAAAAAAATTACTTCATACCATAGAAAATAAAGAAGATGCCATTTATAAAGCTTTGTTTGAAGATCTTAAAAAATCGGAATACGAGTCATTAATTACTGAGGTTTTTATTATTAAAAAAGAAATTAAGACCACACTAAATAACCTGAATTCTTGGACCAAAACAAAACGTATTGCTTCTTCATTGATAAATTATCCAACTCAAGATTATTTAATTCCAGAACCTTATGGTTGTACGTTACAAATAAGTCCCTGGAATTACCCTTTTCAGCTGGCACTAGTTTCAGTAATTAATGCAGTTGGCGCAGGAAATACTGTAGTTCTAAAGCCCTCGGAATACGCACCTAAAACTTCTGCAATCGTCGAAGAAATTATCGGGGAATCTTTTGTGCCAGAACATGTTTGTGTTGTTCAGGGAGACGCTCAGGTGTCATCAGAATTATTGAAACTTCGCTGGGATTATGTTTTCTTTACAGGGAGTACTCATGTAGGTAAAATTGTTGCCCAAGCTGCAGCTAAACACCTCACTCCCTACACTCTTGAATTGGGAGGAAAAAATCCTTGTATTATAGATCAAACTGCTTCCGTTAACTTGACTGCTCGAAGAATTGTTTGGGGAAAGTATGTGAATTGTGGTCAAACTTGCATCGCTCCCGATTACCTATTGGTTCATCAATCTAAAGTTTCGGAATTGAGTCAAGCGTTGATTCTTGAAATTAAAAAAGCTTTTGGTGAAGATCCACTAAAATCATCTAGTTACGGTAAAATAATTAGTCAAAAACATTTGTTACACCTCAAGAAAATGCTTGAGGGGGAATCCATAATTTATGGAGGAAAGATGAATGAAGAAGAATTATATTTAGAACCAACTCTAATCGACCAACCCGATTTGGATAGTGAGATAATGAAAGATGAAATTTTTGGTCCTCTCCTACCTATTTTGAGTTATGAAAATGAGAAGGAGTTAAAACCCATCATCAATCGTTATGAAAAACCACTTGGTTTTTATGTTTTTAGCAAAAGAAACTCTTTCATTAAAAAAATACAGCAAGAATATTCATTTGGAGGTGGAGTTTCTAATGACACTGTAATTCAATTTTCGAACGATAAACTTCCTTTTGGAGGAGTTGGTCACAGTGGAACAGGAGCTTATCACGGGAAATATGGTTTTGATACCTTTACCCATTACAAACCATTTGTTAAAAAGGCCCTTTGGCTTGACTTACCCCTAAGATACGCACCCTACCCGAAATCCTTTACCCTTTTAAAGAAAATACTAGGGCTCATATAAAACATAACGCTATGGATTAATGCCATGTTAAAAAAAATTATAAACAATTTCATTAAGAGTCACGGGCGAAGGCCTAGGGTATTGATTTGTAATTTTGAACCAACTGAAAAATCGGTAGAGTATTCCGATTTAGCTATACAGTATGCAAATAATGGTTTTGATGTAGACCTCGCTCCCTTTAATTCAGAACTAAGTCATATACTCAAACAATCTATTGAAAATGATGTGCACTTTATTCATCTTCATCTAAATTCATATAAGAATAAAAAAATAATTTCAGAGTTAAAAAAGAAGCTGAATCAAAGGAAAAAAATCGATATTTTATTCATTGTGTCAACTGAAAATGAAACGCATGAAATCATAAAAGGCAACATTCTTTATTTATCGATTAAAAACAAACGATTAAAACGATCTCTTCCTAAAATACTCGATGCATTGCAGTTGAAGTGAATTAGGTATTCGGAAAGAGTTTAAGCAATAGCTTTTCCAATCTTTTTGAAGCCTCCAGAGGGGTAAGTTCCTCTTGTTCAACTTCCTGATTTATCAGGGATATACCTTGATTGAGTTTGGGATTTTCTTCCAGAAAACGCTTGAGTTGATCTTGCTGAAGTTCTAGATGCCACTTTATATTTTGAGCAGCTCTCTTTTTTTCAAAATACCCGGAGTTTTGGGTTTGTTCTACATAATTAACAACCATTTTCCACAACTCTGATATCCCTTTATTTTCCTTTGAGGAACAAGTCATCGCTACAGGATTCCATTGAGATTCCTTTGGAGGAAATAAAGCAAACATTTTTTTAAAATTTGCAGCTTCATGACTTGCTTGGTTTATCTTATCTTGGTCAGCTTTGTGAACTACTAACAAATCAATATGTTCATAAATCCCTCTTTTGATTGCCTGAAGGTCATCGCCTCCACCAACAATTTGAAGCATCATAAAAAAATCAACCATAGAATGAACTGCTGTTTCTGACTGTCCAACTCCTACAGTTTCAATTAAAATAATGTCATAGCCTGCGGCTTCACACAAATAAACAGCTTCACGTGTGTTTTGGGTTACTCCCCCTAAATTAGATTTTGAAGGAGATGGTCGGATAAAAGCTTGTTTGGATCGACTCAAAAGTTCCATCCGGGTTTTATCTCCCAAGATGCTCCCATGGTTTAACTCACTACTCGGATCGACAGCCAAAACAGCTACTTTCTTCTGGTGTTTTTCGATTAAATAGGTTCCCAAACTTTCTATCAATGTACTTTTACCAGCTCCTGGAGTGCCTGTAATCCCAATCCGTATTGAAGACCCAGAATTTGGGATTAACTCGGCGAGTAAATCTCGAAACTGATTTCTATGCAAGGATAAAGTACTTTCGCCAAGGGTTATTGCTCGACTTAAAAAAGAGGAATTACCCTTAGAAATCTCTTCTATAAAATTATGTAAGTCAATACGTTGAGGTTTATTTTCCATAAATCAACATATTTCTTGGCACAACTCGATCAGAACCCCATTGGTTGTTTTGGGGTGAAAAAAAATAACAAGTTTGTTGTCCGCTCCTATTGAAGGTTCGTCATCAAGAGCTTTAAAACCTTCCTTTTTTAAACGTTTTATTTCTGCTCGAATATCCTTTACTTCAAAAGCAATATGGTGAATTCCTTCTCCTTTTTTATCAATAAATTTAGAAATTGGACTCGATGGGTCTGTTGCTGCAACTAATTCAATTTTCTGGTCTGCCATTTTGAAAAATGAAGTCCGTACTTTTTGATTGGAAATGTCTTCAATTTTGTAACAACTTGTGTTTAATAAAGCCTCAAAAAGTCTATTTGAAGATTCTAAATCGCTAACAGCTATTCCTATATGATCGATTCCTTTCATTTCTATTTATTGTCTTGGTTTTGAAAGGGCTTTAAAACTTTAGGGTCAGGAGCATGGGTCAGAAAAGCATCGTATGTCTTTTTGTTTTTGTATATCATACGCTTGACAGCACTAGTGCTACAACTGTACTTTTTTGCCAAACGAGCTATAGAATGATACTCTCTTTCACAAGGCTTAATAATATCCCATTTTGAGAGTTTAGAAGATGTTTTCATAATTCAAAGGTAGTCCAAAAGCTTAACTTCATTATATATATTTCTAATAGAGCTAATCAAAATCTTGATTTTTTATTTTAAGACAGTAAAAATCTCATAGAATTCCCTTGGTATTGTTTCTTAATTTGTTCTTTAATTCTTATTTTTAAGCCAACAAAAAAAATATTATAATGAGTAACGAAGTATTTGATCAATTGAAAGAGAAAGCAGAATCTGCAGAAGCAATAGGAGGTACTCTGAAATTTGAGGTTGGGGACATAATTGTCTATGTAGACGGGACCGGTAATTCTAACATTGTTTCCCAAGAAGATAAGGAAGCGGATTGTACTATATCTGCTTCGGCAGACGTATTAATGGATATAAAAAATGGTGATTTAAATCCGATGATGGCTGTTATGGGTGGTAAAATTAAAATAGGTGGTGATATGGGCCTAGCAATGAAAGTTCAATCATTGTTAGCTTAATCGTTAATAAGAACCAATTTACTAATGAATATCCGCAATAGATTTGATTTTATTGCGTTAGGAATGTATTAGAAAGTCTTATGTTAAATTTAAAAAATTCAATTCTATCTAAATTACTGGTAGTAATTTCTTTGCTTAGTTTTTTCCTGGTTTTTGACGAGGGAATGAATCCCAAAGAGTTACATGAATTTTTTGTAAATAATAGCCCATTTAAAGAAACTCAAAAGTTAACTAGAAGTGAACGTAAAGCTAGTGGTTTACCTCCAAATCAATATCATGAACAGTTGTATGATTTAACTTTAAATCCTACCACAGGAGTTCCAGATTATTCCAGTAAATTAGAAGCTCAGCAACAAATTGAAAGAGATAAAGATGAGGCAGCTAAATATGCTGTCCCTGGTGAGAGTGTTGCAACACCGTGGTATGAAGTCGGACCTAAAAATCATTCTGGGAGAACTCGAGCAGCTGTTTGGGATCAAACAGATGGAACTGGAAGAAGAGTTATAGCTGGAGGAGTTAGTGGTGGTCTATGGAAAAATAACGACATAACAAATTCAACTTCCGAGTGGACAAGAATAAATGGTGTTCCCGGAAATTTAGCTGTATCAGTTATTGTTCAAGATGAAGATAATCCAAGTCTTCTGTATGTTGGTACTGGAGAAAATTATACAAACGGTGATGCTTTTGGGAATGGTATTTATAAATCAACTAATGGAGGGGATGATTGGACTCTTGTTTTTGGAAGAGGTGCATCTACAACAGTAACTAATACTGGTTCAATAGGAAATCTTGGAGTAGAAGGATTTTTCTCTGTTAACGATATTGCACTTTATGACCATGATAAAAATCCAGGTACAGAACCCCAAGTATTTGCCGGATTAAGCTCAGTTTATCATTACAGGAGAAGTGCTGGGCTTTCGACTTGGACTGATGAAAATGTTGTTGGATTATACAAATATGATGGGACAAGCTGGGATAGAATAACCAGTGTAAATAACGGTGGAGGTCGGTTTGAAAATATAAATGATATTGAGGTTCAAGAAGTTTCCAATAGAATATGGTTAAGTACTCAGAGAAGTGCTCTAGGAAGTTCATTTGGACTCGGTGGCAGGTTTTGGTATAGTGACGATGGTATAACTTTTACCAAAGCAAACCCAGGATTTCCTGCGTATCCATTATCAGGTGTAAACGATAGGAGAAGAACAGAAATTGCCTCTAGTCATCAAAATACAGACACTCATTATATAGTTATTCAAACATCTGGAACAGCATCTGGTACAATTCCGGTTATCTATAAAACTACAGATAATTTTACAACCTTCTCTTACATTGAATCTCCATTGGACAAAGATACCGGAATTCCCGATCAAGATTATACAAGGGGGCAATCTTTTTATGATCTTGAAATTGAAGTTGATCCTTTTAACGATCAAATTCTATATGTTGGAGGTATTGATTGGTTTAGAAGTCAAAATGCTGGTTCAGATTGGTCTCAAATTACCAAATGGTCTAACAACAATTTACTATCAACTTTGGATTGTTCAGTTGTACATGCTGATCAACACGGATTATATTTTAAACCAGGACCAGGTAATTCTAATGAAGCTATTGTAGTGAATGATGGAGGTGTGTATTATTCATCTAGTTTATCTACTGCACCTGCCACTAATACTTTTACTGAGATGGAAAAAAATATGATAACCACTCAGTTTTATGCTGTTGCTCAATCTCCTACTGATTTTGCAGGTGCAGATTGGATTATAGGAGGAACTCAAGATAACGGAACTTATTCCGTAATAAATTCAAATCAAAATAAGACTGATGGTACTGAAATTCAAACTGGTGACGGTGGGGATACTTTCTTTGATCAGGTAGGTGGCCATTATTATATTTCAAGTTACGTACGAAATAATTCAATACTTAGAGGTAATTTTGATGCTCTTGGAAATATTGATATAAATTTGGGGTGGGGTGCTTTTGAAGCTATGAACAACGGAATCGACAATCTAAGCTCCGACCTTGGTATTCCTAATGATGAAGGGAGTTTTATAAATCCTGCTGCATTGGATTCTAATCAGGATGTTTATTTTTCAAATGCTGGAAATTCGAGTGGTGCGAATTCCATCAGAGTTATAACTGGCCTTGAAAGAGGTGGTACTCCAGCAACTTTTCTTATTCCGTCGGTATCTACTGGTTCTGATTTTGTAACTGCTCTAGAGGTATCACCCTTCACAACTGATCGAACTACTCTTTTTGTGGGCTTGAAAAGTGGTGAAGTAAAAAAAATAACTAATGCTCAAAATCTTGGTTTACATGTAATTACACCAGTTTATAGTCAATCAGGAAGTGTCTCAGATATTCAGTTTGGAGATAATGAAAATGAAATTTATTTAACATATTATAACTACGGTTTAAATGCAGCTAATAATAGTAACATAAGATATACTAATAATGGCTTTGCAGGTGGGGAATCATCAAACAAGGAAGGTGACTTACCTGATATCCCTGTTTTGACCATTCTAAATAATCCATTTGAAGATGATGAGGTTATTGTAGGAACGGATTTAGGAGTCTGGAGAACAGCAAATTTTAGTGCAGCTAATCCCAATTGGACTTCCGCATACGAAGGAATGCAGGATGTTGCTGTGCGCGATTTAGACTACAGAGGCGTTTCTGCTCTTGATAATCGTGTTTTAGCTGCCTCATATGGTAGAGGTGTTTTTGTGGGTTCTTTCACATCAAATTCCAATCCACCAATAACTGTAGCTGATAATATCACAGTTGCTGAAGGTGGAACAGCAACAACAACTACTGGAGGAGCTACGTCTGTATTATCAAATGATAGTGACCCAGATGACGATACCATTCAAACTGATTTGGTAACAACCACAATAAATGGTATTCTAAATTTATCACCAAGTGGTACTGGATCATTTACCTATACTCACAATGATACAGAAACTACAACCGACACCTTCTGGTACCGAGCATATGATGGTGCTGTTCATGGAAATACTGTTTCAGTAACCATAAACATTACCCCTGTTAATGAGTGCCCTATTGTTCAAAATCCTCTTTCCAATGTAACGGTTCCAGAGGACGCCTCGGACACCGTCATTCCAATTACCAATATATTTAATGACCCTGAGAGTAATATTTTAACTTATACAGTAACAAATACAAATGCTGCATTAGTAACTGTAAGTTTAGATACAACTACTTTAACACTAAATTACGCATCTGATGCAACAGGAACCGCAACAATTACAATTTTTGCAAATGATTCTGGATGTGGGTTACTTGTTCCTCACGAATTTCTGGTAACTGTAAATTCTGATAATGACCTTCCTATTGGAGTTTCAGACACAGTTACAGTTACTGAAGGAGGAACCGTTACTGTAACAACAGCAGGAGCTACTTCTGTTCTCTTCAATGACACAGATTTGGAGAATCACACTCTTACAGTGGGTATTGGAAAAGGGGCAATAGCTCCATCTGTATCCAAAGGTTCAATTAACTTGTTAAATGATGGGTCTTTCACTTATACACACAATGGAAATCAAAATCCTGGCGATATCTTTACCACTGATTCGTTCTTATATCGTCCTTTTGACTTAGGTGCTGGACCTGATGCTGGTTTTGGAAATACTACAACGGTTACTATTCAAATCCTTCATACCAACGACTGTCCAATTATTAATATACCGATCAATGACTTTAACGCAATGGAAGATGATCCTGATTTAGAAATTGATATTAGCTCAGTGTTTTCTGATGAAGAAAATGATGCAATTACATTAACCGTAAGCAGTACAAATTTAGCATTACTCTCTGCTACAAAATCTTCTGCTACAACTCTGACAATTGATTATGTTGATAATATGACTGGTAGTAGTACAATAATATTGTATGCCACAGATAATACAGCTGAATGCTCAACTTTAGTCAGTTCTACTTTTGTAATTTCTGTAGAACCTGAAAATGACACCCCGGTTGGTGTTCCCGATACCATCACAGTATTTGAGGGAAGTTCTGTTACAACAACAACCGCCGGAAATTCGGTACTTGTAAACGATACAGATACTGAAGGAGATAATTTAACAGTAATTAAATTAACAGATCCTTTGTGGCATCAAGAGGGTGGTGCTAATTTTACTTTACAAGCGAGCGGAACATTTATTTATAATCACGATAGCAGTGAAACAACTACGGATAGTTTTACATATCGACTCACTGACTCATTCACTACCACAGACGTTCTTGTTACAATTAACATAATTCCAGTTAATGACTGTCCTGAAGTTGCAGTACCACCACTCCCTGATGTTAATGTGCCAGAAGATTCAGTAGACACGGTAATCAATCTAAACGATTATTTCACAGATGCTGAAAATGATCCTTTATCATATTCATTTACAAATGACGATACAAGTCTAGTAACTGTAACGCTATTAGCAGAAAATTTAACAATCGATTATATCCCTGAGCAAAATGGAACGACAACAATAACCATATTTGTGGATGATTCACAGGGTTGTAATACCACTCAAGATGTCTTCATTGTTAATGTAGCAGATGTGAATGATGTGCCGGTTTCAACCGTTAACTCTCTTATAGTTGATGAAGGAGGTACAGTCACAACCACCACAAATGGATTCTCAAGCTTATTAGATAATGACATAGATGCAGAAGGCGAAACCTTAACAGCAATAGAAGTAACATCTCCTGTAAATGGTAGCTTAACATTACTTTCTTCAGGTACATTTCAGTATGTTCATAGCGGGTCGGAAACTACAACAGACTCCTTTCAATATAAAGCAAATGATGGAATTGATGATGGAAATACTGTAACGGTTAGTATAACAATAAATCCAGTTAATGATTGTCCAGTATGGAACGATTCTACATTTGCAACCCAAATAAATACAGTTACAAGAGCTGAAGATTTCACAAACTTCAATTGGCTAACACCTCTGCAAAATTATGTAACAGATCCAGACAATCCATCTCATACAATTACGGTTTCCTACACCAACAGTGATATTGTTTCAATCTCAATAGGTGGATTAGGACGGTTATTCTTCTCAAGCATTCCAAATCAACATGGAAGCTCTACAGGTACAATCACCATTGATGATGGAACATGTAAACTTTACCAACCAATCAGTATAACAATTTCACCAATAAACGACTGTCCAACACTCGATAATCCAGTAGATGATGTTTCAGTAACTGAAGATGAACCTGATAGATACGTTCCATTAGCTGACATATTTTCAGATGTTGATGTGGCAGATGTATTAACCTACACCGCTACACCAGGGGATTCAAGCTTAATTGCAACAAGTATTACTTCAACAGCATTAATTATTGACTTTTTACTTAATCAAAACGGAAGTACTTTTGTTAGCTTAATGGTAAGTGATGGTGATGATAATTGTACTGTTGATGATCTATTTAACGTAACCGTAGTTCAAGAAAATGACCAACCCACAGGAGTTGAAGATTTAATCAGCGTTGTCAATGGAGGAACAATAAGTGTTCTAAATGATGGGGCTACTAATTCGGTATTATCCAATGACAGTGATCCAGAAAGTGATCCAATAACAGCTGTATTGGCTTCATCGCCAAGTAACGGAACCTTGACGTTTTTAAATAATGGAAACTTTACGTATACCCATGATGGATCTGCTACTACAACGGATAGTTTTACCTACACACCCCAAGATTTTGGAGGTATTGGAAATACTACTACGGTTACGATTTACATCAATAATTTACCTGTTGGAGTTGCTGATACTATCCAAGTAATTGAAGGTGGGACAACAACAGTTACAACAAATGCATCAACCAGCGTTTTGTCAAACGATACGGATGCTGATGCTGGTGATACTTCTAATTTAACCGCTTCTATAGAAACAAGCCCCGCTTTTGGAACTCTTGTATTAAACTCAGATGGTTCATTTATTTATACTCACGATGATTCAGAAAACTTATCAGACAGTTTTACCTATCTTCCTTACGATCAAAAAGGTTATGGACTACCAACAACAGTATCAATATCTGTAACAAATACAAATGGTCCACCTGTTGCATTCACAGATTCAATAATTCTTGGTTTAGGTTCAACCTCGTCATTATTAGCAAATGGAACAAACAATGTTTTACTTAACGATATTGATCCTGATGGTGATGTTTTAACTGCAACTTTGGTTTCAACACCCAGTTTCGGAACCATAGTACTCAACCCAGGTGGAACATTTACTTATGTTCAAGATGGAGTAATGAACGGAGGCGATAGTTTTACTTACAAAGCCAATGATGGTGTGTCAGACAGTAATGTTGTTTCAGTTACAATAGCACTTACTTGTTCGCCTTGTACTGAATCTACCATTGAAGGAGGTAGTAATGGAGTTGTCTTTACCTATAAAGGATGCGATTGCAGGGATTATGATGTCTATGTTCCAAAAGGCAAAACATTTATCTTTTGTCACCTGAATAATTCGATATCGATTAGTCAAGGAAGTTATACGGTCATTACAACCAAAGTATGTAAATAATTTACGAACTGTCCTAGTTTTCAGTTGAATTGGTGGTTTCTATCAACTTTCCGTTTTTGTAGGTAACGCGTTGATCAAGTTTACCATTGGCTAAAAAATCTTCCCATACTCCATCTTTCCTTCCTTTTGAATCGAACTTGAGTCTTTTACGTAATTTACCATTAGAATAATAAAATAAATTCTCTCCACCCAAAATACCATTTATAAAATGATTTTGTTCTTTTAGAATACCGTTGCTCCAATAAACCATTCTTTTTCCATGAAAATTACCGTTTACATAATTTACAGACTCGTAAAGTTGCCCGTTTTCATAATACTTTTCTTCTAACCCATTGAGGACACCATTTTTGTAAAATAAATTACGAATCAAAGATCCATTGATATTGTATTCAGAATATTGTTCATGAATCAATCCTTCAAGAAGATTAAAATCCAACAGTAAACTCTTATTATCTTGAGCAAGTTTATAAACCCTACCAGTATAAGGTTCACCGTCTAAATAATGAAAAGATTTATTATCTACTGTTTCAATTATCAATTCATCTAAATTAATCCCTTTATCCAATGAACAGCTAGAAATGATACCAATTACAATAAAAAAAGTTAAAAGAATTGAAATTGTTTTTTTCATTATTTTTTTTTTGAAGATATAAAATATTTATTGTTTGAATTCATTCAATATGAAGAATCGATGTTCATATGAGATAAACTACTGGGTTGAAAATAAAAGTTATTATTTTTTAAAATTTTCAAAAACACTTTAGTGAAAAATCGAAAAACGACTCTACATAATTACACGATCCATACTACACATCACATATTAGTATCGACTTTTTGAGGGAATCAAGAGGTTTATTATTCTTTGGAATAAATTCTTGAGCAACTACCCCTTTGTACCCTGTATCTACAATTGCTTGCATTATTGCAGGATAAAAAAGCTCTTGAGTTTCATCAATTTCATTTCGACCAGGAACACCTGCTGTATGATAATGTCCAAAATATTGATGATTATCCGTTATTGTTCGGATGATATCCCCTTCAGAAATCTGCATATGATAAATATCATAAAGCAACTTAAAATTTGGTGAGTCAAGTCGCTTACACAATTCAATACCCCAACGACTATTGTCGCACATATAATCGGGGTGATTGATTTTAGAATTAAATAATTCCATTTGAATCACCACACCCAACTTTTCAGCTAAGGGCAATATTTTTTGTAAAGCAGTTACACAATTTTCAAGGCCTGTTTCATCATCCATCCCTCTTTTGTTTCCACTGAAACAAATCAGGTTGGTATACCCAGCTTGAGCAACTTGTTTTATCTGCTTGGTATAATTGTCTATAAGTAATGTATGGTATTGAGGGTCATTAAAACCCTCGGTTAAACTAATTTCAGCTCCATTACACATGGTAGATTCTAGACCATAATTTTTCAAAGTATCCCATCCATCTGGTCCTATCAAATCAATTCCCATAAGACCAAATTCCTTTGCAACAATACACAATTCCTCTAAACTTAAATCAGGATAACACCATTGACATACAGAATGGTTTATGTTTCCTTTCAATTGACTCGAAACTTCATTGGCTTCTTGTTTAGTAAACCCTGTTGATCCAATAAATACAGTTGAAGCACTTGCAGCAAGTGTTTTAATAAGGTCTCGTCTTTGCATATTAAATTCTTTTGATAATTTTAATTATTAGGAGTTATTTAGCGAACATTAGATCGTATTACAATAGCATGTAATAGTTTTTGAGAAAACCTTTTGACAAATACGCCAAGTTTTTCTTTTTTTCCATAAGAAACTTCCCATTTTTTGTTTTTTATCGCATGAATCATTTTTCGGCAAAAATAAGCTACCTCTATGCCATTTTGAGTACCTGGGTCATCGTGGTTTAACGGTTCACCTGTTCCAGTCAACGCATTAACTGTAACTTGGGTCTGAACAAAACCCGGACAAATAAGTGTAACATCTACATTATCTTTTTGATGTTCCATACGGAGTACATCAAAAAAACCATGAAGTGCATGCTTTGCTCCACAATAACCAGAACGGAATGGTGAACCAAATTTACCCATAACACTTGTAACTACAGCAAAATGACCTTTTTTTCGCTCAATAAAATGGGGTAATAACGCTTTGGTTAACGCTACTGTTCCTAGATAGTTTATATTGATTAATTCTTGGTAAACATCAAATTGTGTTTCAGCAATTAAAGATCGCTGACTTACCCCTCCGTTATTTATTAAAAGATCTACTGATCCATAAAAAGCTATTGCTTTTTCAACATGTTTTTCCATAGAATCAAAGTCTTTTAAATCCAATGGAAGCACTTTTATATTCTCTGGGTATTCGCAGGAATTCTTAACCACTTTAAGTTCGGCCTCTCGACGTGCTGACAAAATCAATAATTTTCCTTGTTTAGAATATTGTTTGGCTAATTCTGCACCAATCCCCGATGATGCCCCTGTAATCCATATGACTTGATTCATAATGAGCTTTATTTTACAATTCCCAACCTTTACGGTAGTTTCGTCCAATAAATTGATTGGCTTCTCTCAAATTAGTGATTTGCATATTTTCTCCGTCCCAAAGTAATTTCTTACGTCCATAGTATTCCATATTTCTGTTTGTTCCTTTTCGTAACAAGTAACTACGGATTGCAATATTCCCCATCAAGACAGTCTCAGTCAAAGGGCCAGAATAATCAAAAGAAGAAGTGAGTGCCTTGTGTTGATCACTATTAAAGCCTGCCTTGATGGCATCTATCCATTGTTGTTGATGACCAAACTCGGGCGTTGTTTGTTTGGGTTGTTCAAAAGTTAAAGTAGGCTCACCTTTTCTAAATAATTTAGGAGTCATTCCATAAACCCCTGTAGTAATGACACCCTGTTCACCAATCATCATTACACCGTTTCCACCTCCAGGTTCACCAATATCCTCTGAAATGGGAATTAAATCGGGACGTGGCGGACGAATTCCACCATCAGACCAAGTCATAACCATTGGAGTATCGTTTTTTTCAGTAGGGTCGAAGTTAATCGTTACTGTAGAAGATGGAGGACACCCCTCGGGAATATATTCTGGGACCCACATTTTAGTGTATACACTACCAACACTGCATTCTAGAGCGGTTGGATAATGCAAACCTAATGCGCGAAAGGGAATATCAATTATATGACACCCCATATCCCCCAAAGCTCCGGTACCATACTCCCACCATCCCCTCCAATTGAAAGGATGCAATGAAGAACTAAACGGGCTGTATTTTGCAGGACCAAGCCATAAATCCCAAGCCAGCTGATCGGGTTTATTTTGTGGATCTGATTGAGGTTTGGGAACACCTTGAGGCCAAACTGGACGATTTGTCCATACTTTTACTTCGGATACTTTTCCTATCAAGCCGGCATCAATCCATTCTTGAACTCGAACTTGTGCGGGATTTGAAGCTCCTTGATTTCCCATTTGAGTAACAATTTTATTTTCCCGAGCTTTTTCGGTTAAAAGACGAGCTTCCTTGATGTTATGAGTCAAGGGCTTTTGAACGTATACATGAATTCCACGATTCATAGCTTCCATTGCAATAATACCGTGGGTATGATCGGGTGTTGAAACTGTTATTGCATCAAGATTTTTTTCTACATCGAGCAATTTTCTGAAATCAGTATAAAAGCTTGCATTAGGGAAATCTTTAACTGTATCCAAAACTCCGTGTTTTCCTTGAGGATCAATATCACACAAGGCTATTACTCGCTCTCGCCCTTTTACAGAAGCATTAATAATATCGCTACGTCCTTTTCCACCTGCTCCTATTGCAGCAATATTGAGTTGATCACTCGGGGCTGTAAAATCCTGACCACCTAGGACATGACGCGGCACAATCATGATTGATGAGGCGAGAATTCCTTTTTTAAGAAATGTTCTTCTAGAATTTTTTTTAAGATTTTTTGATTTCATAAAATGCTTTTAAAATCAAAAATTACAAAAAAAATGTAAGAGAGAAGAGTTTAAGGTGTTCTAAATTCACCGACCCATTTAGATTTATTCTTTTTAAACAAGGCACGAATATGTGCTGGACGTTTCAGTTGAAGATATTCTATTTGTGTAGCTTCAAAAACAAGTTTCAAAAAATAATGTGTCTCTTTCAAGAAATCAACAGAGCTTTCAGATTCTATTGGAGTTCCTGGAGCATGTTGGGTTGTATAATCTTTTTGAGATGCAGAAGGTTGTTGAATGAATACAGAATTATCTTCAATCATTAAAATACAAGATGCTTGAACACGAATTTGTGTAAGTTTTTCAGGATTATAAAAAAGCAGTTCAACATTTTTATTGTTTTCTAAACTCAAAACCTTTTGAGAACGCGAATCAGTGTAAATAGTGAATTGCTTTTTTTCGGGGTCATAATCTCTAAGAACAACAACTCTCAGCTCAGGAATATTGTTATTTGAAGTGGCTAAATTAAAAAAGCGAAAACTATGCTTTTTTTGATTCAATGAACTTTTCCATTCCTCATTGCACTTGGTAAATATTTGATCGAGCATTAATTTGGATTGTTAAGTTCTTCCCATTTCTTGGCTCTATGCTGGGCATTTAATTCAATATCTTTCCAAAACAAATTGACATCGGCAAAGTGATAGCTTTTGATAAAAGAAAGCCAGAAGCGCTTTGGTATTTTTGGCACAGAGGACCATAATAAACCATCAACTACTTCAATATCAATTGCATTTTCATAAATAACCCCATCAGAATTGAGAGTTCCTAGATGATCTTTCCTTGAAGTTTTTATTTCTTCATTCCATTTAATGGGATTTGTTGTTACCCCACCTTTATACCATTCCTCATATGTTTTAGGATATTTCTTTCGTTTGTATGTATTCCAACTCACAAACCCCCCTACTTGATCAGGTTTAGTCATCGGTTTAATTGTTTTAAAATCATCAGCCTTTACACGAACACCCGGAAGGTATGCAGCTACTAAAAAGTTTTGAAGATCTTTATCATCAAAATAATCCTTGACTAACTCCTTTGCCATGATACTTCCCTGACTGTGACCAGCAATGATAATTGCTTTTCCATTATTGTAATTTTCTAAATAAAATTCAAAGGCTCTTGATACATCATCATAAGCCACTTTCCAAGAAGCTGGACCGTCTTGGTCGTGGGGAGCTACATAAGTTTTATAATGGGATTGTCTATAATAGGGCACGTATATGTTCCCTGCTTTTGCCCAACTCGAAGCTTGAAATTTAACCGATTTTACAAGGACGTCTTCCCTCAAATCTTTTCGCCCTAAATCTGCATTCCAAAGAGAATCTTTCTTGTCAGTCAGCAAGGTCGGGTAAATGAAAAAAACATCAATGTTTTTAGGTTTTGGCTCTCCAGTTATTTCTTTCAACACCTTTGGGTATTGCCCTGGAAGTACAGCCCAAGAATTGGTGTTTTTATAATCGGGTGCTTTAGGAATTGGAGTTTCTGAAAATGAAAGTGTTTTGTATGCAGTTTTACAACTAAGTAAAAGCAACATTACAAGGATAAATGATAATTTTGTACGCAATTTTTTTTTATAAATATAGTGTTTTTTTGAACTTTAGTTTTTAAATTTTTTGATGCAATAATTCCAAACAAAGAAGATATGAATCCCTATTACAAGCTCCAATATGGTTTTTTTTATAACTTTAAACAGTTAAAAAAATAAAAATGAAAACTTTATCCATCCTTATCTTAAATTTGTTCTTATCTGTGTTTCTTATTTCATGTAACTCAAAACCCAGAAAAGAAAAAAATGCAGAAGTTTCAATTGAAATGAAAAAAATAAATGACACCCTAGTGCGAGCAACCATAACAACCATTTTAGAAAAAAATGGAAATGCAACCGAAGAGATTCAAGTAATCGAGGGCACTCCAGGAGTAGTAAAAGCAAAAGTTGAAGCACATAAAAGTAAAGTATTACATAATAAACCTCATCAAATTCATCAAAAAACAGAAAATAAATTACAACTTTTTTTGGAAGCAAAAAGTGGAAGTAACACAAGTGAAACAGTGATTCTATCTGAAAAAGATGGTCAGGTTACCCTAGAAGCATCCATCAATGGTTTAGAAGAGGGTATTTATGCGATTCACATTCATGAAAAAGCAGATTGTAGCTCTGACAACGGAAAATCAGCTGGAGGGCATTGGAATCCTACATTTGAAGCTCATGGAGCCTGGGGTAATACCGATGGATTCCATAGAGGAGATATTGGAAACTTCATTGCTGACAGCAATGGGTTCGGTATGATCACATTCAATACAGATCTCTGGTGTCTTGGTTGTGACAACAAAGAAAAAAATTTAATAGGAAAAGCAATAATTGTGCACCAAGGTGAGGATGATTTGACATCTCAACCCTCGAGTGCTGCTGGTGCACGAATTAGTTGTTCAGGTATTATAAAATAAAAAACAATTTAACTCTGTAACAAAAACCTCTCTTTCAACACCCATAAGTATAGAAATCTAGATGCACTTAAATGAAACTGATTTTTTGCAATTGCTGGAAAAGCATCAAAATATTATTCACAAAATATGTCGCATCTATTCATATGATTACTCAGATCCGAAAGATCTCTTTCAAGAAATAAGTATTCAACTATGGAAATCATATCCAAGCTTCAAAGGCAAATCGAAATTTACAACTTGGATGTATCGTGTTGGTTTAAATACCGCAATTACCCTTTATAGAAAAAATAAAAAAACCATTCGTGGAGAAGACTATTCAAAAATTTCGGAATTAAAAGCTAATGAAGAATATGATGAAACCAAAGACAATCAAATTAAGTGGTTGTATGGGAAGATCGACACCTTTTCGGAAATAGAGAAAGCTTTGATTTTATTGTATTTAGAAGATAAAAAATATTCGGAAATAGCCGAAACTTTAGGGATATCAGAAGTCAATGCCCGAGTCAAAATCAATAGATTGAAAAAAAAATTAAAAACCATGCTGGAGCAATAAGATCATGAATAAACTAGATGCTTTAAAAAAAGAGTGGAAAAATCAAAAATTTGACTTACAACTGTCGAAAGATGAATTACATCAGTTAACACAAAAAAAGTCGGTTTCTTCGATCAAATGGATTTTTATATTCAGTTGTTTTGAATTTTTTGCTTACCTCCTATTCCCGTTTTTTATACCGGATTATTTTGACGCTTTTGAGTACTACAGAAGTATCCATCTGTATCATTTTTCAATTTTGGTTAATGCTCTTGGATACGTAATACTCTCTTATTTTATGATTCAATTTTATCTGAATTATCGAAAAATTAAAACCTCAAACTCAATAGCTTTTTTAATTGAATCTATTATTGCCTCCAGAAAATCAGTAAACAAATATGTTATTTATAACATTAGCTTGTTTCTTGTATTCATTATTGTTGTTTTGATTAATGCATTTAGATACGATGAAAACTACATTGAACTCATTAATATTGGAAACTCGTCAAGCGAGGGTTCTATTGTGAAAATGGTAATTGCAATAATCATGATTATGATAATAATATTGACACTCTTACTTGTGTTTTATTATATCATCTACGGAAGGTATTTTTATCGACTAAAAAAACTGATTAAAGAATTAGAAGCATAGAATTTTTTACCACTCTCGCTTTTTATTTAGTTCTTCTTGTTCTTTTATTTCTTCGGGTGATAATACTTTTAAAAAAGAAGAATGTTGTTCAATAGCGAACTCAATTTTCTTTAAGATAGAATCTACCGATTCATTTTCATAATCAATTTTTAAAGGATCTTTGATAACCATAGATTGCAAAATTCCCTTTTTCTTTATCATTAGTCCTTTTTTATCAAAGGACCTTCTAAAACCGTCTATCACGATTGGAACAACAACGGGTTTATATTTTTTAATTATAAAAGCAGTTCCTTTTCTCATAGGACGAAATGGCTTGGTAGTTCCTTGTGGAAAAGTAATGACCCAACCGTCTTCTAACGCTTTACCAATACTCGATATATCACTAAACTTAACTTGTCGTTTTACATCCTTTCCTGATTCTCGCCAAGTTCGTTCTATTGAAACAGAACCTGCATAGGCTAGTATTCTTGGAAGTATTCCAGATTTCATTGTTTCTTTTGCAGCTACATAATAGATATTCAACTTAGGATTCCATAGATAACCAACATTCTTGATATTATCTATTCGACCGCTTAAACTCGCATTAAAAACATGAAACATAGCAACCACATCTGCAAAATAAGTCTGGTGGTTGGAGACAAAAAGTACATTTTCATCTGGTAAATTCTTAATAATATTAGAGCCTTCAATCTTCAACTCATTAAAACCCCTGTATCGTCGATGTGACACAAAACCCAAATATCGAATCAACATTTTTTTTAAAAAAAGTATATGACCGAAAGGATTTTTTTTTAGTATTCCCATAATTCAAAAATCCCCTAAAGATAATATTATTCTTTGAGAGCTGAGAGAATGAGTTCCTTCATTTCGGAAAGAATTGATGCTGTAGCTCCCCAAACCTGTACATCATTAAACAAATACATAGGAACATTCACCTCACCAACATAAGAGGTTAAAACCGTTCCTCGGGTCTCATTATCAGAATTTAATAATTCCGAAAGAGGTACTTCAAGAATCTTTTCAACTTCTTTAACCTCTCTTTCAAATGAAAATTTATTTTTCATTACACCAACAAAAGGATAAACCATAAAATTACTGGGAGGGATATAAACATCAGTCAAAGTTAGTAGTTTGCTGATATGAGATGGAGGGACGTTGATTTCCTCATTGGCCTCTCGCAGTGCTGTATCCCAAAAGGACCTATCTACCGAATCCTTTTTGCCTCCTGGGAAACTAATTTGACCTGAATGAACCCCGGGATAAACTGAACGCTGAATCAATACAAAATGAGTTTGGTTATCCGTACCTGGGTAAAATAAAATCAAAACTGCTGATTTCTTCGCTTTATTTTTATCTAGTTTAAGATTAATCAATTCTTGAGCACGAAACATTGGAGACATTTTTTTTTGTGCTTCAATTCCTGGTAAGGGTAAATCGATTACTTTTGACAGAAGTGATTCAAATTTGGTAAAAAGCATAAAAAATGAAAAAAATCCTTTTTATTGTTTTAATAATTTTTTCAGTGGGGTGTAATGATGCTCCAAAGAAAATAAAAAGTATTGAAAAAAAAGTTGAACCTAAAAAGAAACTTTCTAAAAAGAAAATTCTTTTGGAAGAACCTACCCTTTTTTTGGATGAGAAAACAGCCATCCCATTTTTATTTGAATACCAACAAAAAAACAAAGAAAATAAGGTGAGAATTTCTACTACTTATGGAGATATTGATCTTATTCTTTTTGAAAACACCCCCTATCATCGGGCTAACTTCATTTACTTAACAAAGTTAGGATACTTCAATGATACCTTTTTCCACAGAGTTGTTCCTGGTTTTGTAATCCAAGGGGGTAATTCTGATCATCCTAACACTTGGCTGAAAAGGAGAAGAATCGGAAGATATTTATTACCACAAGACAACGACAAAGGTTACAAACACCATCGAGGTATACTATCAATTCCCAGTAGTGAAGAAAAGAATCCTCATAAACTAGCCTCTCCTTATGAATTTTTTATAGTACAACAAAAGGGAGGAGCATACCATTTGGATCAGAACTTTACTCCTTTCGGAAAAGTAATCAAAGGGATGGATGTGGTTGATAAAATTTGCTCGCAACCTATTGACGGTAGAGAAAATCCAATAAGAAACATCAAAATGAATGTAACAATTCTTAATTAATATAAGATATTATTATTATATTTGAAAAATAATAAATTTAACACATAATGACACTTACCCAACTCAAATACATGATCGCAGTAGCAGAGGCAGGTAATTTTACAGTAGCTGCCGAAAAATCATTTGTTACACAACCTACATTGAGTATGCAAATCCAAAAACTAGAAGAAGAATTAGGAGTTAAAATATTCAATAGAACAAAAAAACCTATACGCTTAACTAAAGTTGGATCAGAAATTCTTATGCAGGCCCGTAAGATCATATCGGAGTCAAAACGAATGGAAGATGTTGTAGCTCAAGAAAAAGGCTTTATTGGAGGTGATTTTACACTTGGAATTATACCAACCGTTATGCCAACATTGCTCCCTATGTTTTTAAATACATTCCTAAAAACTTATCCAAAAGTAAATTTAAAAATAGAGGAACTTACGACCGAGAGTATTATTGAAAGATTATCAGAAGGAAAACTGGATGCCGGAATAGCATCAACTCCTCTAAAACATGAAAACATAATTGAGCGTCCTTTATATTATGAACCTTTTGTAGCCTATATACCAGAAGGACATAGATTGTCCAAAAGTAAAAATATTAATGTTGATGATATTGAAAATGAAAATGTTCTTTTACTAGAAGACGGTCATTGCTTCAAAAACCAAGTATTGTCTTTGTGTTCTTTTTCAAAAAGTGGGCTCAATAAGCAATTCAATCTAAAAAGCGGAAGTTTTGAAACCCTTGTAAATTTAGCAAATGAAGGTCTAGGGATGTCCCTAATACCTTATTTAAATTCAGCAAATCTATCTGAAAAGAATTCTGAAAATGTAAGAAACTTCCCTGCACCCTCTCCTGCAAGAGAAATTAGTGTAATTTATCCAAAAAGTCAGCTAAAGCTTCAAATCATAGAGGCATTAAAAGAAAGTATAAGCGGAGTTGTTCGTGGTGCAATAACCTTTGAAGATGTCAAGATAATCGTTCCTTAAAACGACATTGTAGACTGAAGATGAGGGTACTGAGCCACAAAAATTCGGCACCAGTTCTGTAATTTTTCAAGATCTTCAACATCAAGAACCCTTGTTGCCTTACAATACTCTTTAAAAAATAAACTCGAGTCGAAACTCACTTTTTTTAAAACAAGAATACAATATTGATATTTACTCATTTTTAATACTTTGATTCGAATTTAATTTAGAATTGTTTGAAAATGTGTTTAAAAAATGTTAAAATCACTAGTAGGTATTGCATGATACTATTTAAAAGATATATATTTGCATAATAAACTACTAAACCAAACTCAAACCCATGAATGATAAACATAAAAAAATATGAAAATTGAAAACACCAAAGCTCAAATGCGAAAAGGTATTTTAGAATTTTGCATCCTCAAAATACTCAGCACCAAAGACAAATATTCTTTCGAAATAATAGAGACATTAAAAAAGTCAAAGTTGCTCGTTGTCGAAGGAACACTATACCCACTTCTTACAAGACTAAAGAATGGAGGTCTATTGGAATACCGATGGGAAGAATCCTCTTATGGTCCCCCGAGAAAATATTATTCAATAACAGAAGATGGAAAACAATTCCTAAAAGAACTTCACTCGTCTTGGAGTGATCTGAACAAAGCAGTTACATCACTAATCAAAAAATCTTAAATCATGAATACCACCGTAACAATTCATCTCGCACACATTCTATTTCATATAGATAGTGACGCTTATGACCTTTTAAAAAAATATTTAGATAAACTAGAGAAAAGCTTTTCTAAAACAGAAGGAAAACAAGAAATTCTAGAGGACATTGAAGTAAGAATCGCCGAATTATTCTCACAATACTCAAATCAAGAAGGATATGTTATTTCGGAACAAAATGTAAAAGATGTTATTGAAACTCTGGGATCTCCAGAAGACATCGCTGATGAAGATTTTGTTGAAGAAAACACGAAGTCAGAATCGCAAAAGAAACTTTATCGAGATTCAGAGAATAGAATCATTGGTGGAGTTGCAAGCGGGCTTGGACATTTTTTTGGAATTGAACGAGTTTGGATTCGTTTAATCATAATACTTCTCATCCTCTCATCTGTTGGGGGAATCATATTCATATACATCTTGCTTTGGGCATTAATACCTGAAGCAACTACTACAGCAGAAAAATTAAGAATGAAAGGCGAGCCTGTCAACATCTCCAACATCGAAAAAAAAATCAAAGAAGGACTTGAAGGTGTAACCAACAAAGTAAAAAATGCAGACTATTCTAAAACAGTTGATTCCTTAAAAAAAAACTCCGCAAAGCTTTCAGAAGTACTTGAAAAGATAGCTCAGGTATTAATAAAGATTTTTACTAAAACTATTGGTTTTTTTATGATATTCATTTCAAGTATCGTTATGATTTGCTTAATATTTAGTTTAGCAATATTCGGTTTTATAAGCTCAATTGAGCTCCCGCATGAACTTTTATTTTTGTCGACGAATTCTAGCATACCGATTTGGGCATTCTCCATATTGACATTAATAGGAGTAGGTATTCCCTTCGTCTTTATTTTTACTCTTGGACTTAGAATGCTTACCTCAAAACGTAAATTAATGAGTAACACAACCAAATACACTTTAAGTATTATTTGGATGACTACACTTCTAATCATATCATTTACAGTAGCTAATGAATTCAGGTCAAAAGCATTCACCGCAAAGAATTCTAACACTGAGCGAATTGACATCAAACTTGAAGATACGCTAAAGATAAGAATGAATAGAGTTGAATATGATAATGAGATTTTAGTTTTCAATTCAACTCATTTAATCTACAATGATCAAGATGAGTTAAAACTACTTAATGATGACCTTCGGCTAAACATTTCTGAAAGTCCTAATCAAACAACAGAGTTAAAAATAGAAAGAGAAGCTAAAGGCTTTAGTCAAAAGAAAGCAAGGAGTAATGTCGATAAAATCGATTACCATTATGAATACTTTAATAAAAATCTATTATTGAATGATAAATGGGTTACTTCGGTATCAGAAAGTAAAAATGAACAAAAAGTAAAATTGAATTTGACAGTTTCTAATGGACAATATATCTGTATAGAATATGAATTTGGACCCTACATGCAAAGGAGAATAAAAAATGATCAAAATTATTCCAGAAAAAAAATTGCTGGACATTTATGGAAAATGGATAATGGAGTGTTAATTTGTCAAGACTGTATTGTTGGAAATAAAAAAACGGTGAATGACGATGAACAATTTAAAATTAAAGTATCAAATAAGGAATCTAACTTTGAGTTAAACATCAGCGAGGAAGGAATTGAAATCAATAATGTGGAAAATTAAATTATTCAAAACCAAAGGGTTAAGAACCCACTAAAAAATGGGTTTATATGATTGAGTAAAAGCTTGTCAGAAAGCGGATAAATACTATATTTGCATACCTAATTTTTCGGGGTGTAGCGTAGCCCGGTCATCGCGCCTGCTTTGGGAGCAGGAGGTCGCAGGTTCGAATCCTGCCACCCCGACAATAAAGTGTGTTTATGAGCCTTTAATGCACTAAATACGGGATGTGGCGCAGCCTGGTAGCGCACACGCCTGGGGGGCGTGGGGTCGCAGGTTCAAATCCTGTCATCCCGACTAATATAATTTTAATATACTGATAATGAGGAACTTAATGTTCCTCTTTTTATTTACCACCCATATAACCACCCAAATTTAATCTATTTTGTATCTTTAAGTTAATGAAAGTAACTTTTAGGTTAGAGAAAAGAAATATAGATTCAAGTGGGAAAATTCCAATTTTTCTCAGGATACGAGGTAACAATTCTGAAACTTCTATCAAAACTGGTATTAGTGTTTTTGATAAAGATTTTAAGAATGGAGTCCTCAAAACTAGAGTAGATAATTACAGTTCTAAATCTAGTATTCTCAATTCAATGTTAAATGATATTGAAAGTATCATTGGTGGTATTAAAGAGGATGGTCAGGAACCAAATCCTTCACTAATCAAGAAGTTGTACTTAGACAGAAGAGTTTCTAAGGAGTTTGATACCCCTAAACCAAATAAAACATTTTGGAAATCATTTGAAGAATGGGAAGAAACCAAAAAAGGTAAAAGTAGAGGATACAGGAAAACACTTATAACCCTAAAAAATAGATTGAAAGATTATGAGGAAAATAGAAAGATTCCAATCACTTTTGATTTTTTAGTTACTAAGACAGTTATATTCCAAAGTGAATTTGAAAATTTCTTGTGGGATTCTAAAAAACTATCTAACAACTATATAAATAAACTGTATGGGAATCTGAGTTCATTTCTATTTCATTGTTACCAACTCGGTTATATAAATCGAAAACCCAAAATAAAATCTCTTCAAGAATTAGATATTGATGAAAAAATATATTTGAGAACCGATGAGGTAATTAAATTATTTAATTCACTTAAATGGAATTTCAAAAAAGGTAAAGATTTCTCTAAAAACTCACATATATATACAATTGAACAACCACTTGAAGGAACTAGAAGTGAGGAGTTTGGTGAAGTTCTGAGGTTAACCAATTGGGAGTTAGTAAAAGATATATTTCTCTTTCTAAATTCAGTTGGTTGTAGATATTCTGATATCCCCTTCTTTAAGGTTAATGACTTTAATTTTGATAGAGATACTCAAGTGATTGAATGGATTCAACAAAAAACAGATAAAGTTAATAGAGTACCATTAAATGATATAAGTGGATTTATATTTACGAAATATAGTAGTGGAAAAAAACTAACACAAAACCTCTTCCCTAAGTTATCTATTCAGAAGTTTAACAAACATCTAAAGTTACTACTCAAAGACCTTAAGTTTAATCGATATGTAACTAAACCAAAAAGAGTTGGTTCTGAAGTTGTTAATACTGATGAAGTTAAGTTGTGGGAGGTAATATCTAGTCATTCTGGAAGAAGGGGGTTTGTTAAAAATTTGATTGATTTGGGAACAATGGATTATCAAACAATTATGAAGTTATCATCTCATAAAACATTCTCTCAATTCTCTAAATATGTTTCAGTAATAAACGATGATTTATTAAAAAGTAGAGAATTATACAGTCAGGTAGATAAATCAAAAAATATATCCATTGAAGAAAACATGATTAAGGAGTTTAAGAAGTTAGATGATGAAAAGAAAAAAATGATTCTTGGTTTAACCGTAGGACTAAATAAACAGTGATGAAAGAGGGAATGAAAAAATTGAGATTTGAGTATATTTTATATTATCAATCAGAAATCCCCCCTAA
>Ga0209632_10000495_pt1 | contig 40941 bp, 39 predicted proteins | sample COG_10_FD_184754 | JGI IMG/M metagenome (GOLD analysis project Ga0209632, IMG submission 184754) | Pelagic Microbial community sample from North Sea - COGITO 998_met_10 (SPAdes) (version 2) | ecosystem: Environmental > Aquatic > Marine > Neritic zone/Coastal water | place: Helgoland, sampling... | reverse complement strand
TTCCAGGATAGATAGGGTCACTTTTAACTGCGAAGTGCAGTATGCTGACTATGAGCCTTTCGTTCTATCAATAGAAGAGAAGAACTCTTTGGTAGATGGAAAAGATGCCTTTTTGTATAAATATTACAATGGAGAATTCTTTTTAAGCTCCTCAGAAAGCTCTTACTCTCCAAAAGAAATTTCCTCAGGAAGTTACAGGTTCTCGTATAGATCTAAAATGAGAACTGAAAAGGTATCGGCTCCAAACTCGTTTTTCATAGGGTCTAACAGGCTTGGATCTTTTCAGTCCAAATCATATATGGAGGAGTTTAAAATATCTCAGAATCTATCTGGGCAGACAAGACCGAATAACTTTGATTTTAACAACTTTAAAGATATATATGAAGAGTTTTCTGCAAGCATTCCGACGTGCCCTAACAATGCCACACTATTCCTATGCTCTTTGAATGACCCTAGAGATACCCAGTCGATAGAGCTTAAAAATATAGAGTTTTTAGACAATTATTCTAACTCAAAATATACTTTTTCTGTATCTCAAGTGTCAGAACTCTACACTCTTATGAATTCTGAAGAGTTATTTGTTGAAAAAATGCAAGAATATGGGTTTGATCTGGATACATCTAGCGCTGTTTTTATAAAAGTTCACAAATATCAAGGGATGCCTTTTAAAGATATTTCTAGTCACTTTAGATCAGGCAAAGACGACTTTATATTTAGATCTTACGAAGGTCCAACTCCTGAGTTCGACGGATCTGGAATAATAAAGTCTAAAAATGTAATATTAAACGATAAAAATATTATAAATACAAAAAAGTTTTGCATAGAGTCATGGTTCTCTTGCTCTTTTGATACGATAAATTCGAACTCCCCCATAACTCTATTTGAGTCTACAAACGCAGTAAAAAAGATAGTTAAGAGTTCTGACTTCAAAACAGTGACCTTACCTCAAGAAGCATCAAGAATTCTTTCTATAAGGCTAGCTCCAGAAAGCTCTCCATCTGAATATAACGATAATATATTGAAAAGTTTAACGTCTGGATCATACGTAGGCTCTTCAGGTACAAACAGATCGATAAGATTTAATCTGAACGATGATAAGAGGACCGTAAGCTTATCCGAGATGCTTCCTGGTAAGAATACCAGCCTAGAAATCTTCTATCTTCCTAAAGGCTCTTTAGAGGAGTCTATGAGGGTGTACATTGATGAGAACTCAAATATGCTTTTTAAGATAAATGCTAATGGGAAAAGCTATTCGATATCAAAATATTTAAATGTGGAAAGTAATTCTTGGAATAGATTTGTAATAAACTTTGACGGAAGTTCGATTTTCTTTATTATTAATGGTAAGCAAGAGGGAAGAGTTGATGGTATATCTTTTCTAAAATCTCCAGTCCTAATATCAGTAGCTTCTAGATATGATGAGAGTGAAAAGTCAGACACAAGAATGTCTAATTTTAAAATATCAAGAAGAAATAATATTTACCCTAAAGATATAGACGGAAAGGTTAGAGATGAGCAGTTTTTTAGAATGATTCCAAGCAAAAGAGATGAGCAGACTAGCTACTATTTGGAATTTAATAATAACAAATATAGGGCTTCGGAGTTTGCAGAGGTTACGAACTACTTTTCTTCTGACTTTAAGTTTGAGGTTACTGTTTTTGATAATTTTGAAAATATAAGTCAAAATAACCTTCAAAAGCTTCTAGGCAACGTGATTAATAATATAAAGCCGTCGCACACAAAAAGTATAATTAGGTATGAAAATAATAGATGTTAGGCAACTATTAATAATTAGCACTCATTTAGATTGGAGTTGTTTTTATGCACGAAAGAGAAGTTAAATCAAGAGTAAATTATTTTGATGGTCAAAGAGTTACAGAACAGGACTTGAGGGATGATCAGACGTATGTTAGAGATTCTGTAAGTGGAAATGTCCACGACAGCGGAAACTTTGGAGTAATAGACAGAAAAAGCGAGTCTGAATACACTCTTTTAGATTTAAATAACATGTCCAACGAAAACCTTAGCTATGATTATGTTCAGTTTGGCAAATATGACGGTAAGATTATATATCTTGACAAGCAGCCCTCAAATAAGCTCTATGGTAACAGATTAGAGGTGTCCGTTTTAGGCTCAAATACTATGGGTCGATTCTCTTCAAAAGTAATAATTGTGGGTTGGAAATACAACTCTCTGAGTGATTCTGGGTCAATATGCTACGAAGTTCTTGATTTTAAAGAGAATGGAACTCTTTTGACTAAAAATTATTATTTGAATGTTTTTGGAATATCTATAAATAATTACTCTGGAGGGACTCTTACGTCGGGTAGAGGCTCTTTTGAAAGCAATATAAATATTAATCCGAAATCAGAAATTATCATAAGGGAGGCTCGACCTCTAAGAGTTTTTTCCGATACTGTTAATTTTGAACAGGTCATGGTCCCGTCTCATGATGCACATTTGTTTGGAACAAAATATGACTCTTTTGACGAATTTTTAACCGCGATTTTATCATCAAATAGGTCTAAAGAAGAAGTTTACTATAACTTCTTATACGAATATGAAGAGCTATCATCATCTTCAAACATATCTGACTCTGTAGGTCAAAAATTCTTATCTGCAAATAATAACATACAGTCAGTAGATGTAATGCTATCATCTGCATCTTCTGGAAATTGGAGTGGAGATATTGTATTCTCAATATACAAGCTAAGCTCCTCCTCCTCTTCAAGAGTTGCTCATGACCCTATAAGTTTTGATCCAGAAAGTAGACCAATAGCTCAGGTTGCCTTAGATCAGCAAGATTTGGCCGACAGAGGCGTATTTCTAAGTACATCTCCAGAGGTAATCTCTATTGACTTTTCAAGATTCGAATGTGCAAATCCATCATCTGGGAAGATAGGTAAAAATGAGTTTTATGCTTTTGATATCAGAAGAGTAGGAGATATTAGAGAAAACTCCATTAGAATATATAAAGGAGATTATATTCCTGCTGGCAAGTCGGCAGCTAATATAGCCTTAGATCCTCAAGAAAAGTTTTCAAAGCAAAACTATAAGCTTTATAAGTTTGATGGTAACAATGAGAAGTATCTTGATTACTCCAGCGAGTCTCTTTGGATATCCGTAAAGACGAGTGCAATAGAAGTAACTCCAGGATCCGCATACTCTTCTGATGGATTTTATCTGAACATTCCATATTCAAAAGATTATGTTGGTGATACTAAGGTATTAAACTATAAAGGTAAGATTGATATACCAAAGTTTAATGAGAAGCTTTATGTAGTTCTAACTAGAAGTGAAAAGTTTTCAAGCCTTGACGTTCATCCTAGAACTGGCGACTTTGTACATACAAGAATTGCAGACTCCCTCGAGATAGAGTTTTTATCTCCTCCTGCAGATATAAACGAAAATCTTATATTGGCTTCTGTTACTGATAACAACGAAAGATTTAAAAGCATAATAAGCGGCAAGTTTTCTCATGCTGGGTTATATGACACTAACTTCTTTTATATAATAAGACCATCTGAGAGTGAAAAATCCTTAAACTATATCGGTAAAAACTTTATTCCAGATACTGACTGTCAGTGTAACAATGAATATCAGATAATAAGATCTGAGCTATCCTCATATAGAATGGGAGATCTTAATCTTGATGGAAAATATTCGCTTGAGGATTCTGAGATAATATCTTCTTTGTCTGGGAACACACTAAACTCTCAGATAACTGAAAGGAAAATGTTTGGCGGAGAGTTTGATATTGTTGACTTTTACTTGGCCGACCTTAACAATGATGGAGCAATAGACGGATTTGACATTTTGAAGTCTGAAGATGCGGCAAGAGGATTTGTTGACTTTGAGGCAGGAAATAGTCTTGAAGTTCTAAAGGTATACTTTCAAAACTTAAAAGATGAGTATTCTCTTCCGTTATTTGAAGGATCTGCCACTACAACCTCTTCCTCAAATAAAATAACATTTGTTGCAGGTCAAGAGGCGAGGGCTTTATCGATAAGAATTGATGATATTGTAAACATAACATCTTCTGAGGAAGATGGGAAGTTGTTTGTCAAAGGCAAGGAGATTGCGGCTGATCAAGTAACCGTAACTTTATATCTAAAAAGAGAAGATGGTACAGAACCCGCTTTTATCGGCACTTCTGCCAGTATCTCCGTTCTTTCGAAAACTCAGACGAATATCTTTGCAGATAATGAAAATTTAATATCTACCCCTTATTCGCAAAAGTCTTATAAGATATATACAGACGAAACAGAGTTTAAAAAGGTAAATATTGATATATGTGACTTAAGAACAAATATAGTTTACTCTAGAAGAAAAAAATATGACTCTTCGTGTGAATGTGTTGGCGAGCATGTCTGTGAGAAAGCAGCTGTTGTAGAGACCGTCATGAAAGGTGATTTAAAGATTCATGGAAAAATACTAGGTGGGGATGATTACCCATATAGGGGCGATATTGAGTTTGCAAATATTAAAATACCGTTGCCTGCTGGATCTATTGATGGGTGTTCTATAGATCTATATGAAAACTTTATAAAATCTAGTTCAAACTCTTGCTTTACATCAAACGGTCTTCCTGCTTTGAGATATTCTGACAATACATATGTCGGATGCGAAGACGTAGATGGCAATACCGACATAGATAAGAATAGAGTAAAATTTATGTATGGGATTGCCAGTCTTTTCGTAGAAACAGATAAGGAGAATGCAAGCTTAGCTGCCCCTAACACTACACTTAATTCCTCAGCCGTAGATTACTTCGTAGAGGATTATGAAGAAAAAGATTATAGTAACTTATTCTCTTTTTCGAAGTCCGTATCGTCTAACGGCATTTGCGAAATAATAACTGGAGAGGTCGAAAATCCAGTAAATTTGGAAATAACCACTGACAGCGCAGACCAATACGCTATTGCTATCGGAGAATCAACTTTATTGTTGGAAAACGACTTTACACTCGACATAGAAGCTCTAAGAACTTTTTCTGGATCATTATCGTTTGGCGATGTAAAGATGTATGCAGAAGTAAGAATTAAAAATGATGATGGAACGTCTGGAACGTTTAAAATAGGATACTGGACAGACTCTGTAGGGACTAGTCTATTCTCCGAGATAACAAACTTCGATTCTGGCCTGAACGTTACTGAGAGTAAAATAATAAAAGTTCCGTTGTCGGAAACGATTGGAGATGTTACAAATCTGAGATTAAGAAGAGTCGATGACTCAATAAAGGGGTATTTCTTTATAGATGATGACCTTTCTGAGGAGTCTGTCCTGGGTGTGTACAAAAGAATAGACGAAAATCCTCTAAAACAAATAGGATTCGGAGAAGGATCTTTTCGAATTGTTATGGAGTCTATAGCTACAAGCTCAGGCTCACTATTATCAGGGTCTTTTAGAAATCTTTACATAGAAAATAATTACGATTATATTCAAACAGAAGATAGCATAACATTGTCAAGAGATGCTTCTGACATTGTAAAAAAATTAACATTTAACTTTCCCTTAAGCATATCCTCCAATGTTATAGATACAATATCTACTGCAAAACTGATAGTTACTCCGAATGAGACGAAGTCTGGATCTTTTCCCGTCTCTATCACAGGGTCAAAGCTTGTAAATGCAAGAAATTTTGACTCCGCAAACAACTATTTTGACGCAAAGGGGTTCGACTATATAGGATCAATAACAAATCCTGTTGCTGGAGAGGCACAAGAGATAGATATTAAGCAGGGCATAAAGCGGTTCCTCAATCTTAGAAATTTCTTATCTGGAAGCTATCGTAGTATGAGCATAGCCATAAAAGAAGGAAATTCAAAAAGTATTCAAATAAAAAGCAATCTGTCAATAGAGATAACCTACAATAATCTAAATCAAAACATAACCTACAAGGTTGGGCTTGATATGGATACTTCCACTGGAATAATGACAATTCGGACAAAAAATATCCTATTTGATTCGATGGTGAAAGAAAACAGAACCGTTGTTTCTGTAGGGGTGCTGCTCAAAAAGTCTGGATTTTTAAATGGAGATGTTGAAATAGATGTAGAGTCTATAAAAAATATAGGTCTTGGCAACTGCATATCTGTAGAGGATGGAGAAGCCGCGTTAGAGATTGCATATTGCAATACTATAGCGGGATATGCCATGCCTGGAATTGTAGTCGGTGCGCCTGACGGATACGAGTGCGGGGAGTCTGGATCTAAATCCTCTGAGGTCGGAGCACAGCTTATAAGATATGAAGAAGCATAAGATTAAATTTAAGGGACTCATGGGAGGGTCCCATAGTTGGGCGGTCGTAAACAGAAGCCTTAGCAGGGCTGCAATTATTTCAGAAAATAAAGTTTCAATTTCATCTTTTAACGGCTACAATTGCTATACATTACAAAACAACTATATACATAACTATATAGATAAGTTTATAGGTAAACTAGACTATATAATATCATATACAAATCCACATAACTATAGTAATGTATTCTCTGATACCTATGGGAAGAAATTGGCAATATCTAATTATGAGTCTAATATTTTACCAAGTCACTGGAGTTCGTGTCAGGGCTTCTGTGATGAGGTTATTGTGAACTCAAATTATTCCTACAATAACTTCTCCTCTTGCGGGTTTGATGAGTCCTGTATGAGAGTTGTACCTCTCGGTACTGATATTGCCAGATCAGAGCCTGCGTTCCAGAATGACAGATTTAATTTTCTAAACGTATCCTCTCCCCATAGTAGAAAGAATATAGATCAGGTTCTGCGATGTTACTATAAGGCTTTTTCGGCTAAAGATCTTGTTATGCTTACTATAAAGACATCCAAACCTGATAAGATCTCTCACTTTAACGTCGATGTGTTCAATATTATCAAGGAAGTTCAGGAAAATCTATCGTTTTCGGAATTTCCAGATGTTCAGGTCATAGTTGATGATGTAGACGATATGTCTGGAATATATTCATCTTGCGATGCTCTAGTCAGCTGTTCTTCCTCAGAGGGCTTTGGGCTGCCGATGCTTGAGGCTAGGTGTCTAGGATTAGAGGTAATAGCTCCTAATTATTCTGGTCATACAGATTTTTTAAACAGAGATAACTCGATACTTGTTGACGCAATAGAGTTTTCTCTTCCGAAAGAGTATCAGTACTGGCACTTTAGCAAGGATGCTGTAGGGGCGAAGGTGTCTGACGATGATGTTGTATCATCCATGAGGGTAATTTATAACGGCTATAGGTCTGAGAATACGATAGATGGAAGTGAGTACAGTTGGGATAATATTTTAGAAAAGGTAATAGGACATGATGAGAAGAATGAAGGTGGAAAACCCTAACGTTTCTCTTGGTAGAGGCTCGACAGCTTCTTTTAAGTGTAGTGGAGCGATAAGATCCTGTATCGTGCTTAGCTCTAAAGGCAGGGTAAGTACAATTGTTATGAATAGTGAGAAGATAGATATATCTTCAGAGTCGTATAAAGATTTTAACTTCGAATCTGAAGAGCTCAATATAGATGTGTTGAGGGGTAAGATACATATAGACAAAGTAATGTTTTTTGAGAAGGTCAGACCCGTGAAGCCTAAATTTAGTCTTATTGTCGCACCTAATAAGGATGTCATCCTTGGGGTTATGTTTTGATAAACGTCAATCACAGCAAAGAGCGTTTTTCAGGTTATGGTATTGCTGGTGGCAATATATACAACATAGTCAAGTCTGGATTTAAAAATGTCAGTTCCAATAAGAACTTATCAAGGGGCATTAATATCTTTGTAAGCATACCTCCGTTTAAAATCAACAAAGGATCTTATAATATAGGATTCTTCTACTGGGAGACTATAGGGTTTCCAGACTCTTGGGTTTCTGAGATATTAAAGCTAGATGAATTTTGGTCATCTTGTGATCTCATAACTAAAAACCTAAAGATGATTGGATTTAAGGGTAAGATTGTAAATATGCCAACCCCTATTGAAAAAAGGTATTCTTTTGAAAAAACCATATTCGGAGATGCTAAGGGCGAGGTTGTAGGCGACGACTCTTTTAAGTTTTATAGCATATTTCACTGGAACTATAGAAAAGGTTATGATGTTTTAATTAAGGCTTATTTGTCCGAATTCTCAGATGAGGATGTTTGCCTTATAGTAAAAACACATAATAAAAAGAAGAGTGTTCTGAAGCATTTCTCTGAAATTGTTAGCCGAGAGAAGAAGGCTCTTGGGAAAGCAAATTATCCTAAGATTTTCTTTACGGAAGGTATTATGGATTACTCGGATATTCTTAGAATACATTCATCCTGTGACTGCTTTGTGCTTCCTCACAGAGGTGAGGGTTGGGGTATCCCAATGCACGAAGCTATCAGTAATTGTAATCCAGTAATAGCAACAAAGTTTGGTGGAATAACAGACTATTTTGATAGTAGCAATTCGTATGTAGTCGACCATAAGATGATTAAGTCCAAAAACATGAATTGGACGAATCTATACGATGATAGAATGTGGGCGGAGCCGTCCTGCCCAAGTCTTATGAGAGAGATGAGATCGGCATTTGAGAATGAAGAAATGTTTAGGTCAAAGCAGGTATTGTCTAAGGTTCTTTCAGACAAGATTTCATATGAAAATATATCTAAGAAAATACAAAAAAGAATAAGAGAGTTGCAGTGAGAATATTAGATTTCTATAGCCATCAAGGGCATCAATACGAATTCTTCAAAGGAGATCACACATACACTCTTTTGGGTTCGGACAATAAATGTCCAAATTGGAACACCCTTCACAGACCTAAAAATAAAAACGTATTGTTTAGATCTTTAGAAGAAACATCGGACATGGTGTTTGATATTGTAATGTACCGATCATCAAGTGACATATCAGTTGTAAATATGCACAGAAAGAGAGGTGCAAAGATTATATTCGTATCTCAAACAACATTTTGTCCCGAAGTCAGGATGGATGTTGATGCGATTGTATGGAACTCTTCAAAGGCGATGAGGGATTTTTCAAATAAATTTAATTGCAGGAGTGAGTATATTGTTCACGGCTACGATCCCTCGGAATTTAAACCTATAAGTTGCAAAAAAAACCATAGAGTTTTGTCGCTCGCCAATGCATTTAAGAGTAGGGGAAATCTTTTAGGGTATGATGTGTGGAGCAAAGTAAAGAGTAAGACAGGTATATGTGATGTTTATGGACATAATAATGAGGATATAAGATCTAAGAGAGTAGAGACCTTTGATGATCAGATAAAAATATATTCAAAATACTCTATGTACTTAAATACAACAACTCACTCCGCAATGCCAAGATCTAGGGCGGAAGCTATGATGTGCGGCATGCCTATCATTACCACCAAGAACTACGGAATAGAGAAGCATGTCTATGATAGTGAGTGTTTTTATATAAAAGATGAGTATCAGGCGATTAGTGCTATTAATAAACTTCTAAGTAGTGAGTCTTTACAGGAAGAGTATTCGAAAAAAAGTAGAAATGCTGCAATAAGAGAGTTTTCCCTGTCGGGGTATCTAAGTAAGTGGAACAATTTGTTTGAGGATATATTATGAATAAAGTTCTTGATTTTATAACGGTGTCTAAGACGAAAGATGTGTGGATAATAAAAAGAAACAGCTCAAACTCCAAGGTTTATGAGTCTGCAGACAAGCCTAGGGATGTTGACATGATTCTTTTAAATATACCAGATAATGATGTTAGAAAGCTAAGAAGATTGGCGATAAAAGAAGTTATGGTTTTCTCTGGAAAGTAGATATGAAAAAAGATGTGATAGTTTGTATAGGCACTGTTGGCAGGCCAACTTTTAAGAAGTGTTATCAGCATGTTATGGATTTAAAAAAGCGAGATCCTAGGATAAAAAAAGTTGTCGTAATAAGAGACCAGCCGAGTCAGGCCGCATGGCTCAACAAGATGAGAGAGGCCTGCAAGGGGTATACGTGGTGTCTCCAGATTGATGAGGATATGTACGTCTCTCCTGATTGTGTAGATGCTCTACTGAGCCTTGCAAAAAAGAAGGAGGGCCAGGGAGTTAAAATTCTCAACGCATCTTCTATGCTATATGATATATTTTTAAAACAAAATATAGGGTCTTTAAAATTGTGGAGAGTCTCTACCCTTTTAATGTTTGAGTTTAGAGACGTTCTTGGTAGTGACAGAGATATTTACATAAGAGCACGTGAGTGTGGCTTTAACAATGTATCTATAACTACTGCGCTAGGAGATCATGATTCGGCCCCAAATAAGGAACTCGGGATAGATAAATATAGAACATATGTTGCGAAGATTTTAAGGTATTCTGGATACAAGGCTGCGCTAGATTTTCTATCAAAACTAAAGAGAATAGATTCCGATATTCACTCAGAAGTTTTTAATGATTTTGTATTGAAAAATAATAGTAAGGATGTAGGTTTAATGTCAGAGAGAAAGGATAGGCTTAGGGCTGAAGCTAGGCTTGAAAAAAGAATTATTGTTCTAATAACAACCTTCAATAGAGCAGCAATGCTTGAAAATCTTATGAACGATCTAAACTATGAGGCCTCGAAAGTGGAGTGTCTGGTTGACGTATTTATATATAATGATTGCAGTTCGCATGACTACTCAAAAATAGAGTATCTGTGTAAAGAGAGGGGTTGGAAGTACCATTCTTTTGAAACTAATATGGGTAAGCAAAATCATTACGTTGTGTATAATAAGATGTTGAGCGATGTCAGATCAGACATAGAAGGGTATTGCAGAAACCCCGCAGTTCCCGAGCCGACACTGTTTTTTCACATGCAGGACGACTTAAGGCTTTGCGAGGGATTCTTTAAAAATGCTTTTTTAGCATGGGAAGGCCTTCCTAGGAACAATAGAGGAGCTCTAAATCTATTTGTAAACAAAGACAGGCTGAGAGGCAAATGTTGGACGGGGATAGATACTGTAAGGATAAGTGAAAACATACATGAAACATATTGGGTTGATTGTATGTTTATGTGCGACATAAATCTCTACAAGTCAATAGATTGGAAAATTGAAAGAATAGATCCTTCCAGGTGGTACAAAGATCACTCTTTAAGTTCTGGAGTTGGAAGGCAGATTTCTAAAAAGCTGCATTCACTCGGCATGAGAATGTATAGATCAGAGAGTAATCTTACTCGACATGATGGAAATATCTCTGTTATGAATACTCATAAGAATATCTCAAAGGGAACTGATCTTATCGCGATAGGCATAGCGTCTATTCCGAGCAGAGAGTATAGCTTAAAGATAACAGTTGACTCCTTATATGACCAGGCTGATCATATAAATGTGTTTTTAAATGGATACTCCAACATCCCTATATTTTTAAAAAAAGACAAAATAACCGTATATAGAAGTCAAAGCATACAGGACTTTGGTGATGCTGGAAAGTTTTATGGATACGAAAAGCACAATGGATACTATTTTTCCTGCGATGATGATATAATATATCCAAGTAATTATGTTAGAACTATGATAAATGCAATAGAATGCAGCAACAGGAAGGCGATAGTTGGTCTTCACGGGGTTGTTTTAAATCAAAATGATTTTTCATCATACTATAAATCCAGAAGATCTCTTCACTTTAAGAGGTTGGTGGAGAGAAATGAGTTTGTAAACATATTAGGAACTGGAGTTTGTGCCATGCATACTGATACAATAAGCTTGACTATGAGCGACTTTCCGTTTCCAAATATGGCAGATATATGGTTGGGGGCAAAAGCTAATAAGATGAGAGTCCCTATGGTATGCCTATCTCACGAGGAGGGATATATGAAAACCGTAAGCTATACAGAGGAAGAGTCTATATATAGTAATAGCAATGGCAATACAAAGTCAAAGAAAAACACTCTAGACTACCAGAACAAGATTATTGTGAAAAATATGCCATGGAAAATATCAAAAACATGAGAGACTATAATATGACTATATCGCTGCTAATGCCATTTTTCAACAGAGAATCCGTTATATCCGAAGCGATAGAGTCTGCACTATCTCAAACTTTTAAAGATTTTGAGTTTATACTTTTAAATGACGGGTCTACAGACGATTCAGACTCTATAGTTAAAAGTTATATGAAGAAAGACGATAGGATTCGATATCTGCATAATTCTAAAAACAAAGGGATTAACTTTTCTAGAAATTATTTAGTTAGAGAGTCCAGCCACAATATTATAGCATGGATAGATTCCGACGACGTCATATCAGATAACAAGTTAGAGTCTCAACTTGGAGTTATGAAAGAATGTGACGCAGATATTGTAGTTTCAAACTATGTGTTCTTTAAACACGGGCAGAGCCTTCTTTCGAAAAGTCTTAGGTCTAGAATAGTAAGCTGTGATGTTGAGACCATAAATAAAAATAAAATATTTTCTGGTAACGAAAATTTTTGCTTTGCTAGCAATATGTGCAAAAAAGAAGTTCTGGTTGATAATTTATTTAGAGAGAATATAACCGCGGGTGGTGATTCCGTATGGGTAAATGATGTTCTTAGGCACCACTCTTTCCATTCTGATCAAAACTCTGTATACTACATAAGAAGGCATAATCAGAGAATTAGTTTTAAAAAAAGATATGAGAGTTGCATATCCTCTGGTCGCAATCCAGAAAACAACCCTTGGATTAAGTCTAATAATATAAGCATAGGTGGGCAGATATGAAAACAGGGATAATAACTGGGAATTTTGACGTTCTGCACCCAGGTTATATAAAAATGTTCAAGGAAGCTTGTGAGAATGCAGATTATGTAATAGTATTGCTTCATAAAGATCCATCAATAGAGAGGTCGTCAAAGCTTAAGCCTATATTGTCACCAGAAGATAGGGTTGAAATGCTAAGCTCTATAAGATATATAGATGAGATTATACCTTATTCTTTCGAAAAAGATCTTGAAGATCTGATAAATAAAATAAGACCATCTATTAGATTTCTTGGAGATGACTATAGAGATAGGGTTGATTATACTGGGTACAACGAAGATCAGAAGGTCTATTATTTCGATAGATCTCACGGATGGTCAACCACAAAGTATAAGAAAATGATGGCCGAGTCAATTAAGTAGATTTGTATAAAATATTTACTTTAATGATTAAAGCCACGCGGTATAATAACAATAATAACAACAGCAAGTTGTGTTTTTTATGAGGATAATATGAAGATTTTGGTAACAGGCGGAAGAGGGTTTATAGGTTCTCATTTCGTTGAAAAGGCTCTCTCTGATGGACATACTATTGTAGATATAGACAAAATGACATATGCTGCAAACGAGAGTTTGCCGTGGGATAGTCATGATAGGTACACCTTCTTAAGGCAGGACATATCTGAGATAAATCATATTCCTACATGCGATATAATTATTAACTTTGCAGCCGAAAGTCATGTTGATAACTCTATAAGGGATACCGAGCCTTTTATAAAGTCAAACATATTAGGGGTTCACAATCTATTGGAATTGGTCAGAGGAAAGCCTAAATATGATAGACCTTTGTTTTTTCACATATCAACAGATGAAGTCTATGGAGATATTACAGATGGTTCTTTTGTAGAAACAGATCCTCTTATGCCATCCAATCCTTATTCTGCAACAAAGGCTTCTGCCGAAATGCTGATTCTTGCATATCATAGAACTTACGGCCTAGACTATATTATATCCAGAAGTGCTAATAATTACGGCGAAAGACAATATGAGGAAAAGCTGATACCGAAGTGCATTACTTCGATAAAAGAAGGTAAGAGAATACCTATTCATGGCGATGGAACTTACATTAGAGATTGGACTTACGTTAAGGATAATGTAAACGCGCTCCTCTTCTTGTGTGATAAGTATAAAGAAGAAGGTATGAAAAATGAGACTTTTAATGTAGCTGCAGAAAATCACATGCAAAATCTAGACGTAGTAAAAGATATTTGTGATAAGATGGACGTTAAATTTGAAGATAGTATTCAGTTCGTAGAAAACAGATGGGGTCAAGATTTGAGATATTCCGTCTCTTCTGAGAAGGTAAGAACCTTGGGGTGGAAACCTAAGTTCATCGGAAGTTTAGAGCTTGGATGGGTGAAATAGATGCTTATTGATAAGAAGCCTTGGGGTGAAGAGAGAATTTGGGCAAATACAGAAAACTATGCCGCTAAGATATTGATAATTAATCCTGGGCACAGGCTAAGCTTTCAGTATCACAATAAAAAAGAAGAAACAATATATGTTGAAAGTGGAACTCTTACCATAACCTATGAGTGTATTCATACTGGAGAAAAGAAAACAGTAGAGATGTCAGAAGGAGGGTCTTTTCATGTACCTCCAGGAACTAAGCATAGGTTTTCATGCTCCTCGGAGAGTGTAAATCCTGTAAGGCTATTTGAGGTTAGCACTCCAGAACTTAGCGATATAGTTAGGATAGAAGATGATTACGGAAGATAATTATTGTATATTAATTCCAGCAAGAAGAGACTCAAAGGGAGTCCCTTTTAAAAACAGAAAGTTGTTTAGCATGGTATTATCTCAGATATCAAAAGATCTTTGTGGTAGGGTTTTCGTATCAACCAATGATAGTATAATAAGGGAGATGTCTGATAGTGCAGGTTTTAATGTCCACGAGAGAACAGAGGAGTCCGCATTGGACAGCGCAACCACAAAGGATATGGTTAAAGACTTTCTAAAAAGCAACCTTTCCTATGAATATGTGATCATGTTATATCTTACTTACCCTCACCGACAACCTCAAGATATTAGAGAGGCACTTGATTTTTTTAGAAAAAATAATGCAAAATCGATGCTTTGCAGGGAAGAGGTGAGTCACTCACCTTATCTTATGATGTTCGAAGAAGAGGATAGCAGAGGAAGTCAGATTATAAGGCATAATTTGTGCAGACGGCAAGACTACAGGGATTGTTTCAGGCTTTCTCATTATATTTCAATTTTCAAGGCAATAGAAGTTGACAATTTAAATAATAATATGTATAATGAAGATACAATATTCTACAAAACAAGCAACTCTCTGGACATCGATGATGTCAGAGATATGGACAGGTTAATATGAAAACTAAAATAATATCAGAGATTGGAATAAATCATAACGGAAGTGTTGATATGGCTAAAAAGCTTATTGATGCATCTATAGTCGCAGGGTGTGACTACGCAAAGTTTCAAAAAAGGAATCCAGACGTATGTGTCCCTGAGCCTCAAAAAATGAAGATGAGAAGCACGCCCTGGGGTGAAATGACCTATATTGACTATAAATGGAAAATAGAATTCGGAAGAGAAGAGTATGCTGAGCTGTTTAGATATGTTGAGGACAAGCCGATAGAGATTTTTGCATCTGTGTGGGATAAAGACTCTGTTGATTTTATGTCAGAGTTTACCGACATAATGAAAATCGGATCTGCAAGTATAACTGATGCGGATCTCTGCAAATACGCTAGAGAAAAATCTAAAATTCTTATTATTAGCACGGGCATGAGCACTGAGGATGAGATAAAGACTTGTGTTGAGATCTGCAGACCAGACGTTATAATGCATACGAACTCAACCTATCCTAGCCCGATAGATGAGCTCAACCTTAGCTATATTAATTGGCTAAAGAGTAATTACTGCGATAATGATGAAGAAATCGGATACAGTGGTCATGAATTTGGTCTCGCAACCACCTTTGCAGCAGTTGCGATGGGCTGTTCTTGGGTCGAAAGACACTTCACCTTAAGTAGGGAGCTGTGGGGATCAGATCAAAAATCAAGCGTCGAGCCCGTAGGAATGATAAAGCTGGTTAAGGGTATAAGAGATATTGAAAAGGCTATGGGATCTGGAGGGCCAAGAACTTGCCTTTCGGGAGAGTTGTCAAAAAGAGAGAGTCTGAGAAAGTAAAGATAGGCTCTTCGGAGTTTTTCGATAGGCATATCTCTTATTTTAAAGTTTAAAACAAAACACAGTCGGAGTTTCGAATGAATGTTCTTCATATTTACGCATCTGAAGCAAAATTTAACGCTGGAGACTTCTTCTTAGGTCCGTCAACCAAGATGAAGTTTGAGAAGATGATTGAAGAGAAGGTTTCTTGGACTGATTTCAACGTAAGAAATTCTGTAAATGACAATGTGATAAATTACTTCAATAAGTTCGACGCTATTGTTATCGGAGGGGGAGGGTTGCTGCTCCCTGATACAAATACTAACAAAATATCTTGCTGGCAGTTTGCAATACCAGAAAGTCTTATAAGAAAAATATCTTCAAAAATCTATGTAATCTCAATAGGTTATAATTTATTTTTCGGACAAACCAGCGCCTCTAACGATAGGAATACATTTTCGGAAGATAAAAGTAGGGTTCCGATTTTTAAAAAAAACATGGAAACTCTAATAGATCATTCTGAATATTTTTCTATGAGGCATAATGGAGATATTGAAAATCTAAAGTCGGTTTTGAGTTCTGAGTGTCATCATAAAATAAAATTTGAGTTCTGCCCTGTAATAGACTACGTGATAGAAAAACATAGTGATAAGGGAAAAGAACCCGTCTATCATACTTTTGAGATAAAAGATGACAGGGAGAGTAAGAGATATATGATGACATCTAAATCGAAGTTCTACAAGACGCTAAAGGACTATATTTTGTTTTTAAAAGAGAAAGGCGAGTCGGTTGCGGTTATGAGTCATGACGGCAGTCGCAACTTCCTTAAGTATCTTAATAGTTGCGGAGTGTCGGTATATTTTATGGATAATGCTGTTGCCAATGAGAGCAAGATAATCAAAAACTTTAATATGTCCAAGGTTATGTACTGCTCTGCAGGTCATAGTCAGATGATGTCATATGCTCTAAAAATAAAAACATTCTCTCTGGCTAGCCACGACAAGCTTATGTTTTTTCAAAAAGATATATGCAGTGACATGGTTACTGGAAAATACGTTCACGATCTCTCCATCGAAGACTTAAAGGGATTTTACACAGACCTTTAAATTTAATTTAAGAATTTTATTTGTATTTTTCAGAAAGTGAGGGTTGGGTTATGATAAAGTATGTTCAAAAAAAAGAAATAAATTTTGGAATAATGAAAATGTATCTGGAGAAGACTGCCGAGTCTAACCAGTTTACGAATAAAGGTCCAGCCAAAAAAATACTTGAAAATAAGATAAGAGATATTATTGGCATATCCGAAGATAAAGAGGTTGTTTGCGTGTCGAACGGAACCTTGGCGCTTCATGCTATATATTTATTTTTGATGAGGAGAAATAATAATATAAAAATAGTCTCACCATCCTTTACCTTTCCATCCTGCGATGTCATGTTTGATAATGTCTATATAGAAGATATCTGCAAGAAAACTTACACTCTAAGGCTTGATGATGAGATTATTAAAAAGTATGATGTTTTTGTAATAACAAATCTTTTTGGAACTTACCCCATAAATATAGGCGATTGGATAAGAGTATGTTCCGAGAGAGGAAAGACCCTTGTTTTTGACAATGCCTCATCCCCAATGAGCACATTCGATGGAAACAACATATGCAACCTTGGGGATTTCTCTTTCGGATCTCTTCATCACACAAAGTATATGGGTTTCGGGGAGGGAGGCTTCTTAGTTCTTCCGAAAGAGCACCGAGTGGAGATGGAAGAGTTACTAGGCTTTGGCTTTAAAGATGGCGTTGCAAATAGAAAGCATAATAGGCTGAGCTCAAACTTTAAGATGTCAGATGTCGCCGCGGCAGGAATACTGCAGCACCTACACTTCTACGATTTTGAAAGACATCTCGCTTTGCAAAATTATTTCATTGAAAAACTAACGACTTTTGGTGAGAAAGTCAAGCCCTTCAACTTATCTGACGGAGTTTTTTACGGAAACATGCCAGTTATTTATAAAAAACCCATAAGTGTTGATCATTTTAGAAGATCAGGAATAGAATCGCAGAAGTATTACAACCCGATAAGAGATCACGAGGAGTCATTACTCTTGTTTGAAAGAATAATGAATTTCCCTCTGAACAGCTCTATGCGAAGTTCGGATATTGACAAGATTATTGATGTAATAGAGGAAACCTGCTGTGAATAAGATAGCAGTATGTCAGCCGTACTTCGCACCTTATTTGGGATATTTTCAATTGCTAAGTGCGGTCGATGTATTTGTGTCGTATGATGATGTTAATTTTATAAAAGGCGGATGGATAAATAGAAATAAAATATGTGTACAGGGGAAGGAGATGTTATTTCAGATTCCATTAAAAAAACAAAGCCCGTTCAAAAAAATAAATGAAATAAAGATAGACTGGGATAGCCGAAGTATGAGGAAACTCACCAAAACACTGCAGTCCACCTACAGTAAGTCAAAATATAAAAACGAGGTCTTGGGGATCTTAGAAGATATGTTTAAAAAGAAACCAGACTTGATATCCGAACTTGCTCTAGACTCTATTAGGAGTTTTTGTAATTATTTAGATATAGAGGTTGATCTTAAGACATCTTCTTATGAAGACTACAAGAAGACAGACGATAGAGTTGAAAATCTTGTTAATATTTGTGAAAAAGAGAATATTAAGCATTATATAAACCCAATCGGAGGTCAAAAGCTATACGACAAGGATGTTTTTAAGTCGCATGGCCTTACTTTGAGCTTTTTACAGGGCACACCTAGTCTATCAATAATAGATGTATGTATGAATAACTCGGTTGAGAAAATAAAAGAGAACCTAAGGGATTTTAAGCTAGTATGAAGGATAATATTTGCCACATTGATATGCAAAGCTCTGACCCAAAACAGGTCATTAATATGGTTAATGCAGTATGGGGGGAATATGATGTATATCATATATGCAACATGCCCAATCATGATTTTATAAGCACTTATCAGGATTTGGCAAATACTATGGGAGAGATTAAAGAGTGTCACCCCGTAAATGATAAGAATACTGAAATTTCAACCTCTAGGGATATAAAATTTGATCCTAGCATCCCTCATTTTTTTGCGTCAAATAATCGCCAACCTCTTCATACGGATTATGCATACTATGAGGAGTCTGAGGCTCCTGAATGGCTAATGCTCTATTGTGTTACTCCTTCTAAGCATGGAGGAATAACTGACTTATTATCTTTAGACACTCTCAAGGATGTGATGCTTGAGCATAATCCTAAGCTGCTCAAGGACATAGAAGTTGATATAGTGTGGAAATATGATAGTCCCGATGGCGAGATACTGCACACAAAGCCTATTCTAGACAAAGATAAGATAAATTGGAATTATTATCAGATAAATAAAGAGTTAAATACGAAAGCCGCGGTCAAGATAGTAGAGGAGTTTTTCTCATTCCTTGAGGACGTTATAGTTCCTGCAAGAATTTACGATTATTCAAAAGAATGGAAGGAGGGAGATTGTATTATATTCAAGGACAGTTCCAATCTTCATGGCCGCAGCGCATTTTTAGGAGATAGGTGGTTGAAGGATCACGCTCTTCATTGCAAACAACCAAAGGAAGTAGAATAAAATGAAAATAGAATTAAATATAGATGGCTTGAGAGATACTCTTAATACTAGCGTTAGAGTTTCCGAAGAAATGAATGGCTCCAAAGATCCTAATTTTAGAAGAATATTTCATCACAACCATCACATCGTGCTGTATCTGAAAGATCATATCATGAAAGACGCCTGTAAGGGCTATTTCGAAATAGGAACACATTTCGGACATAGCATTAGCAATATAATGCAAAGCAAATATCCCAGCAAAATTGCAACGTGCGACTTATTTCAAGTTGGAGTAACGATAGCCAAAGATTGCAAAGTTAGCGATGTTGAGTCCTTAGCTATATCAAATATAGAAAAGTTTAATATAAACGGTTACGATTATCGCATATTTAAGGGAAGCTCTCATTCCCGAGAAGTCCATAATCGTGTTTCAAGCTATTTTGTTGAAGGTATAGACATATTATTTATAGATGGAGACCATCGCAGGAAGGCAGTTCTATCTGACTTTGAAATGTACTTTCCATTAGTCAACCCAGGAGGCTATATAATATTTGATGATTATCTGCCCTACATGTGGAACGGCAAGTTGAGGGAATGCCCCATTGCAATAAACGACTTGATAGTAAAGCATAATGAAAAATTGCGAGTTGTAGGACTAGTAGAAGATCTGGTTGGTAGCAATGAGCTGAAATCAGGAATCAGTGATAAGAATTCTTGTTTTATAGTTCAAAAGGTATAGGGTATGATAAATATAATAATATCATGCACGCCTAATTATTCTAACAGGAGAGTGATCAATACCACGAACAAAAAAATAGACATGGTCTCTCAGTTTTTAATATTGTACAGATCAATAAAGGACAACTGGAAGTTTGACTATAGGATAAATCTTTTTTATAATAAAAACATTCTTTTTGACGAAAAAGATTTAAAAGCTTTATCATCTTTAGATATAGATATGTTCGGAATAAGTCCAGACGATATCAAGACTCCGTACATGCTAAGGTGCAATGCTCTTACTTGCAATCTTAATAGATCGGGGTCTCATAGGCTTCTAATTGATTGTGATACCATAGCCTTAGGCAATCCTAATTTCGACCTTTCTTGCGACTGGCAAGCCATGTATGCGAACTCTGTAATAAGAGAAAAGTATTATGATTATATTAATAAAAAGTTTAAATACAATTTAAATTTAAAAGATAAGATCAAGGGAAAGTTATTCTGCAAGTACATGTCTGGTGAAAATAGTGAAGGCTTCTTTCCTCACTTTAACGGAGGGGCTTTTCTGATAAGGGAAAGCTTATGCGGTGCCTTTAAAGAACTGACCGTCCCTTCTTACGGAATAGCTTATGACGATAGCGTTCCAGAACATATAAGGCATATTGGTGTCCAGTACGGGGCATCATTTGCACTTATGAATATTTCCAAAAACTGGAAGCCGTTCGATGCTGGATTTAACTATTTGGTAAAAGAATTTGATGTGAATAAGTTTGGCAAAGATAATATAACATTACTACACTACTGCGGTATAGGAGGGTTCGAGGTAGCTTACGCTAATTTTAGAAGAACCATTGATAGTTATACGGATTAATTTTTTAAACAACATAATGAAAATTTTAAAGAAAATAAAAATACCGCCGAGGGCGACTATAGATGTACAAACCACATTATTATTTAAGAAAATAAAGAGTGTTTGGCTTTTGACCATATCGTTAAAATAGAAAATCTCGATAGTGAAGTCCAAAAAATAAATCATAAGTATAATAGATCTTTCCGCAAAATTAAGGCTAGACTAAATGTGTCACAGTATAAAGATCTGTCAGAACAGCGAGGAGTTCTCTTCGAAGAGGTCGTGAGTATTGTAAACGAGGTGCATTCTCATAAAAGTCATCATAAGTTATGAATTCTTCAAGATTGCGACTATTATTACTTGTATAATGTATAACAAGAGGACGTATGATAATTTTTGTAGATATAGATGAAACAATATGTGTCTCTCCGAAGAGTAGAGACTATTCCCTGGCAAAGCCAATGATGGAGAGAATAAACAAAATAAATAATCTCTATGATGAGGGAAACACCATTGTTTATTGGACAGCAAGAGGGACTGGTTCTGGACTGGACTGGACAGAGGTTACGAAGGCTCAGTTCGAAAGATGGGGCGTAAAATATCACGAACTCAGATTTGGAAAGCCGATTTACGATATTTTTGTAGACGATAAAAATATAAACTCAGATACTTTTTTCAGCAAAGAGTAATGGAAAGAATATGAACATACCTAGAAACTATATTGACATCTTCAAAGACGCCCATAAGGATCAGGATATATATGTTATAGCGGCAGGAAGCTCAATGGAGTTATACCCAGAGGGGTTTTTTGACGACAAGGTAACCGTGGGAGTAAATAGAGTATGCAACTTTTTTGATTGCGATTATACGGTAATTAAGGACTTCGAAGGTTTTAATCTTATACTTCAAAACACTATAAATAAAAATATTAAAGTTATAATGTCTGAACACAGGTATGGGACAAGGCCTTCGAAAAACCCAAGCATAGACTCCTCGAGTGTATTTTACTTTCATCATTTTGATAAGCCAGGGCAAAGACCTATGGTAAAAAGCATATTGAAAGACTCGAACAAACTAGTGGTAAGTCACTCCACAATAACTTCGTCTATACACTTTTCTGCGTATATGGGCGCAAAAAATATATTTATATGTGGTCATGATTGTTGCAAAATAAATAACGAGTCTACAATAGAAAACTATTACTCCAAAATAAAGCCCCATCAAAAGAGTGATAAGGGTTATGTAGATTGGCTCAAAACAATAAAATACGATACATTTAATGTATCTGAAAAGCTACAAAAAGAGTATGAATGTAACATAGTTGCCCTAAATCCAATGCTCTTTGTTAATTTTGATAAGTACGAAATATCATAGGAGATTGATTTTGGAAGAATATAAGATAATTGAGCTAAAAAAATACACTGATGAAAGAGGATTTTTCGTAGAGACTTTTAATCAGCAAATTTTTGATGAAATTGGGCAGAAGTTTTTGCAAGATAATATGTCATACTCAAAAAAGGGCGTTATTAGAGGCATGCACTATCAGTGGGATAAGCCTATGGGAAAGCTAGTGTTTTGCCCTCACGGAGAGATATTAGATATCATTGTAGATATAAGGAAAGACTCACCTAATCTTGGCAAAAGCTATCACTTTATATTGAATTCAGAAAACTGTAGGTCTTTATGGGTTCCTCCAGGATTTGCTCACGGATTTCAAGTTCTCTCGGAAGAGGCTGTTGTGACATACAAATGCTCATCTTATTATAATAAAGAAGGAGAGTCTGGCATAAATCCTATGGATGTAGACTTAAATCTATCTTGGATCTTTGAAGAAAATTTGTTTGGACTTGTAGGTTTCTCGTTGTCGGATAAAGATAAAGACGCAAGCTCTTTTGAAAATTACTGTAATAACTTTAAGTTTTAAAAGATACTACGGTTTAGGAAAAAACTATATGTTTATATTTAAAAAGGTGGTGCCTCGTGACTTTTGAAAATCTCCTAATTGGCGGAAGTGGAAAATTAGGTTCCGAGATTGCACTTATAGATAAGACATTTTACTCTCCAAAAAGATCTGAGCTCGACATTGAGAATCCAGATTCCATCAGAATGTTCTTTTCTAAGAATAAGAGTATTCGATTAATACTAAACTGTGCAGCATTTACAGATACTATAGGCGCAGAAAGAAACCCAAGTGAGTGTTTTTCTGTAAATATGGTAGGACCATTTAATATTGCTAAATATAGGCCTGATAATTGTAGATTTGTTCACATATCTACAGATTATGTTTTTGACGGAGAAGATGGGCTTTACTCTGTAGAGGATAAGATAAACCCTATATCTAACTATGCAAGATCCAAAGCTGCGGCTGAAATGGTAGTTCTGTCATTCTCAAACACTTTAATTATAAGAACTAGCTTTTTCCCTAGAGAGTTTCCTCACTCTGCCGCTTTTGATGATCAGTGGACAAGCAAAGGTTTTGTTGACGAGATAGCTCCTATGGTGCTAGAAGAGACTCTCTCTGATAGAGCAGGTCTATGCCACGTTGGAATGAGCAGAAGAAGCGTTTATGAGGCGGCAAAGCAAAGGTCTTCAGAAGTAAAAAGAATAAAAAGATCTTCCGTTTCAAGTAAAATAAAAATACCAAGAGACACATCTCTACTACTTTAGGCTGAACAATGAATTCTATTCAAACAATAACAAACATAAGAATATATAGAAGAAAAGATGGAACCTTATCTAGAGATCTTGACAGATTAAAGTCTCATATATATTCTATAAAAAAACAGATTGGAGGTTTCGACATAGACATTGTTATAGGAGATTCCTCATATGATGATGATATTAAAGATGAAATAAAGAAAGTTTGTTTGGATATGGGAGCTCAGTACGTATTTAACGGAGCTCTAGATCTGTTTAATCGAGGCATATCTATAAATAAGACCTTCTTGAAGTATAATAAAAAAACAGATTTCATAGTATTGTTTGACTTAGACCATGTAATTGTCGATAATTTGTTTGAAGTTTTCTTGAAAAATACTGAAGAAGGAAAGCTTCTTACTTGCGGGATACATTTTTTAACAAAGAGTAAGGTTGATTTCGATGAAATAAACCCTTCTTTGGTAAAGCACTTAAAGAGGGATGAACTTAGAAGATTTGGCACTGCAAAAGGGCTTCAGTTTTGGAGATATGATGATTTTGTAGATTACGGTGGGGTTGATGCAAATTTCAACCTGTATTGCGGAACTGATGATGAGATTTTATATAGAATGGATAGAAGCAGCAATGTGAATTTACCAACCGAGCCTATGGCTTTTCATATTAATCATGAAAAAATGATATTACCAAAATATGGAGACCTTTGCGGAAGATTTTGTCAGATAAATAGATATTATCTAACAAGGTTTACAAAGAGTTTTAAAAAACAAAATAATCTCACAAAAGATATAAACTATCTATGCTATGATCCAAAAAGACATGAGATATATTGGGGAACAGAGAATAATGTTTTGATAGACGAAGAGAACTTTCTAGCTCTATCTGATGTAGATATCATAAATCTTTATCTGGAGAATAGAAAGTGAAGGTTGCTGTAATAACGGGAGTTGCGGGACAAGACGGGTCGTACCTTGCTGAATATTTATTATATAAAGACTATTATGTTATTGGACTTGCAAGAAGAAACAGCACGTCTAAGTTTTTTCAGAACATAAATCATATAGACGAAGCAAACTTTCTGCTTATGGAAGGAGATTTGTGTGATCCTACCTGTATATCCAGAATACTAGTCGACTACTCTCCTCACGAATTTTATAACCTAGGGGCTCAGAGCCATGTAGGTTATTCTTTTTCAAACCCTGTAGAGACATTTAGGGTTAATGCCTTGTCGGTAGTAATGCATTTAAACTTAATAAAAGATATAAGCCCAGAGACGAGGTATTATCAGGCAGGCACCAGTGAGATCTTAGGAGGGATAGACTGCCCCAAAGAGGGGTATTCTGAGAATTTCAACTCAAATCCTAGATCACCATATGCCGTATCCAAAACCTCCGCTTATCACACGGTTAAAAACTTCAGAGAGTCTTTTGGTCTGTACGCTGTCACAGGCATTTTATTTAATCACTCTTCTCCGAGAAGAGGTCATGATTTCGCAACAAGAAAGATAACAAGCTCTATTGCTAAAATAAAAAATGGCACGCAGAGGAAGGTTAGGATGGGAAATCTTTCAGCATTTAGAGATGAGGGTCATTCTGAGGATTATGTAGAGGCTATGTGGATGATGCTAAATCAAGATTATATAGCAGGGAAAAAGGAAGAAGATTACATAGTATCTACAGGGGCAGGAGCAACAATAGAGAATATGTTTAGGCATGTATGTAATCTTGCAGAACTTAGATTCGAAGATGTCTACGAGGTGGATAAAAGATTTCTTAGACCTTCGGACGTTCCGTATTTGCTTGGAAACTCGTCGAAAATAAAGAAAGATTTAGGCTGGAAACCGAAATACTCATGGGAAAGCCTGCTGTCGGAGATGTTGGAAAAAGATATCGAGATATGCAACAAATAAAAATGATATCGAAAATCTCATTATCGGAGAAAGGAAATGAAAATTCTCGTGACGGGAAGCGAAGGTTATATTGGAAGAAAAATTGTAAAAAAGTTATCTTCTGATCACAATGTATTTGGAATAGATATAAAAAGCGGTCTAGACGTAAGAACCTGTCTTCATCCTAGCGGATCTCTTTTCGACAAGTATTTGAATATAGGATTTGATGCAATAATTCATACTGCGGCCACTCCGAGGATACAATATAGCATTAGAAACCCGTTAGAAACCTTGGAGAATAACGTTGTTTCATGTTCAACGGCACTTAATTTTTGCAGATTATCTGGTTGCAAGAGGTTTGTCTTCTCAAGTTCTTCTTCTGTTAAAAGTTTTATGAATAGTCCATATTCTATGCAAAAAAAACATTCAGAGGATGAGTGTCAAATGTACAGAGATCTTTATGGAATCAAAACCTTTTGTCTGAGGTATTTTAATGTATATTCTGAGTTTGAAGAATATTTGTCGCACGGAACTCTTTTGTCAGTATGGATGAATAGTTTTAAAAACGGGAAGACCCTGGAGATACATGGTGATGGTCTTCAAAAAAGAGATATGGTTCATATAGATGATGTTGTTTTGGCGAACACGATATTTGCTACGGAAAAAATTATAGATGCGGAAATTATTCAAGAAATAGGAACAGGAAGTAATATTTCTATTTTAGACGTCTATAATATGTTCAAAGCTCATGGAGCAAAATCAAAATACGTTGAGTCCAGACTTAACGATGTTAGAGAGAGCATCGCTAATCCTAGTTATTTTGAAGCAACGACAAGCATAGATTGCGGAGTTAGGGAAGTTTTGGAAAATTTTTTTAAGGGTTTGCGATGAAAAATGTAAGATGCTTTGTGAGGAGTTTACCAGGCTCAGACAGAAGAAATAGAATGAAGAAGGTTATGTCTGATTTGAACTGGGAGTATTCTTTTTGGGATAATACACACTTTGAAGATGATGTTTTTGAAGACTATGTCCGCCTAGGAAAAATAAAAATAGTCGAAGGGTACATGAACAGGGTGAGGGATGTGTCGAATACAAGAAAGAAGACGCTCTGCTCTGAGACAATTATGCCTGGTCAGGTTGCAAACCACATATCTATGGTAAGACTGTTTGATCATATTGAAAAAGAAGATTATAAGGAAGATCTTATTTTTATAATGGAAGATGATTTGGTAATAAAAAAATATGCTGAAGAAGTCATAATGAAGTGTATGAAAGACGTATCTGAAGATATGTTCGTGGTTGGTATTGGCTGGGGATGGACTAGAAATAGAAGATTAGAGCATATGGATAATCCTATTAAAAGGTATAGAGCAAGTACTGCAGTTTTTAGATACAGTAATCCATTTTTTATAACCAATAAGAAAACAATATCGTATATTAATTCAAACTTGCTACAAGACCAAATAGACATGCCTTGTGATGTATGGCTACACGGATATACTAAGTTTACAGATGATAAGATAAAGAGATATGTTATATATCCTGCACTATGCAAAGACCTGTCTTATTCTGGAGATATTGATTCTGAAATATCGGTAAAGAGAACTAGAATTAACAGTATTTCCTCGAAAAGGCATAAGACTAAGAAGGAAGAAAACGACTTAAAAAGGCTTCGAGAGCAGTATAATAGTAAAAAAGATTTTACCAAAAGTTTCTGGAGAAAGCGTGGATTATAGAGTAGGAATAATAGGTGTTGGGTTTGTAGGCTCTGCAATGAAAAAGTCATTTGAGCTTAAAGGGATAAAGCCAATATGCTATGATAAATTCAAAGAGTACGACTCTTTCGAAGAAGTTTGTAGGCAGGATATAATTTTTTTAAATCTTCCCACACCTATGATAGAGATGGGAGCATACGATAAGGGTGCAATATTCGATGTTCTTGACAGGCTGGAAGAAGCTGAGTTTCCTGGGGTTGTAGTAATAAAAAGCACTGTTGAGCCAGGAACAACTAAGAGTATGAACTCAAAGTATTCTTTCTTTGTAATACATAATCCAGAGTTTTTAACAGAAAGAACAGCTTTTGAGGATTTTCACGGACAAACTCACATTGTTCTGGGTATTGACGAATGTTGTGACAGAACTTTGGAGGTATGCGAGTTTTATCGACATTTTTATCCAGAGGCAAGGCTATCCTTGGAAGAGTCGAAGGTTAGCGAGTCGGTAAAAATATTCTGCAATAATTTCTACGCCATGAAGGTTATGATATTTAATGAGTTTTATTCTCTATGCGAAGCGATAGATATAGATTATAACTCAGTAGTAAATGTTATGCTTAAAAATGATTGGATAAATCCGATGCATACAAAAGTTCCAGGTCCTGATGGTAGTTTGGGATATGGAGGGAACTGCTTTGTTAAGGATACGATGGCTCTTTTGGAGTTTATGAAGAGAAACGGCTCGATCCATAAAGTTCTAGAGGCTGCAGTAGAAGAGAGGAATAGATTAAGAGATGACTTCCCTAACATAAATAAAGGAAATATAAGATGAGTTTTGAAATAATTGTACTATCATCAGTATCCAGCCAAATGGGCGTAGTGTCAGCAAAGAGGATTTCCTCATTATACCCAAAAGTCACAATACATCTCTTCTCAGAAACAATAGACCCTGTCGCCACCTTTGAAAGGGTTGTGGAAATTTCCAAAAATTGCGAAGCCGTACTCGTGGTGGATGAGCTTGTAGAAGCCGACTCCAAAATGTTTGATATTTGCGAGAGAGTTAAGGGGAATCACAGATTCTCAGTAGGGGTTGTGGACGGACTATCTCTGCAACTAGCCTCAATTGTTCAATCTTCTGATTTAACTAAAATGTCCGAAGATGAGTTTTACGGTTTATTGTGGGGAAAACAAGAGATGTTGGATAAATTCAGCGTATCGACAACTGAAGAGGATTGCGGAAGTGCATCTGGAATAAGAGATGAAATAATCTCATATTTTTGGGGATCAAAGTTAAAGTATTTTGTAAGCAAGTATGGAGATTATGAGGATATTGCGCATGTTCAGCGCGCACTCAAGAACGATTATTTTTCGGCGTCACCTTCAAGGTATCATGTGGGGAAGAGCAAGTCGGACCCTGGGTTGGTAGCCGCAAACCTCGGCAAGGTAAATATTCCAGAAATATTACTTCCTGGAAAGGAAAAATATATGCCACAAGGAAAGGGCTTGCTTTTTATCCCTCTAAGGGATATGCAGGATTGCTTTTCTATAAGAATGTTCGTTAACAGCATCGAAAGTCAAACTTATAATAATTTTGAAATAGTTGCATTTGGAATGGAAGAAGATATTAAAGATTTTTCAAACTATATGCTTAGCAATGTTAGGTTTGAAATATATAAAGGGTCAGAGTTTTCTTATATAAATCAAAAAGTCAGAGAGACGAGTTATGATTGGTACGGGGTGCTTAATAATTACTGCATCTATGATTTTGATTATGTTGAGAGAATGTTATCTACAGGCAAAAACATTTCAACATGTCTTTCCACAATTTCCTCTGTTGAAAATTTATCTGGAATATTTAATCCTACAATATCAAAGTATAGTTTGTTCTTTAAAAAGCAGGCGTTGCACGACATGGGATTTTTTGACCCTATAAACTATTTTGCAGTTGCTGAAATGCTTAACAGGTGCTCTTCTGTAAAATATGGCGGACTTGTGATAGTTCCAGAAAGAATGATTGCCTATACTGATTTAGAGCTAAATCATCATATAGATCCTAGGATAAATCTCTTTGAAACCTACCAAAAAAGACTTGCGGATGGTTATTCTATACCGAGAGGAAGTTTTCTATCAGAACCTATAAAAAAAGACATACCTCTTGAAATAAGAACGAAGGACTTTAAAATATCCAAGGGGAATCTGACGCTTTCAAATATTTTCATAAGAACTTTGAAAAATAAAGATAGACTGAATAATATAGTATCTCAATTCAAGGAAAGAGAAATAAATAATTATGTCCTTTGGGAGAATACTCATAAAGATTCAAAAGAGATAAAAAAACTTTACAAAAAGGGTCTTGTGAATGCAAAAGAATGTTATAAGTGTGGAAAAATAAAATGTGATCATAATAGCCTTTTAACAAAAGGTCAGATCGCAAATTTTTACTCTATGATGAAACTTTTTCGCTCAATATCTAGGAACGAAGACTCCATGCAGTCACTATACCTAATATTGGAAGATGACATTAGACTTAAAAATAACTTTGTAGAGGTTATAAATCACATGGTGGTAACGGAGGAGGTCGTCTCAAACATATCCGAGCCTCTGCTATTGAGAGTTGGGTGGGGAGATATGCTGGAATATAAAAGAGACCATTATTATGAAGAAAAAGAAAGGTATGAGTGGAGAGAGTCCTTCTCTAGATTTGCAAATCCGTGCTTTATGATAAATAAACATGCCGTTATAAAGATGCTAAAAGACTTTGAGCGTTATGATAGACCTTGCGATCAGTGGCTTCAAATCGACAAAGGCATGGAAATAAAAAACTTCTCGCTGTACCCACCTATTTGTGATGAGCTATCTCATATTGGACTAATAAGTTCAGATATGCACCCCAAAGCGTCAGGCTATGAGTATCAACACCTGTTGTATATCAAAACTGGTAATATTAAGCATTTAGATGAAGCTAAAGCATTAAGGAAAGAGTATGAAAAATTTTGGAACGCGAGAAAAAAACAAAATGGTTAAGATATCTCAGGATGCTGGTCTTGACTTAGGATCAGGCTTTGATTTTAAATCAGCAGCCTCCAAAGTAAAAAGTATTGTTACTGGAATAGAGGCTATAATGGATCCGATAATGCCGCAGATAGAGAAAATTTCTTCTTCTGGATTATCCGATATGGTCGAAAGTATGGATCTAGAGAACATAGAGTTTTCGGAAATGGTAAGTAAAAATAAAGACAAGATTGAGGAAGCTATCGGTAATATGAAGACGATCTCTTCTGACCTAGCACAAGAGGTCGGGGTCTATATATCTGAAGCAGAAGATACTCTCAGGCTTATAGGATCCAAGAAGGAAGAGGCTGAAGTTATTATGAAGGAGGTTCGGAAAGCCTCCACGTATTACAGCGCGACAACTATGGGTGCTGGAGCCTATGTCATAGACAAGGCTGTGGATGAGGTTTCGAATTATTTTGCTCCAGGCGATGATAGAGAGTTGGGTTTGCCAGATGGTATATCCTTTAGAGATTTGTATGAGAATAGCGGGTATGAATTTTATATAAAAGACTATATCTCTGCAAAGGAATTTTCTCTTAGCGAGAAAGCTAACCCTAAAACAAGAAATGCGGTTTTTTCAGAAAATAAATCAAAAGTGTATTTCTATCTTTCAGACAAGGATGTTTTTGATAGCAGATCTGGAATATACGATTATCTTGAGCGTTGGGCAGTCTCATTGTCAGAGTCTGATCACGGAAGCAAGTTCGTATATCAAGAAGAGTATGGAAGTGACACTTCCGCAGCCTCAAAGATAATAGATGCTTTAGAGGTAGGTAGTTTTGAATTGCCACCATCTTTAAAATCTTTTGATGTTATCACAGACCCCTCAATAGACTATGACTGTTCTGAGTTTGGGTTTGCATCTGATTTTTCTGGCCCGATATCCTCAAGCATGGTATCTTATAGAGTTATGACTCTTAGAGTGCATTCCGTATCTTTGAATAAGTATGTTTATATTAAAGCAAAAGTCCCACTATTCGCAGAACTAAAAACATCATCCTCAACGAGTCTCGTTGCAAGGCCGTCCGACTCTAGTGGAGAAGATTTGATTTTCAGGTACGACTCTTCTGGCGAATTTTTGCTAAAAGAAGATCATAACATAAGCGCAAAAGAATTGTTCGATGGAAGTGATTGTTTTTATAAAGATACAGGATATATACCAAATTTCGTAAAAGATGTCTTGGAGTCAGATGGTATTTCAGACAAAAAGCAATACCTTGTTGATTTTTACAAAAAGGTAGAGGATTCTAACTTTCAGGGGTTTGATTCGAGCGATTATGGTGCGGCTGAGATTCCGCACATAGCTAAAAAATCTAAATTAACAAATTATGGTTTGCATAAGTTTTCGACGTCGGATGCAGGCTTTTCTGATGATGATAAGGATAAGCTTTTCTTTATAGAAGATGCTATAAAGGCTTCTATCGCTATTGCAAAAAAAATGAAAAAAAATGATCAAAATAGTAAAGCTCTAGTTATTTCTGATAAGGAAGGTGGGATTCTAGATCTATTCGGCGGCGACGAAAGCACTAGTTTTAGCAACGCTTTTGGTGAAGACATTGGTGGGATGAGTAATGAGGTTCTAAGGGAAACCGTAATTTCTCTTAGAAATATTTCAGACCGTTATGCTAATCCAGAAAGAGATCCCTTATCAGGCCTTACGGACCTTTTGGACGCATTGGAAGACGACGCAGACTTTTTTGATGATCCTGCGAATGCTAGTGTAGATACAGTTAAAGGGGCATTAACTTTAATAGTTGAGGAGGTAAAAGCTGCGCTTGGACTTGCAGAAGAAGAGAACCTGAAAGCGTTAAGCCCGACGTTTTCAAACCCTAAAAACCCTGAATCTTCTGGGAATCTGGAGCTAAGATCTATAGGTATATTTATCGCAAAAATAGCTAGCCTTATTCCGTTATATTGGATTCTAAAGGATCTTCTTCCGTTTTTGGAATATATGGGAGAAGATAGAGATATTTCTGGCGCGAGCATGCAGCTTGTAAACGCAGCAATAGTTCCTTCAATTACTATGATTATGAATCTTGTACTCTCATGGTGGGCCGACCAGAATGCAGGGGATTTGGATACCAAGCAGGTAATTAAGGTAATGGCCGTAATGGCGGCAGTACCTATCGCGATGGCGGGAATGGATTTTTACGAATTATCCTCAACTCTTGGGTTTTCTGACGCTTATGATATGTTTTTAAATTCTAATGCAACGTTTTTTGGTCAGATTACATTGCCATATCAATGGGGAGAGCTTGGAGGAATTCTTAGCCAATCACTTACTTTTGCCGCCATAGCTAATTATGCTAGCAATAAGAGAGTTCTAGGGAAGATACGGGACATAATAGATAATTGTCTTGGATGGGTATATGAAAAAATTGCAGAATACCTTATAACGGAAACTGCGGGAGCGGTTGTAAAAGCCCTTAAATATATTAAGCCAATAGTAAGAAAGCTCTCTGGAAAAAGTCTAGATAACACAGCTGATACGGTTGATCGTCTTTTCAAGCTATCAAAATTACTTATCAAGGGGACAAAAAGAACTTATAATGATGCTAGAGATAAAGGCGCCAATCTTCCACCTATAGATTTTATAATGCGAGGCGTGACGAATAACGCCGAAAGGGCGGAATTCTTAAAAAAGAACTCCAAATCGCGCTATAGTCCTAGTATCAATATGAGTCCTGAGAGCATTACTTTCTTGAAAAAGTACTCCAAGATAGACGATCTGGCGAAATTCTTAATAAACTTCCCAGAAGAAAAAGCGATGCTGTTAAATATTTTATAATTTTGCAAAATACCGAGTATAATAGATATGTAATATATCAGACATACTGGAGGTTTTGTGGCATCTGTAAAAAAAGAAAAGACTACCAACTCTTCGTCAGCTAGCAATGACGATTTCGCTATAGCTCTTGAGGATAACAATCAAGAGAGCAGTAAGATGGAAGATTTGAGGGAAAAGCTTAAAAGAAAGAAGAAAGAAGAGAAGGTGGGGAGTTCTAATAGTATGAGTATTGAAATGGAAGTTAGTATTAGACTTGGAGTTATAGGTGTTGGTCAGGCAGGATCAAGAATCGCTCAAGAGTTTGGAAAGCTAGGGTATCACTCATACGCCATAAACACATCTAAACAGGATTTGGAGTATATTGACATCCCAGAGAACAAAAAGCTTCTCTTGGAAGGTTCTCTTGGCGGCACTGGAAAAGATCTAGACTTAGGAAGAGACATCTTTGATCAAAATACTGAAATTTTAAATAACTTCGTAGAAGAAGTGGTTTCAGGAAATGATATGCTATACCTTGCCGTTTCTGGCGGCGGGGGAACAGGTAGCTCTTCTGTAGATACTATGGTTAATATAATGTATTCGACGGGTGCACCTGTAGGTGTGATATATGTTCTGCCGAAAGATACAGACGATGCTCAAGCTAAGAAAAACTCTCTAGAGACTTTGTCCAGACTTGCAAAGATGTCTTCAGATAATATCTTATCAAATCTCATCGTAGTGGATAATGCGAAAATTGAACAAATATATGCAGACCTTTCTCAGGCAGAGTTTTGGGATACGGCTAACAATGCAATTGTAGAACCGCTACATATATTTAATAATCTTACCGCAACGGCTTCTAGACATACTTCTTTGGATCCTAGTGATTTTGCAAAAATTATATCATGTGGTGATTGCTCCATATATGGAGTTATAGAGGTAGAAGATTACATGGAAGAGACTGCGATGGCTGAAGCCGTGATAGAGTCTTTAAACCAGAGCATGCTCGCAGAGGGGTTCGACGTCTCACAGGCTAGAGTGGGAGGCGTGATTATTACTGGAACAAAGAAGGTTATGGATAAAATTCCCGCCTCGAACATCAATTATTGTTTTCATATGGTTTCAGAACAAACAGAAGGAGCTTCTCTTTTCCAGGGTGTATATGATGTTCATACAAAGTCAGACTCTGTAAAGATTTACACTTGGCTTGCAGGTCTTGGTCTTCCAAGGAAAAGAATTGACACTCTTCAGGAGGAGTCCAGGAGACTCGAAGAGGTTAATCTCAACAAGTTAAGCAACAGGTCCTCTCAGATGGCATTAGACTTAGGCGGAGATGACACCAGCTCTGCTTCTAAGGAAATAAGAAGAAAAATCCAGAAGAAGAAGTCTGGATTTGGAAGACTTCAGAAAGGAAGATCTTCTATAATTGACAGAAGGCGAAGATAATAATTAAAAAAATCATTAAAATAGAGAGAACCCTTGGTCTCTCTATTTTTTTATATTATTTTTATACGATAATTGTGAAATAGTATAAATTTTAGGAGTGATGCCATGAGTTCTATTCAATATAATATAAAATCATCCAAAGATCTTGGGTGGAAGCCTGAGTGGTTTGGTGCGAGTGATTTTGATAATGATCTTGTCAGCAAGATAAAAGATTTTCAGAAATCAAAAAGAGTTTCTGATGACGGAATGTGCGGCCCTGGGACTTTTAGGTTAATCTACGCAGAAAGAATATCAAATCTTGAGTTTAATAAAGAAACCCATGATAATGCGGATAGAAGCATAATATTTAAAGGAGAAGAGGTAGATATTGAGTGGGATAAGGTTGTAAGGTGGATTGATGACGATGGATATAAGCTTACAAATAGCCCTACTATTGACTTTGATCGAGATATTAAAACTTTCGTAACACATTGGGATGTATGTCTTTCCAGCAAGTCTTGTGTTAATGTTTTAAACAAGAAAGGGATTCATGTACACTTTTGCATAGATAATGATGGGACAATATATCAGTTGGCAGATATGGCGGCGATATGCTATCATGCAGGTGGTAGAAGTTGGAATAAATCATCTATAGGTGTTGAAATATCAAATGCTTTTTATCCAAAGTATCAAAAGTTTTATATTAAGAATGGCTTTGGAGAGAGACCTATAGCTACAGACTCTCATGTTAATGGTAGAAAAGTGCAAGATCATCTCGATTTCTATCCAGTACAGATAGAAGCATTAAAAGCTTTGTATAGTGCAATAAATGTGGCTGTAGGCATACCTCTTGAGGCGCCTATGGAGAATGGTAAGTATTCTTATGGAGTCCATGATGATTGCGCTGAAAATAAATTCAGAGGATTCATATCTCACCATCATCTTACAAAAAGAAAGATGGATTGCTGTAATATAAATATAGATGAGATTCTATCTGAAATAAGATAATATATTCTGTTTAAGGTGCCCAGGAAGCGGGTATAATATATATATGAGCATAGAGTTAGTTGTCAACAATACTTCGGTAAAAATAAAAGGCGCCGTACCTCAAAACGTAATAGTCATCCTTGATGCATACATGTCTTATGTGCATCAAGGACAACAGTTTATGGCAAGAAAAAACGGATATGGTTGGGACGGAAGGGTTCGCTTATTGAAGAATAACTCATTTCCTGTTGGGCTTCTGCACGAATGTGAGAAGGTTTTTAAAAATAATAATATAGAATATAAAGTTACTGACGGCAGGGGCTTTGTAAAAAATCCAAAATCTCTTGAAATTTCAAAAGATTCAGATTTTAAGCCAAGACATTATCAGACTGCCGCATTGAAAGCTGCAATAAAAAACAAACATGGGGTTGTAAAGGCCGCAACTGGTTCTGGAAAAACTGCCACAATTGCCATGATATCAGGACATTATAATGTAGATACCGTTATATATGTTATTGGAGTAGAGCTCTTATATCAGATGAAGGAGACTATTGAATGGCTTTATCCAGAAATGAAAGTTGGGATAGTCGGAGATGGAAAGTGTGATATTAGGCAGATAACTATCGCAACCATATGGTCTGCTGCTGCCGCCTTTAATAAGAAGGCTAGCTCGCTAGACTCGGATATGACTTCTGATAGAAAAAAGATAAAAAAGCAAGATAAGGAGGCTGTTAGGGATATGGTTTCTTCTGCGAAAGTGTTTATTCTTGACGAGTGTCAGTTTGCGGCGGCCAACACTGTTCAGTTTTTGCATAAGGCTAGTGTTAATGCAAGTCATAGGTTTTTATTTTCTGCATCTCCGTGGAGAGATACTGGGGATGACATACTCATTGAGTCGGTTGCGGGAAGAAGAATATATGATATTAGCGCATCTAGACTAATAAGAGAAGGGTTTTTGGTGAAGCCTAAAATTTACTTTGTGGATGTCCCTCCGATAAGAAACGTTGGATCTAATTATCATGAAGTTTATAGAAATTATATTGTTGAAAACGAAGAAAGAAATGAGCTTATAGTAAAGAGTGCAAAAAAGCTTCTGGCTAAGAATAAAAGAATACTTATCCTGGTAGTTAGAGTTGATCATGGCATTATTTTAGTCGAAGAGTTAAAGAAGCAGGGAATTGTTTGTGATTTTCTTGATGGCCAGAAAAGCACAAAGAAGAGACTTCAGTGCATACAGGATATGAAGGACGGGAAGACGGAGATTCTTATTGCGTCAAAAATATTTGACCAAGGTGTTGATATACCAGAACTAGATGCACTAATTCTTGCTGGCTCAGGGAAGTCTAGTGGTAGAGCCTTACAGAGAATAGGCAGAGTGATTAGAAAGTTTGATGGTAAGGAAATATCGATTGTCGTTGAGTTTATGGATAATGCAAAATATTTAAGGGACCACTCTAACGCAAGAATGAATGTATACAGAAGCGAGTCCGAGTTTGACGTAATAGTAGAGGGTCCAAAGGATCCAGACGCATATGTGAAAAACAAAAAAATACGATGGAATTAAAAAAATAATTGACAATTTTTGTTTTTCGGACTATTATATCTTGCAGGGAGGAAAGTATGCTTGCAAGAATAACTAAGAAAAGACGGAAATTTAATATGAACATAAATGAATTTCACAACTCTAAGCAGAGTTGGGTAAGTAAAGAAAAGAAAAGTTGGAATATAGTAACTTTTGTTTCTTACTTTTGTATAAAGTATGAAACTCTATATGAAGTTAAATATAGATTTTCTAGATGGGCTGGAAATCCAGCACTCACAAAGGAAGGAAGAGACTTTAGCAAGCTCTTAAAAGAATATAAAGAGTCTGGTTTAGAAATGCTAGAAGCTAAAATGAAGCTTTATAACTATATAAACTGGTCTTTTGATTACAAGGGTGCAAGAGGAACTAATATAAATAGCTCGGGCCTTCTTTGTCATCATTCATTCTTCAACGAGTTTGAGAAGAAATACTCTTCTTTTATGAAAAAGAAAAAGAGCAAGGTTGGAATATTTTCCTTGCTTGAGTGGTGCAAGGATAACGCCCCATCCATACTTGATAATTACGACATAGAGACTGACAAGGATCTTGTTTTTATAGAAAAGATGACTAAGATGGACGGGATGCAAGGTTCTGATGAGTATAATCTTATATTGGAATCTAAAAAGAGAGGAATGTTATGAGTGGAAATTTAGTTGGAAGTTTTGTAACCATGCATATTATGGGTGGAACGCAAATGACTGGTGAGGTTATTGAGCAAAACTCTGAGAGTATTTTTTTGGAGATTGACTCAGAAGTTTACATGGTTTTTAAGTCCAAGGTTTGCTATGTGAAAATGGAAAAAGAAAAAAACTTTGAGAATGCTCCATCGGATGGCTATGCTGGAGCTGAGAAGGACGAGGAGTTCCCTCAGAATAGAATGACATATGATGAGTCATATGCATCGCTCCCAATAGGACTTCTAAATATGGACATTGCCAAAGAAAAAGACGAAGACTTTTCGGTATTTTTTGGAAAAAACACAGATAAAATTTCTTTTAGCAACACAGGAGAGCAAGATGAGAAAGCTGGAACGGATGATAAAGGCAGAGAGAGATAATTGCTCTTGTGATAGCGGATGTAGAAAGTGCACAGTAAGGGCTACAAGGCTTAAGAGGTATTGTATTTCAGAAATACCGACATGTTATTGGAACTTACCATTTTCTACTTTTACTGGAAATGATAGAGTTAAGGACTCTATTAGAAAGGTAATAAAAAATATAGATGCTTTCTATGACAGAGGAATGTCTATAAATTTTGTAGGAGGTCTCGGAACAGGAAAAACATCTTTAGCTTGTAGCATTTTGAAAAATGCAATAGTGAAAGATTATTCCGCACATTACACTGATATGAAGACTATCGCGAACAAGTTGTCATTTTCATCATCAGAATTTGCAGAATATATAACAAAAATAAACGAGGTTGACTTCCTAGTTATCGACGAAGTAGATGGAAGGTGGGTATTACAATCAGAAAAAAGTGAAAAATTCTTTGGCTCAACCATCGAATACTTGTTAAGAACAAGGTATCAGAACGGTTTGCCTACAATGATTTGTTCAAACTCCACACAGTTGAACGAAATATTTGGAGAAGACTTTCAGGACAGTCTAAAATCGTTATTTTCAAAATACTCACAAACCATTGTTGTTCATGGAAAGGACAAGAGGAGAACTTGATGTTAGATTATAAATTATTGAATTGGATGCTAAAAAGTATACCTAACGTTAATCAAATTTATAGATCTTTTGATAAAGATTTGTTAGAAGATATTGTTTGCTATGATGTAAAAGAGACAATTGATGTGGTTAACTCATATTACTCAAGACACAAGCAGGTCCCATCCTATGATGTTATTAGGAATATATTGGCTGAGGCTGATAAGGATTATAATCCGATAATCAGGATAGCGCAGTCCGATACTACAGATAACGAGATAGGTTTTGTTATCGATAAGATAAAAGAGAGATATAATAGAACACTTTTTGAAAAATTTATTGAAGAATATTCTGTAGAAAAAGAAGTTGTTGATGTTAACAAATCTCTAAGAGATATTGTTGTAAAGGCGGACAGAGTTAATAGGCAAGAAGTCTACTCTGAAGGAGTAATTAGAGACTCAGTAAAAGAAAGGCTCGACGAGTACCAATATACTGTTGAAAATCCAAATAGAAACATGGGAATAAAATTTGGGTATAAAGAGTTGGATAATTATACCTGGGGCCTTAAAAAGTCTGAAATGCTGGTAATTGCAGGAGCGTCATCTTCAGGAAAGTCTCTATTGATGCTGAATATGGCAATAAATGCCTGGCTAGGCTCTAATTCTCCAGACAAAGGTGTTGTGAATAAAAAAGACGGAAGAAATGTACTATATGTATCTTTAGAGATGACAAAGACTCAGCTAGAGAAGCGTGTTGATGCAAACTTATCAAGGGTTGATTATAAAAATATTGTTAGAGGAACAATGACCCCTGAGGAGAAAAAGAGATGGGGAAAGGTTTTGAAGTTCCAGTCAGAATACGAAAAGAACTTCTATGTTCTTGATATTCCTCGAGGATCTTCTGTTGCAGACATGGAAGCTAAGTTTGAAACAATCGCAGAGCTTTATAATCCTGAGATAATATATGTAGATTATTTACAACTCATGGAACCATCCATAAATAGAACTGGTGTAGACTGGCAAGATGTTGGTAAGGTATCAGAAGAGTTACACGAGTTTTGTCGTAAAAAGGAGATGCCCGTTGTTACTGCGGCACAAAGAAAGGCGGGAAGCAAAAAGTCTTCAAAAAGTTATGTGGACAATACAGACCTTGAAGACTTGGGACGATCAAAGATGATTGGTGACAACGCAACAGTTGTTTTGCTTATCGGGAAAAGAGAAGATGAGAGCCTTCGAGAAGATATAGAGATTCATATCGTAAAAAACAGAGATGGCGCGAAGGGTAAAGTTAGGCTTTTGAAGCAGTTTTCTCAAAGTAGAATTGAGGAGCTTCCGCCAGATTGGACAGATCTTGATGTTGATGAGGAAGAATTATGAAATATAATAAGATTCACATTAGCAAGTATGATCTTGTTGAGGTGGAGACGATATGGGGGGATGTGAAAAAGTGCATTGTTTGTAATGATAGTATAATAATATTTACAGGTGAAAACAATAATATTAATCTTCGTAAGAAAAACTCATTAAAGGTGAAGCTTTCCAACATATTAAATGATGATGGAGTAAGAATAGCATACCCTATAGAATATATAAGAAAACTTACAGTGCTCGATAAGAAGGAAGCTTTGTTTTATATAAACAGCAAAAACTTCATGATGGGAGAGTTGCTAGAGGTAATGCATAAGGAGAGTCAAGATGCCTAATTATAATTATAAGTGTAAGGATTGTAGCAAAGAAGTTTGCACATCTAAAAGAATTTCTGAAATATCTAACCATGAGGAGATTTGCTCGGATTGCGAATCGATTATGACTAGAGTGGTATCCTCATTTTCTTCCAAGGTTAAGATGGATGCTGAACAGAGGAGCGAGAAGGATGCGGCAGAGGTGCGTAAGATAGTTGCAAAGGTTAGGGGCGGAGATCTGAATTTAATTTCAGAAATATATGGAGAGAAGTAGGTCGCCCGACTATGATAAATATCGATGATTAAGAATGAAACCACATACAGGAGAAACATTGTGGAGCACAACCAACCTCAGTCCGACTTTTCATTTCAATACTCCCTGTCAAAAGAGTTTTTGAGAATAGAAAAGAAGATTTTCGATACTCTCAAAAGAGTATCTCTGAAATGTTACACAAGTGAAAAAAGCCTAGGAACTATGATAGTGTATGGAAGTTTTGACTTTAATGAAAATCATATCGTTAAAGGGCTTAGGCAAAT
>Ga0209632_10000493_pt1 | contig 40980 bp, 37 predicted proteins | sample COG_10_FD_184754 | JGI IMG/M metagenome (GOLD analysis project Ga0209632, IMG submission 184754) | Pelagic Microbial community sample from North Sea - COGITO 998_met_10 (SPAdes) (version 2) | ecosystem: Environmental > Aquatic > Marine > Neritic zone/Coastal water | place: Helgoland, sampling... | reverse complement strand
CTAAGTATGGAAGAGATAACTGCTGAAAGCATCTAAGCGGGAAACTCACCTCAAAACTAGTTCTTCCTATAGAGCCGTGGTAGACCACCACGTTGATAGGCTGGATGTGGAAGCGCAGTAATGCGTGTAGCTGACCAGTACTAATAGCTCAATTGGCTTGATTTATGCACTGAAAAAAATTTTTAAAAATATTGATAATAATTATTAAATTAAATAGCTTTTTACATTAGTCGCCTCATGTTAATTATATTTTAAATTGAAAAGTAAAAAACTAGTGAATATTCTTGGACTTAATTTAGGGCACGACTCATCAAGTACTTTAATTAAAAATGGTGAAGTAATTGCTGCGTGCGAAGAAGAAAGATACACTAAAATTAAACATACAAGAACATTTCCCATAAATTCCATCAATGATTGTCTAAAAATAGGAAATATTAAGATTAGAGATATTGATATTATTTCTGTTGGCTTTTTACCAAAAAAGTATGTTAAAGAATTTTATTTTAATCAGGTATTAGAAGATAGTAATAAAATTGACCTTATCAAAGATGGATTTGATAGGATTAAAGAAAATTTAAATTTAGAAAGTACCATAAGAAACAAACTAAATTATAAAAAAAAGATAGAGTTTAATAGTCATCATTTAAGTCATTTAGCAAGCGCATATTATCCAAGTGGTTTTAATAATTCTTTAATTTTATCTTTAGATGGAATTGGTGAATTTGAAACAGGCCTTGTTGGAATTGGGAAAAAAAATAAAATTAAAATAATTTTTGGTGAAAACAAATTTCCAAATTCACTTGGTTTGATATACGCGGCAATAACATATTATCTAGGGTGGAAATCTTTTTATGATGAGGGAATTGTAATGGGTTTGGCTCCATTGGGAAATTATAATAAAAAAATACCTAAAAATAATAAGACATATATTGATGTATTTCGAAAAATAATTAAAAAAGGAAGTGGCTTAAATTATGAAATTGATAAAAGCTGGATCACATATCACTACCAAAGAGATACATGGTTAAGTGATAAATTTTTAAAATTATTTGGAAAAAAAAGAGCTCCAGAGTCAAAAATTACAGATCATCATAAAAATATTGCAGCTGCATTACAACAAAGAATCGAAGAAATTGTAATTTCACAACTTTTATTATTAAAAAAAAAATACAAGATCGAAAATCTGTGTATTGCTGGTGGCGTAGGTTTAAATTGCTCTTTAAATGGAGCCATACATGATAAAAAAATATTCAAAAAAATATTTATTAAACCAGCAAGTGGTGATGCAGGAATATCGTATGGTTCGGCATTGGTCAGCTTTTTTAAAAAAAAAAATAGTAATAAATTTAAAAATAAAAACTTTTATTTAGGTTCAAGATTTTCAAATAATCAAATTAAGAAGGAATTAGAAAAACATAAAAAAAAATTGAAATTTAAATTTCATAAAGACATAACTAAAGTTTCTGCCGATATTGTTGCTAATAAAAAAATTTTAGGATGGTTTCAGGGGGCAGCTGAATTTGGACCGAGAGCACTTGGTAATAGAAGCATTATTTGTCAACCCTTTCCAGTAGAGATGAAAGATCATCTTAATAAAAATGTTAAATTTAGAGAAAGCTTTAGACCTTTTGCACCTGCAGTCTTAGATTTTAAAGCAAAAGATTTTTTTAACATGAATCAAGATAGCGAACACATGTTAATCGCAGTGAAAGTAAAAAAAAATAAAAAAAACCTTATACCTGCAGTTGTTCATGCTGACAATTCATCTAGAGCACAAACTGTATCTAAAAAAAGCAATATTAAATTTTATAATTTAATTAATAATTTTTATAAAATCTCAAAAATACCCATAGTTGTAAACACATCTTTTAACATAAAAGGACAACCAATTGTAAATGATCCAAATGATGCAATATTATGTTTCATGAAGTATAATATTGATTATCTTGCAATCGGTGATTACATAGTAGAAAAAAAATAATTCAAATAGATGAAAAATTCTTTTATACCATTCGGTAAGCCCTATATAGGTAATGAAGAAATTAAATTTATCACAAAAGTAATCAAATCTAAATGGATTGGTAGTGGGCCAATTACAGAAAAATTTGAAAAAAAATTCAAGAATTATAAAAAATCTAAATATGCTCTCTCTGTTAATTCTTGTACTGCAGCACTTCATTTATCATTAATATATTGTGGTATTGGTTATAACGACGAAGTTATAACTACCCCAATGACTTTTGCTTCTACAATCAATTCAATAATATTATCAGGAGCAAAACCTGTTTTAGCAGATATTGATCCTAATAATTTTAATATTGATCCAACACAAATAGAAAAAAAAATAACAAAAAGAACCAAAGCGATATTAATCGTTCATCTTGCTGGGTTACCATGTGATATGACTAGTATTATGAAAATAGTAAAAAAATATAAGCTTAAACTGATAGAAGATTGCGCACACTCTATTGAAAGCAAATATCAAAATAAGCACGTAGGTAATTTTGGTGATACAGGTTGTTTTAGTTTTTATACTACTAAAAATCTTACCACTGGAGAAGGTGGTATGATTATATGTAATAAAGATAGCATTTATAAGAAAACTAGAGTCGCTAGGCTCCATGGACTCTCAAAGGATGCCTGGAAAAGATACTTACCAGAAAGTGTAAAAACTCCAATTAAGTTTCAACACTATGACGTAACAGAAATTGGATTAAAATATAATATGATAGATATTAATGCTGCAATGGGGATAGTGCAGTTAAAAAAATTAGAAAATAGTTGGAAAAAAAGAAAAAAAATTTTTGAATTATACAAAAAAAAAGTAGCTAGTTTGCCAATTAAAACTCAAAATTTTGTAGGTAAAGATATAAAGCATGCGTACCATCTTTTTTTGATAGTTTTAGATAAAAATAAAAACTAAAAAAAAAGAGATGATTTGATATTATTCTTGAAAAAAAATAATATAGGTTGTGGTGTTAACTACAGAAGTGTTACAGATATGAGTATATTTAAAAAGAAATTTGGATGGAATATTAATACCTGTAAAAACTCCAAATACCTTGGGGATAACACTTTAAGTCTTCCACTTTATCCAGATTTAAAAATTAAAGATGTAAATTTTATTTGTGAAAAAATACAAGAATTTTTCAAATCATAAAGTAGTTTTTAGATGTGATTCAGCAGACATTCCTGAAATAGGATCTGGTCATTTATACAGATCAATAATAATTGCAAAATTTCTTAAAAAAAAATTTTCTTTAAAACCTAATCAAATTGTTTTTGTAGTAAAAACTAAAGGTAATTATTCAAAAAATTTAATAATATTGAGTAAGCACAATTTTAAAATCATAGAGCTAAAATCTAAAATTAAAGATTATTCAAAACAAGAAGCTGAATATCTCAAAAATATAAAAGCAAATTTATTAATTATTGATAGACTTGGAAAAATGACAAAAAACTTTTATAAGATAATAAAGGATAGCTATAAAAAAAAGATAATAATTGATGATTCTTCAAGTCACAGAAAGATGTTTGATTTGAGTCTAAACCCATTGATACAAAATGTGCCTAGCTTTAGTGGCTCTAGAATAGGATACAAGTATTTAATTTTAGATCACTTTAATAAAAAAAATATAAGAGTAAAAAACAAAATTAAAAATATATTTATTTTTTTTGGGGGTTTTGATAGCAAAAAATTATCTATTAGAGTTATTAAAATTTTAAATAAGTTAGATTTGAGATTAAATATTGTGTTACCTTTAGCTTATAAAAAACAAATCAAAGAAAATAGATTAAAACATAGAATTGTTTTTTTTAATTCAGGGGATTATTTAAGAGAGCTTGTTAAATCAAACATAGCAATTGTTGCTGGAGGTATAAGTTTATTTGATGCAATTTTAAATAAAAAGAAAATCATTTGCATTCCTCAATATAAACATCAAAAAATTAATGCAAAAAAAATAGCAAAAACAAATGCAATTAATTATATAAACCCTGATAATAAGAAGTTTGATTCAGAAGTTAAAAGTATATTTTTAAGAATATTTAAAGACAATACTTATCATAAAAAAATTAAAACTATTCAGAAAAGAATAATTGATATAAAAAAGGTGAATAATACTCTTAGATTAATTTCAAATATTTATGATAAATCAAAAAATTGACAAACTTTTTAATTTTAAAGAAAAAATAATTATTGTAACAGGATCATCTGGCCAAATAGGATCTTCGTTCTGCAAACTATTTTTAGATATGGGTGCAATAGTTTATGGATTTGATAAAGGCTCAAGTAGATTAAAACATAAGAATTACACTTATAGAAAAGTTGATATTACGAAAAAAAAAATTGTTGAAAAAAACATTAATTTATTGATTAAAAATCATCAAAAAATTGACGTTATAATTAACAATGCCGGATTTTCTGTTTTTACAAAATTTTATGAAAGAACTAATAGAGAGCTTGATAAAACCATAAATGTAAATATTAAAGGCACTCTAAATATAATCAATTCTTATGTTAAAGTGCATAAAGAAAAAAAACTTAAAAAATGCAATATTATAAATATTGGTTCTATTTATGGAATTATTAGCCCAGATTTTAGAATTTATGAAAAAAATGGTAATTATAATTCTGAAATTTATGGAGCAACCAAAGCATCAATAATACAATTAACAAAATATTATTCTGTAATATTGTCTCCACTCAATATCAATGTTAATTGTTTATCACCAGGTGGATTGTATAATCATCAAAAACCACAAAAAAGATCTTTTATTAAAAAATATTCATTAAGGGTCCCTAAGGCCAGAATGGCCAACTCAGAAGATTTATATACAGGAATTCTTTTTTTAGCTAGTTCGAATTCTAGCTATGTAAGTGGACAAAATATAGTAATTGATGGAGGCTTAAGCTCATGGTAAAAAATAATTTTTTCAAGAAACTAAATAATTTTATCATTGCAGAAGCAGGTATAAATCATAATGGAAAAATTAAGACTGCCTTAAGGCTAATTGATGTAGCAAAAAAAAATGGTGCGAGTGCAATTAAATTTCAAACCTACATTACAGAAAAAAGAATTAAAAAAAAATACAGAAAAATATTTGATATTCTTAAAAAATGTGAATTAAAATTTGAAGAATTTAAAATAATAAGCGATTACTGCAAACATAAAAAAATTAATTTTTTTTCTACTCCATTTGATAGGGAGTCTGTAAATTTTTTAGATAGTATAAATGTAAAATTATTTAAAATTGCCTCATTTGATATTGGAAATTATGAATTAATTAATGAAGTTTTAAAGACAAAGAAGCCAACAATAATTTCAACTGGCATGGCCAGCCTTAAAGAAATAGATAAAGTTTATAAGATATACAAAAAAAATAAAGTAGATTTAGCTCTACTTCATTGTGTTTCATCATATCCTAATACAGATAGTAGTTCATATCTTTCAAATATTAATTTTTTGAAAAATAGATTTGATTGTGAGATTGGAATATCCGACCATACAAATGACATTAAGATTCCCATATATGGAAATTTAATAGGCGCAAATATAATAGAAAAACATTTAAAGATAAGTGAGAATCATAAGTGTGTAGATGCACCCGTATCTATTACAGGAAAGCAATTATATGCTCTTAAACTGGAAACTGAAAATATTAAAAAAATACTGAATGTAGCTTCTTTTGGAACTAGAAAAGTTGAAAAAGGGTCCAGAATATTTAAAAGAAATAAAATACTTTAAAAGTTAATGAGAATACAAATTTTAACTGACAAAAATTCTTGGTTTTTTAATAACCAAGATAAAATACCAAAAATTTTTAAGAAATGTTTAAAAAAAGATTTAATTAATAGTCACTATAAAATTAAAAAGAAATATGATGTAACTTTAATAATAAGCTATTATAAAATAATTCCCAAAAAGTTTTTATCATACTCAAAGCATAATTTGGTTATTCATGAATCAGACCTGCCAAATGGTCGAGGAATGTCGCCACTTTATTGGCAGATATTACAAGGAAAAAAGAAAGTTATTTTTACATTATTTGAGTGTTCGCAAAATATGGATGAAGGAAAATATTATTTAAAAAAAAGTTTTTATTTTGAACCAACACTTTTATATGAAGAAATTAAAGTGAAACAACTAAGGTCTGCATTTCATCTTATTAACCTTTTTTTAAAAAAATATTCCAAAAATAAAATTATTAAAAGCTACCCCCAAAAAGGTAGGGCTTCATATTACCCTAGAATACAATCTTCTTTCAGTGAATTGAACATAAATAAAACGATAAAATCTCAAATTGATAAGCTAAGAACAAGGAATAATAAAAGTTTTCCTGCATATTTTTATTTTAAAAAAAGAAAATATATAATTAAAATTAATTAATGAAAAAAAATATTACGGCAATTGTTCAAGCAAGAATTGGATCCTCCAGATTAAGAGGCAAAGTTTTAAAAAAAATTAATGGAAAGGAAACTATAATTATATTATTAGAACGACTCTCAAGAGCAAAAACAATTGAAAATATAATAGTTGCAATTCCTAATACCAAAGAAAATGATAAGCTCTATAAAGTTCTTAAAAAATATAATTATAAAACTTTTCGAGGCAGTGAAAACAATGTTCTTAAAAGATATCATGACTGCGCTAAATACTTTAAAATTTCAAATATTTTAAGAATTACAGGTGATTGTCCTTTAGTAGATCCAAAGTTAGTGGACAAACTTGCTAAAATTTATCAATTAAATAGCTATGATTATCTATCAAATATCGAAGATAGATCTTTTCCAGATGGAATGGATATTGAGTTTTTTAGCTTCAAAACTTTGTCTAAAGTTAATTTAAATGCAATTTCGAAATATGATAAAGAGCACGTTACAAAATATATTCTAAGAACTGATATATTTAAAAAATATAATTTTAAACAAAAGACTAAAAACTTTTCATTTTTAAGAATGACACTTGATACAAAAAGTGATTTTTTTTTAATTAGAAAAATATTCAATAATTTTAAAAATGATAAATTCTCAATAGAGGATATAATTTCTTTTTATAAAAAAAATACAAAGATATTTTTAAACAATAAAAAAGAATCAGATCAAAGGGAATTCAAAAGTTTGATGACAGGACAGAAAGTATGGAATAGAGCCAAAAAATCTATTGCAGGAGGCAATATGCTTTTTTCTAAAAGGCCAGATGTTTTTTTACCTGATAAATGGCCTAGTTATTTTAAAAAAGCCAAGGGATGTATTGTTGAAGATTTGGATGGTAAAAAATATTACGATGTAAGTATTATGGGAATTGGAACAAATATATTGGGATATTCTAATATTGAGGTGGATAAAGCTGTTTCTAAACGTTTATTTAAAGGAAATATGTCTACTTTAAATTGTAAAGAAGAAGTTATACTTGCAGAAAAACTACTGGAAATTCACCCATGGGCTGACCAAGCAAGATTTGCAAGATCAGGTGGTGAAGCTAATGCAATTGCCGTTAGACTTGCAAGATCTTATTCAGATAGACAAAAAATTGCATTTTGTGGATATCACGGCTGGCATGATTGGTATTTGGCAACAAATTTAAAAAAAAAAGATAACCTAAATGAACATTTGTTACCAGGGTTAAAAACTGGAGGAGTATTTAAAAATTTAAGAGATAGCATATATCCCTTTAGGTACAATAATTTTAATGAATTAAAAAATTTAATAAAAAATAATCCTGACATTGGAATAATTAAAATGGAAGTTATCAGAAATCAAATTCCAAAAAATAATTTCTTAAAAAAAGTGAGATTGTTAGCAGATCAAAAAAATCTAGTGCTGATTTTTGATGAATGTACCACTGGTTTTAGGCAAAATTTTGGAGGAATACACAAAATTTACGGAGTTGACCCAGATATGTTAATGCTTGGTAAAGCATTAGGGAATGGTTATGCTATCACAGCAGTATTAGGGAAGAAAAATATAATGGAAAGTATAAAAAACACTTTCATTAGCAGTACATTTTGGACTGAAAGTTTAGGACCAACGGCAGCCATAAAAACTTTAGAAATTATGGAAAAGAAGAAAACTTGGGAATATATAACTAAACTTGGAAAGTTCATAACTTTGAGATGGAAAAAATTAGCTAAAAAAAATAAAGTAAAAATTAAAATTAGTGGGATACCAGCACTAAGCTCATTTATTTTCTTAAGTAAAAATCATCAAGCTTATAAGACATTTATTACTCAAGAGATGTTAAAAAAGGGTTTTTTGGCAACAACAACCATATATGTTTCAATAGCACATAATAAAAAAATTCTTGAAAAATATTTTAATTTTCTGGATAAATTATTTTTAATTATTGCGAAATGTGAAAATGGAGATGATATTTATAGATATCTTGAAACAACAAAATCCGAAACAGACTTTGCTAGACTAAACTAATGAAATTAATAAACATAATTAAAAAGCTGTATCCATTTGATTATTCAATAGCTGGACAAGGTAATGATATAGCAATTAAGGAATTTATGAAACTTTTACAATTTAAAATTCATTCTTTTAAAAGTGGCTTAAAACACAATGGCTGGAAGATTCCACATTCTTGGCAATTAAAAAAAGGACTAATTAAAGATGGAAAAAATATAATATTTGATGCTAAAAAAAAAAAATTTGCTGTACCGATTCAATCTTCAAGTTTTTCAGGAGAAATTAACTATGAAAAATTGATAGATCACATATTTATTTCAAAAAAAAATAAAAATGCAACACCATATAATTGGACAGGGCTATATAGAGCTCAAAAACCATCCTGGGGGTTTTGCATGTCTGAAAATGAATTAAAAAAAATAAAAAAAAAAAGATATAAAATTGAAATTTCATCATCTATAAAAAAGTCAAAGATGAAGGTGTTGGAATATACACTTAAGGGAAAGAGTGATGAAACTATAATTATTAATGCACATAATTGTCACCCATATCAAGCAAATGACGATATTTCAGGTTGTGCCGTAGGTATAAAATTATTTCAAGAACTTAAAAAAATTAAAAACAGAAAATTCACATATACATTATTAATAGCTCCTGAGCTATATGGACCTATTTTTTGGCTTAATAAAATTAATAAAAAAAAACTTAAAAATCTTAAATATTGTATTTTGTTAAAATCGGTTGGAAACAATAATAAAATCAAACTTCAACACTCAGTCCAAAAAAATACTGAAATTGATAACTTAGCATTAAAAGCCCTAAAATATTCAAAAGAAAAATTTTCAACTGGCAATTTTAGAACAGTATATGGAAATGATGAAATAGTGTTTGACTCACCTGGGTATAATATTCATACAATTTCTCTTACAAGGTCTCCATTTTCAGAATACCATACAGACCTAGACACACCTAAAATTATTTCTCAAAAAAAAATTTTACAAACATTTTTAATTTTAAAAAATATCATTTTAAATCTTGAAAATAAAATAAGATTTAAAAATAATTACAAAGGTGTAATAGCATTATCAAATCCAAAATTTAAACTTTATCTTAATGCTGAATCTCCTGGCATAGATAAAAAAAAATACACAAAAAAACAAAAAAATTGGAATTTGTTAATGAATAATTTACCTTCATTTTTAGATAAAAAAATGACTGTAGAAGATATTGCGGATTACCATAAACTTCCATATCAAGAAGTTTTAACATACTGTTTAAAGTGGGAAAGTAAAAATTTAATTGTAAGATATTAAATTATTTAAGACCCAAAGGAGTGAAAAATTTTCTTACTTTTGCGCTTTCTAATAAATACTGTTCTGTTAAAAATCTATTTCCAACAACTAACTTATTTATTATATTTTCATTTTTTTCATTTAAAACTTCTTCAATAATTAAGCTTCCAGAATTAATGGCTACAACAATCCAATCTTCAGTTTTTCTATAAATCATTCCATATTGATATGGATGAAATATTTGATCAGATCTAGACCAAGTTACAGATTTTATTCTGACTTTTTTACTTCCATATTTAGTGCTTGCTCCCTCATATGGATCATCAAAAGCACATATAAAATTAAACAAGTCTATATTTTTTAATGACCAGTCTATCCAACCATTAGTGTTTGTGGATAATCTTGGAAAATAAGTAGATAAATATTCTGGTTGAGCAATTAAATCAAAACTTTTTTTGCACAATAATTTTTTTAAAAATTCGGACAAAAAAATCCTCTCTTCTTTCAGCTGAAATGAATAGTAATCTAAAGGTTTTTTTAATGAATGTGGAAATAAGAAGTTTTTATGCAGAACTATTTCACCTTTATCAATTTTCTCTTCAGAGATAAGGTGTATTAGACATATGCCAAATTTTTCTTGATTTAATATCCTCCAGCTAAATCCACCACCTCCTCTATTTTGAGGCAGTCTTGTGCTATGTGAATTTATTAATTTATTTTTGAACAAATCTTTGATTATTTCGTTATTAAAAATCCATGGAGAGTCAAAAGAAAAATATAAAATATCTTTATTTTCACCTAATATATTTTTAATTTTTTTTTTATCTATTTTATCAAATTTAAATACCAATCCCTCTTCTCTTAATAGTGACTCTAAATTTTTTCTGTTTTCAATAATTTCTTTTGCGTGTCTAGGTGCAATTACAGAGATCACTTTTAATTTATTTTTTTTTGCAATCTTTGCAAAATAATACATTAGTTCACCCCCACCCAATAAAAGTACTGTAGAAATTTTTCCAAAATTTATCATATTATATCTTGAAATGTTTTTTTGATTTTTCAATAAGTTTTCTTTCAGTCATAAATCTATCGCCAATTTTTATATTTTGCATATCAATATTTTTAATGTAATTTATTTTTACAATACCTTTTTTAGCCGCAACAATTAAATCTTTTTTATATTTGTTTAATATTAAACCAGCACTAAAAGTGTGATAATTATTATGAGCAACTAAAGACGCATTTTTTAAGTATATTTTTTTATTATTAATATAGGTTATTGCTCCTAAGTATGGGTCACTAAAAGCATTTATAAATTTCACTATTTCTTCAGCTGTATTATCCCAATCAATAAAACCATTTAAGGAATTATTCAATCTAGGAAAAAAAATTGATTGTTGTTCATTTAATTTCTTTAATACAAAATTCTGATTTTTATTAACTTTTTTAATAAAACTTTTTAAAAAATTCATTTCTTTTTTTTGAGAAAAATTAAAAAAATCTTTTGGGATTTTAAGGTTTTTAGGATACTTGTATTTTAATCCCAAATAATAAAAACCACTATCATTTGACCCTTGAATTGTCTTTTCATTTATATTTTGTATATAACAACCTCCTTCTTTTTCATCATTTAGAATCATCCATGAGTAATGTGCGCCTCCCCTGTATTTAGGCATAGGTATGCCCATGAAATCTACAATTCTTTTATCGAATTTTTTAAGTAAATTATTTTTTATCACCCAAGGTTGTCCAAATCCGATTCCAAGAGTTTTAGCTGATAATATTGTCTTAATTTTTTTGTTGGTGTTTATGTTTTGCGTAGATGTATAATTTATCTTATTTAATTTGAGATGCTCTCTTAAAGATCTATTGTTAGATATTTTATCATCTAACATTCTTTTATTTGTAAAAAAATGGTAATTAATTTTACTATTTTTCAAAAACTTTAAAAATGATAAAGAAATAACTGATCCACCCAAAACTATGATATGATTGATATTGTTAAATTTCATGTAATTTTTTATTTTAAAATTTAATAAAACATAATTTTTATGAAAAACAAATTAAAAACACTATTAGTAGAGCTGAATCCTAAAATGGTAACTAAAAAATATGCACTATGGATGAATTCAAGAAAAATTGTAAATTTTACAGAGCAAAGATTTAAAAAACATTCAATAGTGGGCATTAGAGAATTTGTTAAATCTAAAAAAATTTCTAAAACAGAATTTTTGTATGGAATATATATTGAGCTTCCCAGTGATACAATCCATGTTGGAAATATAAAGCTTGGACCAATTAATTTTAAACATAAAACTGCTGAAGTTTCATATTTTATTGGAGATTTTAAATTTCAAAATAAAGGTATTGGAACTCAGGCAATACAAGAAGCTATCTATATAGCAAAAAAAAAATTTAATCTTAAAAAAATTACTGCAGGTGTCTATTCAAATAATATTTTCTCAAAAAAACTATTATTAAAAAATAAATTTAAATTAGAAGGAACTCTAGAAAAACAATTTCAATATGGAAATAAAAGAGTCGATAAACTAATCTATGGTAAAGTTTTATAGTAATGATTGGTATATTAGATTTAGAAATTTGTAATTTAACATCAGTTTCAAGTGCCGTTTATAACTTAGGTTTTGATTTTAATATCATTAAAATTGATGAAAAAAAAAAACTTGATGATATTTCTCATTTAATTATTCCAGGCGTTGGTTCTTTTTCTAATATTTCTAAAGAATATTTTAAAAATCAAAATTTTGCTTTAGAACTTAAAAATTATGCTGAGAAAGGAAAGCCAATCCTGGGAATTTGTTTAGGAATGCATTTTTTAGCAACTGAAGGTTTTGAAAATACAAGAAGTAAGGGATTAGATTTAATTGAAGGGTCTGTTGACTTAATGAAAACTGATAAATCAAAAATGTATAATTTGCCTCATGTTGGTTGGAATGAAATAAACATCTTAAAGGATCATAAAATTTTTGAAGGAATAAAAAATAATAGTAATTTTTATTTTGTACACTCTTACCAAGCTATACTAAAAAATAATGAATATTTATTTGCCGAAACTAAATATTTAGAAACTTTTCCATCAATTATAATAAAAGATAATGTTGTTGGCTTTCAATTTCATCCAGAAAAAAGTTCAAAAAATGGGTTAAAGATTCTAGAAAATTTTTGTAATTGGGATCTTTAATGTTAAAAAGAAGAATAATTCCACTATTACTATTAATGAATGATAGACTGGTTAAGACAGTTAATTTTGGTAAATTTAAAGATGTTGGAAATCCAGTTTCAACAGCAAAAATTTTTAATGATTCTGATGCTGATGAAATAATTTTGCTAAATATCGAAAGAGACAGTAGATCTTCTTCAAAATTAATACCTGTTTTAAAAGAAATTTCAAATGAATGCTTTATTCCTATTGCTGCCGGAGGTGGAATTAAATCAATTGATGACGCTACTAATATTATCAAGAATGGTGCTGATAAAATTGTAATTAATTCTATTTGTTATGATGATTATTCCTTTATTAAAAAGATAGCTGAAACATTTGGAAGACAAGCTGTTATTGCAAGTATTGATATTAAAAAAATTAACAATCAATATTGTTTAATGGCTGATTGTGGAAAATTAATCAAAAAGATTAATCTTGAAGAGCACTTAGAAAAATTGATAAAAAATGATGTTGGCGAGATAATAATTAACTCAATTGACTGTGAAGGCACAATGAAAGGACCAGATCATGATTTGATAATGCAAGTAACTAACGTTTCTAACGTTCCAACAATATATACTGGTGGTATTGGTAACTACGATCACATAAAAGATGTTTTTGAAAATTCTAATGCAAGCGCAGTAGCTTGTGGAAGTTTATTTAACTTTACAGATAGCAATCCAATTAGGGTTAAATCATATTTAAAAAGTTATGACATTAACTTAAGGTTATTTTAATTGATTATTTTTGAATTTGCCCTAATAGATAGAATTAATGACTAAAAACTTTTTTCTCAAATCATGTACAAGCTGTATGTTACCTGAAACGTATGAAACATTTGACTTTGATAAAGAAGGCGTGTGCAACGTTTGCAATAACCACAAACACCAAAAATCCAAAATAGACTGGAAGGAAAGAGAAAAAACCTTTGAAAAATTAATTAAAGACTTTAGAGGTAAAGGTGATTATGATTGCTTAGTTCCATATAGTGGAGGTAAAGATTCAACTTATGTCCTATATGAAATTGTAGTAAAGCATAAATTAAAACCGTTGGTAATCTCTTTCGATCATGGTTTTTTTAGGGAGCAGCATTCAAAAAATATCGAACGAACTCTTAAAATTTTAGGAGTAGATTATTTAACTTTTAAACCAAATATGAAAATAGTTGGTAAATTAATGCTTGAATCACTTAAAAGAAAAGGAGATTTTTGTTGGCATTGTCACACAGGTATATTCGCATACCCAATGCAGATTGCTGTGAAATTTAATATACCACTCATTGTCTGGGGAGAATCTTCAGCTGAATACACTGGTTATTATGATTTCGATGAAGAAAAATTTGAGGAACAAGATGAAGAAGCTTTTAATAGATATATAAATTTAGGAATAAATGCAGAAGATATGTATGGATTTATTAAAGATGGAGTTATTGCTGAAAGAGATTTAGCACCTTTTAAATACCCTAAATTACGTGATCTTAAAAAAATTGGATATAAAAGTTTATGTTATGGAACATTTATAAATTGGGATCCTATAAAACAAACTGAATTGATACAAAAAGAACTTGGATGGAAAAAAGATCAAGTTGAAGGGTTGGCCCCTGAATTCTGGATGGAAAAAATTGAATGTAGAGTGAACGGAATTAGAGATTGGTTAAAATATGTAAAAAGAGGTTTTGGTAGAACAGCCCAGTCCGTTGCTAGAGAAATTCGATTAGGAAAAATGACTAAAGAAGAAGGAAAGATTTTAGTCGACAAATATCATGCCAAAAAACCTAAAAGCTTAGAATATTTTTTACAAATAATGGATATTACAGAAAAAGAATTTATGGATATTGCTTTGCAACACCAAATATCTCCATGGGAGTATGATGAATCGAAAGTAACTAATGGGGACAAACTGCACGATCAAGATAACTGGGATGATACGCCGATAAGAACTGATTTGAATAAAAATATCGACACAAGTCAGACATAGTTTTTATATAAGATTTTAAAGTCTGCATGAATATTTACATAACATTTGAATTAAAACAGAGAGAATTACTTTCAAAATTATTTTTAGCACTAGAGGCCGCCAGTAGAGGTAATGAAGTTTTTTTAGGTAGAATAAATACCTATTTGGAAAGAGGGTTTTTTAAACCAGGGTTAATTCATTTTAAATCTATCACACCAGGTGAAAGCAGAATTAGACAGTTAGAGAATTACAAAAAAAAAGGTTTTAAGACAACTAGTTTGGATGAAGAAAATGGGTTTATTGATTATGAAAATAGTTATAAAAATTTTCGATTTTCAAATAAAACATTTTCTTTAATTGACAAAGTTTTTACATGGGGCCCATATGATTTTGCAAATTTATTATTGGAATATCCAAGTTTTAAATCTAAAATAGTAAAAAGTGGAAATCCTAGAATAGATTTTTGGAGAAAAGATTTTAAAAAATTTTATCACAAAATAGATTATATAAAATATGAAAACTATATTTTTTTTAGTACAAATTTTGACTATGTTTGTTCTTATAGAACTATAAAAAATGAAATTAAATTTCACAGGGATTCAGGATATTTTAAAAGAGGTTTAAAGCCAGAAGAAATAATAAGGTGGGCCACAAATAGTAAAATTTTATTTAAAGATTATAAAAAAAGTATAATTAAAATTTCAAAAAAATTTAAAGATAGAACCATTGTAATTAGACCTCATCCAGTGGATGATCCAGAAAAATGGAAAAGTCATTTTAAGAATATTAATAATATTGTAATTTCATCTGAGGGATTTATCTCAGACTGGATTGATAAAGCTAAAGTAGTAATTCATGCAGGATGTACAGGTGGCCTAGAGTCTTCTGTTAGAAACAAAACAACAATATCTTACTATCCTAAAAAAATTAGACACGGACATCCATTTGCAGACTATTTTTCTAAAAAGATATTTAATGAAAAAAAACTTTTAAAGGAAATTGAAAACATTTATTCAGATTCAAATGAAAAAATAAAAAATGAAAATAAAATTAGTCAATTTTTAAATGAAAGATCATATAATTTTTTTGGAGAGCCTTCATATAAAAAGATAGTATCAACATGGCAAAAAATTTTAAAAAAAACCCACTATGAATCTAATAATTTATTTTTTTTAAAATTTTCTTTTAGAATAAGAGATATCAGACTTAAATTATTAGGTAAAAAGATTGGAGATCATAAATTTGATTACTTTAATAAAAAAGAAGTCTCAGAAATTATTTCAAGATTAAAAAAAATTGATAAAAAATTTTCTAAAATAAAAATTGAGTATATCAAATCTGATATTATAAGAGTATATAAGTAAAATGAATTTAATTTTAAGAGGTATAAAATTATTACCAAATTCTAATAAGAAAAAAATCAATGTCATATTAATTATTCAGTTATTCAAATTTATTTTAGAGATAGTAGGTATTGGAATACTTATTCCTATAATTTATTTATTAGCAAAAGGAGAAACTGCTGTAAAAGCAATAATTGACAAATATAATTTTTTAACAATTTTTCCAGAATATATTTTAGGTACCAATAATCTAATACTTTTCATTTTAACCGCTGTGATTATTGTTTCTGTAATAAAGTTTATATTTTCAATTTTTTCTAACTTATATGAACAGAAATGGTTGGAATCAGGTAATGTCCAAACTACATGTGAACTGTTTAATTTTTATATTAAGGATACATCAGACTTATCAACTAGAGAGAATCACAACTTAATAAGAAATTTAACCACAGAAATTAATAATTTTTATAAATTCTTTATAAGGGGAATAATTCAGTGTTTTGGTGAGCTAATTAAATTAATAGGAATTTTAATTATTCTATTGTTAATAAATCCAAAAGTCCTATTTACAGGTATACTATTGGTTTTAGTCATGGGTTTTGTTTTTTATAATTTTTTTAAAAGTAAAATAGAAAAATATGGAAGACAAAAAACATTAAACTCTGGTCTTTTAATAAAACATATCACAGAAGGCTTGAATTCAGTCAAAGAAATCAAGTTGTCAGAAAATCCAAATTACTTTTTAAATTTGATGAAAAAATATGCCAATGAAAACGCAGAAGTACAAGTTAAATTTAGCATGCTAGGAATTTATCCCAGACAAATTTTAGAAATTTTATTAATATTTATAGTATGTTTTTTTATATATTATCTTTCAATTTTATTTCCTGACCAAAACTCTACTTCTTTATTTTATCTAGGAGTTTATGTTACTGCAATGTTTCGAATGATGCCTATAGTGAACATGGTGTATCAATCAGTACAACAAATCTCTTATGCAAAAAGTTCTTTTGAGGTAGTTGAGAAAGAAGTACATGATAATATTTCTAAGATAAAAAATGCTGATACACAATTAGCTAAAACTGATAAGAATATACCCTTAAATAGCATAGAAGTTAAAAACTTAAGTTTTTACTACGACAATAAAGAAGAAATTATTTTAGAAAATATAGATTTAAGATTTGAAATAGGAAAAATATATTGCTTAAATGGTAGGTCTGGTTCAGGTAAATCTACTTTAATAAACTTATTAATGGGGTTTTTAAAACCAACCTCAGGTGTAATAAGTTTTAATAAAGACACAGACATAAATAAAGATTTATTTTTTTGGCAAAAAAATGTTAGCTATTTGTCTCAAAAAGTTTTTTTACTCAATGAAACTATAAGGAAGAACATAGCCTTTTCACAAGATGAAAAAGATATAGATGAAGGTAAAATAATTAAATCATTAGAGAAAACAAATTTATTAAAACATATCAATAAACTACATGATGGAATTCAAACTATAATAGGGGATGATGGTATTAAGTTATCAGGAGGACAAAAACAAAGAGTTGGAATAGCAAGAAGTTTTTACTTTAATAAAAAAATAATAATTTTAGACGAATTTACATCATCTTTAGATCTTGAAAATGAGAATTTAATATTTGATGAAATCTCTAAAGAAAAAAAAGATAAGTTCATTATAATCATAAGTCACTCGCAAAATATAATTGATAGATCGGACATAGTTCTTAATGTAGAAAATAAAAAAATTAAACTAACAGTTAATTAATTATATATTAAATTTATTTATGTATTTTAAGTTCAAAAAAAGTGAATTCAAGATTTATGGCCTAGATAACTACAGATATAAAAAAAAATATTTTGATAATAAATATATTTTAATTTTTTTAGGAAAATTTAGAACTCCAATAGAAGAAATTGAAAATATAATTTTAAACTTTAAAAATAAAAATTTTGATGAAAAAAACCTTGAACAATTATTTAGAAAAATTACTGGAATATGTACAATAATTGTATTACATGAAAATGAGATAAAAATTGCTGCTTCAATTCTTCATCCATGTATTAAAATTTTTGAAGAAGAGAATGAAATTATATTTACTGACAATGAGTTTAATAAAATAAAAAAATTATCAGCAGATAACTCATTTTTAAAACTTTTTTCTCATCACTCATACTTTTTTCATCATGGGATATCTAAAGATGTAAAAGATTTTTTAATTGCAGGATCAGTGATTACAATAAATAAAAAAAATATTAATGATTATAATTTTTCATGGTATCTTGATTTTGAAGAATTTTGCTCAAGAGATGACCATGAAAAAATTGCATCAGATTTAACAGATAGTTACTTAAATAATTTTAAAAATTTAGATACCAACAAAGAGTATTTTCTCTCCCTTTCTGGAGGAATGGACTCAGCACTTTTGCTTGGAGCTAGCCTTAATTCTGTAGATTTAAAACCAATACATATTGGTAGGGGCATATATTCTGATGAATTAAGTACAGCAGAAAAAGTTTCCAAATTTTTTAATAAAAAACTACATACTCTTTATGCGTATGGATTGAAACATTCGGTACTAGGTATAGAGACAGATATTACAGAAACATTAGAATATAATTTTAATTTTATCAGAAATAATGACTCATTGTTTTTTCCTCTTCACAATGGCGATATAGCTTTAGATCAATATCTTCCATCTGAATCACATTTATTTAATGGTGACGGTGACCCTTTGTTGCTTACGATTGATCAACATTTGCAATACCCTGATAGGATTAAAAAGGATTTTGATCATAATGTCTTTAAGGATAAAAGAATTTTTTATTCAAAAACTTTTTATGAAAAGCAAATTAAAAAAGATAATTTTGATGATGAATTTGATATTTATAGTAAATTTCCAGATATAAACCCTTATTATTATCCTATTATAAATTCTTATGTAGATCAGCTTTCCAAGCTTTATGATTATAGGAAAAGATATTTAAATAATGATAAAAGTATTCCAACTCAATTTGCTTCACCAATTCTTGATTTAAATGCACATCAATTATTCTTATTTAAAGAATGTAGAAAGAAAAATGCATTCTTAGTTTTAAATAAAATAATGAAATCAATTTTTTTTAACAAAAATCTAAGAACGAAAGATGCATTGGTTGCTCAAAAATTATTAAAATTTTTTAAATTTTTAGGTGCAGCAGGAAAAGATATTCACCAAAGTTCTTTATTATCTAATAGTTCAAAAATGCAGGAAGCTATCGCGCTTAATAGCAATATAGTATTACAACAAATGTCAACAATAATTGATGATAAACTTGTGAATTTTTCAAAATGGCACTCTTTTAAAGTTTTTAAGAATATTATTGGAAAAGATTTTATTGAACTTATGAGTAGACCAAGTTTACTAGATCCTAAATATGTATTTCAAAGAGTTCATTCTAAAATTAATAGCCAAATAAGTAATTTACCAGAACATAATGATCATTATGCTTTGATAAATAATAAATCTTTAAATAGATTTCTAAAATCAAAAAAAATTGTAGAAAAATATAATGATTTTAAAGCAGATCATGATCACAAAAACCTATTATATGAAATGCCATCAGAAAATGATAGATCCATAAAAAAAAATACAAATTCTAATTTTTGGAAAATGAATAATATAATTAATATCGTAAGCAAATTTGAATAAAATATATTTAAATAAAAAATAATTTAAAAAAAATGATTCATATATCAATAAATAAAGGAGATTTTTCCATTTCAACCTTAAATTATAGATATAAAAAAACTTATTTTAACAAACAATTTACAGTGTTTTTTATTGGAAACTTTCGTACGCCAATTTCTAAAATCGAAAATATAATTCAAAATTTAAAAAAAAAAAATTTTGAAGAAGAAAATCTTGAAAATATTTTTAGTCAAATTGATGGAATTTGTTGTCTTTTGATTTCAAGTAAGAATGATATAAAAGTGTGTGCATCAATTTATCATCCATATTTAAAAGTTTTTAAAACAAAAAATAAAATTTTAATTACAGAGGAAGAGTTTGATGCAAAAAAAAAAATTTCAAATGAAAAAACTTTTTTAAAATTGTTTGTTCATCATTCATTTTTTATTCAATCTGGACTATCAAGTGATGTTGTTGATTTTATTTGTCCAGGATCAATCCTTACAATAAATAAGAAGGATACTAATGACTATAAATTTTCATGGTATTTAAATTTTGATAAATTTTGTAGCGATGATAATCATGAACAAATTGCAAAAGATATAGCTGAAAATTTAGTTAGAACTTTTGATAATTTAAAAGATGATAAAGAATATCTATTAGCACTTTCTGGTGGTATTGATTCTGCTCTTCTATTGGCTGCAGCAAATCATAGTAAAATTGATATAAAACCATTTCACATTACAAGAGCCATATACTCCAATGAACTTGCTACAGCAAAAAATGTTTCAAAATATTTTAAGAAAAAATTAAAAAAAATTTACACTTATGATAAGAAATTTTCTATTTTAAATAAAAGTGATAATATTCGAAAAATACTCGATAATAATTACTCACTGACTAAAACTGACTCTGTTTTTTTTCCAATAAATAATTCAGACAGTTTTGCTAATTTAAAATTTAATAACAATCATATTTTTAATGGAGATGAATTTCCAACTCTTTTAACTATAAGTCATTACATGTCATACCCGGATATGAATCAAAAAAAAATTATGGGATATGGAATCAATAAAGATAAAAGATTTTTTTATTCAATTAAATTTTTTGAAGAATTATTAGGGAAAAAAATTGAAAACAATTTTTCTAATTTTGAAGAAAATTTTAAAGATATTCATTCTTATTATTACCCAATACTGTCAACTTTTTATGAACAATCTCCTGAAATTATTTCTAAATATATTTATAATAATTTCGAATATTTTAAGCATCAGAATAATATAATAGGAAATGATCATGAAATAGCTATTCATCATATTCAAGAATTAAAAATTAATAATACCAATCTTATTATAAAAAAAATTTTAGATAGTAGCTTTTTTAGAGAAAATCTTAAAATACCAGATTCCAGAGTTGCCCAAATATTAACCAAATTTTTAAAATTTTTGAGCGGTGCTGGAAAATCTATTCATCAAAGTACTAGATTAAATTCACAAAATAATATTTCAGAGTCAGTAGGATTAAATAGTTCGGTGATTTTAAAAGAATTATCAGCAATAATAGATGACAAGCTTGTTAGTAATTCTAAATGGCACATATTTAGAGCCTTTGAGATATTATCAGGAACTAATTTTGAAAAACTTTATAAAATAGCGAATAATAAAACTTTAAAATATTTAATACCAAGAATTGGATTAAGAGTTAACTCAATTATTAAAAATACAAATGAGTGGGACGACAGATTTGCGTTAATAAATAATAAATTTTTTAATAAGTTTGTAGATGAAAATAAATTCGAACAAAAGTTCAATGATTTTAAAGCTTCGCACGATTTTAGAAAATTAATTTATAATTTTCCTGGAAAGGAAGTGAGGAATAGTTTAATTGATACAAATAATAATTTTTGGAAATTAAATAATATTATCAATATAATGAGCCATTTAGATTAAGTTTTGTAAAAATGAATTTTAGAAATATTTATAATAAAACAAGGATGAAAAATCCTTCAAAAAAAAGATTAATTAGTGAAAATTATGTGTTACTAAATATCATAATTAAAAAAATTACACCATTTTTCGCCTATCCCTTACATAGAATTGGTATTTCTGCAGACTTAATCACAATTTTTAGTTTTATTACAATAATTTTTGCTAGTGCTTCTTTTCTTCTTGGCCATAGTAATATGGGTTGTTTTTCTATTCTATTGTTTGGTTTTTTAGATTCCCTGGATGGAGATCTGGCAAGATTAAATAAATCGAAAACTTTGCACGGACAAACTTTAGATACATTAGGAGCAGATTTGTTCTATATCCTTATTCCATTTTCAATTACTATTTTTTTATATAATCAAAACTTAGAAAATTATTTTCTAGAGAAAGAAACTGTTATTATTGTGGGGTTTTTGATATCCTTCCTTTTGACCTTTAATAGATTGCTTGGACTACGAAACTATATTTTATTTTTCAACTCTAAATTCTTAACACTCAAAAAAAAAAACTATAAAAAAAAATTTAGCTTTTTTAGATCTTTCTTTTCATACTATGAAAATGAATTTTTAAGAGGTAATTTTTTTAGTGAACCTGGCTTTATTTTAAATTTTTCAATCTTAATCTTTATAAATGCCTTTCAACTTTTATATTATTACTTATTTATAATATTAATTTATTTATTTATTAATTTTATAAAGTTATTCATAGGTACAATGATTCTATACAAGGGCAATTGAGATGTGTGGAATTTTTGGAAATATTTCTATAAATAAAAATTTAAAAAATAATAAAAGGCTTTTTTTAAAGTCATTATCATTACTTTCCCATAGAGGACCAGATGATGAAGGTTACTTTATGAGTGACCAAATTGCCTTTGGTCACAAAAGACTAAGTATTATTGATCTCACAAAAGGTGGCCAACAACCAATGTTTTCACAAGATAAAAGTAGTGTGATAACCTATAATGGCGAGATCTATAATTATAATGAACTAAAAAGTGATTTAATTGAAAAAGGTTATAAATTTAAAAATAATACTGATACGGAAGTTTTATTAAATGGTTTAGTGGATCAAGGGCCTGAATTTATTAATAAATGTAACGGTATGTTTGCATTTGCATACTATAATAAACATAAAAAAACTTCCTACATATTCAGAGATAGAATTGGGATAAAACCTTTATTTTATGCTGTACTCGATGGTAAAATAACTTTTTCATCTAATATTAAAGCGATACATTCTTACAATGGAATGAATAAAGAAATTAATATTGAATCGGTCTCATCATATTTTTCATTTCGACAACCACTTGGAAACAACACTTATTTTAAAAAAATATATTCACTTGAGCCTGGACACTATATCGAAATAAAAAATAAAAAAATTAAAATTAAGAAATATTGGGATTATACAAGATTTTTTTTAGAGAACAAAATAGATAAAGGTGAAGAGTATTACAGGGAAAAACTAACTGATCTTGTTGAATCCTCTGTAAGATATAGATTAATCTCAGATGTAAAGGTTGCCTCATTACTGTCTGGTGGTTTAGATTCGACGATAATTGCCTCTATTATCAATAAGCAAATTGGAAAGAAGTTTTTAGCCTATAGCATTGGATACTCCTATAAAGATTACAATGAATTTAAATATTCAAAACTAGCAGCAAAAAAATTAGACATGAAACATACAATTGTTTCTACAACTGCAGAAGAATACTTTAATGATATGGAAAAATTAATAGAGTTGAGAGGTCAACCTTTAACAATTCCAAATGAGGCAAGTCAATATAGGCTTTGTAGTGAAATCAAAAAAAAAGCCACTGTAGTTTTGTCTGGGTCAGGAGCAGATGAACTATTTTGTGGCTATGGGAGAATTTTTGGTTCAGTTGAAGATTTTCATAAAGTAAAAAAATTAAGTATTTTTAAAAACCAATCAAATAAAAAAGAATTCTTAAAAAATATAAAAAATCGCTATAAAAAAACTAATTTTAAAAATTATCTTGATCATTTTTTATCAATTTATTCATACACAAATGAAAAAGTAAAACATGATATTTTACATAAAGATACCAATCATACTAAAATAAATTTAAATATTAATAAGTATTTTTCAAAAATATTTAATGAAATTAAAACAGACAATTATTTGGATAAGATGCAATATTTTTTTCAAAGATATCATTTAAAAGGAATTCTAGAGAGAGAAGATATGTCTTCAATGGCTAGCTCTGTTGAGTTAAGAGTTCCTTTTTTAGACCATAGATTGATTGAATTTGCAGCAACTATTCCTTCAAAGTATAAATTAAATGTAATTGAAAATAATTTGGTCTTAACCTCTGATAAAAGTTCAGAAATTAATGATATTCCAAAGTACATTTTAAGGAAATCTTTTGAAGCTAAAATACCCAAGACTATTTTGGAAAGAAAAAAAATTGGGTTCCCTGTCCCACTGCATACATGGATGAAGAAAAAAAACATTAAAGATAGAATTTATTCGACTTTATTAAGCTCAAAGTCTAGAAATAGAGATATTTTTAATACAAAATACATAGAATCTTTAATAAATGATAAAGATATTTCCTCATTTTCAGGAAGCTCTAAAGTCTACCAAACTAGTAGTGCACATAAAGTGTGGATGTGTTATAATTTAGAAACTTTTTTTTCTGATAACGAATAATATCTTATGAGCAATATTACTATAGATGAGCTAAAAAAATACTGGACTGGTAAAAAAATACCTCAGCAATGGTATTCAAATAAAAAACCTCTTACATTACAATGGTTTAATGAAATTTCTTTTAAAAGATATAATGTTTACTATCAATACTACAAGCATTTTGCTGAATTTGAACATCATCAAGGTGAGAAAGTTTTAGAAATTGGTTGTGGCTTAGGAACGGATACTGTTGAGTATGCAAAAAATGGAGCAATTATAAGCGCAATTGATTTGGGTGAAGAACAAGTCAACTTGACTAAATTAAACTTAGAACTTAGAAATTTAAAATACGACAGATTAGAGACTGGGAATATAGAGGATTTAAAGTTTGAGGATAATACATTTGATTTAGTAGTATGTTTTGGCGTTATACATCATACGGTCAGTCCAGAAACTGCTGTAAAAGAAATTTTAAGAGTTTTAAAAGATGATGGACAAGCACTAATCACCCTTTACTCTAGAGGATGGAAACACTATTTAAAAAGATGTTTAATTCAAGGTTTTCTTAAGGGTAAAATTTTTAAATATAAATTCAATTGGGTTAAATTGTATAGTGACATAAGTGAAACTTATGGAGGCTCTCCAAAAACATTGGTGATGACTAAAAAAGACTTGAATAAACTATTTAATGATTTTGAAATTATTTATGCTTCAAAAGACAGACTGGGTGAATTTTTCGAATATAAGCCCTATAATACATTTAGACTTCCAAGAATTTTTCAAAGAACTTTAAACTTTTTTTCTTTGGAAAAAATTATAGGTGAAAATTGGAGAATTAAATTAAAAAAGGAAAAAAATAAATCAGACGGAAAATTATTAGATGTTATTTTTAAACATTACTAATTTTAATTTTTTTAATAATCTCAATAATTTTTGAACTATAGCCAATTTCGTTATCATACCAAAAAACTATTTGAAGATTTTGTTTGTTTAAATTGGTCCATCTATCATCTAAGACTAATGAAAATTCTTCACCAATAAAATCTAGTGATGTGATTGGATCATAATTTATTTTAAGAATATTCCATTTTTGATTTTTTTCATATTTTTCGAATAAACGTTTGATATTTTTAAGAGAAACTTTATTTTTTAAATTTAGATTTAGAACAGCTCCAGATACTAGATTTGTGGGTACTCTAAAAGAAAGTGATTTAAGCTTATTCTTAATTTTTGGAATAACAAGTTCTGCAGCATCGACTGCAGATGTTGATTTTGGAATAAGGTTTTGTACGGCAGATCTTCCTAAGGCATATTGTGAAAAAGTATCACCAGGAACTGACCAAGAAGCAGATTTGCCATCTAATAAATTTTGAAAAGGAAGCCATGGATGAAGTGTAGTTAGATTTCCATTAATAATCTTAAAGTTATCATCAATTAACTTATATATTGGAGAAAATGCAACGGTATCACATATACTAGAAGATATAATTTTATGTTTTTTAAAGTTAAAATTTTCATCATTAACACCAAAAATCAAAGTTTTAATTTTAGGTTGATTATAGGTAGCGTGAGTAATTATAGAGTAATCACAGATATTTTTTTTTTTACTTAATATCTTAACATTTTCTAAAATTCCACTAGCATCAACTAAAATATCTACATTATATTTTTTCCAATTAATTTCATTGATTTTTTTTTTTGAAAAATATTTTATTTTTTTATTTCCTATAATTATCTCATTATTTTTTGAATGAACTCGATCTTTAAATCTTCCATGGATACTGTCATATTGTAGGGTATAACAAACATTTTTAATATCTGGGTTAATATCATTAATTACTGATACGTTCATATCTTTATTTTTTGATATAAGCCTGAAAATAGCCCTTCCTATTCTACCAAAACCATTTATTCCTATATTCATATTAATATGTAATTTTATTGTTTGTAAAAAACTTAATTAATTTACTTTGAGTTTTCGAAAATATTGAATTCATTTTTTTATTATTAAATTGATGTACATAAACTTTAATTTATTATCTCTAAGGTTTAATACATAAGCACTTCCTTGGATACCATAACCAATTACATCTATCTTTAAGTTTTTTACATTTTTAAAATTCTTTAAGTCTATAAATTTCATATTTATTAAAATAACATTTGTGTGTAAATTATACAATTCAATATATATATTAAAAAAATAAAAATAATATGATTAATTAAAAAAAATTATAAAATTTAACTGTATGCTTGCAACTAATAAAAAAATTAATAATTATAATAAAGAATTAATTTTAAAAACTATTAATAAAACTTTTGAAGCTTCATATCCAGAGAATTATCTCAAAGGAAAAATAATTAAAAATAAAAATAATATCATTATAGGCAGAACAAAAATAAATTTTAATAAAAATGTATATATAATAGGTTTTGGAAAAGTAGCACCATATATTTCAAATGCTTTATTAAAAATTTTAGGTAGCAGGACAATTTCTGGAGGAATTATTATTTCATCTAATATTAAAAAAAAATATTTTTATAAAAATATTGACTACTTGCGAGCAACACATCCTCATCCTAGCAATATTAGCATGCAGTCAACTGGTAAACTTATTAAATTTTTGAAAAAAATAAAAAAAAATTCTAATATAATTTCAGTAGTATCAGGTGGTGGATCTTCATGTTTAATTTCACCTGTAAAAGGAGTGACGTTAAAGGATGAAATTAAATTAAATACTTTGCTCATTACAAAAGATATTCGAGCGGATCAGATTAATATTGTAAAAGGTTTTTTTTCAAATGTTAAATATGGAAAACTTGCAAAAAAAATTTACCCAAATAAAATTATTAATTTAATAGTTTCAGATGACCCAAATAATATTATTAAATCTGTCGGCTCAGGAGCAACAGTTTTTAATAATTCTACAAAAAAAAATGTTATAAAAATTTTGACAAAAAATAAATTACTAAATAAAATTCCAAAAAGAATGAGCACCTATTTAAATAATATAAATTCTCAAAATTTCATAACGGAAAAAAATACAATTGAAAATGTTATATTTGACAATAAGAATTTTTTAAATAATTTTGCCCATATTGCAAAAAAAAATAAAATAAAAAAAGTTGTTATTTATCCTAAAACTTTATGTGACAACATAAGCATATCTAAAATAAATTTTATTGATTTTTGCAAAAAATTTAAAAATCAAAAAAAAGTTCTACTCATTTTTGGCTCTGAAATGTTAGTAAATGTTGATAATAAAAATTCAAAAGGTGGAAGAGTTCAGCAATTTGCTGCAGAGTGTGCAAATGAGTTAAATGATAATTTTAATGATTTTGTTTTTGCCTCATTTGCAACAGACGGTCACGATTATATGAAGAATGTTTCAGGAGTAATGTATAATAAACCTGACATACAAAAAATGTTAAAAAATTCAAAAAAGTTTGAAGATCATGTTAAAAAATTTAATTCTTATAAAATATTTAAAAAGACTAATTCATTACTTAAACTTAAATCGCCAACAAAAAATAATGTTTTTGATGTTTTGTCGCTTTATTTAAATTAGAAACATAATGATTTTAATTATTTGTGCAGCAGGTAGAGGATCAAGAATCAGATCAGTCTTAAAAAGTAAACCAAAAAGTTTAATTTCATTTAAAGGAATAACTGTCCTAGAAAATTTACTTAATATATTTAATTTAAATAAAATTAGTAAAGTAATAATTATTGTGGGTTACAAAAAAGACAAAATTATCAAAAAAATTGGTTATAAATTTAACGATAAAAAAATCACCTATATTTTTAATAAAAAATTTAAAACAACTAATAATATGTATAGTTTAGTTTTAACAAAAAAACATATCAATCAAGATATTATTTTTGTTGCATCAGATCTCTATTTAGAAAAAAATATTAAAGCAAGTATCAATAACTTAAAAAAGAAAAATTTTATTTTAGTAAATAAAAATGAATTATTTTTCAAAAATAAAGATCTAACAAAAGTTAGTATTAAAAAAAATGTTATTAAATCAATAGGAAAAAAAGAATTCTTAGACAAAATTTCTGCAGTTGCACCAGGGATGTGCGGAATGAATAAAAAGAACTTTCTTAAGTTCATAAAAATATCAGAACAATTTATCCAAGAAAAAAAATATCAATATGGTTATAATGAAGTAATTAAAATATTGATTAAAAATAAATTAAATTTTTTTCCATTTAATCCAAAAAAATATATGTGGAGAAATATTAATAAATCAAGTGATATTAAATATCTTCAAAGAAGCTTAAAAATTAAAAGTAGAATTTTTTGATAATGTTATATTAAACATTCGCATATATTATCTTTTATCATCATACTTTTAGAATTATTTGCTTAAATTTAACTAATATATGGATTGTGCTAATAATATATAATAATAGATGTCTTATTAATAACAATTTATGAAAAAACAAATCATCTTAGGATATACTACTGGTGTCTTTGATTTATTTCATGTGGGTCATGTGAGACTCCTTAAAAAAGCAAAATCTTTATGTGATAAACTAATAGTAGGTGTTTCAAGTGATAAATTAGTTAAGAAGTATAAAAATAAATATCCAATTATTTCTCAAAAAGAAAGAATTGAAGTAGTTAAGAGCAATGAGTATGTTGACTACGTCGTCTCTCAAAACACGTTAGACAAATTTATTAGCTGGAAAAAACTTAAATATGACCTTGTTTTTGTTGGAGATGATTGGTTTGCAACCACAAAATGGAAACAACTTGATAAAAAATTTAAAGACTTAGGAGTGCGTATTATCTATCTCCCCTACACAAAAGGAACTTCATCAACGAAGATCAATAATATTTTAGATAAGGTTAGAAAATAATATTTAATGAATGATGATAAAGTTAGAATTAGATCTAAAGAAGAATTAGAATCAAGAGAAAAATGTTTTTTAGAAATAGTGGATGTTTTTGAAAAAAATAACATCGATTTTTTTATTCAAGCTGGAGTTGTTCTTGGGGCAAGAAGAGATAATTACTTTATAAAGTGGGACTGGGATGTTGAATTTGGTATATTTGAGGAAAATTTTAAAAAGAACCATGACTTAATTAAAGAAGAACTGTTAAAAAAAAATTTTAAAATATATCATGAAATAAAAGGTCGAAAAGATAACAAGATTGATGTTATTAAAGATTTCGGTCCAAAAAGTACTGTCTATGAAATTTTAAGTTGGAGATATAGTTGGATCAAAAAAAAATATCATAGATGGTATATAAATATACCGTCTAAATTCTTTAGGGAGAAGCACACCATAAATTTTTTAGGAAAAGAAATTCATTGTCCAGGACCTGTTGATGAATATTTATCATATCAATATGGAGATTGGCAAACACCAAATCAAACCTCTGTTAAAGAAGGTTATTTAAGTAAAGAATTTTATAATAATCCAAGCAATAATTTATTTCATAAAATAAAAAAAAAATTATCAAAAAAGTTAAAAAAAATTTAATTAAAACCTAATGAAAATACTATCATATGTAAAAATTGGCTTTAATCATTTAGAAAGAATTAATTTATATGATTAAACAGTATTTATACATTATGAAGCTCACTTTTTTAAGAATCAGCTTGAATAGAATTTTTCAGCAAATTTATACAAAAAAACAAGTCGCTAGTGGTTTTGTAGTAGAATTTGGAGCAGAATCTGGGTCAGCTAAAAATTTTACAAACTTTATTCAACTTAAGGATGTGCTAAAAATAATATATTGTGATAAATTTCCAAAACATAATGAAACTAAGGAAGAAGATTTAGAGGAAAAATTAAGTTTACTTGATAACTCACAAGATAATATAATTATATTTAATGTTTTAGAGCATGTTTTTGATACAAAAAATGCTTTTTTAGAGATCAATAGATGTTTAAAAAGTAATACAGGTACTATTATTGGTTCAACACCATTTATGCATAGAGTCCATGGGGCACCATATGATTATAGCAGATATACAAAACAATATCTTGAAAAAATTCTTGAGGAATCTAACTTTAAAAATATCAAAGTAGAAAATTTAGGTTTTGGAGCATTTACTGCAGCTTATGCAATTATTTTTGATTATCTAAAATTAATACCATTTTTGAATAATATTGTTTTAACAATTTGTTTAATTATTGATAAATCCATCAGTTTAATTGTAAAAACTAAAACTAAAAATATTTACCCAATTGCAGTTTGTTTTACTGCTCAAAAAAAATAATGTGTGCAATTAATGGTTTTAACTATAAAGACTTAAGTCTTATCAAAAAAATGTCTGCTCTTTCTTCTAGTAGAGGACCAGATAATGAGGGCTTTTATTCAAATGAAGATTATACAGTTGGACACAATAGACTATCCATAATCGATCCAGAAACAAGATCAAATCAGCCCTTTCACTTTAAAAATTATATTTTATCATTTAATGGTGAGATATTTAATTATATTGATCTCAAAAATTCCTTAATTAAAGCTGGTTATAAATTTGAAACTAAATCAGATACAGAGGTATTGATTAAGTTGTTTGATTTTGAGGGCATTAGTTGTTTTAAAAAGTTGTCAGGAATATTCGCTCTTTCTATTTATGATACTAAATTAAAAAAGCTTTATTTAATAAGAGATGCTGTTGGAGTAAAGCCACTATACTATTATCATGAGTCTAATACAAAAAAGTTTATTTATTCATCTTTAATAAATAGCATACTTCTTTCTTTGAATGAAAAAAGGTTGAACTATAAGGCATTAATTTCTTATTCAAATTTTAATAGAAATGATTATAGAGAAACTTTTTTTCAAAGTATTTATAAAGTTTTGCCAGGTGAACTAATTGAAGTTTCAAATGGTGAGTATAAAAGATTAAAATTTATAGATTTTGAATTTAAAAATATAAATAAGAATTATGATACTTCAAAAGAAATAAATCGTCATTTTTCGAAACAATTTATATCTGATGTTCCTGTGGCACTCTCTTTATCAGGTGGAATAGACTCAAGTATAATTTTTCATGAATTGTTAAAAAATAAAGGAACTCAGTTCACAAGTTATGCTGTTTTATTTAAAGATTCTTCTAAATATAGTCAAGACCATGAAGTGGCAAAAAATATTTCAAAAACATATGGGGTAAAATTTAACTCAGTTGAAGTAAGTGCAAATGATTTTATGGAAAATGCAGAAAAAATTGTTGATATTGTTGAAGAACCTACTGGAAACACAAATTCAATATCAAACTTTTTATTAAGTCAAAATATATCTGAAAAGGTTTTATTCTCTGGCGATGGTGGTGATGAGGTATTTACAGGTTATAATAAATACAAATCAATTTACATAACATCACTATTAAATAAAGTAAATATTTTTAGAAACTTAAATTTCAAATTTAAAAATAAAAATTTAAATAGAATATTTATGAACAAGTCTCAAGATTTATTTCTTTCTTTCAGTGAACAAAATTTAATTAAAAACCAAAAAAAAGTTTATAATAATTTTAAATATGTAGAGAGGGATGATTTGAACGAAATATTTAATCAATCTAAAGATTATAGCGATAGCCTCAATCTTTCTAATGTTATGTTCCACGATTTAGATACATGGGTTCCAAACGATATATTATTAAGAAATGACAAGATTTACGCAAATCAAGGAATAGAGGTAAGGGTTCCGTTTTTAGATAAAAATATTATAGAGAAGTTTTTAATGATGAGTAATCATAAAAAGTTTGGTTTTTTCTTTAATAGTAAAAACTTGTTGAAAAAAACGTATGAAAAAGAACTAAATATGGCTTTAAAGAAAAAACGTGGTTTTAATTCACCTTTTGCGAGATGGCTTAGAAAAGAGCTTTATGATTTTGCGCAACAAGTTTTAAGTAAAAACTATTACGATTCCTCACACCATATAAATTTTGATGAGTGTGCAAAATTAATTAAAAAACATAAGGAAGAATACTGTGATCCTTATTTGATATGGAATTTAATAAGTCTTCAAATTTTTTTGAGAAAGTTTAAACTTTAAAATGAGAATTTGTTACCTATCAAATTCAGCTATACCTTCATCTGTAGCAAGTTCAATCCAAATAGTAAAAATGTGTGAAGCATTTTCAGAACTAAACAATGAAGTTATTTTAATAACAACTAATTTACTTAAAAAAAAACAAAATATATTCAAATATTATAATGTGAAATATAGGTTTATATTTACAAGAATTAAGATGTTCAAAACATTTCCATTGGGTTTTAAGTATTATTTATTCTCAATTTTTTCTATATATGAAAGCTTAAAATATAACCCAGAAATTTACATAACTAGAAATTTTTTTACTTGTTTTTTACTAGTATTATTTAGAAAAAAAATAATTATGGAATTACATCATGACTTAGGAATAGAGTCTAGAATCGTTAGATTTTTAGTTAAAAATTTTAAATTTTTAAATTCTAAATACATAAAGAAAATTGTAGCAATTACAAAAGGTGTTAAAGACGAATATGTAGATAAAAAAATTATAAATGAAAATAAAATTATAATTTTACCAAGTGGATCATCAATAAAAAAAAGATTTGAGTTTTCAAATAAGAAAAAATTTTTCAAGATTGGTTATTTTGGTTCTTTATATAAATCTAGAGGATTAGACTTGATAAGAAAGTTAGCAAAAATTGATAGTAAAAATGAATATTATCTCTATGGTAATTTGGATAAACTTAACAATTTTAAATTCAAAAATTCAATAAAAAATTTACATCTAAAAAACTATGTACCCTATAGAGATATACCTAAAAATTTGTCAAAAATGGATATACTCTTAATGCCATATGTTTCATCTATAACAGCAGCAGGGGATGTGGGAGATAATACCAAATTTACATCTCCATTAAAACTATTTGATTATTTAAGTGTTGGAAAAATTATTTTATGTTCAGATTTTCAGGTATTAAAAGAAGTAATTGATGATAAAAAGAACGCTATATTTATAAAAAATTTTAAAAATATATTTTCGTGGAAAAACGAGATTGATAAATTAAGTAACCAACCCCAAAAACAGCACATTATGTCGAGAAATAATTATAAATTAAGTAAAAAATATTCGTTAAAAGAAAGAGCAAAACTAATACTAAAATCATAAAAATAAAAAATATATGTATTTAATTACCGGATGTGCTGGCTTTATAGGGTTTCATATGTGCCAGTACCTATTAAAAAAAAATTTAGATGTAATTGGTATAGATAGTTTAAATCAATATTATTCAAAAAAATTAAAGTTAGACAGACTTAGTTTGCTAAAAAAAAATAAAACATTTAAATTTAATAATATTAATTTATGTGACAAAAAAAAATTAGAACTTATTCTTGGAAAAACTGAAGGTCTTAAGATTATCCATTTTGCAGCACAACCAGGAGTGATGTACTCATATAAAAACCCAAAAAGCTATTATGAAAACAATATACTGGCAACAAAGAATTTAGTAGAGATTTCAAAAAGAACAAAGATTTTACAATTTTTATTTATTTCATCTAGTTCAGTTTATGGTGACAAAAAAAAATACCCGATTAAGGAAAATGAACAATTGATACCAATAAACTATTATGCAAAAACTAAAATTGAATGTGAAAAAATTGTTCACAAAAATTTTAAGAATGCAAATCATTCTACTAAAATATTAAGACCATTTACTGTTTACGGACCTTTTGGAAGACCCGATATGTTAATTTTAAAAATGTTAACCTTCATTAAAAAAAATAAAGAAATAGGTATCTATAATTTTGGAAATTACCTACGAGACTTCACATATGTTGAAGATGTTGTAGAGGTACTTTTTAAACTATCTTTAAAAAAAAATTTAAGAATAAAAACATTTAATATTTGCGCATCAAAACCAATAAAAATTAATGATATATTAATGCTTGTAAAAAAGTTTTTAAAAAAGTCATTTAAAATAAAATATTTTCCAAAGAGAAAAGGAGAGATGCTAATCACATATGGTTCAAATAAAAATTTATTAAGATTTATTAAATTTAGAAAATTTACAACATTTAACATTGGTTTAAAAAAAACTATTAATTGGTACAAAAAATATCCACATAAGAATTATCTTGAGTTACATAAATGAATTTAAAAAAAATAATTATTTTTTACCCATCTTTCGAAAGAGGAGGTGTAGAATTAATACTTATAAATTTAATTAAATATTTTTTAAAAAAAAAAATTAAAATAGTATTATTTAGTGCTAATTTTAAAGAACCTAAAATTATTAGTAATAATTTATTTGAACTAAAAAAATTCAAAAATAAAAAAAAATTTTTTTTACCAAAAAGAGTATCTACAGCAGTAAATGCATCAAAAGCTTTAATTGATGAATTAAAAAAATCTGACGTAAAAAATACTATTATTTTTTCATTACAAAGCAGTTCATTATCAATATTATTAAGTAAAATTTTTAAATTTAAAATTGTTGTAAGAAATGCTGAAGACCCTATCCACTCTACAATTTATTCAGAAAATAAACTTTTTGCAATATTTGTTCTTATATTTAAGGTTTTTACATACAATTTTGCCGATGGGATAATAACAAATTCTATTGGATCAAAAAATTCTATCAAGAAATTAATTTTTCTTAGAAAAAAAGTAGGTCATATATATAATCCATACCTATCAAGAATTATTAAAAAAACAAATTTTAAAAAAAGCAATTATATTCTATCTATTGGAAGATTTACAAAACAAAAAGATTTTGAGAATTTGATTAAATCTTTTAAAATTTTACAAAAAGATATTAAAAATTATAAATTAATTATTATAGGTGATGGTGAATTAAAGAAAAAATTACATAAAATTTCTCACGATTTAGGTTTAAAGAAAAAAATTTTATTTCATGGTTGGACTAAAAATTTAGATAAATACTATAAAAAATCAAAAATTTTTGTATTAAACTCACTTTATGAAGGTCTTGGAAATGTTGTCATTGATGCTGCTAATTATGAATTACCTATTATTACCACTAATTGCAAAAGTGGTCCACCTGAAATTATTGATAACGGTAGAGGAGGTTTTTTAGTGCCATTAAAATCACCGATAGCATTATCTGAAAAAATAAAATTTGTAATAAATAATAACAATGTTGCAAAATCAAAATCAAAATATGCAAAAAAAAGAATTAATAGATTTCTATGTGAAAAAAATTCTAATATTTATCTAAATTTTTTACAAAATAAACTTAATGACAGATAAAAATAAAATTTATTATTGGTGTCCATTTATAAATAATGTTGCAACTATTAAAGCAGTTTATAATTCTGCAATGTCTCTGAAAGTAAATTCTAAAGATAAATTTGAAGGTATTATATTAGATGTTTTTGGTGAATGGGAAAAAAGTAAATTTTTTAATCAAGAAAATGTAAAATTCTTTAAATTAAATAATTCTAAGCTTGTTAAAAGTATGTTCTCACGTGGTTTTATATTTAGCAGAATAAAATATCTACTTATATTTTTTATTTCTTATTTACCATTAAAAAAATTTTTTGAAAAAAATAAACCAAAATTTTTAATTATCCATTTAATGACATCCTTACCCCTTTTTTTAAATTTAATTTATAATTATGATACAAAAATAATACTAAGAATTTCAGGAAGACCTAAGTTAAATATTGTTAGATATTATTTTTGGAAGATTGCTTTGCAAAAAGTATTTATGGTTACTTTTCCAACAATTGAAACAATGAATTACTTTAAAACTTTGCAGATAGTGGATGAAAAAAAAATTTCTTTATTATATGATCCTATTATTTCAACTAAAGAAATTACTAAAAATTTACAAAAAGAATTAATTAAAGAGCAAGAACTTAAGGACAAAAATTTTTTTTTGGCAATAGGTCGATTAACAACACAGAAAAATTTTGTTTTCTTAATTGATTGTTTTAATGAGCTTATTAAGAAAAATAATTTAATTAATCTTGTAATAATTGGTGATGGAGAAGATTTTAAATTGTTAAAAAATAAAATTAATGAATATAAAATTAATAATAACATCACACTAGTTGGTTATAAAAATAATGTCTTTAACTACTTTCATAAATGTGAAGCATTTATTTTAAGTTCGCTTTGGGAGGATCCAGGTTTTGTTATTGTTGAAGCCATGTATAGTAATACCTTTGTTTTAGCCAGTGATTGTAAAAGTGGACCCAGTGAAATAATTGGTGAAGATAGAGGACTTTTATTTAAGAGCAATTCAAAAGAAGATTTTATTAATAAATTTCAAACCTTTATTGATCTTAATAATGATGAAAAATTTAAAATTAAATGTGATGCTAAAAAATTTACTAAAAAGTTTTCATTGTTAAGTCACTATGTTAAATTAGTAAATATACTTACAAAAAATAATGATTAATTTGAATAAAGAATTAGCAATAGTCGTCTTGTTCTGGAATAATTCTGATAAAACAATAAAATGTTTAGATTCATTATATAAACAAAAAAAGCAAAAATTTAATATAATATTAATAGATAATAATTCAGATAAATATTATACAAAAAAAATATTTCAATGGCTAAAAAAAAATAAAATCTCGAAAATAGAAATAAAAAAAAATAAAATTAAAGATAATTTATTTAAAAAAAAAAAAATTTGTTTTTATAAAAAAAATAAAATTAATTATGGTTGTGGATTAGGTCATAATTTTGGCTATAAATTTTGTTTAAGGAACGGCTTTAAATATATAGCTAGAATTGACAATGATATGATAGTACCCAATCTTACCATGTACAATTTACTTAATAGAATGAAGAAAAACGATTTTATCAATGCATTAAGTCCAAAAATTATGTTTGTTAATAGGCCTAACATGATTTGGTATAGTGGCACAAAAATTGGCAATAATTTAAAAATTCAAAGAGCATGTAGTGTTGATTCTCCAAAAGGCCATAAAGATAACAAATCTTATAGAGGGTTGGTCAATACAGATGCTATTGCAGGTTGTGCATCAATTATGAAAGCAAGTAAGCTGATGACTTCTGGTTTATCTGATCCAGAATTTTTTTATGGTGAGGAAGATACAGAACTTTCTTTCAGACTCACAGATTCCCCTGAATCATTAAAAATTGATTTAAATCAAAAAATATACCACCATGTATCAGCTACTGTTGGTGAAAATTGGGGAAAAAATATTTATTATAATTATAAATACAGACTGCTTTTGATCAAAAAGATAGGAACTTTTTTTGATAAGTTTTTTGGATATTCTTTTTCTTTTTTAAAATTTTTTGTTTCATGTTTATTAGTTTTTAAAAAAAGTCACTCATCAAAAATTTTACAAAAATACTATGCTTTAAAACACTTTTGGCAAAACAATTATGGTGATTATGATCGTATAAATTATTATAAAATAGATATTTTATTTAAAGGAATTAATAAAAAAACTAACTTTTTTGACATTTTGAAAAAAATAATTTCTACTAGAAATTAATTAAACTAGAATTTCTACTGTTATATTACATTATTTAAATAATGATATTAAACATTAAAAATTTCTTATAAAAGATTAACATACAATAATTAAATATAAGTATAATGGATTTAGTCTCAGTAATATTGCCTTATTTTAAAAAAAAAGAATTTATTGAAGATTCTATAAATTCAGTACTAAAACAAACTTATAAAAATTTGGAAATTATAATTATTTATGATGATACTGATCACCAAGATCTTAGTATCATAAAAAAACTTAAAAGTTACGACCGTCGAATAAATTATATTTTGAATGTATCTAATGTTGGTGCGGGAGAATCTAGAAACATAGGAATTAGGCATGCAAAAGGAAAGTATATTAGTTTTTTAGATGCAGATGATATTTGGAATAAAAATAAAATTAAAACTCAAATTAAATTTATGAAGAAAAATGATCTCAAGATAACTCATACAACATATGAAATAATTGATAAAGATAAAAAGATTACAGGCCTGAGAAGAGCAAGAAATTTTAATAATGTTGATGAATTATTAAAATCATGTGACATTGGTCTTTCGACGGTTATGCTTAAGAAAGAAATTTTATCTAAAGAGTGTTTTTTTCCATCTCTAAAAACAAAAGAAGATTTTGTCTTATGGCTTAAAATTTTACAAAAAAAAATAAAAATAATTTCTATAGATGAAAAATTGGTATACTGGAGAAAAGTAGAGAAATCTCTTTCTACATCCACAATTCAAAAATTAAAAGATGCTTACAAAGTTTACAATTATTTTATGAAATTTAATTTTATTAAATCATACTACTACGTTTTTTGTTTATGCTTCAATTTTCTTAAAAAATAGATAGATGATTACCTATTTATTAATTATATATCCCGCAATAATTTTATTTGTTAATCATTTTTTAAAAAAAAATACATTAATACCAAACTATTCAGGTGATAGTCATCAAAAATTTTTAGGTAAAGAGTCTATTCCACTTTCTGGTGGTTTATTTTTACTGGTTGGGTTGTTTTGTATTTTTTTTAATCAGTTTAAGTTATTTAGTTTATGTTTTTTTCTTATATTTTTTATTGGATTAATTTCAGATTTAAATTTATTATCTTCCCCAAAACTTAGATTTTTGTTTCAATCTATTATAATTTTTATATTCATTTATTATTCAAAATTTAACATAGACTCTACCAGAATTTATATCCTTGATATTATTTTACAAAATTTTTTTTGGAGCTGCATATTTACAACTTTCTGCCTGATGATTGTTATCAATGGAACAAATTTTATTGATGGCCTGAATGCTTTAGTTTTATCTTATTATTTAATTTTGCTACTAGTTTTATTTAAGTTAGGTTTGTTGAGTTATATTGATATTAATGATCAGCAAATTATTTCTTTATCTATATTATTATTTTTTTTAATTATCTTAAATATTTCAAATCAATTATTTTTAGGAGATTCAGGCGCTTATTCACTTGGTTTTATATTTGGTTTTTTTTTAATATCAATTTACAAAAAGTATCAATTAATTTCTCCGTTTTTTATTGTTCTACTTCTTTGGTATCCTGCTTTTGAAACATTATTTTCAATCATTAGAAAATTTATATTAAAAAGATCCCCTATTCATCCAGATAGTGAACATTTACATCAGCTGTTATTTTTTTACATAAAAAAAAAATTCAGCTGCTCTAAAAATATATCAAATAATTTCTCAAGCTTTTTAATAGCTGTATATAATTTAATTATTTTTATTTTTTCAACAATAAATATGTATCACAGCAATTATCAGATATTTTTAATATTTTTAAATGTAGCCATTTATATATTTTTATATAGAAGTTTATTTAAAGAAAAGTTTAAATAATGTTATTTTTACCCTAAACGATAAATTGTTAATTAATAAATGAAAAATATTATAGTAATAACAGGTGGTGCCGGATTTGTTGGATCAAATTTAATTAAATTATTTTTAAAAAAAACCCAAAATAAAATAATTAGTATAGATAACTATTCTACTGGATCAAAAAAAAACCATATAAAAGATAAAAGAGTCAATTATGTAACTGGTGATACTAAAAATATTTTTAATATTCTAAAAAAATATAAAAAACGAGTTAAGACTATTTTCCATTTTGGAGAATTTGCAAGGATATATCAAAGCTTTTTAAATATGAGTGAGTGTATAGATTCTAATACAATAGGTACTAATGAAGTTTTTAATTTTTGTTTACAAAATAAAATTAAACTAATTTATTCTGCAACTTCAGCAACTCTTGGTAATGATGGTAAAGATAAAAATTTGTCTCCTTATGCATTTACAAAATCTAAAAATCTTGAAATGTTAGAAAATTTAAAAAATTGGTTTAAAATGAAATTTGAAATAATATATTTTTATAACGTCTATGGTCCAGGACAAATATCTCAAGGTAATATGGCAACTGTAATCGGTATATTTGAAGATTGTTATAAAAAAAATAAAATGCTGCCTGTTGTAAGGCCTGGCAATCAATCTAGAAGGTTTACACATATTAATGATACTGTGAATATATGTTATCTAGCGTGGAAAAATAATTTTTGTAGACACTACAGTATTTCAAATAAGCAAGCATTTACAATACAGCAAGTTGCTCTATTATTTAAGTCCGAGATTACGTTTTTGCCCAAAAGAAAAGGTGAACGATTTGCTTCAGCACTTACAAATATAAGTTTGTCAAATAAGATATATAAACATTTTGGTGAAATTAGATTAAAGGATTATGTCGCTGATTTCTTAGAAAAACATTCAAAATAACTTAAATCTTTTGATAAAACTCTATTTACAATGTTTATAATTTAGGTATAACACTATCGCCGGTGATTATTGCGAAGGGGTTATACCCGATCCCATTCCGAACTCGGAAGTCAAGCCCTTCAGCGCCAATGGTACTTTGTCTTAAGACACGGAAGAGTAGGACATTGCCGGCTATAAAAA
>Ga0209632_10000492_pt1 | contig 41018 bp, 47 predicted proteins | sample COG_10_FD_184754 | JGI IMG/M metagenome (GOLD analysis project Ga0209632, IMG submission 184754) | Pelagic Microbial community sample from North Sea - COGITO 998_met_10 (SPAdes) (version 2) | ecosystem: Environmental > Aquatic > Marine > Neritic zone/Coastal water | place: Helgoland, sampling... | reverse complement strand
ATTCTAAGTGTCCATTGGTTACGAATGAAATAAGTAAAAAAAAGAATGATGATGAACCAGATAGTATTCCATTTTTTTTTATGTAACTTGAACACTTACTTCGTCATCTGATTCGCTATTGTGTCCACTAACATATCCATTTAATACGGCGATATCAGCATTTCTACAAAGACCGTATGATTTACGATGCCACTGGGTAATACCATGTTCTCTAATACCATCGATATGTTTTTTTGTACCATATCCCTTATTTTTATCAATATTATAGTGTGTTACTAATTCAGGATATTGTTCGCATAACTCTTCAATATATGTATCTCGTCCTACCTTAGCTAAAATAGAAGCTGCAGCAATGGAGGCATATTTATTGTCACCACCTTCTACACAAAAGTGTGGGACCGATTTATATTTCATAGCAATATTATCAAATTTAGCATATGGCTTAAAATTATTGCCATCAACTACAAGACAAGATATTTCATGTCCGTCAGCTAAAATGTTATGAACAGCATGATGCATGCTTTTAAAAGTGGCTTGTAGAATGTTTATTTTATCGATACTTTTTTCATCTTCGTAGGTTACAGACCAAGCGACAGCGTTTTCTTTAATATATTCAGCAACTTCTTTTATTTTTTTCGGAGACGAGAACTTCTTACTGTCTTTCATCCATTCATAATGAAAATCTTCGCTATCTTTAGGTAAAACAACTGCTCCAGTATATACTCGTCCGAACATGGGACCTCGTCCCGCTTCGTCAATTCCAATTTCATAATGCTTGTTGTCAGTATTAAATATTTTTTCCAAGCATTGATGCGTTCGTCGTTTTTTGGGAGTTTCTATGCTCATAGTGATTGTATACCTTATTTAATATATATATTGAAATCAATATTTTTATTAAACTTTTTTCCGCATATAAATTATACAATGAAATTGCAAGGAGTACATATATTTTTAATTTTATTAGCATCATTATTTTTCGCATGTTGTTTAGGAACTGTTGTTGAAGGATACACAGAGCGAACAGCAGAAAATAGCAGTGGTGATAGTGCAACAGTATATACCGGTGCAAATGGAAATAAGGCAGTTGTTACTGAAGAAAATAACAATATGGATAGCAATGATGGTAACAGTTCTACAGTATATGGTTCTAATGGTGGGTCGGTAGAAACTGCTGAAGGTCCATATGGAGCACAAGTCGCAAAAGTAACAGGTCCCGAAGGTAACTCCGCAGTCGTCGCCAATGGACGTGGAATTAGCCGCTCCGATATTCCTCGTGGAGATGAAGACTTATATATATTAAAGTCTGAGATCGTTCCACCCGTATGTCCAAAATGCCCTTCTGTATGCCCTACATCTCGTACAGAAGCCCCTCCTCCTTGTCCTGCGTGTGCTCGTTGTCCTGAACCTGCGTTTGACTGTAAAAAAGTTCCAAATTATAAATCAAATAACACTCAATTTTTACCCAAGCCTATGCTTGCCGATTTTAGTACATTTGGCGCATAAGTCCATCATTATTATTTCATATCAGAATCGTCAACGTCATTATGAATATCATTACTTTCATGATATTCATAATCAATATATTCGGCATCATCATCAACCAGTTCAGTGAACCCAATTATGTTCCATTCTTGTAGTTTTTTTATACGTTCAGCATAAGTATTACATTCAGTAGATAAAATGGATGTAGGGATAATAGGTATTACAGCATCAATCCCACATGTATTACAAATAATAGTATTTGAAGGTCCATTGCGTAGAGAATTCTTATTAAAACATTTATATATCTTAACACAGTAAACGCACCCCAAATCTACATGTCCATGTTTTTGAATAACTTCGTAGGTTTTATCATAGTTATTGGTAGCTTCATTCATGTATTCAATCATATTATATCTACTTATTGTCAATGAATATAATATAATAATAATATTCAATTTTTTCTTAGAGTATTAAAGTAATGTTTTTTTAATTTTTTTTTTTCGCAATGATTTTTTAATATTTTTACGTGTGCGTGCGCGTGTGCATTTGCTTGTATGTTTACGTGTAGGTTTACGTGTAGGTTTACGTTTATGTTTACGTGTAGGTTTATACCTTCTTTTTTTACCACCAGCAATATTGATAGGATTAACTAATATTATATCATTTTTATCAACGCCATACTCAAATATACCTATGTGATCTATATTGTTTACTATATACGTATTTATAATAGACGGAATAAATACCTCGTCGCCTTTTCTATTATATGTCTCTTGGATTGCTTCTTGGTTATAATATGTATCTCCTTCACGTTTATACAAAATCGCATTATAATTTTTACTTGTTTTATCTTTATCTCCTGTAAATATACATCCAGTTTTATCTTTATAACAGTCTTCGCGTCTGGGAATGCGACAAGATACATTTGGGTTACCAACAACATACCGATTTATTGCTTCAAACGCATGACGTGTGGTTATTGTTGGAGATGATTCGGGCTTTAAATAGATAAATGATATACCATTATCAATAAATTTATACCACTTTATACTTCGAACATCTCTGGTATCTGGTTCTTTATCATTACAACTACAATTTATGACTAATTTATTATTAAAAATAGTTTCATAAAAAGCTAAGTCTGGATTGGGATTTTCTTTTCCTTGAAAATATGTAGTATGCGATTGTAACAGTCTTCTCTTTTTTTTGTTTGTATTCTGTAATAATTCAAATAAAATACCATTATCATCTTGTATAATAAACGCACCACTCAAAAAACAATACGCGTGTCCTAAATAAGCATATAACTGTTTTAAATAATTATTAATCATATAATATATATATTATATAACCAGAAAATAGTACGAATGTGTATACAATAAAAGGATTTCATGATATGTTTTTTTTATAAAACCCATACAAATTGTAGTTGAGTATACTTAGAGTAACATATAATCGCAATTATATTTAAAAAAAAAAATATGCGAGAAAACCTGATAAAAGTAAAATAATATATAATTATATAAACACCATCATGCGTAACTTATTTACTGATGGCAAAAATTCAGTGTGGCATGTATTATTTGGCATGATAGGTTATTATTGGTCATTTGTGGCAATAATATTTGTCCTGTATCAAATGATTACTGAAATACCGCTTCTTCATAATAATATGTTTATCGACATATCAGAATTTTTAGTAGGTTATATATCAGTATTATCTATCAATACATATTTTGGATTTTCAGTGGATTAATAAATACATCATTTATAAAGGTGATGTATTTAATTTATTTTGTCAGTATTAGTTGATACAATTTAAAATTCGCTTCCACTAATAGTTCTATTTCCTCCGCGTTGATTTAAGTATTGGGTTTGATTTGTGCTGACACACGCACATCCGGTACTGGTAGTGTATGTAGAAGGACAACATTCGGGTTTGAATTTATTATCCTTGAAAATAAGCATTGTATCCTCTAATGGCACTGCTGTTCCAACATGATTTTTTTGACTTTGTAAAACACTTTCATATCCCATACTGCCGGCATATTCTTTAGCTTTATTCGCCCAACTATTTGATGAATCTGCCATGATTTGATCATTTAAGGGAGCCATATTACTTAATCCTTCCTGTGCGTTTTCAAATGTCTCGGTAAATGACATTTTAAAGCATGAACATGTAGTAACCATAAAAACGAGTGTTCCTAAAATAAGGCATAATAATATAATTTCCAAACGAAATGACTGACCTAATAGTTTTAGTTCCATAATATACTTATACATAAATCAGATATTAAATTTTTATAGTAAAGTGAATATTACTCATGCTCTATGAAACCTGATTTTTTATCACAGTCTAAGAAACAATCTAACGCGCCGTTATAATCATAAAACGTATATCCATAAATCTCAAATTTTCCTGTATTTGTAATTAAATGGTATAGTTTTTTTGAGTTGTTAGATCTTACTTTATTAATTTGACTATCAAGTGTATGTAAATTTCCTAAATTTTCGTCATATATTTGTAAATTAGGTCCACCGCGTATTTTAATACGCTTATTAAAATGATACGAATACTGACGAATATCTAATCCATTGACTTCAACTACACTCAGTACAATCTCTCCGTTTTTTAATTTATCCATAATTTGTATTTCAGAAATTGGTTTGAACGAACCATCAAACAACTCGATTGGCGTTTTTTTATATAAGCCACTTTCTAAATTTTTATGAATAAACGACATATTTTTTCTGTATTTATTACTAATATATGATTTACATCGTATATGAAGCTGTTTGATATCTTTTTTGGTTATTTCATCCCAATCAGTGAATCTGATATTATTTAAATGTATATATTTCGTATTCGTGCTGAAACAATATATAACAGGGTCTTTAAAATCATATATTTTTATAGATTTCGGGTGTTCCGATACGGATATCATTTTGTTGTTATTAATTATTATCTTATGTTCACCGCTTACAATAATATTGTTAAGATTATACATATCATGTCCGTTAGCATTAATTTTCATTATTGCTGTTACTACCGAATTGTCATCAAGTATAGTGCCTATTTGTAAGTTTTCTATAAAAGTAGGCCCTAAATTTGTTTCAATTACCGTATTTTTAGAAAAACATCCAGGTTTACTTGGCATTCCTGGTAAAGACAAATCGAATGCTGTTCTGAGTGCCTCGCCAATCATACCAAGTGGAATAGCAATGGCTACAAACACAATTGTCATAGTAATAGCTATTCCCCATGTAAACGGTATCATCCAAAATGCGATTATTACTGCTGCTAATGCAAATAGTAATATTACAACAAACTGATAAAACGCGCCTACGGCAGATTTCATAGTATAATAAGTGCCCAGAGCGGTAAATATACCAGATGCGAGTATACCTTGTACTTTACCAAATAAATCGTTAATACTCATAAACATTTTTTGCACAGGAATCATAATATTTAATATTTTTCCCATCATATCCTCAGAAATATTTTTTACTTTTACGCGTATCATGTTTAACATTTCTCTAATGGTATTTAACGCTTCATTTACCATATTAAATATACCATTTATGGACTGAACAAAGAAATCAATAGGTAATAAAAATACTCCAGTCACTTGCTGAAGAATTGTTTGTGTGCATTGAGCAAAATTGTCACTGGTGTATTTAAAAGCAGATACACCAGGCGGTGGATTGATAAGTCCGGCGAACGGTAATATACCAGGACTACATCGCTGATTTACCCAATCTTTTTTAATGGGTTCAATATTGATCATTATATTGAAATATGAGACTAACAGTAAAAAAACGATTATCGTAATACCTGTTATTATGATTGATCCTCCATACTTTTCTGAAAACCCGACATCGTCGTATAATGTGCCAATTGATTTATATATATTTGTCATACCTATATAGTGTTTGGAAAATATATAACAAGTTATTTACTTAAGATTTGCGACCATTTCGGGTGTATCATCATAATCCCAAAAAACGTGGTCTCCTATACATATTTTGTTATCTGAAGTAAGCAAGCAGCTAAGTTCTTTTGAATTTACAACACTCTCTTTTGCGTACTTATAATTACGTACATAATCGAACTTTGTTCCGTCAAATACTAAATGTGTTCCTGTTACATATATTGTTTCTTGTTTCTCTCCACCGTCTATTTCGTAAAGTTTATTGGAATAGATAGAACCATCGGATATATCAGTATTTTTTAAAATGAGTTTACCAAGTATTACACTCCCATTCTTTAAAACATCTCCTAAATTTATATCCTTCATTTTGACTTGTTTTCCATTTTTCAGAGTGAGTGTTGTATCTGGGTGAAAACAAAGAGCACGTAACATACCGCCAGGCGGTCCCTTCCATATACTCTTCATAGTCTTAACTGACCCATCCATCATAAACATCATAGCTGTCATAATACCAGTCATTTTTCCAACTAAATCAATAATTCCCATAGTGACTTTTTGGAATTCAATTAATATATTCAAGAATATTCCATAAATAGATTCTACAATATTTTGAACAAATGTTCTAATAAAGTGAAACATATAACGAATTGCGTTGAGGGCGTTTTGAAATTTTCCAGCCAATCCGCCCATTATAGACAACGAATAATTTACTGGCATGAGAAGATGATCCATGAAATTGGATTGCATATTTTGAATACAGAATGTAAAGTTCTCACTTGGTCCTATATTACCCAATGTAGATGAGAATGGCATTACTGCTGGGTTACATCGATACACCGGCCAATTATCTTTTATTTTTTGCACATTCACGACTAATACATTAAAGGTCATTAATCCAACAAATATTATAATGATTAATAATGTTAAAGCAATATCGGATGTTCTCATATTAATGTATATTGTGATTTTTTATTTTCTGTTTAATTTAATAAGTATATATATGTTTCATCTAAATCTATCCTCTCTTTTTGGTATATCTTCTTTTACGTCTTCTTGTTTTCGAGGAACCACCTATTTTTTTGGATAAATAACGTCTACGCTTAGACCCCTTGCTTCTTTTAGTCGCGCGTTTTTTACCTCCTCTACGTTTAGAAGAGCACCCAACTTGATATTTTCTTTGTTTTGTTTTTCGGCTTCTTTTACCGCCTCTTTTTCCGCCACCTTTTCCAACTTGATTATCAAATTCCGCTTGTGCTGCTGAATTAGTCAATGTTTCTGTGCCTTTTGCCGTATTTGCGTTGGCATCAACTGGTCCTGCTGGTTCTGCTAATGCCGTAGGCTGTGGAACTACTATTTCATTTGGTCCTGGTTGGTCACCTCGTCCACCTTTATATTTTCTTCTTCTTTTTTTAGAACCTGCTTGTTGATTATTTGCGTTCTGTTCATTTGCGGCATTCGCTGTTTTCATTTGCGCACTTTCTGCGGGTGTTCTGGCGCCAGGTTCCAGTCCAAACTGTTGTACGGCTGGTACTGATTTAGTGGTATCGACAGGCATTATATATAACATATAGTGCGATAAAAATCTAAAAACTTAATCGTATTTTTATATTAAATGAACGACGATGAAAAAATACAGCTTCAGAAAATGATTCATGCTAATTCTACCGAAGATAATACGAACGTAATTCGTGAAAAACAAAACAGTCGAAAGATATTTGATGATATTCAGACTATGCTCAACTTGAAATCGCGATATGCTGCCATGCCCGATAATGCAGAAAAACAAGCCATGTTTGAAAATAAATGTAGTTTTCTTTTCAATAATTTTAAATATTTATATGAGAAAATATACAAAGACTTATTAGAACTACAAATATTACAACGCATGTTACATGTTTTAGCTAAAATCGAAAATAATGAACTTGATCAACATGGCGCTTCATTTGAAATAGGCAAATTTTTAAAAGAGGTTTATGTTGACACCGCGATTGGTGAAGATGTAAGACCATGTAAAGATATTAAATGGTCTGATTACAAATTAATGACTGATTAATAAAAAGAATTGAAATCATAATAAACATAATATTATACATAAAGATATACGATGCGCCTTGTAATAGTCGAATCGCCCGCAAAATGCGGCAAAATTGAATCCTTTTTAGGATCTGAATATAAATGTATTGCCAGTTTTGGACATATTCGAAAATTGGCAAGTTTACAAAATATAGATATTCAAAATAATTATCGCCCTACATACGATATAGACGAGCGAAAAACGCAACAAATTAGTAAAATACGTAAACTGATTGATTCATGTGACGAAGTAATATTGGCGACGGATGATGATAGAGAAGGTGAAGCAATTGCCTGGCATATTTGTGACATGTTTAAACTACCAGTCGCTTCTACCAAACGTATCGTATTCCATGAAATTACTAAAGATGCTGTAGTAAACGCGGTAAATAGTCCCGGTATTATTAATATTGATATGGTATACGCTCAACAAGCGAGACAAATTCTGGATCTACTCGTAGGTTTTACTTTATCGCCAGTTCTATGGAAATATATTTCTCGTAAATCAAAGAAAGGACTATCGGCTGGACGCTGTCAATCTCCTGCTCTTAAAATTATTTATGATAATCAGAGAGAAATAGACAATTGTCCCGGCGAAATCATTTATAATACAATTGGCTATTTTAGTTCGAAGAATATTCAATTTGCGTTGAATGATGTATTCGATACATCAGATAAAGCCGAGCATTTCTTAGAAGAAAGTGTAAATCACGACCATATATTTTCGAGAGACGCAGTGAAAATCGCATATAAAAAACCGCCTATTCCTTTTATTACCAGTTCTTTACAACAAAGATGTAATAGTGAATTACGTATTAGTCCGAAAGATACCATGATGATTTGTCAGAAGCTTTATGAAGGTGGATATATTACATACATGCGAACTGACAGTGCGGTTTATTGTAAAGAATTCATAGACTGTGCCAAATTATATATCGAAAATACTTGGGACAAGACTTATGTAAAGGAAGATATCGATAGTCTTAGCGAAAGGGCTACTACAAACAGCAAGGATAGTAAAAAGAAGTCTAAAAAGAAGGAGGAGATTAAAGCACAAGAGGCTCACGAGGCGATTCGTCCAACGAATATTGATATGGCGGAACTTGATAATGATGATTTTAATCCTCGCGAGAAGAAGTTGTATCGTCTCATCTGGAGTCATACTGTCGAGAGTTGTATGGAGAAGGCAACGTATAATACTATTTCGTGTATGATTACTGCTGCTCTTTCAATGAAATTCAAGTCGAATACAGAACAGGTGGTTTTTCCTGGATGGAAAATCGTAAATGGATATGAAAAAGAAAATAAACAGTATTACTTTCTTGAAAAGCTGAAGGCGGGTAGCGTGATTTCATATAACAAGATTACTTCTAAGACATCGATAAAAAATTCTAAATCGCATATTAATGAAGCGAAACTGGTTCAGCTATTGGAACAACATGGTATAGGTCGTCCATCTACATTTTCAAGTATTATCGATAAGATTCAAGAAAGAGAATATGTGAAGAAATCTAATGTAGAAGGAAAGAAAATTCTATGTACTGACTTTGAATTAGTAGATTGTGAAATTAGTGAATTACATGAGAAAAAAGTATTTGGATCAGAAAAAGACAAGCTTATTATTCAACCTTTGGGGGTTATTGTCATGGAATTTCTGGAAAAACATTTTACAGAAATTATTCAATATGATTATACTAAAAACATGGAAAACCTACTGGATGATGTGTCAAAAGGAAATTATACTTGGTATGATATTTGTGCTGCATGTTATAAAGAACTGAATGACTTGATTGATAATATAGATGACGGTGTTCAACGCCAACAGATTAAAATTGACGACAAACATGTATTTATGATTGCCAAATTCGGACCGGTAATTAAATGCACACAAGATGGTGAAATCACTTTTAAAAAAGCCAGAACTGATTTGGATATGGATAAACTTCAAAGAAACAAGTATACATTGGAAGAGATTATCGACACCTCTGTGAAATCAGGTAGAAAATTGGGTACATATAATAAAGAGGATGTATATTTGAAAAAAGGGAAATTCGGTCTGTATATTGAGTATGGTTCAACTAAAAAATCTCTGAAATTTGTAGATAAAGAGGAACATGAGATTACAATTAACGATGTAATCTCACATATAGAGAAACCAAAGGATGTTATTAGAAAGTTAAGTGATATTTGTTCCATCCGCAATGGTAAATTCGGTCCATATATATTTTACAAAGACAAGAAGGCTACAAAGCCTAAGTTTTTGAGTTTAAATGGTTTTAAAAGCGCGAATGGTCAAACTGAACTCGAAGGAGTTATGGAGGATTTCAGTGACGACGAAGAACTGGTGTCATGGATTAAAAAGAAACATGGCATTAGTGTATAAATAGGTTACTATAATAGTTTATCTGCCGTATATATTACGGATTTTCATATCTTTTTCTTGGTCAGATAGAATGGTTCCGAATTCAATTGTAAAGTTGATATCACTGTTACCGAAATCGATTAATGTTCCATCGTGGAATCTGAATTTCACTTTCAGTTTTTGAATACGTTCTTCCAATTGATTAGAGAACAAAGTGATTGTTTTAATGTCATCGCCACTAATATTGATATATCGACTATTAGTGAAATCGGGAACTGATAATTTCGCGAAATAACTATTTATTTTTCCACCATAGTCACCTGTTGGTATTTGACTTGTTGCAAAGGCATTACGCTGTTTAATGTTTTTTGTTCTATTACTACTATCCATGCCTCTTTTATATGATAATGTATCTATAGCTCCGATTGTATTACATGTTTCTCTGGCAAGAGTAGCATTGGTTGATTTTGCAGAAATATTATAAGAAGAACTATTATTCGCATTAGGGACCAATTCGTCACTATTATTATATTTATCTACTTCCATGTAAATGGAAGATGGGAGAAACATATATGGTAATATAGTAGAAGATAATTCACGTCCTGATGCTGCGGTATCTAAAGGTAGCCAAATGTTAGCATGTTTTATAGAGTTAGAATTTTGATAATCGTTAGTATTGGCGACGATTATCTCAGAATTCATATGATTATAATTATTAATAGGAGTATTAAACATACCATCATCTGTAATAGACTCTGCGTAGTAATTTGATTTTTCAAATCCTAAAATAGCACCAAGCCCCCACATATTTTTGGTGTAATATTGTTCATTGTTTTGCGGACAATTACCGTATCCGCCTTGTGATAATATATAATTATGTGATTTTTCATCAAAAAATAGGGCGAAATCTTTATTTTCTGAAGTTCCGGCGTAAAATTTCTTTTCGGGTCTATTGTAAGATATAAATATAGTTCCTTTTACCGATGCGTTTGCTTTGAAATTGGCAACGCTATTTTTATTTACAAGTGTTTGAATAGTTGAAGCTAATTGTTCTGGCGTATAAGCTCCGTCAGGAACAGTAATTAATAAAGGGGTGTAGTATGCGGTGGAAACATATACTGCGTTCGCAATGTTATTTGGGTTTGCAGGCATTGTTCCTGTAAGATTACCTATCTTGAAATCTCTGGTACCAGCATTAATATCAGCTGAAACGATTGTATAATAACCTAATTCGACCTCGTCTATACTAATAAGTATTTTATCACCTGCACTATATTCGCTGCCTCCATCTATATCAATAGATACCACGACTCCTCCTGTAATAGTCACAGAAGTTACTACTGCGTTTTTTCCACATCCATTGGTGGATACAATTTCTAATATATGTTTACTATAGGTATCGGTAGCAGCGCTTTCTCGTTTTCCAAATAAAAGTTTATTATTTTGGTATTTGGATGAAATATTACATAACTCAGTAGGTAAATTTATATCGGTTAATTTCATATATTGAACTTGCTTCAAAGGTTGTGGTAATTCTATTTCGAATTCATTCGCATTTGGCCATTTGGATCTATCTCTGTCATCGGAATGTATACTTACATTTTTTTTAATACTAACATAATTATTTTCACGGTGAATAAGAGGATGATTCACGTTTACGTTATTATACATATTATATATAAATACTAAATATAATATTTATATCTATCCGCAAAAAAAATAAAAACATTATATAAGATGGCATTGAAATTAGCTAATTTACTGTATGATATAAATATAGTTTTTGCAATTATAGCAGTAGGTTTTATTGTCCTATTTATAGATATTAAGGCGGCGATTATAGGATATGGCATAATTGGTTTCTGTACTATTGGTATCATATTTCTGATGTTTGCTCTATTTAGTCAAGGGCAAATGAAGGAAAGTGTATTCAGTATGATTTATAAGATTTTATATAACAGTACTCCTACATTGGTAATATTATCGATATTAACATGGTTAATAGTTATGATTGCGAGTAATTATGACCGCATTACATCGGATGCTGTCCCCGACGATTTTATTACCTTTTTAAATATTGCCAATATGTTACTTATTGTCCAATTTGTATGTCTAAAATATTATATTACAGACCAATTAACAATAACAAAAAATGTAGTAGAAGGTAATAGTGCTTTAAATAATGCGAGTAAAATAATGAGTTCTTATTCAACAATGATACTGTATTTGTTTGGCACGATAAATATAATTGTTTTAGGCATATGCCATACGATTATTAATTATTATGCAACAGATGGATAAGCCAAAATATATAACTGATTTATTCAATAGGTATAAATTTGAATGTGACGCCATATGAATCATCATTTTCCCATATTCCTGATATTTTTAATATAAGTTGGATATTATTTTCCGACTTATATTTGTTTGGCATAGAGGTAAATACTTTGATGTAACCATTCATGATTTGATTATAAATAGAATAGTCAGGTTTTTTGGCTGTGCGATATTTATATTTTGCCATAATTTGTTTTTCGATTATTTCTATTTGGTTGATAATTCTTGCGTTTTGTTTTTTGCAAAAGCAACATTTGAATTTGTTATAATAAACATCCATTGTAATGTTATTGAGTGATATGTATAAATATACCCCATTTAACATTAATTCATCATTTGAATAAATAATTCTGACGAAGTCACTGTCAGTGATTACTGTATTCTTTATAGGTTCTGAAAAAAATATATTATCAGTATTATACTTATCAATAGTTGTTACGATATTCATATTGATTATATTTACGATTATGTCCTTAAATCAATGTTTAAGTTTAATAAATAAAGAAATCATATTATGTTACGTTATAAATGAAATTTTTAGATACACATTTTAATGAATATATAGAATCTGTAAAAACGAATAATCTACATACGCCATTAATAAAAACATACGATTATTTTCCTAACAAAATAGAGGATATGGAGAATGTGTTATTTTATGGACCACAGGGCACTGGAAAATATTCGCAGATGTTATTATCTATATCTAAATATAGTCCATCTGTTCTAAAATACGACAAGAAAATGTGTGTAGTCTTTAATAAAACGAATTATTATTATAGGATTAGTGATATCCACGTTGAAATAGACATGGCTCTACTTGGGTGTAATTCCAAATTGCTATGGAATGATATATACATACAATTATTGGATGTAGCATCAGCGAAACCAAATAACACGCTGATAGTGGTGTGTAAAAACTTTCAAAATATACATAGCGAGTTGTTAGAAAACTTTTACAGTTATATGCAGACAATTAAATATGTAAATATTAGACTTAAATTTATATTGATTACTACATCCGTATGTTTTATTCCATCTACTATTTTAAACAGATGTAAAATCATAAATGTTCCGCGTCCAACGAAAACAATGTACGCCAAGTGTATAAAAGGAAGTAGTCTACAAAATATAAACATGAGCAATGTTATCAATATTAAAAATTTGCAGATAGGTCAATCTTCGTCGACTATAAAAGGCTACGTCAATATTTGTAATAATATCATAGAAAAACTAACAAAAACGGATGATTTTAATTTCCTACAATTAAGAGATGTATTATATGACCTATTAATTTATGATATGGATATATATGAATGTATATGGTATATTATAGAAGAGTTAACAAAAAGGGATTGTATTGGAAATGACCAAATGGTGCCCTTATTGCATAAGGTGTATATATTTTTTAATTTCTATAACAATAATTATAGACCAATTTATCATTTAGAGAGTATCATGTTTTATTTAATAGATATTATAAAAAAGCATGACGAAATTAAAAAAAGCATGTGAAGTATTAGAACTGCATACACCGTTTGACGAAAAAATGTTAAAAAAACAATATCATAAAATGGCTCTACGATACCATCCAGATAAGAATAATGATAGTAATGCGGAGGATCGGTTTAAGGAAATAGGTTCTTCGTATACTTTTCTCTCTAAGCATTTAGATTCGAACTTTGTTGAGATAGAAGATAGTTCAGGGTATAATGATGTTTTAGGTAGCTTTGTTAAATTCTTTTGTAATTGTAAAAATAGTGATATTGATTACACCTCTATCTTCATGAGTGTCTTATCTAAGGCGCATATTATAGGAAATGAAGAGGTGTTATATGATTTATGTAAAGAGATTGACGTTACTATCTTGGTGGAATTATATGAATTCTTAATGAAGTACGAGATGATATTAGGTGTCGCCAAGCAATTCACGTTGAATTTAAAGAAATGGATAGACGAAAGAAGTATGAATGATGTGTATATTGTGAATCCGTCATTGGTTGATTTATTTGAAAATAATATTTATAAGTTAGAGCATGGAGAGAAAACGATTTACATCCCTATGTGGCACAGTGAATTAGTTTACGAATGTAATAATTCTGATTTAGTGGTGAAATGTATTCCTGAATTACCAGATCATGTTAACATAGACGAAATGAATAACCTGCATGTATATTTGAAAATACGATTTGATGGTATTTTATCTATACCAAATATATTGTTTTCATTAGGTGGGCGAAATTTCAATATACCTGTAAATGAATTGTATATGAAAAATAGTCAGTTATATTATTTGAAAAACTGTGGAATAAGTCGTATTAATGAAGATAGTGTTTATGACGACAGTAAGCGATCACATATAATTGTCCATATTGATTTTATTTAAAAACAATAATTATATAATATATATATGAATTCTACTGACTATGTTATTGGTGCGATTTGTGTTGCTATACCAATCATATGTTCTTCGTTTGCAATTTCATTATTGTCATATTTTTCCGAACATAATAATTAATTAATACGTATATTTTCAGTTTAAACTTACATATATATATATTGATATAATGACATGTATATACTGTGTAGTGGGTATAGAATATAGCATAATGAATGTTCCTATAAAAATGTCTATTCTTGGTACATTTACTAATATAGATAAAGCATTAGTATTTCGTAATGCGCAGAAAAAATATACAATAGTAGATATTGTAGAAACGGTGGTCGATAATATAATCGAAAATGAGGAAGTAGAAAACGAGATGAATTTATAAGTTTTTCAAGTTTTATAAATTATAAAACATGAAAAAAAAATACGAGTATTTTTATTGATAAAATGTATTTAATTAGGGTTTTAATTGGGTGTATAAATTTAGATTTTTATTTTATTTAGTAGTTTATGCTTCAGCTTCGGTCTTCTTGGTGACACGCTTCTTGATAATCTTCTTCTTGACAGGTAGTTCTGCCTCAACCTTCTTTACAGCGGAAGCAACCTCTTCGAAAACTGTAGGCTCGTCCTCGTCGGAATCTTCGACTGCTACATTACCCTCATCATCTTCCTCCTCGACATCAGATGATGTATTAGCTGAGGCCTCCATACGCTGCTTGGAGGCACTATCCAACTTGATATGACACTTGCCACGAAGGGTAGCGCGAGGCTGAACAACTCCTTGAACAAGCTTCCAGGTGGTTCCGAACTTTCCATTTGCGAACCAAATGCCTCCATTCTGAATAACAATAGCGATATTCTGAGTCTTTTGGATAAGAGTAAGAGGAGTTACATCAGCATCCTCAGTATCGGGGAAAAGCTGCTTCTCATTCATATCGTATAGCTCAACACTGAACTTCTCATCATAGTAAGGAATCTTAACGCGAAGAGTAGGAGGACGACTGAAGTCAAACTCACCAGTTTCCTGGTTCTTAGGATACTTGAGCATAGGAGTCCATAGAGCATCAACTACTTCAGGACTTAGCTTGGTCTTGTTCATCCACTCCTTAGCATTGGCGATTGCGTCAGTCTTAATCTTATTCTCAAACGTTGCGAGATTATCAAGGAAGTTCTTAGTGTCCTCGCTGAAATTAGAGTCTTGGTCACGAGGGAACTGAAGACTGAGTTCATAAGATCTCTTACCACTCTTGTCATCTACATACTCGTTCACACCCCATGTCATCATAAGGGGAGTGGAAAGATAAGTTGACTTCTTGGTGCTGTTGTTAAGAATTCCGACGTTCTTACCACCAGAGGTGTTTACCTTAGGTTTGGTGTAAATAACATCTGTGTTAGCATTAAAGGTGCTGCCTTCTACGATCATGGTTTGTGCTTGGGTGCTCGACATCTTGGTATATTAATCTATATAGATGGATTCTCTTTAAATCAATTTTTTTTATAAATAGCAAATAAATGATTTATGCAACATAGATGCATTTAGGTATATTTTAGTATTTAAATATAATTAAATTGACTTAATAAAGATACTTGTAATATAGTTTAATAAATCAGGTTAAATATGAAAGAATTCGATGTTGATGGAATTACAATGCGTTTGGGAGAAACAGCTAAGGAGAATTGGCAGCTGATTGGAGAGTCGAATAGTGACCATATGTGGATGCATTTAAATTCCTATCCATCTGGACATATTGTTATTAAATCAGATAACGTAACCGATGAACTTTTACAGGAAGCGGCACAACTATGTAAAGAAAACACAAAATATAGGAATTTGAGAAACCTTAAGATTTGTTATACAAAAGTCTCTAATTTAAAGTATGGAGAGAAACCAGGTTCAGTGCATTTCAAGAGTAATCGACAAGTGAAGACCATTAAAATATAAACATAGAGCGGAAATCAATTAAACAGAATTTATAATAATAGTTATATAAAAGACTATAAACATGAGAAATCGTTCATTTAAATTAAATGATTTTAATATATATTACGCTAAACCTTGCTATAATAATAAATCAAGTAAGAAACTAAATAATGAAACTTTTTTTATCCCAAAAGCACATGAATATACACATTCATGTGAATACAATTATAATGTCTCTCAACTGAAACAGATATGTAAGCATTATAAGTTAAAGGTAACTGGAACAAAAGAGATATTATTTGAACAGATATATAACTATTTACGTCTATCAAACTATTGTTCCAAAATACAAAAGGTGTTTCGTGGTAATTTACAGAGAAAATGTATGACGTATCAAGGACCTGCCTTGATGAATAGAAGTTTATGCGTGAATGGAAGTGATTTTTATACCCTACAGAATATTAACGAAATTCCAGTAGAGCAGTTTTTTAGCTATGTAGATAGCGATAACTTTGTATACGGATTTGATATTCTATCTATTTATACGCTATTGAATACAAGAATTAAAAAGCCAAAAAGGAGAGAAAATCCATATAATAGAAAAGAATTGCCCAAATCTATAAAAAAAAACATCGTTGAATATCTGGTTCTATGTAAGTGTATGAATATTAATGTAATTACATCCGACGAAGAAGACGTAGAAAAGGTTTGTCCTGTGAAACAAGTAGAATTTAGAGCACTGGAAGTGTTTCAACATATTGACCAATTGGGTAATTATACGCAAACAAATTGGTTTTTAAGTTTATCAAAACAGCAATTAATTATGTATGTGCGAGAATTATATGATATCTGGCATTATCGAGCCAATCTATCAACTTCTGTAAAACAAAATATTTATCCACCATCAGGTGACCCATTTAGACACAATAATACAGCCTTACTTAATAATAATACTATTATTGAGATTCAAAATTCAGTCTTACAGATAATGTCTAATTTTACAAAGAGCGCTAATACAGTAGATAATCAATCATTAGGTGCTTTTTATGTTTTAGCGGCATTAACTTTAGTAAATTCGAATGCTGCAGAGGCTTTGCCATGGTTATATCAGTCAGTTTCTCATATTAATTAATATTTGCGTTAAAGCACTTAAAAATTAAGTGTTTATACATCATATAAGATGACAAAGACATCCGATAAGACTACTGCTTCCTCCGCTTCCTCCGCAACACCCGCTAAAAAGAGAGTTTCTACTAAAAAGACTACTGCTCCCACTTCAGTATCTACTGCCGCAACTGCTTCAGCATCCACTGCTAAATCTGCTGCCACTAAATCTACTATTGCCGCCACACCTGCTGTAGAGACTGTTGTGTCCGAGACAGTTGATACTTCACTTTTTGATCAATTCAATGTGTTCATGGGCAAGCTTCAGGCTGTCGGTGCCCAATTCAGCTCTCTTAAGACTGAGTTCCGTGCTCTTGAGAAAAGAACCACCAAAGACTTCAAGGTCGCTCTTAAGGCATCCGCAAAGGGAAAGCGTAGATCAGGAAATCGCGAGCCCAGTGGTTTTGTGAAGCCCACTGAAATTAGTGTTGAGCTTGCTACCTTCCTTAAGAAGCCTCAAGGCACTCTTATGGCTCGCACCGAAGTCACTAAGGAGATTAACGCGTATATTCGTGCTAACAACCTTCAAGACAAGGATAATGGTCGCCATATTATCCCCGATGCTCCTCTCACCAAGCTTCTTAAGATTGGCAAGACCGACGAGCTTACCTACTTCAACCTCCAGAAGTTCATGAGTCATCATTTCCCTAAGAAAGTTGTTGCGACAACTGATGCCGAAAAGACCGCATAAATTTATTTATAAAAACTCATAAAAATTGTTAATTCAAATCCAACAAAACTAAAATAAATATTACTTTATGTGAATAATATTTATTAAATACTTATTTTGACATGTAACAACAGACGTTAAGATGATATATATTATGTATATAACATCGCAATAAATTACCATATTATATTTACTACTACCAAGTAAGTATTATTGTAGACAAATCCAATATATATTGCCTCAAATTCGCGTATAAATCTATTATGATTATTTAGTAACAGTTTAAAGATTATTTTATTGTATTATACAAATCATGTTGACAAACATTTTAGTTCTGTTATCCGCTATTGGTATTTCTACCTGCTCCGCAGCAGCACTTCGTCCTGAAATGCACGAGTTCATCGACTTTATTAAAAAGTTTGATAAGGTATATGACAACATCGAACATTTCGAAAAACGTTTCCATACCTTCATGGACAATATCAAATATATTGAACACACTAACAGTATTCAATCCAATTATACAGTGGGCGTAAATCAATTCGCTGACCTTAGTAACGATGAATTTAGCACATCTATGAATCGTCTTAAATTAGGTGTCGGTTCCAAATGTAATGCGTTCTCTTCTTCCTCTTCTTCTTCTCCCGATTCACTTGATTGGCGCACTAAAAATGCTGTTACTCCGGTAAAAGATCAAGGACAATGTGGGTCATGTTGGTCATTCAGTGCCACTGGAGCAATGGAAGGAGCATGGTCGATTGCCACCGATAAATTGGTCAGTCTATCAGAGCAACAATTAGTCGATTGTTCAGCTGGTCGTCCTTATGGTAATCACGCATGTAATGGTGGATTAATGGACGGTGCTTTCGCTTATGCCATTGATACTGGTATGTGTACTGAGGAGGAATATCCTTATACCTCAGGGGTTAGCAAAGTCGCGACTTCTTGTGAAACTTGTAGTCCAGTTGTAACACTTACGTCTTGTGTAGACGTAACCCCCAATAATCAAGAACATTTGAAGGAGGCTGTTGCCATTGGTCCTGTATCTATTGCTATCGAGGCTGATACCAAAGCCTTTCAACTTTACAAGAGTGGCGTCCTAACAGGCGATGCTTGCGGAACAAACCTCGATCACGGTGTTCTCATCGCCGGATATGGCATTGAAGATGGAACTGAATACTGGCTCGTGAAAAATAGCTGGGGCACTACATGGGGTGATGCCGGTTATATTAAGATTGAACGCAGCGACAGCACTAATGATGCTGGAGTGTGTGGTATTGCCATGCAACCTTCATATCCTGTTGTATAAATAATAACCATTATAATTATAAAAAAAACATATTTTTTATAATTTATACGAAAATAAAATTATTCTGTTTCATCACAAATTCTACATCACTTTTAATAATATTCGAATTTTTAATTACTAATTTATCAAAAGGTTCGTTTATATAAAATGTATACACATCAAACATGTTAAGAATAGCTTCAATCGAGTCATTGGAATTCAGTTTATTATTTTTATATAACCAATCGACAAATGAAATAGGGGAATCCAGTTTTTTATATTTTCCGAACTGATTCATCACTTCATACACATTCATATCATTGCCTGAATCAGTATTATAATCAGTTCCAGAAATAATAGTTACCATTTTGAATTCATCTAATGACAATTGTAAATCATTCAATATACCAGGTAAGTTATAATAAACACACGTGCTGTTAAATAAACTCACATATCTGAATACACGATGACATCCATATACAAACATATCCATGTCTTCACTCATACATCCATATACCATTTTTTTATGTAGAAGATACGCGCATAACTGGTCAGCTTCTCCAGGAGCTTCCTTGTAAGTAACACCAAGTGCGTCCATTAATTCTTTGACCCTCATTATATCCGTATGACTGATTTTTACCGTTTTTTTCTTTTCGTTATCCATCCTCGCTGATAATTCGCTTCTCTCAGCGTCATCTGTCGAAATTTCATATTGCTCTTTTAGTAAATCATAATTAATTTGCGCTTCCTTTTTCGATTTTCTCCTTTCTTCGAGAGTATTACGCTTTTCATCAGGAGGTTTACCGTCGAATATGAATACTGGAATAATGTTATAATAGCGAAATAAATTAATCATTAAATACATTTGTTCCATTAACGAACCTTCGCTCTTATATTTATATAAGTAAATACTCACATCCACTACTATTTTTTTGTGCTGAAGTTCACTAAAATGTATTTTGTTTATTGAATTAGTACAGTTTGCACGAATATACTTGTTTAAATATTTAATTCCCATTTTGATATATATATATGTATATAATATTACATATATATACAAATTTCAATTTTTATTTGAAAGGATTATATATCATTTCAACTAAAATATATATATACTATAATATCGATGGAAAATAGGAGTGTTGCTCATACAAAACAACATGAATGGCGCATGAAACAAATGAACATTTTTTATGGAACTGGTAGGCCCTTATTCAAAATTACAAAAGATAATATGTTTGTGAGAAAGGGATACGATGTTAATTATTATAGAGAAAATACAAATTGGTTATTTTTAGACAATAAAAATTTTGTAGCATACAATAAAAGAATATTACATAAAAAATTGAATCTATCTAATACTAAATAAGTATTCTATAAACCAATAAATCATTCATATAATGACAGAATACGAAGTAAACATTGATTTCGACGAGGCAAGTAAAGCGTGGGCATTAAATAAAAAAAAATTATCTGATGGGTGTTATTCATACGTGTGTGGAACAATGACCAAACAAAATTTACCATGTCAAAATAAACCAATGAAAGATAAATGTGTATGTCGACTTCACAAAAAATATAAGAAGAGTATATATTAATGACTGATCAACGGAATCAAAATAGCCAGACACTTCAAGATTTATTAGAAACATCCTCTTTTATATCAGAATCAGCATCTTTAGAGACCGCTATCGAACTAAATACGTTAATTAATTTGATAGAAAATCCTGACACTAATCTACAATTAGTGCCTTTTTTTTCAGAGCATGATGATATTGGAGTATATCCTTTATATGATGAATTAGTAGATAGTATATTTGAAACACAAATTGCTAACCCTACCAGAATTAAATTTGGTGAATTGTTAACCACTATATTGGAACACGACCCTATGCCTTTACATGAGCGAAAGAAACGCGTTTCGAATCAAGAACAGGTATATGGATTCAGTGAATCTATAAGTGAAAACTATTTATCAATAAATGGACCGGGTGCAAGACCAGATATAACCACATTATATGAATTATTAGTATCGCATGGTTATGTTCCATCTATGTTTAAGAAATTCGCAGACGGGAAACCAGACGAAAGATATAGATTACGTGAACATAATCTAAAAATTAAAGCTAATTTAGTAAAATTCGCAGAAAAAGAAGAAGAAGAAGAATCTATCATAGAAGATGAACAGATTCAATTACTTGAGACTATGTATGAAAATATATGTAAAAATAGAGAGAAAAGAACAGACGACTTGACTGGTACTCATGATTTGAGCGCCGATGCAGATATATTGGTATTTATTATAAATAATAAACATTATTGCTATCAAAAGCGCCAAATATATAACGATTTACAATCGAATAAGTTATTTAATAAATGGATTAAAAAGGACGATGCGTCTGATTGGCATGGCGAACCACATAATACGGAATTTTTTAATATGGCGAACTTCGATTCTGGATATGGTGGAATGTGCGGCAGAACTACCTATGTTCAATTAATGGTAGGACCAACTGTGAAAATGTTATTTGATGTTAATGGTATCATCTCTTTATTAGAACACAACTTCATACCTTTATCGGAATCAAACTTCGGAGATACATTTACAAATGTGTTTGATGTAACGGTTTCTAATCACAAAGAGCGTGTTGGAGAACAAGATACAAATTTTGGAGCGAGTCAAACGCATGGTCAAAATGATGTTGTAACCATTTATACGCTTACACCGGTTTTTAAATCAGAGGATGAAGATATTCAACACTTTATTACATATCAGCGCGAAAATATGAACGAATTAATGACTAAGATGAAAGATGAAACTACAACTGAAGACCCGGAAATAAATATATATGACACTAATACAATAGTAGATGCTCTTGATTTTTATAGATCGCGAATTCTAACCGATGAAGATACCGAAACGGAAAACGCCAAGTCGTATATGGTAATGTTCACAGATGAAGAATTTTTAAAAACCGTTCCGAAAAATGCGCCTTCAGTACATTCTGGAGACATGGTGAATATTAATACGCAAGGCGACGGTATATGGGGTCTATTTGGAACAGTCCGTCATATTTATAGAGTTCCGAATGTGCCTGATGATAGAATAGTAAAATGGATATATGATATTACACCATTTTATGAACCAGGAAATTATTCTAATTATTTTTCTATTAGCGACGAATCACTTATGTCTCGTATAGTTGAACCACAAGCCCCACAGGTTGATCCAGAGCAGGCTATGCGCAATGGAGACGATATAAGCGATAGTGAGGACGAAATAGGAGAAGATATTGGAGAAATACTAAGAGACGTCAATGATTGGTCAGGTGATGTAGATGAGCGTAGAGATGTCCCCCGAGATTTATTTGGTTCTGATAGTGATGATGATGATGATGTGCCTGAGGTTTCATTTGAGATTGACCGACTTGGTAATCATTCCCCAATGCGTCTCGAAGAACTAATGGATAGTCCTACTGCTTCTCGATCGCTACAACATGAACCTATTTCTCCCATTGGTCCACCTCCTGGTATTGATAATTCATTTAGTTTTACACCAGATTCGCCACTAACTCCTCCACCAGCAGCTAATTCTCGACAAAGAAGATCGCGATTGCCGGAATTCACGCGCGAGGAAGAACCAGAAGAACCGGATCCAAATTCAGACACCGAAGTTGGTTTTGGTGGAAAAAAACATAAGAAGAATAAGAAAACAAAACGTAAGAAAAATAACAGAATTAATAAACGAACGCGAGGAAAGAAATAAAGATAAAAATTGATATCGCTAATAGATATAAATATATTTTACATAAGTAATATAGTAACATGGATAATTTAATTGATAAGATGGCACAAACGAGGACGAGTGTGAATTGTGGACCATCTAATCATGCGGCGTATTTGGTAAAATCGGGTAAGAATAGAATGAATTTTCATTCAAAATGCTACTACGGAGAGAATCATTATCAACCTGGATGTTATGCGACTACGCATGCTGAATTAGATGTTATTGCCCGTGTGTCTAAATTACATACTGATAAAATCAAGAAACGTAATAAGCAAATATATAACTTGATTGTTATTCGTGTTTCAAAATCTGATTGGCAGCTTGGAAATTCTCAAGTATGTAAACACTGTATTGACAATATAATTTTAACATCGAAGCGAACTGGTATAAAAATAAAAAAGATATATTATAGTGATACTGATGGAAATATGATAAAAACTACACCTTTGCGTATGTCAAATGATGATAATCCGTTTATATCTTCGTTTTATAGACCATGTGGATATAAGTCCTTACATGACAAATTCAGATCTAAAATGTGTCATTATATTCATCCATCAAGTGACACAGATTCAGACTAATTTATTAATTATTTAATTAATTCATTCAATTCAACTAATCTTTCATCTGAGTCTTTTTCTAATGCTGTAGCAATAGATAAACCTGTTTTGGTAGTGAATAAATTATCGACAATATGTTTTTTCATTCGTACTGTATACAGATTACACGCATCCGATATCGAATGTATATAATCAATATTGTATCGATTCATATTGAATACTATACATCTATCGATATCATATGCTGTCAATAGATCAGATTCTCTTACAATATGATAGGCTGTCTGAAAATCATTCATATCAGGGAACCCGTTCTTTTTTACCTTAGAATAAGACATGGTTGAAATTATATTACAAATGGCTTCTGTCTCGATTGGACTATAATGTAAATTATCGACAATAAATGTGCGTATTCTGGTTAAGCCCTCTGCTTCATTCATGTATTTGTTATCACACATGTCATGTAGTAGAGCAGACGTATAAATAACTCGTTCATGATTTTTAAGAAATGGTTTCTCTACTATTTCATTTTTCAATATTCTTTGTGAATATTTAAATACATCCATGCTATGTTTTAGTCCATGCGAATCGTCGATCGAAAATGTATTGCACGTGTGCCGAATAAAATTGAAAATAATGTTATATGGTATTTTCATTGCTATTTATCTTATATAATATAAATAGTAATTAAATTAATCAATATTTTTAAGTAATATTTTAATTCATTTCTATACATGATATACGAGCGGTATATTTCACAAAAGGATGGTCAATATTTTGAATATTTTTCTCTATTTTACGTATAATTTGAAGAAAATGTCTATTATTATGATGTTCCTTGATAAATTCATAAAATAATTCCAATGTCACATTCGTCTTTCGAAAATCAAGTAATTGAAGATTCCGCTTATTGCAAAAAGTAAGAAACTCTGGACAATTATAAAGAAGAATATTTTTTACAATATAATAACAAAATACGTTGGTATTTTCATTATAATATATATTGTTCCTTAATGTAATACTAAGTTCGTCTTGTAAATATAAATTCTCATACTCTAATCCAATTTTATGCAATACCTTGACAGATTGTATCATAGAGAATAGTTTTTCATAAAATAACAAGTAATGCGCGTTATGTACATATGTGGCAATCTTCACACTATTGTCTAAATAATACGTGGTAATAGCAATATTAATTAATTCACCAAAAAATTCGGCATACGATTCAGTTAATTCACAATCAGTTTTAATCGGAAATAATTTTAACATTTTCTCCTTCATAGAATCATATTTAATTCTCGAAAAATCAAGTCCATAGTTGTGGAATAATTCATGAATTAATACTTTCACTAATTCCTCGTTCCGATATATTACTATATGCGAATTTGTTGTGCAAATATCACTATACGCGGTATTTACATGCTTCGTATCGAATTCATCAAGAGGAGACATAGGAACGCGTTTTTTAAAATCCGTTAGATATACGTAGAGTGATAAATTCTTTCCGCATTCTATAGACGAATAATTACTTAATATATGAGTAATAATATATATCATTTCAATATATTGTGTATATTGTTGCTCTATTTCTGATATACTATTTTTGTCCATAAAAACGAGGTGGACGCTTACTGTTCGTTTGGATATAGTATAATCAAACGTCATGATATGCGATGAAATAGTATCTATAGATTGAATAATATCATCAGGGAAAAAATGAGGATGAAATGAATCTGGTTTTGGAATTTGAGTCTGTGACGTGACTTCATTTATGTTGAAATTTTTAATACTTGTTTTTTTAAAATCATTTCTTGCGTCTAAGATATTATTGTGCATTTCTTTAAAGAATGCGGTAGTTTCGTCTGATATATCAGGTTCTAATTTCAAAAAACGATTGTTGAACTTTTTAATTTCTGATATTAATGTTTTCGAATTATCTGATAATTGAAATTCATGGTGGTTTTCATATAATAGTTCCATATTTACCTTACTATTGCATATATTTTTTATATTACTTATACAGATTAGTTATTATCTCTGTAATTTTTTTCTAACAGACATTAATATATCCGCTTTAATAGGGGGTTTACCCTTTACATATCTCATAAGCAACGCATTATGAGTTTTTAGTAAAACGGTTTTTAATTCTTCATTTTGTGAGAATTTAGATGTTAGAATTATTTCGTAGACTTCATCGCTTATTGGGCCACTATTACTCTGATTATCAGATATTAAACTGGTATCTCCAGATAACTCTGACCCAGAATTTAGAGAGAACATCTCATACATTTCCATATTCTTTTCATTTTTATATTTCATTCCTTCTACACAATGATTGACGGATTTCCATTCATGTTTATCAACCGCGAATTTGGTATTCCAATCATCTGATAACATTCGCCGCCAGTCTTTTATTTTCTTCAAGTCACCGTATATCGCACTGCTTTCTTTTTTACTGGTTTCTCCTGAGCCTTTACCTGGAAAATCTTTATTCGATGACTTGCCATAAAATTGGAAAATCGTGCTATCATCATACAAATTTTGATGAATCGATTCAACTACTTCCGATTCTGAAATCTTTGTTGGTGATTTTTTATCAGATTTAAATCCTTCTATAATACTGTAAGGTCCACGCCCATCCTTATCTTCACAACATTTACTAATAATATCATTCTTTAATTTGTTAGGTATTTCAGATAGTTTCAATATTTTACGGCCTTTATAGGTAATTAACTTGTAATGATACCCATTAAAATCCGCAATTACATAATGATCTGGTTTAAAAACACCGCGCTTTTCCAGAATCGCGTCATTTAATTGCCCACATTGTATTACATTGTCAATGTCGCCTTGAACGAAACTTTCATGGGATAATAAAATTAGTTTAATATTTAGTACACGTTCCAACGTAGATATTGCCCACGTTTCAGCCCAAAATTCGCATGTACGTAGTTTTGCTTTAAATTCTTCCAAATTATCTACCCCTTTCATAAACTCAAATTCATTCTTTAATTCTTGTGTTAACTTTTGTTCTTCTTTCATACGGTTATATTTTTCCAAAATAGTTTTACCCTCTTCTACTATCTCAATCTGGCGCGTTCGACTCTTTGACGAAGACAATTCCTTTTTTAATTTTTTATTTGTAGTTGATAATTTGGTCATTGCCATATTTGTATCTGCTGACGCCGATGCATACATGTCATAATGTTCTTTATACATGGTGAATATTTCATCATTTGCTTCTCTCGACAAAATATCCCTGAGTTTATTTACAGTGGTTTCTTTACCAATAGAATTAAACGCATCGCGAATGACCGCAAATAAACAATCCCCACCACCTTCATTATCTTGAATTCCAAAATGTGTGCTTTTCATATATTGTTGAATCCAAGGTGCCTTGTCAGATACTACCTCTTCTGTATCATCCGTTTTGGTAATAGTCTCTACATGTTTAGTAGGGTCCGTTTTGAATATTTCGTCCGATCCACTATCACCTTCGCCTTTCGATAAACTTTCAATAGTAGCCTTGTTTATTTTCAGTGTGGGCGATTTGGTGTCTGAATGTTTACTGGGATCATCTGGATCATCTGGATCATCTGGATCATTAATATATTCACCTTCACCTTCACCTTCAGAACTAACATTACGAATAGTAATAGATTTTTTACTCAATTCTTCAGCTTCTGCCTGTAATATTTTTTTCAGGTATGTGTCTGAAACAAACGAATATAATAAGGGGTCTCCGACTTGGTCTATATTTAAGTCGCCATCATCATCTAATACTCCAACCAAATGATCACTTTTTAATTCATACAATCCTATTTGACTATATACCAAATCGTCTTTTATTAAATATAGTGGAAAATATATGACCTCCTTTTCTATAAATGTGTATTTTTCTTTCCCTATGGCGATAATAACATCCATCGAAAAAATATCGGTTTCATAAGTAGTCGCATTGTGTTCTATATCCTCAGGATTTAATTTTTTTTGTTCGCTATAATTAATCGTGTTATCTATTTTTGATACAACCATTATAAAGTATTCATATATTTATTTTTAAATGTATGAATTAATAAATAATATAAAAATTGTGTTCTTTATTAAAGTAATTATGTCAAACAATAATGATATTATTCTTATCAACAAGAATGAAAAAAAAGGGGCTGAATTATTAACAACTAATTCATTTTTCAAAGACCTCATTGGTATTATGAAAAATACAGAATTCAAGAATTTCTATTCTAAGTATTTCAAAGATTGGACTGACATACAAACAATGATTTTTTACATGAAATTATACACTACAATCGAATATGAATATAATTCCAGATTTTCAACACAAATTAGCGATAATTTAATGACGTATACTTTACATAACGTTATGACAAATACAAACACGCGTAGCGTAGCAATGAGTTTATTTCGAGATTTCAAAGATTTAAATCATAGTAGAACATATGATTTCAGAACATTAATTCAGTTTAATAATATTAATACTGATACCAATGAACTGTTTATTGAAAATTAAATAACATAATCCTTAAAGAAATGGTCAGATTTTAATTCTTCATAATAAAAATACATCATTTTCCTTTTTGAAACAATATCATAGTTTTCAGAATCTAACTCAAATTCAACAATTCTCTGAATCAATTCGCTTTTTTTTAATTTACGTATAGACAATGTATAGTAACCGGCAATCTGTTGTAATTCTTTCACAGTATAATTGTCCGAAAAAAAAAGTTCTTGTGCGATCATTTCATTTGCTCTATTTTCATCAGTATTAATAAAAGAATTCATTGTTTCTTTAAGATCAATGATTGTATTCGTAGTATCGGTATCTCGGTCGATATATACATCAGTAATAGTACAGGAAATATTAGTCATTAACATGTAATAATAACTATTATTTAACTATTTTTGCTTACTAATATAATCAAACATATCCATATATTTAAATACAGATTTACTCGACAGACTTACATGGTCTTTACTTTTTTGGGTCTTGATAAATTTAATATGATCCATAATATTGTCAAAATCATCATGTTCTTTAATATGCGCATACGATTCTGTAACCAATGTGTATATATTTTCAGCCAATTCATTCACCATTTCCTTACAATCATTGATCGAAATTTTAGTTTTAATAAGAACAATTAGCTCTTTAATAATATTAGTTAAATAGTCATTCGGTAGCACATCCAACTTTACCATATTTACAATGAACATAGAGAGGGCACGCCTGGATTCATTTTCTTTATTGATTTTGCAAAACAAATTGTAGTCTTCGTCGGGATTTACATATTCAATATGTGTGAATAGTTCATTAAACGCTGAAAATTTCTTTTCAAATTCTGATTCAATAAAACTGTATTCAGCCACAAGTTCTTTATATAGTCTTGCGTATAAAGCTGAATAGAACATATTTGTAGTGGCAATATCAAATATCAATAGAGAAATTGTCTCTTTATGATTAGAATCGAAACTTTCAGATTTGACTATCTCTACCAAACATAAATTAATCTTATCTGTGATTTTATCATAATTTTTATCACTGAGTTTATTTAATTCTCTGCGAATATCATCAATCAACTTGTCGATTCCATCTTTTTGTTCGCGTTCCGTTACTTGAAAATTTCGGATCGTATCCCAATCCGCATCATTAATTTCCTGCGCCTTATGCTTAGGCTTCCTTTTTTGTTTTGTTTCATCTCGGTGCTTATGAAAGACTGGAGTTCTGTTATATGTTGGAGCACCAACTTTATTTGACAAATCTGATATTCTATCAACTATTTCTTGTGATAGTGTATATCCATCCATATTTCCTACAAGTTGTAGAATTTGTGGTAATGGGTATGAGATATATTCAGACTGGGTAGCATTTTTTACAAGTGCTGACATAGTAATGATGTATTATTATAATAATATAATTTTTATATCAATTTTTTATTATATTATATTATAATTAAAATATTAACTTAAACGTATTATCGAGATGATATATATATATTATGAATGAAAATGGCGAAAACAGTGAAAACAACATAATCAATGAAACACACAATAATTTTGACAATAGTTCTGTAAATCCTCCACAAAATGATAGTAAAGGAGACGACTCGTCATTTGAAAAATGGGACGAAGCAAATTTGAAAGAGTCGGTATTACGCGGCATTTATTCAATTGGGTTTGAAGACCCAAGTCCTATTCAAAAGCGGTCTATTATACCTATGGTAAATGGAAATGACATTATTGCTCAAGCACAATCAGGTACTGGAAAAACCGGCGCCTTTTCTATAGGAACTTTGAGTCTTATTGACACATCTATTAGTAAAACACAAGCGGTCATATTATCTCCTACACGAGAGCTGTCTATTCAAACATTTAGTGTTCTAAAAAACCTCAGTGTGTTTATGGACAACATAAAAATTAAACTCTTGGTCGGCGGGGTTTCATCAGAAGATGATCAAAAAGAAATTCGAAGCGGGACACCTCATATTGTAGTAGGATGTCCTGGTCGCACATACGATATGATGCGTAGGAATCATATTCAATCCAAATCAATCAAACTAATTATATTAGATGAAGCGGATGAAATGTTGTCTACAGGATTCAAAGAACAGGTATATAACATTTTCCAATTTTTGAACAAAGATGTCCAGGTATGTTTGTTCAGCGCCACACTTCCTAACGAGATTAATATGCTTACGGAGAAGTTTATGCGAGACCCCATCAAGATTTTGGTGAAATCTGAAATGTTGACTTTGGAGGGGATTTCGCAATATTATATTGCGTTGGAGGACGATCAGTCAAAATACGCAACACTTAAAGATATTTTTAGCACTATTTCCATGTCACAGTGTATTATCTATTGTAATTCAATTAAACGCGTAGAAGATTTATATAATGCTATGGTAGACGACAATTTCCCTGTATCGCGTATTCATGGTAGCATGGAAAGAGATGATAGAACCAAGTCTTATATGGAATTTAAATCAGGCGTGTCTCGTGTATTGATTTCTTCGAATGTAACCGCACGTGGCATTGATGTCCAGCAGGTGAGCACAGTCATTAATTTCGATTTGTCCAGAGATGTTCATACATATCTACATCGCATTGGTCGAAGTGGACGCTGGGGGCGCAAAGGTGTAGGGATTAATTTCATCACCAAGCGCGACATCCGAAATCTCAAGGATATTGAAGGACACTACAATACACAAATCACAGAACTACCGGCATCGTATGTTCAAGCATAAATGATTCACACAATCGTTTAATTAATAGTATATTATTCTTCGTATTAAATAATGAATAATATACACGAACTAAATAAGGAATTCAAATTACCAATTACTTATTTACCCGACAGCAAAAAATATGAGTTGGCAAATAATCTTCAAATAGATTTAGAATTAAAAGAAAATTACGACATTTCGGCAAACTGTATTTATGATAATTTGTTTGAATCCAATAATCCTTTCTCGAAACAAGTAATACAATCATGGAGCGATTATTATACTACAGATACAACATTCTTAAAGGAATCACAGACATTATATAAGGAGATTGAAGTATCCAAACGTCATGGACCATCGGATATTGGTAATATAATAGAAATGTGGAATGAATTAAAAACCGATGTGAATTTTAAAGAACGGTATTGTTATGTGGAATGGGACATGCTTGAGAAGCTGAATAGTTCTTCTTACTTTCTCTCTGGGTTAACATTGGCAACTCTAACCAGTCCTATTCTAACCATTGTTATTCCGGTAATTTTGATGATAGTGCCTTTTTTTATGTTGAAGATTCAGCAACATAGTATTAGTTTGGAAGAATATATTGTGGTATTGAAACAGTTATTCTCCAAACTTCCTATCGGCAAAATTTTTCAGTTTAATAGTATGACAATGGAACAGCGCGTAACCTCATTGGTTTCCGTATTCTTCTATTTCTTTCAAATATATCAAAACTTCATGCATTGTTATCGTTATCATAAAAATCTCCAGAAAATGCACGTATATATCGAACAATTACGTTCCTATAATGATATTACTATTCAGTCGATGAATGAATGCTTGGCTATCACTGACTCATTATCATCATATAATGGGTTTAATATTGTTGTTAAAAATAACAAATTCATACTGGAAGAGATGAATGCCGAATTATATAAGGTTACTCCTTACAAGTTCGGATTCTCTAAGATTGTCAACGTCGGACAAGCATTAAAACAGTTTTATGCGATTCACTGTAATGCGACATATCATGAAACATTGATATACTCATTCGGATTTAATGGATTCATAGACAATATTATTCAATTACGTGACCTAATAGATAATAAAATAGTAAACAAATGTTCATTCACAAAGAAAGATACTGAATTTAAAAATGCTTATTTCGCATCACTGAAAAATAGTTCGGCAGTAAAAAATACATACAACTTAAAGAAAAACATGGTGATAACTGGTCCAAACGCAGCAGGTAAAACAACTATGTTGAAAACCACTCTATTTAATATTATACTCAGTCAGCAAATAGGATTCGGATTCTATAAATCAGCAAAAGTAAATCCATATGATTATATTCATTGTTATATAAATATACCTGATACTTCTGGGAGAGACAGCTTATTCCAAGCGGAAGCCAGACGATGTAAAGACATTATTGATTGTATCGACACATATAATAATAAACGACACTTTTGTGTATTTGATGAATTGTATTCCGGCACTAATCCTTATGAAGCTATAGCAAGTGCATATTCTTATCTACATTTTATGAATTCTAATAAAAACGTTAATTATGTACTTACTACTCACTATATTGATTTATGTCTTAAAATAGAACGACGTGATAATAAATACGCATTAAACTATCATATGGAAATAGATAACACCGACAATGAATTTAAATATACCTACAAAATTAATCGTGGAATATCTGAAATAAAAGGGGGCATAAAAGTATTGAAGGAATTAAATTACCCAGCGAGTATTATCGATTTAACAGAATCGATTATCAATAATAGTCTATCTATTTAAATAAGGACAATTCGTTATTAACAATTATGTTGTTTCGTTATGTTAACCATTTAAATATATATCGATGTTATAATAAAATGTTCGGATTAGAAAATAACGGATTTCTCATTAGTTTAGCAATTTCTCTCTTAATCGCACTGGTAACAATGTTGTATTTTAGACAGCAACTATCTACCCTCGATCATAAAGTGAATTCAATGTTTTCACTCATGACATCATTAACACAAGAGTTAAATTCTCTATCCAGTCTTAATATGGCACAGCAACTCATTCAGAAAGACGCATTGGATGAAGGAAGTAACGAGGAAGGAAATGAATATGAACAAGAAGGCTCTGGAAATAATCTCATTGTTCATAATTTAGACTCTGATTCACGCATTAATGTTTCAGACGACTCGGAAGATAGCGAATCTGGTGATTCTGATGAATATGACGATTCCGACTCAGAAGGCGAGTATGATTCTGAGAATAGTCTAATTGACCTATCGGGTGAAAATGAAACAAAGACTCTTAACATGGGTTCTGAATTACATAGTTCTCAAGAAACTAATATTAAAATCATCGAAATGTCTGGTGAAGATGAAGAAGAATTAAATGATGGTGAAAGTGGTAGTAGCTTTGATAGTGATGATGCTCCGCTAATTAAACATTTGGTTACTGAATTAATTGAACAAACAATCGAATTAGAAAGTAATATTCTCAGCAATGATGATCTCGATTCGGTAGAATTGCCCGTAGAAACATTAGTTACAGATTTAACGAGCGACAACGTATCCATAGAATCCATCGCTGATTTAGTAGAGGAGGACGAAGAAATTGTTAAAAAAATCGAAGTGCCCATTGATTATTCCAAAGTTAGCGTAAAAGCCCTTAGGGACATTGTGTCTTCTAAAAATTTAGCAAATAACGTGAGTAAACTAAAAAAACAAGAATTAATTAATCTGTTAAGTGTTTAATTATCTTTATACATAATATAAATAAAGATGAGTTGGGGTACTTGTTATTCAGGATCAAATAATATTCATTTTGGATTTCCTCCGGTTATGAGTGATGGTAGAAATTATAGTCAATGGCAACCAGGAGCAGTTGTAAATAAAGAAATTCGAAAACAAGCAAATGTTCAATCAAATTGGGAATACCGCAATTATTTAACTAAAAACGCTAATTCTATTATTGAATATAATCAATTGTCCGCATGCAATGAATGTGGAGATTGTCCTTATTACGGTAATTCAAAACAAAAATCAAACAATACACCATTCTTATATAAATCCGGTTCAGAAAAAACGCAACCTTACGGTTACGAAACGAGCGACTTGAAAAATTTATATTTATCGCGCACTGATTTAGCGGAGCGCATGATTGCTCCTTCTGTGAATCAGGATCAACTATTAAATTATTACTCTAATAAAAACAATTAAATACTTAATATTATTCATTAATATAGAATATTATTAACCGTATATGAAAATTCTTAGTATTGATGTAGGAATAAAAAACTTAGCTATATGTCTGTTTGATGTAACTAACACAGATGATTATAAAATACTTATATGGTCTGTTGTTGACTTGGAAAATACGGTAATTCATAAATGTGATGGTATGTGTAATAAAACCAAAAAAACATGCGGTAAAAAAGCATCGTATGAGAAAAACGAATTATTTTATTGTAAGACTCACGCAAAGCAAACTACATTTATTATACCCAGTAAAGAACTGAATCCTATGAAATTAAAAAAACTCAAAATGGTAGAACTGAATGATCTATGTAAAAAATTCAATATTCTTACTGCTGAACAAGAATCAGTTAAAATACTTAAGTCAGAATTAATTACCCTCGTCGAGAAATATATTTCCGATTCCTGTTTCTCAAACGCCAATCAATCGACAAATAAACAACGTGATTTAATTACACTTGGTAGAATGTTACAGACATCATTCGACTCTATATTTTATGAGCACGACATCGATACTGTTATTATAGAAAATCAAATTAGTCCCATTGCTAATAATATGAAAACATTACAAGGAATGATCGCACAATATTTTATTATGAAAAATGTGTCAGAGATTAAATTTGTTTCTGCCAAAAATAAATTAAAACACTTTGAATCAAATGAAGAAAAATACAGTTATAGTGAACGTAAAAAACTATCTATTAAGGTATGTCGTGATATTATTGCCGAACATCCAAAAATATGCAATAATCATTTAGAAATATTTGATAAATCAAATAAAAAAGATGACCTCGCAGACTCTTTTTTACAAGGTTTAGTCTATTTGGTGAATTTAAACATCATTTATTTCAAGTTATAATATTTATTTTGCGGATGACTTAAAATTATATGTTCTTAATAAACAATAGATATGAATATTGAAACCGTTGATCTCAACCTATCAAATAGCGAACCATCCATTTCATTAGATAGACCATCCGTGAATTTTGGACCTGGTATTGAACTTTTAATGAATGATAAAAAGAAAACCTCATCTCGTGCCGGCAGCCCATCATCTGATATTAATTTAGCTGATTTACAATCTTTAGAAGATGATCTCAATCATTTGGCAACTGATGAGTCATCTGATACAAAATACAATCTTCGTGAATCTAAGTCCTCCGCATTTACATCTATACATAAACCTCCTACTCAAGACAACAGTTTCGATAACCAATCGCTACAAAGTGTTCATAGTATTAATTTGAACAACCTTGATGACGAAACAAAGACCATCGACGCAACACCTTCTGTAAAATTCACCAATGATGTAAAGAAGAATACAGATGAAAAAACATGGGACGGCTTCCATAAATTCAATGATATTCCGGTCGATCCAAATCATAATTTTGATAATGCGCCCAAAATGTCACGCGAAGACATGTTGAAAGAGAAATTTGAAGTATTGAAGAAACTTGAGGCTCTTGAAAAGAGAGGTGTCGAAATCAGTAAGAAATATACAATGGAATCTTCCCTTATGGAAATGCAGGGCGAATATGAAACCATTGTCTCGGGTAAAGAACGTGACAATTCCGTCAAATTTCAAGGAAAAATGCTCATGGCATGTATCACCGGACTGGAGTTTTTGAATAATCGTTTCGACCCATTTGATTTGAAGTTGGATGGATGGTCAGAACAAGTCAATGAGAACATAGACGATTATGATGAAATATTCCAAGAATTACACCAAAAATATAGTTCCAAAGCAAAGATGGCGCCCGAACTCAAATTATTATTCCAACTGGGCGGTAGTGCCATTATGCTTCATATGACAAACACTATGTTTAAATCTGCCATGCCTGGCATGGATGACATTATGCGTCAAAATCCTGAATTAATGCAACAATTTACCAGTGCTGCCGTTAATCAGATGGGGCAGAATAGTCCGGGCTTCGGTAACTTTATGGGTAACGTAATGCGCGATAACGGTGGTGGGTCAGGTGAACCACAGCTTGATATGTCGTCTGGACCTCCTCCCGCACCTATGAGAACACAAAACATGGCGCCTCCTCAACGTAATGGTTCCAATAGGCCTGATCTAATGTCCGCACGCGGACAACCTCAACAAGGAGTCGACCTATCCAATAATTATGAAAATCCTGGCGCACCTATGCGATCCAAACGCCCCGTCACGCGAACAGAAATGACCGGACCTTCTGATATTTCCGACATACTATCTGGACTAAAAAGTAAACAAGGAGGCGCTGTTTCACAGCAACAGCAACAGCAACAACAGCAGCAGAGTGAGTCTATCAGAATCAACGAAGAAAATTCAAGCACCATTAGTATTTCAGATTTAAAGGAAATCCAAAATTCAAACCCTCCAAAGCGTTCCAAGCGTCGTCAAAAATCAGATAAAAATACCATCAGTTTGGATATCTAATTTTCCTAATATTATTATTTACCATTATAGTATGTGTTTCTGATTTATATTTATTATTTTCATTAAAATTATACATTTGTAATAATATCTTTCTTGACCCACGAATAAGTCCAGCCAAGATAATAGGAGATATACTCATTATATTATAACAATACTATAATGAATAGAGAAAAAAACACTCACAATACTATATTATTTATTTGGTAATTATTATATATTACTAAGGAACTATATTTTAATTATCGTTATTTATTACCTTCATGTGTTCAATGCTTAAGATAATAGTATAAAATAATATTGTCAATCAGTTCCCATTCCTCCGATGATATATCATTTGGACCATCAAATTCGTCCTCATCTATATTTGCGCATTTTTCGCCAACGAATAGTTGAAATCCCATTTCTTGTATTTCTTCCAATGCGTCGTCATCTATTTTACATTCTTCTTCAACCTGATAAGAAACTATATCATCATGATATTTTATAAATGCTCTCACACTTTGATTCCATATGTCATCCTTATCTTCTAATTTAAGGTAACATTCGTTAATGTATTTCTCAAATACATCATTTAGTCTATCATTCACAGTAGTCGCCATCGCTTGTTAATAATTATTATTTTTAATAATAATTATGATCAATTTTTATATTATGTAAATGTAAGAAATGTTAGTTCATTTACCAATGCCCATTGTCCATGCTATGCACGTCTTTTTACAGAGCATTATTCTTATTTATATTGGTTACACTGGAAAATTGACGCAAGATTATATGTATTTAGCACTATTAGGTACTGCCGTTCTTATTCCTGTTTTTGTTCCTGCGCCCAATTTCGATGACAAAAATAAAAGCACTATTGTCCGCCTATTTCATTACTTGGTCCTTTTACCTGTTCTTACCTACATATCTTACATGGGATATTTTGAACATAATATTGGCGATATAATGTATTTTATTATGCTCATCGTTGGTATTTTCGCCTTCTTTTATCATGCGTTCAAATTCGTTATGCGTCTTAAAGGTGGAGATTAAACCACGATTAAACCGAAATATTATTCGTTTGTAGTGCTGGCGCGTTAGGTAGTGCCACTACCTTTGCCTTTGGAGGAACATATTCCACATTTCGTAAGTAACTCCATATACGTTTTATTTTTTCACGCTGTGTCTCACAGGTCGCCTTCTTGATTTCTTCGTCGCTTATTTTATCTGGAGCACGCAAATCCAATTCAAGCACCACATGCACCTCATACAATCTGAAATCCGTATTGGCCACTTTATCTACCGAGATATTGTAACCACCATTCCAATAATGATTCATAACAGTTAATGTACGATCTTTTCCGTAAAAAAACGGGTTTTGTCTCTTAAAAATTCGCTGAATAATATTGTTAATATTATAATACGCCACCTCATCCTTATCTGCCTGCTCTGGTGTAGTCTTAAATTCTTTTCGCTCTTTTTTCTTATAATCGTTCAGTTTTGTTGATAATATTTTTACAAACAAATCCGTTTGCGTAACTGAATTCAAATAATCAACGTTCTTTTCTGGAAAATATTTCGGCTCTAAAGGAACTAAATCAGACATTAGAATTGTATTTTTCGGGATACGCAATTTATCAAAATTCACATCTATCGTATTGCTTGAATTCGTCAATATATATGGCTCATATACTATATGTCCGTCTATGTTCGTTTTCAACATTATTTTCAGCACACTAATCATTAAATATTTATATTATTACTATAAAATATAAATACTTACATCGACGAACTAAATTTCTCAAATATTCTCTTTTGTGTATCTTTCTGCTTCTTTGACCGGGCGGCACTGAGAATTTTCAATGCGTTAGACAGTTCCTCTTCACTTATATTACCATCGCCATCTTCATCAATAATATCCTTCAGTTTTTTAAAACTTTCTGGTAATACACAATAAGCACTATTTTCATTGAATAAATAATCCGCTAATACGATAAACGACGCTGTTAACGCTAAAGCTATCACAATATCCTTCGTCGCAATGAAACAAATCGCAAAGATTAATAGTTGGCGACCCATAGCATTACGCAAATACGCCTCTTGGGATTCACTGAACTCTACTGTTATGAATTTCGAACCAATATTTAATATTAACATAATGATACCAGCAAAGAATTTGCTTTGGTTTAATGAGGAAGCACTATTTGAAAAAAAATCAAACATGTTACTAATCATACTTATACTTAATATATGTATGTAAAAAAATTTAATAGCCCAGTTTTTTCGATAATAATCTAAATGTGTCTCTCTTCGTCTTTTCAAACCCTTCCTTCACTATATTTAAATTTCGCATCCCACTTCTATATTGTTCTCTAATTCTCGGATGAAATCCTTCCTTATTGTCTCTTGGTTTACTATTCAACCACGAAAAATACACGATTACTACAATTAGTAATACATAGTGCCCTACCTTCTTTAATGACATCCTTCTTTATATTAAGAAAATATATTTACTTCGACGATGTGGTTAATACTGGCTCTGGATCTGTTTCTGTATTTGTAAACTCAGAAAATATGGTAGAAAACGTTTCTACTTGCTTCTCATTACTTGTTATATTCTTATTTATCGAAAAATTATTAGAACTTTCGGGACGCAATCCTTCCATAATATGTAACTGTTCTTTACCCGAACTAATCTTAAAACTACATTTTGTATCACATGGATTACATTTATCCGCATCAAAATTAAGGTTAGGGAATTGTGACCCAATGTCTTCTAAAGACACTTTCTCTCCATTCTTATCGACCAATCCTTTTTTTTTACAGTATTTCTGCTTGAATTGTGTTACTGCTTCCTTTTCGGAACCAGTCATTCCTTCAATAAGTGAAGACTGTTTCAGAGATATTATTACCACTAACATGACAAGACCGTATACTTTTCCATATAATGAAAACGCTACCAATAAACTTGCATAAATCATATTCCCTAAATCAGAATTATAGAGAGAAGGTGAATTTGTTAAAATGATTATTATTACAAGCATTATTAACGTACATTGAACATTTGATTCCATTATATAGTTATTGTGATTTTTTTTCAGTGTATAATATTAATTTTTATCTCCTTTTTTATTAAGAGAACTATGGCAACAACTTTAGGATATTCAACTATTGAACAGACTAATAATACCAATATAAATAATGAATCCAATCTAAATATTCATGAACAACGGCGAAAAAATAAAACGATAAAAAACAGAAGCGTCTATCCATCATCCAACGATAAAGTTGAAAATATGATTAAGCATTTGAATTTATCAAGCGTCGAAGAAGAAGGAAATGGACTCGCTGATTTTAATCCTCCATCCAAACCTATGTCATCCGGAGTAGAACGCACTAAAAATACCATCAGTAGTGTCGAAAATTTTCAAAGCAATGGATCCGAAGAAATGGTGGATATGGATGACGAAAACGATGACGCAGAAGTAACTTCTGAAGGCTTCCAAGAAGCAAATGGGTCGTATTCTAAACAATATTTTGAGCAGCATGTACCCTATTACGCAAATGCTTCCAATATGAAAGATAGCGCCAGTTCTAATCCAGAAATTATGAATAAGATTAATTATTTAGTAACTCTCATCGAAAATAATAATGATGAAAAAGTTAATAGTATTACAGAAGAATTAGTATTATACTGCTTTCTTGGAGTATTCATTATTTTTATTGTTGACTCTTTCGCTAAAGTAGGTAAATATGTAAGATAAAATAATCATTATTAAATAGAAATTATGATTATTTACAGATATGACTTAACGATACTTATGTGTTTTTTTACGAGCGATGTTATTTCGCTTCTTTGTTTTCTTTGTTTTCTTTGTTTTCTTTGTTTTCTTTGTTTTCTTAATTTTTTTACCTCCCAATAAACCATAATTCACATCATCATAATAACCCTCTATATCCCCAATCACTTCCAGATATTTGTCACCATTTCCATCCAAAGAAATTTTATAATGTCTAAATCCTAATTGATTCTCGGGAATATAATCAATTAGATCACCCACATTACCTCTTCTTAAAACATCTTCTTCTTCTTCGATGTTTGAAAAAGAACGCACACTTGGTCGTCTCATATCCATTTCAATAGT
>Ga0209632_10000490_pt1 | contig 41063 bp, 41 predicted proteins | sample COG_10_FD_184754 | JGI IMG/M metagenome (GOLD analysis project Ga0209632, IMG submission 184754) | Pelagic Microbial community sample from North Sea - COGITO 998_met_10 (SPAdes) (version 2) | ecosystem: Environmental > Aquatic > Marine > Neritic zone/Coastal water | place: Helgoland, sampling... | reverse complement strand
GAAACAAAATGGTTTATTAATTATTAGTATTATTGTATTTTCTTTACTATTTTATATTTTGAATAATAATAATAATTATGAACAAACTATTGCCCCTCAAATTGAAACATTCACGTCGGAAAATTTGGATATTAATCCTCAAGCAGACGCAGTAGACGTAACTTATTTAAATACCAAAACAACTCAATTAGTAAAGTTGAAAAATGATTTATTGGAAATACGCAATGCTTTATACAATAAAAAATTAACGGACTTTTTAATAGTTAAACCAAAATACAAGGATCTAGACGATGCTAATCCACAACAATTTGATGTCGAAATTGCAAAACAAGACAACTTTAGTAATATTATGAATATAAATGTACCAATCGGAATAAAAGGCGAACAAGGACTCGTCGGTAATAAAGGTTCTCAAGGTCAACGAGGTCAAACAGGTGAAAAAGGTCCAGTTGGTCATTGTGGCGCAATTATATCATAATTTATATAAACATACGTGTTGTTTGTATAAATCTTATATAGCAAAATTTTGTTTTGGAACATCGTCCATCCGTTGTTGTTGTAGTTTATCAACGGTTACATCTTGGTCAATTTTATCTGCTTGATAGGTGTCAGGAGGAGTCTGAATACTGATGATTTCTTCGTTTGCCGAAACATAATTATATAATTGTCGACGTCCACCGTTTCCTTTTGCGCTCAATTCGTCGGGTGTTAGATTGTAGTTAGAATACTGCTCTGATGATACATTCATATAGCTGGAATTTAAACTTGTTCCTACAGGTTCAATTTGACGATTCATCATTTTTTTCTTTGTTTCTAAATTAGCCGCACTTTGGAAATGTTGAACAATATCGTCCCCCAAAAGGACTCTATATCCATGTTTCACTAAAAGGAGTGCCGGAACACTTTGAATATTAGGCGGCATAATTACCTTTTTTCCATTTTCTAAAACAATATATGTTTGATTGTTATTTGTATCTTTTTCACGTTTATCTATACATAAGAAATTGAGTTTTTCGGTTAAATTACCTTTTACGATGAAATGTAAAACCCGTTGACTATGTTTACAATAATTACTATAATACAAAGTATCCATTTTGTATTATAAATAGAATTGTATGATATTTTTATAACGCATTATTTGCTAAATATTTATTTCACACACATCCCGTAAAGAAGGCGATTTTGGAAGTAAAATACGGCGTACATCAAAGTAGCATAAACCGCGCCACCGACAACTTCGGATTTAAGTCCTTTTTTGCTAAATAAACCAACAACAAGTCCAAGAAGAGTTAAAACCATGAAAATGAATGCGATAACGGCAAGATAGTAGAACCAGTCACAATACTTGCGGTCAAGAGGGGTAAATAGGGAGGCAACACCTTGTTTTTCCATTATATACTAAAACTATATTTTTTTTGAACTGTGATAAAATAAAAATATACTATATATTTGTTAGTGAATCATATGGAAATAGTTAAATATTTAATAAATGAATTTTTAGAAGAATATTATTTTGAAGTGGTTTTGTTGATTATATTGAGTTTAATTGGAAGTATTTTAACAACGAATGTAATTACGCATTTCAATTCGACGCTAATTAACGCGGTTCAACAAAAATCCATGAGTGACACTATTTTACAATTCAAATATTTTGTTAATTCGCGTGTATGGATGGCACTGTTTGTATACGGATATAAACTAGTCCAAGACGTTATTATGACGAATTTGAAACAATGGTTGCGATTTAATTTAATTAAAATTACTTTGAAAACTAACAATGAAAATTTAAGTAATATCAATTTTACTAAATTAAATACGCCTATCAATCGTTTAGCCGAAACATGTTATTATTTCATTGGTGACGCATTGAACTACACATTACCTTATTTCATGTTTGTTTTTGTGAGCGTGTTGTATTTCTTATATCAAAATACGGAAATCGGAATTATTTTCTTAATTGGAAATATTTTGTGGGCAATATTGATTTATTATGTATGGCCCATTTTACGCGAGCGTAATATTAATTATGAAAACAATTCTATAGTAATTGAACAACATTTAGTTGAAAATTTAAATAATGTAGATAAAATAGTGTCTCGCGGACAAATTGAACATGAAACCATGATATTTGACAGAGAAAAACAAGAAACAATTGATTCTCATCGCAATTATTATTATAGTGTATCTACCACAAAATTTGCCATTGAACTCATTACAATTGTTACTATGTTTGTTTGTGTTGGTTATTCAATTCAGTTAGTTTACAATGGCAAACTAGATACTATTCAGTTTGTTGCTCTATTTACATTGTTAATGGTTTTCAAGGAACGGATGAACGCAAGTGCTAGTTTAATAAGTGATGCTATTGAACAATTAGGGCGTTTAGAAGCAATTGTTGATTGGTTTAAACCCATTGAAAATAAAATGGAGTTATTAAATCGAAAATATAATCAAAAGGACTTGCCATTAGAACACATTGAATTTAAAGATGTAAGTTTTTCTTATAACGCAGATTCTGAACCAATTTTTCAAAATACCAACATTACTGTCGAAATGAATAACAATAAAATTATTGGTATTACCGGGCAATCAGGAAAAGGTAAAAGTACATTTACAAAATTATTGCTGAAATTATATAAAATTGATGGTGGTACAATTAAAATAGATAATGAAAATATTGAATATATTGATCCCGATTATTTAAGGAAACATATTACTTATATTAATCAAAATTCCCGCCTTTTTGACAAAACCGTATTGGATAATATTTTGTATGGATGTAAAGATCAAAATACATGTAAGGAATATTATAAACAAATATTACAGTATCCAAAAATAAAGGAATTGTATCAAAATGTGAAATTGGAAACGGATCTTGCTGGATATTCCGGTGAGAAAATTTCAGGAGGACAGCGACAAATTGCCAATATTATTAGTGGTTTGGTAAATCCGTCCAAGATACTTATTTTAGATGAACCAACGAACGCACTAGATAAAGAGTTAAAAATGGAATTATTGGATATAATACGTGATTTTAAACCCGATAAACAATGTATTTTTATTATTACTCATGACAAAGATGTATATCCATTATTTGATGAACAATTGAAACTCTAATAAAAATGAGATAAAGGTCTTATAAATATATATATACTCTATTTATAAGATGGACAATTCTACAATATGGAATATAATAGATACATATTTTGAAGATAATCCGCAAGCTTTAGTGAGACATCATATTGATTCTTTTAACGATTTCTATAAAAATGGAATTTATAAAATTTTTAAGGAAAAGAACCCGGTTGTGCTATATTCAAAATTAGATCCTGAAACAAATGAATATATGTCACAATGTAAAATGTATATGGGAGGCAAAGATGGGTCGAAGATTTATTTTGGAAAACCAGTCATTCATGACGAAAATAATCCGCATTATATGTTTCCAAATGAATCGCGCTTACGTAATATGAATTATTCCATGACTATTCATTATGATATTGATGTGGAATTCATAGATAAACTGAACCCAGGTGAAATGCCAAGTGTAATTGGTGGTGCCATTTCCGAAGAAATGAAAGACGGTTCCATTGAATTGGTGAAAGAAGGAGAAAGGCAAATGGATGATGATACAACAAACCAACTCACAAACGCAATTGTAGTTGATCAGAAAGAAGAAATGAAAGAAGGAGGAAATAATATGGAAGAAGTGAATAAACAATATGGCGGAGCAAGTCCAAAACCAACTAAGAAAAAGAAAAAGGACAGTGATAAAATTCAATTTGAAATGACAACCAAAGCTGCGCAAAATTTACGTGAAGCATCTGAAACGGCGATTACCGGTAATACACAAACGCGCATTCATACTTTAGAGAAAATCTTTTTGGGTAAATTTCCCATTATGGTTCAATCCGATTTTTGTGCTCTACATGGTATGCCACGAAACGCAAGATACAATTTGGGGGAGTGTAAAAACGATTTGGGCGGGTATTTTATTATTGATGGAAAAGAAAAGACTATCGTTTCCCAAGAGAAATTCGCAGATAATATGTTGTATATTAAGAAAGTAGACGACGAAAAATATTTATATTCCGCAGAATTACGTTCGGTTTCTGAAAATGCGTCGAAACCAGTTCGTACATTTTCGGTAAAAATATGTACTCCTTCCAAGAAATACACAAATAAACAAATTGTGGTGAAAATTCCCAATGTTCGTGCACCTGTACCGTTGTTTATTGTGTTCCGCGCTTTAGGTATTGTTTCAGACAAGGAAATCATTTCGTATTGTCTCTTGGACTTGGAGAAATATGAATCGATGATAGATATATTTATTCCAAGTGTTCACGATGGTGCCAATGTTATGACGCAACAGAATGCTCTGAAATATATTGCGTTATTAACAAAAGGCAAGGGTATATCCCATGCTTTGGAAATTTTAACCGATTATTTTTTACCACACGTTGGCGAAACGAATTATATTGCGAAAGCATATGCTCTTGGAGATATTGTATATCGTTTATTGTCAGTATATAACGGAACTGAACTTCCTACAGATCGTGATAATTTCAAATACAAGCGCATTGAACTGGTTGGTTCTTTATTGTATGATTTATTCCGTGAATATTGGTCGATACAATTACGAAACATCCATTTGGAATTTGAGAAACGTTTGTATTATAACCAAGAAATGTATGAATCCAATTTGTTTGGACTAATTACACAAAACTATATGGATGTATTTAGAGAACGCGAATTGGAAAAGGGGTTTAAAAAGGCATTCAAGGGAAATTGGGGAGCACATAGTCACACAAAACGTATTGGTGTTATTCAGGATTTGAATCGATTGTCATTTAATTCGGCATTAAACCATTTGCGCAAAACAAATTTACCATTGGACAGTGGATCCAAGTTGGTGGGTCCAAGAGTATTACACAATTCTCAATGGGGATTTATTGATCCGATTGATACACCAGATGGTGGAAGTATTGGTTTACACAAGCATTTGGCAATTGCTACATATATTACACGTGGTGTTTCTCGCGAACCTATGATTGCTTGGTTGCGTGAAAAATGGGCGATGAAGTTAATTGAAGAATTCAGTCCAAGAACGTTGGCAAATGTAACAAAGGTTATTGTGAATGGATTTTTGGTGGGTGGTGTAGAACAACCAATTGAATGTATTAAAACATTCCGATTATATCGACGAAACGCCCTTTTGCCTATTTATTCTAGTGCTACATTCGATTTTCGTTTGAAAACGATTTTCGTTTATACAGATGGTGGACGATTAAGTCGTCCTATCTTTTACAAAGATGATTCGACAAATAAACTATCTTACATGTCCAAGAAGATATTAAAAAGACTACAAGATGGAGAGTTTTCTTGGAGTGATTTAACCACTGGGTTTAATAAAAAACGCGAACAAATAACTTTCGATCCTTCTGAAATGAGCATTTATAAATTAAATGAACTATATGAAGGTGTAGAAAGTGAAACAAATCCCGCAAAATTAGATAGATTTTTACACGATAAGGCGGTCTTGGACTACATTGATAATAGTGAGAGTGAACATACATTTATAGCATTGACACCTGAATCGTTCGAAGAGAGTATGGATTCAAATGGACAATCCAAATATACTCATTGTGAAATCCATAATTCACTGTTGTTTGGTATGATGTGTAATATGATTATTTTTCCAGAAAACAATCCAGCAACGCGAAATTCTTTCTCATGTGGACAAAGTAAGCAATCTTCTTCATTATATCATACAAATTACCAAGTTCGTATGGATAAAACCGCAGTTTTATTGAATTATGGACAAACACCTTTGGTGAAATCGCGCTTCTTGGACCATATTAATAAAGAAGAAAATCCCTATGGTGAAAACGCAATTGTTGCTATTGCTTGTTATAGTGGATATAATGTAGAAGATGCGATGTTAATTAACGAAGCATCTATTGGACGCGGTTTGTTTCGAACATCTTATATTAGTTGTTATGAAGGACACGAAGAAACAAACACCAGCACAGAAACCCGTGTAGAAAAACGATTTTCAAATGTCCAAGAAGACCCGAATGTATTGAATACTCGAAGTGGATCTGATTATAGTCAATTGGACGAACATGGTTTAATCAAAGAGGGCACTATTGTGACAGAAAAAACCGCGATTATTGGAAGTGCTATTACAACATATCCCGCAGGTGAAATGGCTATAAATATTCCCACATCGGTTAGTGATGAATCAAAATTTCCCAAAAAGGGTCAAAAAGGTGTGGTTGATCGTGTGTTCATTACAGATGATGAAGATGGAAAACGTATTGCGAAAGTGCGTATTATTGAACAACGTATTCCCACTATTGGTGATAAAATGGCGTCGCGCGCTGGACAAAAGGGTACAATTGGTTTAGTGGTCCCTGAACGTGATATGCCATTTACCAAAGATGGATTAAAACCAGATATTATTATCAATCCACATGCTGTACCTTCACGAATGACTATTGGGCAACTAGTAGAATGTGTAACCGGTAAAGCGTGTGCTATGGTAGGTGGGTTTGGAGATTGTACGGCGTTTAACAATAAAGGATCGAAAATAGGGGTGTTTGGTGAGATTCTAACAAAACAGGGTTTCCATTCCAATGGTAATGAATTATTATACAATGGTATGACAGGTGAACAATTGGAAAGCGAAATTTTCATGGGTCCGACTTATTATATGCGTTTGAAACATATGGTAAAAGATAAGATCAATTATCGTGCTACAGGTCCAAGAACAAAATTAACCAAACAAACGGTTGGTGGTCGTGCGAATGATGGTGGTTTACGTGTAGGAGAAATGGAACGTGACACAATTATATCTCATGGTATAAGCGATTTCTTGCGTGAATCCATGATGGAACGTGGTGATAAATATTATGTAGCAATATGTAACAAAAGTGGTTTAATATCAATATACAATCCAGCAAAAAAATTGTTTATGAGTCCAATTGTGGATGGACCATTAAAATATGTTGGATCTTTAGAAAACGAAGATTTACGTTTGGAACATGTAACAAAGTTTGGTCGTTCGTTCAGTATTATTTGTGTACCATATACTTTCAAATTGCTAGTCCAAGAACTTCAAGCAATGAATATTCAAATGCGTGTCATTACGGAAGATAATATTGACCAAATGGAAAATATGTCTTATTCAGAGAATATTAAACAACTTACAAATGAAGATAATACTGGAAATTTATTGCGATCAATACGGGATATAATGGCAAATAAACAACAGAAACGTATTTTTACACCTGATGAAAGAGATTTTACACCGGAATCATCCAAATATGATCCAAATAGTCCGGCATATGCGCCAATAAGTCCTGGTTATGATCCTACATCAAATACGCAAACCGGAAATCAAGTATATGATCCAAATAGTCCACCTTATTCGGCAGTATTAGGAAGAGTCATGACGGAAGCAGAATTTTACGATGCACAAAATAATCCAACCAGTCCATTATATAACCCAAACACTCCTCCTTACGCACCTGGAACCCCCGACTATTCGCCTGGAGCAACTCCTCCATATGATCCGAATAGTCCTCTTTATGCACCTGGGACCCCGTCTCCCGGATCATCCGACAATGTGACGGATACAGAAATTACTAGTCCAGTATATCCACCAGGAACTCCACCATTTCCGCCACCTGATAGTCCTCCATATGCGCCAAACGATTCTATGGAAGGAGGGTCCAGATATAATGTTGGCGAACGTGTTTGTTTGAGAAATTGTAAAGATAATTATCCCACTCGACCATGGAAAGTCAGTCATGTAGGCGGCAAGTTTATTACAGTATCTGCTTTAGACAATGCGGGTTTGGATGATAGTGAAACAATGAATGTAGTCACACCGTTTGATATTTATCCAGAAGAGCAAGCACATATTCAATATCCGAGTATTCCAACACAAACATATGGACCTATTATGTCACAACCAAGCGCAATTGTTCCACAACAACAACAACAACCTACAGTAGTAATTGCCCCTAAGTTTTTCAATGGAAATGGAAGTGATAATTCTAGTGACCAAAACCCATCTTCCAATGCTGTGCCAATAGATAATTTTTTAAATAGTAGTGAACCTCCCGGTATTGTAGTGAAAAATAATTTAAAAGAAGCGCAGTCTATTAATGAGAAACCAAAAAATGATGATATAGATTTTTCGAATATTGTCATAAAAAAAGCAGGAATATAAGAAACGAACAAAATTGATTTTTAAAAAAGGAATTAAATATATCATATAGAGATATATTTAGTAAAAAATGTCGAGTATAAGTACACGTATTATCAAGATCTATAAGTCACGCAAGACTTTGCTTGAACAGTTGGATTCGCATGGATATAAGATAGGGGATTACGAGAATTTTACAATGAATGAAATTGATTCTATGTTGTCCAATTCACAATTGGATATGTTGCTTTCAAACGATAAAGGTAATAAAGTATATGTAAAATATTATTTTGCGTTGAAGCAAAGCACGAAACAAATTAAAAAGGAGGTATTGGATAATGTAATTGAGGATTTATTTATTATTGAGGAGGTGTTGACCAAAAATGATACATTGATTGTGGTGATTGACGACGAACCGAATGATTCTATTTTAACACGAATGAAATATTTATATGATCATGATAAAATTTTCGTAATTATTCACAATATTCATCGCTTACAATTTAATATATTGAAGCACACACTAGTTCCTAACATGAAACCATTGAATAATGTAGAGGAGAGTGAGTTTCTTGAAAAATATCAAGTGCGCGATAAGTACCAGTTGCCGGAAATCTCACGGTTTGATCCCCAGGCACTAGCTGTATGTTTGAGACCGGGTACTATCTGTCATATTCAACGATCTAGTATTACGGCACTCTTAACCGATTATTATCGTATTTGTGTATAAAAAGTATATCCTTATAATTTATATATGTCTTTTGAAAAACAATATAGTTATGAATTAAGTTATAATCCTTATAATTTTTATTATTCGACAAATCGTCAAGATTTGCCTAATGAAGAAGTATGTGAAGAATTAAAAGAAGAAAAAGAAAACGAAACTTTGGATTGCGATTCAAATGTTTTTGCTGAAAAGTGTTATAAGCATGAATTATGTAAAAACAAACATTTAGCAAATGAAATGTACGAGCGTAGATTTAATCATGAAACGAGCAGTGCGAGTTATAATAATTTACATTTAAAATACAAATATGGTTTGTTAAAAACATTCAATTTGTCTGTAGGCATTGTAGGTGCTTTAGTATTTATCTATTATAATAATAAATAGAGAATTAATATATAATGTTTGTAAAATATTCACCATCACCCGAAACAGCAAGTTTAGAAATACCCGAAAATGTATTTGATAAGCAAAATGAAATATCTGACGAATTAAATGAGTTTCAAACACGTTATTCTCGCTATTTACGTTGTCAAAATGAAGATACTGCCGATTTAGTTGACCCTCCATGTGATTTGAATGGAATCGATAATTTTAGCAATTTACAAAATGCTTATAAAAAATTGTATTCTTCCATGGATGGAATGACAAAAGTGTATGATAAACAAACCAAAATTGATGGTAAAACCGTGGAAGTATATAATGAAAATGAAGAACAGTTAGATGAAAATTACGACAATGTATTGAAAATGAGAAAAGATTTGGATAATCGACTACGGTTTCTAAAAGAATATTCGGATGGTTCAATATCCCCGGCATTTAGAATGTTAGATCGTGTAAATTTAATCAACACGTTGCTGATAATTTCAATAATATCATTAGCTTATTATTTATTTTTTCATTCATAAACAAGATAATTAATATCCATCTAATATAAATAGATTATTATATGGATTCAAATAAAATGTATACACACGATCGATTATCAAAGTTTGTAGACGATTATAAAGAATATATACAAGAGAAAAAAAAGGAACAAGGAGATGACCCAAATGGAAATTTTGCTTATTATCATTTTAACTATAACCCAAATGGTGTACTTACTTCATTAATCGGTAGATATACTCATGAACTATTAAGTAATGCGGCATCATGGTCGCCCATGGCATTTAAGAATGGTATTGACGGATGGAAGATGACTTTAGCCAAAGGGTTTATGGAATACAAAGAAAGAGAGCAGAAAAAAATGAAAGGTAATTCATCAAAAGGATTGAATTTCATTATCAATTATGATGAACTACCAAATGGAGTTTATTATGGACCGGTCAAAATTAATATTGACCAAGACTATTATACATTGAAAGTGGCAACAAAATATGATGATCGCGGAACAGATAATTCCATTGTTGGAGTCACCTCGGATTTAACATCATTGAATAATGCTACAAACAATTTATTATATAATCAAAAAGGCAGTTTATCGTATAAATTGGTCACAGTAGATTGGTACGGTTTATTTTACGGTGAAATCGGTAATTATAAAATTACATGTAGTGGAGAAAACTGTACATTTTATGTATGGTTTGGTGATGATGCTGTTTGTCAATATACACATTATAATAGCACTGTAAATAATAATCAAACCGAAAGTAAAGATCTATTTTTTTCTTATTCCAAATTTGTACCAATACGCATTCAATGTTATTATTATGGAAATGTTCAATCAGCAGTGAGTTTTAATGTGGATGTTCAAAAAGTAACATCAAGTGAAGATAGTCGTTCTTATCAAAGCATTCCTTTGGAGCAAGTATTTTATAACTCGCCTACACCACCTCTTGTTTTGTATTATTCTTTTGTCTCAGAGAATCAACAAGATTTCACAAACGATGAATTTCTCTGTGTATCATTGGTTGATATGAGAAATGGTAAATTGTATGTGAAAAGTTATGGAGATTTGCTTATATTTTATAACAGGTTCCGCCAATATTTATCAAATAGCATGAACAATGATTACGATTATAATAACGAAAATAGATTGTCATATGGTGTTATACCGGAAATAGATATACAATATACAATTCAAGATTCAAATGGATTTCCATATTCATATTCAATATATAAGTTAGATTCAGACGTCCGTCTTGGAAAAACATATCAAATAGATACAAAAATAAATGAAAATATTGCGTATTCCATGAAGGAATTTAAAATGACTAAAGACGATTCTATATTACAACATTCAAATGTGTATAACACATACCCAGGATTTTATCCAAATAGAAATAGCATCGACACGCGTTTTTATAACGAAGCAACTGATGCGGATCCATTAGAATGTAAAGCAAAATGCGATGAAATTAGTAATTGTGGTTATTATTTCAGTTATAAATCATTGGGAAATGATAAATGCGTCATTGATTCGAATAATAGTGACCCTCATTTTAATCGTATTTTACCAAAAAATACACATCGCCCAATTGACGAAGGTTCGTCGTCGTTAAATATACGTAATTATCAATTGAACGTCACCCCTGAACAACGCGATTGTATTAAAATTGGTTCTACGTCGAACGAGTCTATACCAGTTCCGAATACTTCGAATTATTCAAATACATTTGATTATGGTCGATACGTTCTAGATAAAAATCCAATACAGTCCGTAAATGATATGGGGTTATGTGGCGACGAAGAATATATTAAACAAAAGAATGACGCGGCAAATATGTTATTTAAAGACACTACTTATTATAAAGATGGATCATGGATCGAAAATTTTCAATCGGAACCAGTTTCCAAATACACAGATGTCATGGCAGACACGGGTGATGCGGTTCGCACTAACTTGGAAAATGAAAAAGTGTACGCAAAAAAATCGGAAGCAATTGATGAAAATCTGGATAAATTGCGAGATGATAAAATACCAACATTTATGAAAACGCGAGAAATTTTGAAAAAGAAGGAAAAATATGATTATGATGGAAATGATCTTTATTTTAGAAGAAAGCGTCGTTCCAATTTAATGGAAAAGAAAATAATGGATCACAATGAACAATATTTGAACACGAAAATATTATATACTTTAGGAACAGTTAGTTGTGCTACTTTGATTTTACTTGCGATTGTGATTGCTCGTGATTGATAATCAGTAGTATAATGAAAACATTTATATATTTCTATTATATACATTAGAAATATGTCGGAAAATAAAGGAACATTTGATTTATCTGGTGTTTTCCAGGTACAACAGAACTATCTAACTGATTTATCGAATTCTTATCCGGATGTGAATAATGGACCAGTTATTGCAAAATATATGTTAGATTTACAGGATAAAATACAAGATGTTACACAAAGTTATAAGGATGCCAATACATCGGCAGATAATGTTCTCACTGAACAAAATCAAATGATCGATATTGTAGAAACAGAACAAAAACGTCTGGAAAAAAAGAAAGAACTTATTGATCAGGCTGAAATGGAAGAAAAACGTAAGGTCATGCTTACAAACTCAAATCGACTTCGTAACGCAGAATATACCAAGATTATTTTAGTACTTACGATTTGTGTAATTATTCACATTTTATTAATTATTAGTTATAAATTTTTTTTTAGTGAATCCGAAACGGAGGGTCCATTTACCTTATTTGCGTTAATACATATTGGAAACTTTGCACTATGGACAATTGTTGCGTTTTATTTATATGTAAATATTCAAACACGTAGTGAAATAAATTTCAACGAATTGGTTCTTCCTCCACCTGATACAACGGGTACTGTTTCCACACCTTCTGTTGCAAATTATGATAATTTATTTAAAGATTTAGGTATGTGTGTATCAAATAATTGTTGCGGACCTGAAACAAAATATGATTCAACATTAAAAAAATGTGTTGATGTTGATTATAATCCCAACTTAATTTCAGAAAATGCGCCCTCTGTGTCTCCTAATTCAAGTCCAACAAAAGAAGGTTTTGACGCACAAAAAGGTATAACATCATTAACTACGTCACCGCAATTTATCGAAGGATCAACAAAACAAGGTTGGGCAAGTGATTCTACATTTGGTTATCCCATTCCACCAGATGCTGTAATTGAAGAAGAGAAAGAATTTGACCCATTAAACGCAAGCGAAGAAGAATTGCGACAAAAAACGCGCGATAATGTTAAAAACGGTATGGGTAATATAATGGGTTCATTACAAGGAATGTCATTTGACAATAAAGGTTTAGATATTGGTAATGGAGCAATGAATGACTTAATGAATGACCAAAATATGCAACCAGCAGCACTTTTAGGCAAAGCTCCCGAATTGTATGGCAAATGCGGATTTACTACAATGGAACTTGATATGAAGAATCATCCTATTTATGCTCCTCACAAAAATGATTTTTTACCTAAAAAAATTACATTAGAACAAAATAATATTATTTCACAGGGAATTGAAAAAAGAATGACCAAATATAATTAAAATCGTATTATTATATAAATGGGAACTGCCTGGTCTAATTTTATTGATGAAACTTCGAAATCAAAAGAAAAAGTATATGAAATGGTAAAATGGCAAAATGAAATGATGGAAGTTGAAAGTGCGAGAATGCGCGATCAGTATTCAACCGATAATGCTCGCATTAAACATATGACAAATGATATTATGGGTTGGAGTCAATTAAATTTTATTTTATGGTTGATTTATTATGTAATAGTAATTGGTATATTATATTTGTTTTATAAAAATGAGAACATAGAATTAACATCAAAACAGAAAACATATATTGGCATATTTGTAGTATTGTATCCTTTCTTAATCACAACACTCGAATTATTCGTATATAATTTTCTCAACTTTATTATGAGTCTAATTAAAAGTCAACCTTATCCAAAGCAGGGCAATGAACAACCACCATTTTCATTTCTAGATGGTTTACCGCCTGTATTTTATTAAAAGTATTACTATTTTTGTATCCATTATAATAATAAAATATATTATAATGGGAGGATTTTTTTCTGTTTTTTTAAAACTACATAAAATAGGCGTACCGTCTCAAGTTGTTGTATCCCAACAAGAAAGCGAGGATGTTAGTTACACTATAGAGGAAGTTAGTGATTTGCCAATTGTAGAAACTACATCAATGTTTACAAAGAGTTCTAATAAATTGGGATTATTAGTGGGTATTAATTATATTTCAAATGAAAGTGAAAATGATGATTTGAATGGATGTGTCAATGATATGTGTAATCTATTCGATTTTTTACAAAAGGAATGCCACTTTCGGGATGATCAATTGACTGTTTTGGAAAATAAAAACGCAACTTATGAAAATATTATGATTGAATTAGGGTACTTAGTGAATCGTAGTAATCAATTTCCTGGCACTGAAATATGGTTCAGTTATTCGGGACACGGAACATCGAAATATTCTTTTTTTGAAAATGACAATCGCAGTGAAGTAATTTGTCCATGTGATTATCAAGATAGTGGTTTAATTAGTGACGTTTGGTTACAAGAGAATTTTATTCAAAAATTACACAAAGATACGAAACTGTTTGTATTAATGGACTGCTGTAATTCGGGTTCAAATATGAACTTGCCGTATTGTTTGGAAAATGGTATGGAAACAAAGCGAGAATATGAATATGACAATGAATTGTGTACTATAGTGAAAATAAGTGGATGTCGCGATGATCAAACCAGTGCCGATTATTATGATAATCGCGATAAGGAATTTCAAGGTGCTTTAACAAACGCATTTTTAAAATTAGATTATGGTTCTTCTATGGCAACCAATATTCAAAATATTGTACAAAATCTAACAGGTCGAGGTTTTAGTCAGCGCCCTGTTTTATCATTCTCTAACGAAAAATGTTCTGAAATGACATTAATTTAAACCTTTAAAGATTTAAAATGAACAAATAACATATACTATATATATGTTATTTGATTACGCAAATGAAAATGATAGTGGAGAAATAGAAAAATGTGCGAGAGAATGCTTACCTCTATATTATAGTAAAAATGAACTAATAGATATGATGAATGATGAGAAAATTAAAATATTGAAGGTTGCCAATGATAATGAATTTGTTGGTTTTGTCATAACACGCATAGATGAAAATGATTTGGGTTATATTATGTCAATTGGTGTTTATCCTACATATCAAAATAAAAATGTAGGATCAAAATTATTAGATTTAGTAAAAGAAATCATGCCCAATAAAAACATTATATTGTATACGCAAACCTCCAACAAACAGGCAGTATCTTTTTATAAAAAAAACGAATTCATTATTATGAATAAACTCGATGATTATTATACTAATATTAGCAACAAAAACGCGTATAAAATGATATACTTGCGTTAATGTAGAAGAAGAAGGTTTAACAGGAATATTTGGTTTGTCTTGTTTTTATTTTATTTTTTAATAATTTTAGTTTGCTCATATCAATTACAAGTTTTAATTTATTACTTATGCCATATGTACATTCCTTACAAATTGCGTAAAGTGTATCATGGTAATGCGGAAACAATTGGGCACAGCGAGTGTCTTGACATACGGCGTCACCACATTTATTACACGATACAATTCGTCGTTTTTCACGACATTGTGAACAATGATCTGTTCCTTCACAGTTTTTCTGAAATAGGAACGCTTCCACATGGAAGTCATTAAATGTTATGTTACTGAAACTCATGATTCATACTTTTTTACATTAATAAGAACGCGAAAAAACCCATCAATTTTATGACATAATTGATTTAATAAATTCTTTCGAATTGTTTTTATTTTTCAAATAAAGATTTACTATTTCAGCAGGTGTCCATTTATGTTCTTCCATTTTTGATACAAATTTTAACGGTAGTTTTTTCTCATATAAATGGTTATATATCTCACATAATGTTTTACGTGACAATTTAGTCATTTCTAATTCAATATCAATACGACCTGGGCGAGTTAGTGCTGGATCTAATTTGTCATAATGATTACTAGTAATAATTAAAATGCGTCCAGGTGTTTCACGAATACCGTCCCACATATTTAATACATCATCCAGGGTGATTGGGTCTTGTTCGGTAATAGTAACAGATTTAGGTTTTTCGGTAGTGTCGCTATTTTCATCATTTTCCTTATTGCTGACTTTTATTTCAAAAGACGGTTTTGATGACGTTTGTTTTGATGATGATTGTTTGGTTTGAAATTCGCGTTTTAACACAATATTTCCCAAGCAATCAATATCTTCTATCACAATAATTTTCTTCTCAAAATTTATCGAATTATAGTCATTTTTAGGATTATATGTAGTTTCATAAAAGAATTGATATAATTGTTTTCGTGTTTTGAACATTTTCATAGGTAAATTAATAATATGGCGCTTTGTAAGATTCGCAATACATTTAATTAATGATGTTTTACCTGTTCCAGGTGATCCATAAAGACCTATTCCAAGATTATAAGGAATCCCTTTTTTATAATACCATTCTTTATTTTCCAAAAAGAATTTTATTTTTGAAAGAACCTCTTCTTTGTTGTCGAAAAACATATTATCAAAGGAACGCGTGGTTTCAAATTCATCTTCTTTCCAACAATCGCTATAATAATCTTCTCCTTCAATTTGTTTAATATTATAAATGTATTGTTTCTTTTCGCGTTCAGTACGAACAGTTTCTACATATTGATTCGTTAGATTATTTAAAAAAATCTTAATTTCATCAGTAGCAGTTTTATACGAAAATATTTCAATAGTTATATGTTGACTAGAAGATAGTGAAGAAGAGCGTTTCTTTTCGTGTGTTTCATTATTAATATACGTTTTACCATATATTCCCAATTCTTTATCAATCAAATAACATCGTTGTTGAGAAATATAATAAAATGTATTATTTGATTCCTTAATACGAGAACTCGATGATGTATTTAATTCAGTGACTTCATGAATTTGTTGATCAACATGATTTAATTTCATTAAATGTTGCCACAATGCTTTAAACGTGTTCGTAAATGATTCTGTTACATCAATTTGTCCAGAATACTCGCATACATTACGGATACGTTCCCCCTTTAATACAACACAATTTGCTTTTGAAAATATACTTATATAATTATAATCCGAAAAAACATCACATATTCTATATACATTAAAATTTTCTATTTTTGATAATAGTTGTGATAAAAATGTCATTGCTAATGGAATGATTACCATGGAGATAATCGTTTGATCGTTGAATATCATTATTAATAAACCATAGAATATATATTTAAATCTATTGTATTAATACTTATATTTTTTGTGATCAACTTGATTTCGCAGATAAATATAATATTTAGGCAAAACGATATAATAAATATATGACTATATAAAATAGTAATGGTGTCGACTATGTTTCTAACTACTTTTAGCGTTTCTTTGTTGATTGGTTCTGTATGTGGATATGACGTGAAAGATAGATTTCACGATTGGGTGAGTGATTTTAAGGTTCGTATTGAAAATGATAATCATCGGGATCATTTATTTGCGAACTGGTTGGATAATGATGAGCATATTAAAATGACAAATAGTCAGAATAATACTTATGTTCTAGGACATAATCAGTTTTCCGGTTTAAACGGGGATGAATTTTCGCAATATTTGGGTTTTTCTGGGTATTTGGGTTCTAGAATGGAGAATATTGAACACAAGATTGATGAGGTTAAGTGTTTATCTGGGTGTGTGAACAGTTTCGACAAGTCGAACAAATTGGGAACTGTGGAATGTGTTAAGGGATGTTTGGATGATCATAAGAATATGAAGGTTGCTGAAAGTGTAAATTGGGTTGAAAATGGTGGCGTGACTCCGGTGAAGGATCAGGGACAATGTGGTTCTTGTTGGTCCTTCTCAACTACTGGAGCACTCGAGGGTGCGTATTTTGTTGCCCATGGTGATTTGAAATCATTTTCTGAGCAGCAACTCGTTTCGTGTGACAATCGTAGAAATGGAGGAAAAGATATGGGTTGTAATGGCGGACTAATGGATAATGCGTTCACATGGATTGAGAAGAATGGAGGTCTTTGTTTGGAGTCTGATTATCCTTATACTTCAGGAACCACAAAGAGCGCTGGTGATTGCGATACAACTTGTTCTATTGTGAGTGATAGTGATGTTACTAGTTTTGTTGATGTAAAGGCAAATTCAGATGATGAAATGATGAAGGCGCTTAACCAGCAACCAGTGTCAATTGCTATTCAGGCAGATCAGAAGGATTTCCAACTATATAAATCGGGTGTATTTAGTGGAGCATGCGGAACACAACTAGACCATGGTGTTTTGGTTGTAGGGTATGGCACTGAAGATGGCAGTGATTATTATTTGGTGAAGAATTCATGGGGAACTACATGGGGATATAATGGCTATATTAAATTGGGACGCGGGGATGAATATAACAATGGTTCCGGGCAATGTGGAATGTTGATGCAAGCGAGTTATCCAATTGTTTAAGAATATGAGATAAAATAAGAATATCCTCATAATAGGGGGTTTAAGTGGGAGTTTCCCCTTACTTATGCTGCTTTAGCTCAGTTGGGAGAGCGCAAGACTGAAGATCTTGAGGTCGCTGGTTCAATCCCGGCAGGCGGCAAAAAAAAAGAATATTATTATTCAATGAATAATAATAATCAAAGTAAAAAATATTCTTTTACATACAAATATAGGGTCACCAATAGAATGATAGAAAAACAACCTAAACCCATATTTAAGGCAATTTTTGTTCCAAAATCGGTGTAACCGGCAACCATATCGGATATTGTGTGTCCAATGAGTGCTCCGTATAACGCACCGTAGGCACCAAATCCTTCGAAATATTTCTCAATTTCAATACCTAAAAGCGCAAAAAACGCAACAATGCCATTATCTATCAATCCAAATTTGAAACCGGGTAATTTATCCATGTTATATTATAATCATAGTTTAATTCTTTATTTTTTTTATAAATTTGGAAATAGGAGTTAAATCAATGTCATCTGAGTTGGATTTTTCATTTAGATTAATTTTATAATTTCCTTCTAATATATTGATCATATGTTTAACATGATGACGACCTGGTGTGCCAGGTTTATATATTTTTTTCAATTCATCTAAATTATCCGGATTATATCCTAATCCTTTTACATTATTCATGACCTTTTTTTTATGTTGCTCAACGTTGCGCTTGTGATAATGAACTAAGCACAAGTTTGATTTAATATAATTGTTTCCCATATTAAAGTGGTTTCCGTGATCAATGATTCCATTCCATATGCGGGTATCGAAAAATGATTTTGCCATTGTTTTCATTGTATCATTGTATGAACCATGAGTACATTCTAACGCAGCACGTTCATATCCATTTTTATTCGAAGATATCACTTTACTATTAATATAATCACATTTGTATAAACCGCCAGTGCGATTTACTCCATGTATTTTCATAGTCATTACTGTGGATTGATTGTTGTTTAATTTGATTAAATGTTTTAAATAAGGCAAAATAGTATCCGTAGAAATAGTTCGTTTTTCTTTATCGTAATATACAATGAATTCATCAATATCAAGGGGAAACGCAATCGTACATTTATTGTTATTGATTAATTGTTTCATAATATTTCCCTTTTCCTTATAATTTGGATGACGAAAACTATGAACGCCATTTTTTTCATATTTTTGTATAACTTCATAAGTACCGTCATTACTCATATTATCAACAATATATAGATTTTCAAAACCAAACAATGTACCGTGATATAATATCCAGTCTTCAATAATATCCACTTCATCTTTGACCATGGTAAATAATTTAATCATTTTATAATATACGACTATATTATAAAATGATTAAATTATATTTAATATAACACTATAGATATATACTAAAATGGAACAATCACTTGGTTATATAAAAGACGTTTTAGCATGTATAGGGTTTTTCCTATGTTTTTTAATTGTATATTTTTCATCTAATATTCAGTATTTAAAAATATGGATATTGATTGGTTTAACATTTGCTTTTATCATGGACGGAATTTTTTCAATATATCCATCTTTACATAATATGTCAATAGACAAACTAAAATAAAAAAATGATTTGAAATATTATTTTCATATCATTTATAAATATTCTTTGGTATATTCTTTATAATAATACTGCGTCGGGAATTTCAATTTCACCATCTGAATCGTTGACTTGGGTTTGATCATGATCAGATGGATATGTTAGTTTTACATCCATCCACGTTCCATTGCGATTCTTTCCATACATACGATCCATATATTCATATACAGATTTTGGACTGGGTTGCTTGGTTTTGCCACAATTGGTAAGGAACCACATCTTGAACTCTTCTGAAATCTGTTCTTTGCGAACCTTCTTTCCAGTGTGTTTCTTGATGCGCTCACCCACGAATTGGGCAACATGATCCTGACTTTCGCGGTATTTGCTGCTGGCCTCCAATACTGTGTCACAATCATTGACGCGACCTTCGTTTTCAAACGCATATTGAACCAACATTGCTAGGAAAGTTTCACGCCATACAGGGAATTTCTTCATTAACTCGCGATCAATCTTATATTGAAAAGGGCGATCTGAATCATCATCTTTAGGTTGTTCTGTAAACAATGATTGGAAATTCGCAACCTTTAAACGACGCCATGTTCCATGATCTTGAGTGCGAACTTGCATCAACTGATTACAACATACTACAAGAGCAAATTGAGGAATAAATGTAAGAGATTTTGTCATATAAGGTGCTCGCGCTGTAATGGGTTCTACACCACTGACCAATTCCTTCATCGGACCTTCGTGAATAATATCTGTGGATTCAGGTTCTTGCATCACAACATAACGAGCACCTTTTAGACCAACAACTTCGGGGGCTAATCCGCCGATTTTTCCACGACCTTGAGTAATCAAAGAAATTGGGGAGGTTGCCTTGTATGTTCCTAATGTTTGTGACATGAGATCGGTTAATACGGATTTACCATTTTGACCAAATCCAATATAATTGTACAACGCCTGATTTAATGAAGGCATACCAATCAATACTGCCGACAAATGATTCCACATATAAGAACACAGTTCAGGATTAGGAAATAATTTCCGCATGAAATCTTCCAATTCAGGTATAGAATCCTTGTGTCTGGAACTGGTTTTGGGATAATAGTTAATATTCGTACATTTTGTCAAATAATCTTCAGGACGACCTTTTCGAAATTCTTTGGTTTCAAAATCTACCACACCATTTTTACATGCGAGCAAATACGGATTGCTGTCTAGGCGATTCAAGAATTCATCGTCATAAAACAAATCACGCGCTTCTTGCATAATATTACGTTTATCGCTCGTTTGACCGAGACGCTGTACGATTTTCAAGACAATATCAATACGCATTTTTACCTGCTTATATTGATCATCTTCTGGATCTAACGTCACTAAATAGTTTTGTAGTTCCGTAACTTTATCTTCGTATAATTGACGTAATTCAGTTGAAATAGACCGTCTTAATGTGCTTCCACAATCGATTTCTGCCCATTGATGCCTTTTGAATCTCCACCATGATCCATTTTTCACATCAGCACACACATATTCGTCTTTATACATTTGATGAAGTACAATCGCAATATCATAGTCTGTAGACCCCTTTGCGTTTTTCGACGGATTGGCAACTGAACTTGCGGTCACAGCATTAATGGTCATATCCAAATAGTGCCCCACGGTATTTTTACGAATAACTTCTGATCCTTCCTTATTATCTTGATTTGCCCAATAAATAATAGAACGTTTTGTTACACCAGAATCGCGTTTAATATCGAACGTGTCCCACATATCACATAATTCAGAAATAGAATTATAATCAAAATTAGACGAACGCGCACTGAATGCCAACCAAACTATAAGGAGTTTATTTGAGGTATTTTTCAATGCCCACCCAACGCGAATCCATTTACCATATGACCCTGAACCATAATAACTTTCGGGGAGAACTGTGGTATATTCATAGATTTCTCTCAAAATATATTCACTAGGTCCAATGGAATCTAAGAAATGTTGTAAATGTTGATCGAGTTCCTCCGCGTTTTTTATTTGTGATACATTATTGGATCCAGACATTTCATTATATCTCACCGTTGTAGGAGAAGGTTTTCTACGTTGTTGTAAATCATTTGTCTCAAGTAATCGAAGAAATGTTTCTTTGTAAAAGAACTGTGGATGTTCACTATAACGTACCGATAGTTTATGAAAATTATCTTGGTTCAAGTAGTCGTCGGTATTTCCGCGGTTGTTAATGAATTCGCCATCGTCCGCATCATATGTAATATCGTATACTTGTGTCAATTTATATGGTTCGTGATTTGGTTTACAAGATCCATACAATTGCCAATTAGTGTACCCTTTGGTAATTCCTTCGTCAAATACATCCGACCAGGTATTCACAATAGGAAAATCACCCCACGCTTCTTTCACTTTTTCTAATACGCGTTCGCGTAACAAAATTTGTCCTTTATGGTCCATTTGAATACCGATAATCATATGAATACCGTCTTTTGTAATATTTTTCTCCTGAACCCGGTTCACATTGTCTTTTTCAAATAGGAAAATGGGAAACGCACTATTTTCGTCAAAATGATAAATTTCATTCAATTCTGCTAAATAAATATCTACCAAATCGTCCAAATGATCTCTATCGTAAACGCGTTTTTCTAAATTGTAGGCAAAATGAAGATCTAAATCAATCGCAATGGGACAATGTTCAGACATTTGCTTTTCAGTTAAATATTCGTATTTATTTTTTGAAACAATATCTTTCCAATAGTGTGTCATAAATGTATTCCACTCATTATCCTGAACGTAATACGACCCACCGTGAATATTTGTTTTGGCGTCACCTATTCGTGTATGTGACGGACCTGAACCATTTTCAGGTTTTTTACTGTGTTTCTTCAGGAACTCAGTTATATTTTTATATTTTTTCTGATGTTGTTCCGAGTGAACGACAATATTTTCGTTCTCACTCACTAAACTATTAGTTTCCATTGTATAATATATGATACAACTATATTTATTTCCTTTTGATAAATCAATTTTGTAACATGAGAACGCAACATATATATGCAGACAAATTATTTATATTGATTAAGCGTATTAATATAAAGTATTTTATATTTTATCATTTTTTAGATATAGTGTTATTGGCATATGTTCAATGGTGTTAATGATTCCCAGTTTACTTGCTATAATATTGATAACTGTGATAATATAGTTAAAAATACATATTAAAATACTGCTTGTGACAATTGGGATAGAGATAAATAATTGATAGAATGATTTGTAAATATCTCTCATATTCTGACTTTCAGAATTGAGGGTAATTGTTTTTATTTTAGCAATATCGGAATCGTGTCGTTCTACAACACTCATAATATAATTAACATAATATTATTTCTTATGTCATTTTTACGTAGATGATTGTTGAAATTATTTGAAAACAACATAAATTCTATATCTTTAATCATTATATTTAGAAATGAATATTTATATCAAACGCAAAAATAACTCTTCTCTTGAGATAAATGAAAAAACAATGAATAAAACGACTGATTATTGTCGGAAATTTCGTTCTACGTATGATTATAAACTACAAAACAAAGAGCAAAATTCTAATCGCATCGTAAATGAATATACAAAACTATTTATTGATAAAATTGATTGAAAAACAACATAAAATTATATATCATTAATAACTATATTTAAAAATGAAGTTCTGTGTCAAATGCGATAATATGTATTATATCGGAGTAAATGAGAAAAATCCCAATGAATTGACTCATTATTGTCGCAACTGTGGTTATGTTGACTATTCTAATATAGAAGAGAATTCGTGTATTCTACGCAACGATATAAAAAAAGGTGAGCAAAAATACAATCATATTATTAACGAATATACAAAACAGGATCCTACTTTACCTCGTATTCGCAATATTAATTGTCCCAATAGCAGTTGTAAAACCAATATTGAAGAGAAAATGAAACCGGAGATCTTATATATTCGTTATGATGAGAGTAATTTGAAATACATTTATATGTGTTCTACCTGCGATACAACATGGAAAACAGATGATAAAAAATAGTTGCATGTTTTATAAAAAGAATGTTTTGTATTTTTTTATAAAATTGATTTATAATGTTTAAAACCATTTAGAAATATCTTACGAATATATAATCATTTAAGTATGGCAGAATTACAAGAAATTGAAGATCTTCCAATTGACAACATTGAAGAAAGTGACGACGAGGTGAATTCCCTTCGAAGTTCTTTGTATGAAGATAGTGACGATGAAGATTTTGAACCACCACCGCCTCCTCGTCCTGAAGCAGATGAAAAATCAGACGGTGAGGAAAGTGTACAAGAAACGGACGACGAACATAGTTTAGCAAGTGAAAGTGAAAATATTGAAAACGAAAACATGGAAGTGTATATGGGAGAAAACGAAGAAAATTATTACGACGAAGATGAAGATGAAGATTCCGACGATGACGATAATTATCTTCAAAAATTCGATCAAATTAATAAGAAGGAATTGATTAGTAATTATCATCCTGAATTAGTCACGCACAATAGTGACGAAGTTGAATCACTTTGTCAAATTGTTAGAAATGAACATGGAGTTATTGTAGATCCACTACATAAAACCGTACCCTTTCTAACAAAATATGAGCGAGCACGCATTTTAGGTGAACGTGCTAAGCAATTAAATATGGGTGCTAAACCACTTGTCGAATTGGGACCTGAAGTTGTCGATGGATATTTGATTGCGCTCAAAGAGTTCGGAGAGAAAAAAATTCCATTTATTGTAAAACGACCTATGCCAAATGGTGGTTGCGAATACTGGAAATTTAAGGACCTAGAGTTTCTATAAATAGGATGTATTTTATCATAAAATTGAATGTTTTTTTTCATTAAAACTAATCGTAACAAATATCAATATAGAACGAAACTATTATCATGAACGTATTCATCCCCTTCATTGAACCTTATGTTACCTCGTATAAGATTCAACAAACAATTGAAACACAAAAATTTGGAAAAGTAACTTCCATTGAACTACATGATAAAAAGATTAAACAAAAAAACAGTGACCAAAATGAATTAAAATCCGCAAAACACAATTATGCGTTTCTTACCATTGAGTTGTTTAGCACAACGCAAGGAAACAATATGCGCAACAATATACTATACGACAAAACGACTCATCTCATGTTTGAACATAATCAACAAGTCGTTCACTTACAGTTGAAACCTCATTTGTCGGTAGAGGATCGTCTGGAACGAGGTTTTGAACTTCATATTCCGGAAACGCAGCACTCTCATGAAACAAAGGTGAATGATGTCGTTGAAGAGAAGGAACCCGTTCCCGAATGGTTTAATCATGATTTAAGTACATCATTTGGGTTTGTATTTGGAAAGGAATTGCCAAAGCAGTTGTCTCTTGTAATACCAGCAATGACGGAATTGATTCAACGTATAGGAGAGAAAGCTCCGCGTAACCAAAAATCATTTTACGATGATGATATTGAAAAACAGATGGTGGAAAGTGACTATTATGAACTTATGAACGAAATTGATCGCGAGCGGGATTATTTTAGACAACAATATTCTTTGCTTCCTATCTAAAACAAAAAAACGTATATTATAAAAATACCTGGTGTATTTTTTTTTGAAATATCGTTAATCTCATATAATAATATATGACGTCTATTCATTTATTTCATATTGAGTCACTCAAAAATGCGTTTCAAAATAATATTCAAACATTATGTTCGGTTCTTGAAAAGCATAATTTTGTACAAATGAAATTGAAGGAATTAAAAGGCAATTACGATTCCATGGTTCAAAACAATAAAAAAAAAATATTTTTGTTTTGTTTAGATTCTTATTATTTTCAATATAAAACGTTACTGTTAGAAACAGAAAATATTGACAAATATATTTCCATGATTAAGAACCGTATGTATGGTGATTATTATAAATTGTTTTCAATTATTGTTACTGAAATGTCATCCATCGTCAAAATAGAGGATTTCGTAAATAAACAGCAAAAATATATTCCATATAAAGAAATTGAACCTTATTTTGAATATCCACAAAATGATTTACTGGAACTTCATAAGGATATATTGAAATTGTTGAATGTTTTATACAAAGAATATCTACAAAAAGAGAAGAAAACCATTGAAAATAATAAATCTGGAGGATTGTATGTTGAAAATTTTATTCAAACATTGAATTACGAAAATAATACATTTAAGGAGAAAATTTTGTTATATGTCGGTTATTTACAATTTTATCATAAACTTCAAGAAAAGTTTTTAAGTGGTCTATTTCGACGAGTTGATTTATTTTATAAAGAAATTGAAGAAAATATTATTATTGATGGTAATATGAATTCAAATCTGGAATATAAACAGCAACTCGAAAAATATTTAAAGGATGTAGAGAAAAATGAAACGCATGGAGAAGAGAACACCGAAAAAGAAGAAGAAAAAGAAATACCGAAACCACAAAAGGAAGAAAAAAAGGAGGAAAAAGAAGAAGAAAAGGAGGAAAAAGAAGAAGAAAAGGAGGAAGAAGAAGAAAATATTCAAGTCGAAATCGAAGAACCTCAAAATGTTGTTTCGAATAAATTCGAAAAAAATGAAGACAACGCAAAAAATAAATAAATATAAAAATTGATATAATGAATAAAGGTATATTCATTATATATAATGAGCAATACCAACGAGACAATTGATGAAAACACTAATAATTCACAAAAAACAGAAACGAATAGTTTGAAAAATTTACTAGATGATCAACCTATTAAAAAGGTCGACTGGTCTATCGAAAATGAGAAAATTTTGGTTGAATGGTGCGATATTGCGCAATGTTATAAATGGTTGAATATGAAGGCACATAGTTCGTATTCTTATATGAACGCCTGGTTTACCATTCCAGCAATTATATTGTCAACAATTAGTGGTACAGCATCGTTTGCGCAGGAAAGTATTCCTTCCAATTATCAAGCTATGGCAATATTATTGGTTGGTACAGTCAATATTAGTGTAGGTATTTTAACAACTATCCAACAATTTTTGAAAATATCTGAATTGAATGAAGCACACAGAGTTGCTGGTATTGCGTGGGATAAATACGCAAGAAATATCCGCATTGAATTAGCAAAAGCACCGGATGAGCGTCCCGAAGCCCATATGTTTTTAAAATACTGTCGTGATGAGTTTGATAGATTGATGGAAACGAGTCCATCTGTACCAGAAGCAACAATTACTTTATTTAAGAAAACATTTATAAATTCAAAAGACGTGAAAGTGTTAGAAAATATGGAAAAATTGAAATTACCCGATATTTGTGATATTATCGTTTCTGCGGAAGAAACCCGTCATCACTGGTATAAAAATACTGGAAACCATATTTCGGAAATAGAAATGCGTGCTGAAAAAGATCTGTTACAACGTCAAAAAGAAATGCGTGAAAAGGAGTTACAAATGCGTGATATAGAAGAAGTACTCAATGATAAAAAACAAGTATTAATTGATTATGAAAAACAAAAAATCGAGAAATATGAATCACTAATTGATGAATATCGACAATTGTTTAACAAAACAAATGGGCGAATGCCCGAAGACTCGGATATAATGGAACATTTTAATGGAACGATTGAAGTTGATTTTTTAACCAATTATTTATCAAATGGTGATGAAAATGTATAAAAAAACAGGGCGTCCCCCAGGTTGCTTGTTTTGTTCTAGTTGCCGTTTTAAGGGTCTTTTAAGCACAGGCGCAACATCATCTAAACCTTGTACCACGCATTAATCTATCGATCAAATAATTATAATTTTCATACATAAGAGTGGCCAATTCTTATATACTTCCATAATAATCAGACTGAAGATCTTCATAGAGGGAACGGGAATCCAATTGGAAACCAAACTGCGAACAGTTCTTTATACACAGATAGGGATTTTGCTTATTTATGGTTTATCAGGCAACTCTTATTTACGGCCAGTGAAGGATATAAATATTCATTGTAATTACCAACTCTTTCCCACAAGAGAATCTTTCGAACTTAACTGTGCTTTTCACGCTGTCTATGTCTAACTTTACATATTTTAATTAATTTTTAAACCTGATCCTTTTTTTGCCAAGTTAGTAGCTTAGGTGATCAACCCATCATCCAGTAAAAGGGAAAAAGGACATTCAATTTTATATGGATAATAGGTTTTTTTATAAATAGAAAAACAATGACCCGACCCCATAAAATTGAACCACTTTTTCCAGTATTGTATATTTCATGAACCTCAAGATTAAAAGATGAACAAGAATATCAGTAAGATCCAGACACAAGTCCGTTGCCTTTTGTGTAACGGTAAGCATTCGCATGAAGTTCATGATTCATGCCCGTTGATCAGTTACGCAAGAGATAAGAAAGGGAAAAAGGTAGTAGGTAAGTACCATCCCAGGATGATGGAAGTAATGTCTGTTATGAATGATCCGACATCTCTTCAATTAGAGTCGTTGAACATTCAGTCACTTCGCCTCATGGCAACATGCTTTGTATATGAGAATAGTGACAATCTGATTGTGTGTTGTGAAAAAAAAAAAACAGGTCCCAACTTTGACAAGGAATTACAATACACCCCCATTCCTCTGACATTATCAAAAAAACAACTAAAAAAAGAACTCACCAAGAAGTGGGACAAAATACATGCTTTAAGAAGAAAAAAGAAAGATGGTCCCCAGGAACTTCTATCGGAACATTCGTGTCCGATTTGTATGGAAGACATGGGGGCATACAAATGGTTTCATTACGAATACAGATTCGTAACGAACTTTGAGAAGGTTGAATCGGAAATACAACATGGGACAACTTTCAATAAATACACAAACGGCACAAATCCAGTCAAAACCTCATGTGGGCATATTATGTGCTCGAATTGTACGTCAAGACTCGTACCGAATGTCAATTTTCGCGCACTTAGTGATTATAATCATGAGGTTTGTCGTGACGCAGCAAAATCTCGACTGTATCAAATGTACAACATGTCATGCCCTTTGTGTCGCAGTAATAGTATTGTTGAAAAAAGACTTGGTTTAGACAAAGACAAGTTTTGGGGGAATAAGAGACAAAATTCTTGGGTATTTAGAAGACCTAAAACTACTTATCATGAGGGAATGAGAGGAAGGTATTGGTGTGATGATCCTCTATCTGACGAATTGAATTTGCCTAGTGTATATGCTTAACAACTATGCGTATTAAATAATTTGTAAAATTATAATTTTTTATTCCACTATATTACGGGTTTTGTCAAGAATATATTTATTGGTTTCATCACTAATTAAATAACTGGAATAAATAATAAAAAAGGGTTTTATAAAATCATCAAATGTTTCTTTGGTCATGGTTGTTTCAGCATTGAATCGCCAATCATAAATATTTTGCGGATCTGTTTCAAAATACAACCATGTGTCGAATAAATCGTGTAAAAATTGGTATTTTTCAAGTTCTTTATTAAAAGTACGTAAATAAGAAGGTATAAACTGTCGAGGTTTGTAACCAATCATCCATCCCTCTAAAATCACAACATCATAATGTTCGTGAATGGGAATGTATTCATCTACATCACCAAAACCTTTGTGAAGAGATTTGTTGAATTTCGGAAGAACCGCATTTTCTCCCTGTTTGATTCTTGTTAAAAAATCTTTCAACCATTTTGTATCATGTGTTCCAGCTAATCCGCGTTGGTTGTATAAATTATCTCGAAATTCACATAACGCGTGTTTCATTTTTTTATACGGGTAATAAAAATCATCTAGACTAATCGTTAAACAAGAAATGTTTTGATCATGTAATTTTTTTTTCACGTTTTCACATGATGTGCTTTTACCACATCCCTGGGGTCCATGAATTCCTATAAATATCGTTTCATTTTTAGTTCTTTTATTAATTGTGTTTATAATTTCATCGAAAATAACTTTTTCCATTATTAATGTATGGTATAATTCTCTTATATAGTTTATGTTTATATTTTTTGAACATATACAGGTAAATTGTATATGTTTATGGACAATTTATTAACTTATAATCTAAATCAAAACATCCCATTATACAATCGTCGTTTGTGCATTTCGATAGTAAATTTTGATTTTCTAGAAACAAGTTTAATGTTGTATTGAAATAAGTAGTTTCATCTATATTTATTTGTGTTTTCATACATGAACCATGTTTGTCCCACTCGTGTTCCCATAATGTATTATCACAACTATCCCAATAAACGTTCATATTGTCTAATAAATCTCCATTAGGTGTAACATAAGATACTTTTTCACAATTTTCTGGATAAGATGTGCTGTTTATTTGTGGCCAAAGACCATGGATCATATAATCAGAACTACACCATTTTTGAACTGACAATTCATAATAATTATAAACATGTGTAGAATAAACTAGATGAAAATAGGAAAACAACGTTGCGAATTTAAAAAACATGCTATATAACCTCTATTTTTTATTTTGTTGGAATTTTTCGTCAATATATTTCCATAATACACTAAACATCAATCCTTGAAATCCATTAGCTAATAATTTCGTTTTTAATCCTCGCCCAAACAATCCAATCATTCCCTCCTTTGTGACAATATCCTTCACGATTTCAGGATAAGAAATTGTAGTCGTATTGGATTGCTTGTACACTTTTACCACACGAATTGAATTTGATAATGTATCACTCACACAGGTCGATGTGAAACCTATTAGTGCTTGTCGAGCTAATTTTTTTAAAGGATCGTCAGTATTGGGTATTTTTTCTTGTAGAGTATTGTAAGTAGCAAACCATGGGAAATGTCCAACCCATGTTGCTGACGCAGATGCTAAACTACCATGGAACAGTACTTGAGGACCATTTGTTTTCACCTTTGTGATTACATTTTTAAACCCTTCTTTGCCTTGAACTTGCATATTTGTTTTTATTGTGTCAATTGGCATCAAAGTTATTCTAAATGTCGCAGCCATTAAAGATGCACACGCACTTTTTGCCCATATAGGTAGTTTTTGTGTGATTTCATTTGAATCTAAAGCAACGATTGTTCCGGTATTTGCTGCTGTATCTCCAAATCTTGCCATAGGTCCTTGTATTAATGCGGGTGCTACACCACGATAAAAACGAGGAATTCCTCCTTGTTTATATAATGTTTTCATCGTTTGTATTGTTCCTGTTCCATGAACATATTGGTAATTAATCGTTGTTCGCATCCACATTAATGTTGCCACATTGATTCCCATGGCAGCTGCTCCTGATAATCCACTTTGAATGCTTCGTTCAATTACATGACTCATTGATGTTTCCGGTTTTTTTTCCATCATATAATATAATAATATCATAAAAAAAAGGTTTCCCTTTTAACACCCGATGTGGGGCTTGAACCCACGACCACACGCTTAAAAGGCGTGCGCTCTACCAACTGAGCTAACCGGGTTGGTGCACGAAGTGGGATTCGAACCCACGAAGCATACGCAACAGATCTTAAGTCTGTCCCCTTTGACCGCTCGGGAATCCGTGCTAAGTGAAAGGCGCCCCTTTCTACATTTAATAATGCGTATTTAATCATATATGACTATGAAGGTGTGGTATTTAATAATACAACTACCTACGGACTGCGTCTGTCCTACAATTTCTCATCCCAATTGTTAGGAGGAGGTCTTTTCCCGGGCAACTTTCCATTCCCGTTGATGCACGAAGTGGGATTCGAACCCACGAAGCATACGCAACAGATCTTAAGTCTGTCCCCTTTGACCGCTCGGGAATCCGTGCTTAAAGTGTATCAGGAGGGTCTCGATCCCTCGACCTTCGGCTCATAAGACCGATGCTCTAACCAACTGAGCTACAGATACATACTTACCTTACCATAATTATGTTACTGACTACGTCGTAGTCCCGCCTTTCAATTTTATGGAAGTGCGGTTTGGTCTTATTTTTATGAATTTGTGTATTTTTTTGTAATGAATGTTGTTATAAATATCACCGAATTCTACTATTATAAAATTGAATTTATTGATGCCATTTTATTAACTCCAACCTTAATTACAAAAATGCCACGTAGTCGCGATCAACGTTGTCGGCGTGTACTAAATGCGTTCTTTGATGAACACCTTACAAATGTACATTATGTTTTAGAAAAACTGGATGTGCGAGGATGGAAAATTGCTCGATATGTTATTACTATACCAAAAGAATGGGATATTTCTTCGCCAAAATATGATCGTGAAACGCGAACTTTGTCATGGATAAATAATTCGAAACAACAAATAATACCTCAACGCGAAAGGGTAATCGAAATTGAACAAATATTCAAAATAAAAATGAATTCTTATGAAAAGAAAGCAGGGACTATTAGTTCCAGTTATTTACGCATTCATCAAACAGAAGTAAGTGATGAAAAAATAGAATATCATTTCATTGTGGTTTATGACAAAGAGCATATGCCTTTTCCGGAAGAAGTCGATTTAAATCATCGAATTGAAGTATTGGAACGAAATAATGACCAGTTGACGAAACAACTTAGGAATTACCGGAATGAAACCGAACAATATGTAGGTTATATGCGCAGGAAATTACATCGCGCAATCAGGGACCGAGATGAAGCAAATTATGCGGTGACAACATGTTCACAACTCTTTGAAAAAAGAAATGCTGACCATATGGAAAATTATCGAAAAATCATTCGCGAATGTTATTTAGAAATGGGGAAAGAATTTGAATGTCCTGTATGTTATGAATCTATACCAAACGATAAAGTGTTTACCACTCCATGTAAACATGTTATTTGTTCGGACTGTACAAAACATTGCCAAAATAACTGTCCAATGTGTCGTCAAGAAATGTGTTATGTGCCAGACGAAAACAACGATGATGTAGTTAATTTAGTAGATAATGTTTAGCAATTATTATAATTGGATATTCCATCCCATACTATATTATTCGTGTTTGCCCATGTTTTTTTGTCACATACACCCGACCAAGCATTATTACTAAAATCGATATATTGTGTTACGACACCACCTGACATATCATAACTATAACCCGGACTGTTCATAATATTGTCATTTAAGGTTTTCGATTCTTTGTTATACATATTTCCGGTGTTTACAGAACCTGGTTCATATTTAGGTATGATACATTTTTGTTTTTCATCATCGTATACCCAATAGTCGGGACAAGTACCATAAGACGGAGGCCACGCCATATTTTCATTTCCCCTACTCATTAATATTCCCATAAAAATCAATATTAAAATTAGCACAATAGCAGCAATTGCTAAAACTGTCATATGAAAAGTTTCCATTATAAAATAGTAGGACAAAGTATTTTATGGATTTTTCAAACTTTAATCTCTAAAACTAACATATATAAATATTGATTATGAATTTACAACCAGTACCATATTTAGAACGCCAATCACAAATTATTACTAATACTACTCCTTATAATGGACGTGTCAATTTAGAGGAACCTGAAAATCCTGACGCCCGTTTTCAAATGTTTGAGCGCATTGAAGTGAAAAACAAGGCAACCGAATATCGCGAACCATTAAAAGGTGATTTTGAAGATACGTTGGTGTCAAAGGTGTTTTTTTCGGGCGAGAATATTCAAATAGTGCAAAACGGGTTACGCGCAGGTGTTTATAAAAAATCCGGAAATCGTGAATTACTGATCCCAAATCAAAACATTGATGTTCTAAAACAAGTTATGCGAAATATGTTTTTAGAATATTCACTGTTTCAACCTGATAATATTACGGAACAAGTAGAACGTCTAAACAATATTGTATTGGATTATCTTGTTCCCAAATTGTTTGGTGAAGCAATTGGTTATTTAAAATATTTAGAAGATCAGAGTCGATTAGTGGTTCCTTTAGAACTACCACAGCAACCCGATCGTGTATACAAACAATTGGAATTACAACCTTATATGTAAATCTTTATAAACATTGAATTTTAGATACAATGTTTATGATTGAAACATTTTCTTTTTATAAAAATCAGGATCAAAATAATAAAACATCCGGTAATCGGTTTGAAAAGAACTCCATTTCGTTGCTTCTAAAATTTCTCTAAACATTGGGGATTTTACTGCGTGAATAATATCTTCACCTTGTTTCTTGGACTTTATAGGAATACCAAATGTTAATTGACTCATTCCATATTTTCCGTCAAAATCGTTAAATGGATATTGCTTTTCATTGAAATTTAATAATACTTTGGGTATACCAAAATGTTTTTTCTTTTCTTTGGCATATTGAAGTCCAAGACCGCGTTTTGTTATATTATGTACAATAGAATGGCGATATTTCTTGCTTTTTTTCTTGGACAATTTTCGCGCATCATACAGTCCTGCGTCGAACAAAACATTCATTCCTTTTTCTTTTTGAACCATGATTTTTTCAATTGTTTTATACGCAAAATTAGGCAAGAAGGGCCACAATGTCAAGTCCAAGAAATGTTTTTCGCCTTTTTCGTCTACTATTTTGGTATTTTTAGGTGTTTTTTTGATTCCTTCTTGGACAATGTAAATATCAAACCGGGTTTGTGCGCCAAATTTCTTTAGTCCATCCTTCTTTCCATAAATATGTAAGTAAGAAAGTTGGTTTTGTTTGGTTAATAAACTGTATAATGGGTGTTCGGGGCGGCGCCAATTAGAAGGTGTAATAAATCCTAAATGTCCTTTGGTGTTCAATAACTGATTGTCGAAAATGAAAGTGATAAATTTCGTCCACAATGTTCGATTTCCTACACTTCCGTCGTAAGTTTTCGTCTTTTTGGTTTGAAATGGTGGGTTGCCAACAATGATGTCAAACTGTTTTTTTCCTAAATCTCTCGCCCATTTTTCTTTAGAGTCCAAGAAATTGGATTGACTAATATTTGTCGATTTCCCGAATATTTGTGTTAATTTATTGGCATTAGACGGATTAAGTTCAATCATATACAACATATTTGTCAAAACATGGGTTTTGCGTTTTTTTGGATCGGGAAAATGCTTTTGTAACCCTTTCATTAATTTCACATAAGCAACAATCATAAAATTCCCGGTTCCAGCACAAGGATCTAAAATACACAAATCCTTATTTGACCAAATAGTATTTGGTAAATTGTTCATAATTTCCATAATGAATTCATAAGGAGTGAATACTTCACCGTATTTGTTTTTTTCCTTTGTTCGTATATTACGATGTTCATCAATATAAGATTGAACATTGGTTTCATTTAGGTTTTCTATTTTCATTTTCTCAAAGTAATCAACTATATTATTTTGAGAAAGTTTATTTTTTCTGGATTTTGTCTCCCTTTGGAATGGAACTATCAAATAAATTAATTTCTATATTAAGATCTTTATTAAATCCATAAAATACATTTAATTGGTTTGTTGAGTATATTGCGTCAATATTATAGACATCTTCTTTTTCTAAATAATCTATTATTTTAGGTACGTTTTTTGTATTGATAATTTGAAAATAAGTACCTCCGTTTATAGAATTATTTTTTTTATTCTTATAAATGGATTGATAATGAGGGGTGTCTATTTTATAAACAGGAATATTATTGACAACATGTTTTATAAATTCTTTGGTTTCATCATTATCGAACTTGTTTCGAATAATACGAAACATATCCCATTCGCAATTTTTGTCGAGATAAGATATAATTCTATTTACATTAAATATAGTTCTTATATCAAATTTCAAATCATCTTCTAATATACATATATGTTGTTGTGGATGATCACGAATTGTTTGTAATACTGACAAATGTGACAAATAACACCCAATAACACCAATACCACGCATTATCGTATCATCATTCTGTAAATAGTTTTTTACACGGTTATGTATATTTTTGATTTTACTTGATTCTTCAATTGTAGGACAAATCGCGTTAAATCGCATATAGGGTAATTGTAACATTTGTAACATATTTTCCATGTGTTCTTTACGATGTGTATGTTTTGTTAAATTTATGAATACAACACACAATATATTTTTTTTTTCACGCTGTTTATTTTTTAGGTTGATAAGTGTATAATTCATTATATAACTAACTATATTTCTTTCTTCTAAATATACAGCAAATGTAGCGTTTTGATCGTTTGGGTTGTAATAAAGTCTCTAAGTTAGAAAGCATACGATTCTTCCCGAATGACCATTCCATATAATAATATCTATGAATTGTTATTATATTTTTATGATAATATACTATATTATGAACTACTATCAAAATAGATTTCAACAAATAGTTTCTTTTGATGAAATACGTATTGGAAAAATCATTGAAATTTTTCAATTTTCTTTCATATTTACAGTTCTGGCAGTAATAGGTGCTTATATAACAGACAAATATTTATTATTTAATTTTCATGGTAATGAACATATTTTCCATATATTTTTAACATTATCAATTGAACTTGCGTTCTTAACCATTGTAGTGTTTTATTTACGAAAAATAACATTATTAGTTCCTTCACTTGCTGCCATGTTATTTACAAACTTTAAATCATATACAACAATAGAATTGGGAATGTGGATGATATTGGTATTTGTTCTTATTGGTGGTTTAGACAAAATTAATTATAAAGTGAGATTACTTAATAAAAAGTTTAATGAATTACACTCACTAAAAAGAAAATAATGTTATGTAATTTTACTTGTTAGTTGCTTTGTTAAATCTCGAAATTGTTTCGACGAACATGCTAATTCCTCACTTTTAGTGACCAATATCTCTGTTTTTATGATATTTTCTTTCATCTGTTCCTTTGGAGTTATTTTATATTTCCAAGCAAATGGAAGCATTTGAGCACGTTTTATATAAATTTCTTCTTTGGATAATTTACTCTTATAATCATAACAATTATTATAAAAATAATTAAATATCTTGGTAAATGGTAAGCACATAATACAAATATAACATAAACTCTTATTATATTTATATCAAAAAATATAAAAATATTACAGATAGTTATTTAATGGAAAGAAGACCGTCTTGGAATGAATATTTCAAAGAAATTGTTATAGCAACATCAAAACGATCACCATGTGAACGATTACATGTGGGTTGTTTATTGGTTAAAGATAATCGTATTATTTCACAAGGATATAATGGGTTTTTACCAGGTTGTCCTCATGAAAGTATTGTTCGAGATAACCATGAACAAGCAACTATACATGCTGAACAAAACGCATTATGTGATTGTGCCAAGAGAGGTGTTTCGTGTGATGGAGCTATTGCGTATATAACACATTATCCATGTTTAACATGTTCGCGTTTATTATTAGCATCGGGTATATCACAAATATATTATATTTTCGATTATAAAAAAGATGATTTAGTAGAGACTTTTGCGAAACAAAAAGATGTGGAAATCATTCAGATTTAAAGTATCCTTTTTATATTAGAATGTCCAATATAAAAAGAATTATACATAAAGTTTTCGAAAATGTTAAAAATCACAATGGCGGTAAAGTTGCCGATTATATTCCAGAATTAGCGCGTATTAATCCACAAATATTTGGTGTAAGTGTATGTGACATAGATGGTAATACGTATCATTTTGGTGATTGTAACATTCATTTTTGTTTACAATCATGTAGTAAACCATTATCTTATTGTAAAGCGTACGATGAATTAGGTAAAGAACAACTTCATAAACATGTTGGTTATGAACCAAGTGGACAATCATTCAATGCTTTTATTTTGAATAAAAAGGGTTTACCACACAATCCCATGATCAATTCCGGAGCAATTATGGTTGCGTCACAAATAGGGAAAAAGTTGGAACCCGGAAAACGATTTAATATATTGAAAGATTGTTATAGTAAACTGGCTGGAAATAGTGAAGTTGGGTTTGATAATTCTATTTTTTTATCTGAACAACATCACGCAGATCGCAACATATCACTTGCCTACTATATGCGTGAAAATGGAGCGTTTAATGAACAAATATCGCCAAATGAAATTAGTGACAATTTGAATTTATATTTTCAACAATGTTCTACTACAATAACTTGCGAAATGGGTTCTATTATGAGTGCTACTCTTGCGAACGGAGGAATATGTCCAACGACAAATGAAAAAGTGTTTAGTGAAAGTTCTGTGAAAGATTGTTTAACGTTGATGTATGGATGCGGCATGTATGATTATAGTGGTGAATTCTCTTTCGAAATTGGTTTACCCGCAAAATCCGGAGTTAGTGGTTGTATATTATTAGTCGTTCCAAATATGATGGGTATTTGTATTTGGTCTCCGCCTCTTGATGATCAGGGTAATAGTTTCAAGGGAATTGAGTTTTGCAAGCAATTAAATAAGGAATTAAATTTACATATTTTTCATAACATTATATCGAACAAAATAAATTTAATTGAGTGTACGAATGTCCGCTTTTTACAATTATGTTGCGATGGAAATTTGGAAGAAATAAAACAACTTATCGAAAAAATTGATGTAAATTTTTGCGATTATGATAAACGAACCCCTCTTCATTTGGCATCGTCAGAAGGACATATTGATATTGTGAAATTACTCTTACAACATGGCGCCAAAAATAAAAAGGACAGATGGGGTAATACACCAATGAATGAAATTGAAAAAAAGGAAGGAGAAAACTACAATATAATTCGAGATATTCTGATTTCGAACGAATCTTCAAAGGTTTAGTTTTCAATGAAATGTAGAAATTCGTCGAAAATACTTGTGGTTTTTACATAATATGCATCCGGTTTTTTCTTCTTGTTGAACAATTCCTTGTTCAATAATTTCACTTCTTTCAGCGCTTGTTTTTTCAAAGCCTTCTCATCGCGTCCTTGTATCACATTATTCAATATTTTTTTATACAATTCGTCTTTTCTGTCATCAATATCTTTGAACGAAACCTTGTTTGGGGACATATATTATATATTAACATTAGAAAAAAATTTTCAGGATTTATATTTCTTTCTATAAAAAATATTCAATACACAAGCAAGTAACATTATATATAATATCTAGAAAATATTTATTTCTTTTTAACAACGCGCTTTTTCACCTTTTTTACACTGGTTGACGAGTCGCCTTTTTGAATTTTTTCTCGAACCAACTGATATTTCTTGTATTCAGATTGGAGTGTTTCTAGTTCGGACAACCACATTGTTTCCAATGTTGTTTTCTTTAACTTATTCAATTGCTTCTCAGAATCTGTTTTTTCTTTCAAAATTTTCTCCACGTTTTCTTCCGTTACTGAATCCATGGGCATTTTGATCAGATAATTGAAGTTTCCGTCCATTTGATCAAATTCTTTAGAGATCATCAACTCCTTCACGGTTTGCGCATTTTTCTTTCGCAGATCAACCGAACCATCCAATGTTGCCAGTATGTATTTGGCACGATTTGACAATTTCACTAACAACTTTTCCAAATCAACAATCATCTGCTTCTTACGCTTACTGTAAGTTGCCAAACGAACGTCATAAAAGTCATTAATAATTTGTTCCACGGAACCATATTTTTTTAGTTTACACTCTTTGTCAAACATATGCATGTTTGAACTTGAAACTGACGAGGATAATTTCAATAGTTTTTGAATACCATTCAAATTTGTTACAGGATCTATTTTTCCTTCCAACTCAGCAAGTTTTCCACGTGGGAATGTAACTGAAATATCAATATTGACTTCTGTGGACATCGACGTGAAATCGCGAATAGACGGGTATACTTTCTTTCCGTTTTTATCAGTCGTTCCATCGGCAAGACCCTCTAGATAAGTAATATAAGGCATTGTCCATGTTCCAATCGGAAGTTCGCTAATCCGAATCTTGTCATTGTCGATTTTCTCATATACACCTTTTGTCAAATATTTATTATTATCGACTTTTTGAATGGTTCCTTTGAACCCTTCATAATAAGGTAGGAATTCTCCAACTGCTGTTGGTTCTTCGCCGCGCAACTTAAATCGCAAATAATCAATGATTTGATTTGGCGAAAATGCTGGAACCGAACATGAAAATCCAGTTCCAATACCCGAGATTCCATTCATGAGAGCAAACGGGATAATTGGTACATAAAACTCTGGTTCAACAATTGTACCGTCATCATCCAGATAATTCAAAATTGCGTCATCGGCATCCGGGAAAATGGAACGCGTCAATGGATTCAACATTGTAAAGATATATCTCTCCGATGCCGAATCATCGCCACCATGTAGTCGCGTTCCAAATTGACCGTTTGGTTGTAACAAATGGATGTTATTCGATCCTACATAGTTTTGCGCCATATTGACAATCGCGCCATTTAGAGATGCTTCACCATGATGATACGCACTATGCTCTGAAACATAACCTGAAAATTGCGCGACCTTAATTTCACTGGTCAATTTACGTTTGAACGCTGAAAACAGGATTTTTCTGAGAGAGATCTTCAATCCGTCGACCATATTAGGAATAGAACGGGCACAATCGTATGTGCTAAAATGGATCATTTCACGATCCATGAATTGCTCATAATCCACCTTATCGCTGCTTGTGTCTAAATATGCCGACTTATCATAATTCTCCAACCATGTTTTACGATCATCTGGACGCTTTTTGTTAAACACTTTGTCAATACAATCATCGCTACTTTGACCATTATGAACAAAATCCACGATTTTCTTGTTGGCAAAATATTCCTTGAATTCACTGGATGTGGATGTGCCTAAACCCTTGAAATATTTAATGGTCCAACCTTGAATGCCATTTTCTCCTAAACTTTTCTTCCATTCAGCATATTCCCCGTCGTTATAAAAGAGTTTGACTTGAGCACCCTTTTTAGCGCGCAAAATGGGCGTATTCATAAAGGAAATGAATCCGGGAATATGTACAAGTGATGCCCACTCGCTATGAAATAAGTTAATACACAGACCTTTGATATGAGAACCGTCTAAATCCTGATCGGTCATTACCATGATTTTACCATAACGTAGGTGCTTATGAACATCGCCTAAAGATTGATACTCGCAACCGGTTTCTAGACCCAGGATCTTTTTAATATCAGTAATTTCCTTGTTGTCGGCA
>Ga0209632_10000488_pt1 | contig 41131 bp, 33 predicted proteins | sample COG_10_FD_184754 | JGI IMG/M metagenome (GOLD analysis project Ga0209632, IMG submission 184754) | Pelagic Microbial community sample from North Sea - COGITO 998_met_10 (SPAdes) (version 2) | ecosystem: Environmental > Aquatic > Marine > Neritic zone/Coastal water | place: Helgoland, sampling... | reverse complement strand
GGATACAATTATTTTTGTTGGAGACCAAGATCGTGTCAGTGAAGTTACAAAGCATTTTGATTCTATTGAATTTGAAACTCAAAGTAGAGAGTTTAAAACACAAACAGGAACATATAAAGGCAAACGAATCTCGGTGATTTCTACAGGGATTGGATCTGACAATATAGACATTGTTCTCAACGAATTAGATGCTTTAGTAAATATTGATTTTAAAACTAGAGAAATTAAAGAGACTAAAACCTGTTTATCTATTATTCGTATTGGCACTTCAGGGGCGCTACAGCCAGACATTGACATTGACAGTTTTGTACTTAGCAGCTATGGAATGGACATCAACGGAATGCTTCAATCCTATAACATAGAACGTATTAAAAATGACACCATAGAACAAGCCTTTGTCAAACATACGAATTGGAGTCCAAAAAAACCATACCCTGTAATTGTTCGTAATTCAGAAAAACTTGAGGAGCTCCTAAGTAGTCCACAAACACTCAAAGGAATGACTGCCACTTGTGGTGGATTTTATGGACCTCAAGGACGGGTGTTGCGCTTAGAGTTACAAGATAACAGTCTAAATAACAAAATGGATAGCTTTGATTTCAAAGGATTAAAAGTGAGTAATTTTGAAATGGAAACTTCTGCCATCTATGGCCTATCAAAATTACTGGGACATGACGCGTGTTCAATGAATGCTATTTTAGCGAACAGAGCTTTAGGCACCTTTAGCAAAAATCCTCAAAAAACGATCGATAAATTAATAACCTACACCCTGAATAAACTTATTTCTTAGATGAAAAATGTACGGATTGGCGGCGTTCCAGAACACTTTAATTACGCTTGGTACTTAGCATTAAAACATGGGCATTTCAAACAACACAATATTGATGTTCGTTGGAAGGATTATTTTGGTGGCACTGGTCAAATGACCATGGCACTTCGAGAAAATGAAATTGATATAGCTGTGATTTTAACAGAAGGAATCATAAAAGACATCACAGAAGGCAATCCTTGTAAAATTGTCCAGGTTTTTGTTGAATCCCCGTTGATTTGGGGTATCCATGTCGCTCAAGACTCTATTTACAAAAATCTCAGTGAACTCAAAGGACAAAAAGCAGCTATTAGTAGGTATGGATCCGGTTCGCACTTGATGGCCTATGTAAATGCAATGAAACTAAAATGGGATACTGCTTCAGACTTACAGTTTGAAGTGGTTAAAGACCTTGATGGTGCTGTTGAATCTTTAAGCAGCAAAGAATCTGATTACTTTATGTGGGAGAAATTCACCACTAAACCCTTAGTAGATCAAAACATATTTAGACGCTTAGGGGACTGCCCAACGCCATGGCCCTGTTTTGTAATTGCGGTGCGTGACGAATTTATTCTTAATGAAAAAGAAACACTTCAAAACATTCTAAAAACAATTAATACAATCACATCTAGTTTTAAGGAAATTCCACAAATAGATCGCATTATTTCTGAGCGATATCAGCAAAAAAATGAAGATGTCAAAGCATGGCTAGAGATAACTGAATGGTCACAAAAAAACATAGACCCCAAAACAGTCGAGGCTATACAAAACCAGTTGCTTAAACTAAATATCATTTCTGAAAAATGGACTTATGATCAATTAGTAACAATTCTTTAGCACTAGCCCCACTTTATTGCTGACTTTCCATTTAGCGTTAATAACACATTCGTTTTGCTAAAATGTTTATTTCCGAACCAATAACCACGATTTGCACTCATAGGAGACGGATGCCCACTCTCCAAAACATGGTGCTTAGTTGTATCTATTAGTTTGTTTTTGTTTTTAGCAAAACTACCCCACAACAAAAAAACTAGATCTGTTTTTTGTTCCGAGAGAGTTTTAATAACGCTATCCGTAAATTCTTCCCACCCTTGTTTTTGATGACTACCGGCTTCTTTTGAACGGACGCTTAAAGTCGCATTTAAAAGAAACACCCCTTGTTGAGCCCAGGAAGTTAAATCACCACTTTTTGGGTAAGGAAGCTTCATATCTGTTTCTAATTCTTTAAAAATATTTTTCAAGGAAGGAGGATGACTCGTGTGCTCATTCACAGAAAAACACAAACCGTTGGCCTGGCCCTCACCATGGTACGGGTCCTGACCAATAATCACTACCCTAATCGATTCAAAAGAACAGCTATTGAAAGCATTAAAAATCTGATCAATGGGTGGGTAACATGTTTGCTTAGTGTACTCCGACTCAACAAAAGCGCTGAGTGCTTTGAAATAGGACTTATCACATTCAGTTTTAAGATGGAAATGCCAGGACTCTGGTAGCTTTAACATATATTTAAATTACTTAATTATTAAGTCTTAGACTTCAAATTTAAACTATATTTTTTAAACTTTAATACCTACATTTGTAGAGGCCAATGAACGAACGCAATGATTAGTATTTCCAAGAAAACTTTACAAGATTTAGAATTTGAATCTGTCATCACACAGGTGGCATCTCACAATGTCACCTCTTTAGGAAAAACAGCGATTCTGGAAACAATTCCGTTCTCAAAAAGAGCCGATGTGGTTGAAGCCCTTCAACTTACTAATGAATTTGTATCTTCATTTGAAAATGAAAATCGAATCCCTAATCACGGATTTGATGCGATCAGCAAAGAACTGAAATTAATTAAAATAGAGGATAATTATTTGGAAATCGATGGGTTTCGAAAAATTGTGAGTATTTGCATAACAACAAATGTTCTTCTGAAATTCTTTAAAAAATTTCACGAATATTACCCCTTACTACACGGGCATTCTGTTCAAATAGAAACCAACACAAGTATTTCTGACGCCATAAATAGTGTGGTTGACAAGTATGGTGAAATTAGAAATGATGCTTCTGATACACTCTACACACTACGAAAATCAATTCAAGCGGTAAGAAGTAAGGTGAACACCAGTTTCAACTCTGCACTAAGCATGTACAACAGTGCAGACTATTTAGATGACATCCGTGAAACAGTCATGGAAAACCGCCGTGTATTGGCTGTTAAAGCCATGTACAGACGTAAGGTTAAAGGCAGCATCATGGGCGCCAGTAAAACAGGGAGTATCGTTTATATTGAACCAGATACAACACAGCAACACCAGCGAGATCTTAATAATTTAGAATTTGAAGAAGCAGAAGAGATTAAGCGTATTTTACTTGAGCTCACTAGCTTTATTAGTGGCTTCTCCCCGCTTTTAGAATCCTATCAAAAGTTTTTGACAAAATTAGATGTCATTTACGCCAAAGCTAAATACGCAAAATCTATGGATGCTATTTCTCCAGAGATTACAGAACATCAAGAAATTGATCTTGTGAATGCTTACCATCCACTTTTACTAGTTGCCAATAATAGTGAAGGCATCACCACCTTTCCACAAACCATTACCATGACGACCGAAAGTCGGATCATAGTAATTTCAGGACCCAATGCTGGGGGAAAAAGTATTACCCTTAAAACTGTGGGGCTGCTACAACTAATGGTGCAATCAGGAATGCTTATTCCCGTTCATGAACGATCAAAGCTCTGTTTATTTGATTCTATACTAAGTGATATTGGGGACAATCAATCCATTGAAAATCATTTGAGCACCTACAGCTATCGTCTAAAGCAAATGAATCATTTTTTAAAAAAATGCAACAAGCATACACTCTTTTTAATTGATGAATTTGGAACAGGAAGTGATCCCGAGTTAGGGGGCGCCTTAGCCGAAACGTTTCTTGAAGTCTTTTATGAACGTGAAGCTTTTGGTATTATCACAACGCATTACAGTAATTTAAAATTACTTGCCAATGAACTCCCACATATTCAGAATGCGAATATGTTGTTTGATGAAAAAACCTTACTCCCGTTATATAAGTTAGTCATTGGACAAGCAGGAAGCTCTTTTACTTTTGAGGTGGCTCAAAAGAACGGCATTCCTTTTAGTTTAATTAATCGATCTAAAAAGAAGATTGAGCGTGGTAAAATTAGGTTTGACAAAACCATTTCAAAACTCCAAAAAGAACGTTCCAAACTTGAAAAAACAGAACGTGCACTAAAGCAAAATGAAATTAAAAAGAGTTTAGAAGCAGATAAACTAGAAACGACTAATGCCAAGGCTAAGAAAAAACTTCAAAGCTACCAAGAGCTTTTTGACAGCAATCAGCGCTTAGTGTACCTGGGGCAAAAAATAAATGACTTAGGAGAAAACTATTTAGAAAACAATCGCAAACGCGAATTAATGAATGAGCTTTTTAAACTAGTTCAAGTCGAAAACTCAAAACGCCAAAAGGTGAGTCTCAAACAAAAAAGAGCCCTTAAAGCTAAGGAAATAGAGCTCCAAAAAGAAGTAGACCAAAAGGTCGATGTCATTCGAAAACAAAAAAAGAAGCAAAAAGAAATAGCAGCCCTTGTACCCCCAAAACCAAAACGAGTTCTTGTGATTGGAGACTCTGTGCGTTTGGAAGACGGCCGAGCAGTTGGTACTTTAGATAAACTCGAAAAAAACAAAGCGATTGTCAATTATGGCCTTTTCACAACTACAGTAAGCGTGGATCGACTGGAGTATGTAAAAACTAAAAAGTAATGGACAACATCATCTTCTTTGACGGCGTTTGTAACCTCTGTAACAGCAGTGTTAACAGACTTATAAAAAAGGACGTGAAAAAGGTGTTTAAGTTTGCCTCATTACAGAGTGAGTTTGCAATATCTTTTGTACCTCATCATCTAATAAACCACAAAAATTTAGACACTATTTTGGTTTATAAAGCGGGTGAGTTCTACGATCGAAGCAACGCAGTGCTCACTATAAGTAAAACTTTAGGGGGTGTATTTAATTTGTTTCTAATTGGGTACCTTATTCCTCGTTTTATACGCGATGGCTTGTATCGTTTGGTAGCGAATAATCGCTATAAATGGTTTGGTAAAAAGGACCAATGTATGGTTCCTACAGATGATTTAAAAGAGCGATTTTTGGATACAAAGGCCCGTTAACTAATCGAGTCCTTTGATAATATTTGCTTTTTTTGGGCCAAAAATATGGCCATAAAGAGTAAAATGACTGCCGTTGTTATAATCAACCGAAACGGTCGTTCTTCCTTTAGAATTTATTCTAAAAAAAACATCAAAATAGCCATAATTTATTGAACTAAACCCAACCTTCAAAATAAATGACTTTCGCTTTTTATTTATTTTTAAATCTTGCTTAGATATTTTTGACTTCAAAGTAATTCCACCAAGTCCATTAGTCGAAAAACCACGAATGGGAGACAGTTGAAGAGTTATATACTGTTGGTCAATCTGAATGAAATTAAATACTTGATTTATCGAAAATTTTGGGGTTCCATAAGCTTCAAAAAAATCAGCTTCAAATACAACTGATTCACTTGACAATAACACCTTTGTATCATAAAACTGTTTGTTAATTCTTTGTTCTTTAATTTCTTTCCTAGAGTGTACTGTTTTTAAAGGGAGTTTGTTGAGCGTGATTTAAGAAGAATAAAATGCAGGACATAAAAGTCAATGCTATTTTACGAAAATAGAAAGAGTTCATAAGTAGGTTTTTTAACAATACACATCCTTAATTGGGTTAAGGATATGCAATTAATACTCAAATGTAATTTAAAAACCCAAAAATGAGCTATTTAACCTCATCTAAATGGTCATCCCATTCTTTTGATTTTGGAGCGTGAAGCTTCCCTTCTAGTTTTGCGACAATCATGGAAACGGTGGCATCCCCTGTGACATTTACCATGGTACGACACATATCCAAAGGACGATCGACTGCAAAAATAAGTGCCAATCCAATGGCTAGTTTATCCGCTGGAAAGCCAACAGATTCGAGTACTATAACCAACATAACCATTCCTGCTCCAGGCACTGCTGCACTTCCTATAGAAGCCAAAAGCGCTGTGAGTACTATCATTAACTGATCGGTAAAGGTCAGGTCAAAATCTAAAGCTTGGGCTATAAAAACGGCGGCTACTGCTTGATATAAGCTGGTGCCATCCATATTAATAGTTGCGCCAACAGGCAACACAAAACTAGAAACTTCTTTGTCAACCCCTAAGTGCTCTTCAACACGCTCCATTGTGACTGGTAAAGTTGCCGCACTACTGCTAGTTGAAAAGGCCAACAACTGAGCTGGACTAATTTGTTTTAAAAACCATAGTGGGTTTCTTTTAGTAATGACAGTGACAAGAATCAGATAAAAACAAACCATTAATAGTAATCCACCAACCACAACTCCTGAATAAAACAAAAGCGCGTATAGTAACTCTGGATCACCAGAAGACACGACTACATTAGCAAGTAACGCAAACACCGCAAAAGGGGCTGTAAGCATGATTAAATCTACCATTTTTAGGACGACATCATTCAAAGAATCAAAAAAATCTTTAAGAGGTTTGGCACTTTTTTCGCCAACTAACAAAAGTGAAATCCCTAAAAACATGGCTAAGAAAATAACTTGAAGCATGAGTTTATTATTACCTAAAGCAGAAAAGGCATTATCCGGAACCATATCGACTAGGAAATCTAAAGGACGCCCGGCTTGTTGTCGGCTGGCTTCTGCAATTTTCCCTTGTACTCCACTATCTCCAGCATACGTTTCGGTCAGTTTTGAAATCGTTTCTTGAGACACCCCATCTCCAGGGTTAAGCGTGTTTACTAAAATCAAGCCTATGCTAATGGCAATGACTGTGGTAAGTACGTAAATGATAATGGTTTTAAGCCCAATAGATGCAAATTTTGAAATATCTTTTAAATCTGAAATTCCTTTTATTAGCGAAGCCAAAATAAGCGGAACCGCAATTAACTTTAAAAGTTTTACAAAAATAGTCCCAATAGGTTTGATCCAACTAGCAACAAAATCGGCACCACCTACTTCAAGCATGATAAAACCAAAGGTCACACCTGAAAGCATGCCAATTAAAATTTTCCAATGTAAGGCGAGTGATTTCATAAAATATGTGTTTATTTAATTAAGCTTTACTCAGACGGTTTAAGAGCATGAAATCGGCAATAACCAATGCTGCCATGGCCTCTACAATAGGAACGGCTCTTGGCACCACACAAGGGTCATGGCGTCCTTTGCCATGCATTTCAACTTCATTACCGTCTTTATCAATGGTGTCTTGGGCTTGCATAATTGTTGCAACTGGCTTGAAGGCCACATCAAAATAGACATCCATTCCGTTACTAATTCCGCCCTGAATACCCCCAGATAAGTTGGTTTTTGTAGAGCCATCCGCATTAAAAGAATCGTTATGCTGACTTCCTTTTAATTGGGTTCCTTCAAATCCACTTCCGTATTGAAAACCTTTAACAGCATTAATAGAAAGCATTGCTTTTCCTAACTGGGCGTGTAAGCGATCAAAAACTGGCTCGCCTAATCCAACTGGTACATTTTTAATAACACAAGAGATAACCCCTCCTATGGTGTCGCCTTCTTTTCGAATGGCTTTAATTTTTGATATCATTTGTGCGGCCACTTCTGAGTCTGGACAACGAACGTCATTCGTTTCAGCATTGGCTAAATCTAGTTCTTTGTATGATGTATTAAGTGCTATCTCTCCAACAGATGATGTATAGGCGTTTATTTCAATTGTTTTGAGAAATTGTTTTGCCAAGGCTCCCGCCACCACACGACAGGCTGTTTCACGTGCTGAGCTACGCCCACCCCCACGATAATCGCGTTGGCCGTATTTTTCAGAATAGGTGAAATCGGCGTGACTCGGACGAAAAACATCTTTTATGTGGGTGTAATCTTTTGATTTTTGATTGGCATTTTCAATCATAAATCCGATAGGTGTTCCGGTTGTAATACCCTCAAAAATACCAGATAAAAACTTGACCGTATCCGGCTCTTTTCGTTGTGTTACAATCGCAGACTGACCTGGCTTTCGACGGTCCATCTCCAACTGAATGGCTTCAAAATTGACTATAATTCCTGCAGGACAGCCATCAATAACGCCCCCAATAGCAGTGCCATGAGATTCCCCAAATGTGGTGAGTTTAAAAATAGTTCCAAATGCATTCCCTGCCATATACTAAAACTTAAATGTTATAACTGTAAAAGTAATTGTATTATTACAAAAACAAAAATTAGAAACCGACTAAGTACATAATCTTATTACAAATTAAATAATTTTACAATTATGTAGTGCTTCTTCATAAATAGTTTCATAATAAGGAACTATTTTATGAATATCAAATTTGGTTGCTGCTTCCTGAGCCGCTTTTTTAAATTTAGCTAAAACGGCATCCTTCTTAATAATCTTTATGGCATTTTGTGCCATTTCATCCACTGCACCCACGGGACTTAAATAGCCTGATACACCTTCAATATTCACTTCTGGAATCCCTCCAGAGTTACTGGATATAACAGGCACCCCTGAGGCCATAGCCTCTAATGCAGCCAATCCAAAGCTTTCGGTTTCTGATGGGAGGAGAAACAAATCACTAAAGCATAAGATTTTATCTACTTCGTTACTGTTTCCTAAAAACACGACTTTATCTTCAATTCCATAAGTCTTACATAACTGCTCCGCTTGTTTGCGTTCAGGGCCCTCACCAACCATCATTAATTTTGACGGCACTTCCTTTTGAACTTTATAAAAGACTTCAATCACATCGGCAATACGCTTAACAGGTCTAAAGTTACTGACATGCGTAATCACCCTTTCAAAAGGGAGTGCTAATAAATCACGATCACACTCTTTGAAATCAGTTTTATATTTATCTATATCAATAAAGTTTGGGATTACTTTTATGTCTTTCTGAGTGTTAAATAATCGTTGGGTGTCTTCTTTAAGACTTTGTGAGACAGAAGTCACGGCATCCGATTGATTAATACTAAATGTGACCGCTGTTTTATAAAATGGATGACTTCCCACTAATGTGATATCGGTTCCATGCAGGGTAGTTACAATAGGTATTTTAATTCCTTCTTCGTGGAGCATCTTTTTGGCCATATAGGCAGCATACGCATGTGGGATGGCATAATGTACATGAAGGACATCAATTTTGTGCACTTTTACCATGTCCACTAATTTGCTCGACAAGGCTAATTCATAGGGCTGATAATGAAAAAGAGGGTAATCAGGTACATTGACTTCATGAAAATGAACGTTAGAATTTAACAACTCCAGCCGTACAGGCTGTCGGTAGGTAATAAAATGGACTTGATGGCCCTTTTTGGATAACTCTAAGCCTAATTCGGTCGCTAGAACACCACTACCTCCAAAGGTTGGGTAACATACTATTCCTATATTCATATTATTCAATAATTGATTCGTAAATTAAACGCTGTATTTCTGTTCTAATGTTCTCTTTTAAAAGTCTATTAGCATCCGACCTTGGGAATGTTCTATTGGCCAAAAATACATAAACTATTTCTTTATCAGGGTCTGCCCAAGCATAGGTTCCTGTAAATCCTGAGTGCCCAAAACTATCCATTGATAAACACCCACATGTAGGCCCAACCTCTTCCAATTGAGGCTTATCAAATCCTACACCACGACGGTTGTCTTGATCGCAGTAATGGCAGGTGTTAAATTTATCAAATGTATGAGAAGAAAAATAACGTTTCCCTCCATACACACCCTTTTGAAGGTAGAGTTGCATTAACTTGGCAATATCATTTGCATTATTAAACAAACCTGCGTGCCCCCCTACACCTCCTTGCATAGCGGCTCCCATATCATGTACAAAGCCGTGTACTTTATCATATCGAAAATAACCATCTATTTCAGTTGGCACGAGTTGTTGAATGCTGAATTTGTCTAAAGGTTTATAGGTTGACAAATTAGCGCCTAAAGGCTTGTAGAAATGCTGTTGAATCAATTCATCAAGGGGTTGATTGTATTGTTTTTCTATAATTGACTTTAATATATAATATGGCATATCACTATAGCGATACTTTTTTTTATCCAACAAGTTAGACTCTATAATTTTAGACTGAATACTATCTTTAAAATCGTTTCTGAGATACAAGTTTTTACTAACTTGGATCGAAAATTCTTTAGTTGTATTAGATTTATAAAACGTAGGATTTGGCTTTTGGGTGATAGAGTCTAAGGTTGAAACATAAAAAGGTATCCAAGGTTTTAGTTGGGCATAATGAGAAAGCATTTCTTGAATCGTAATGGATTCTTTATTACTGCCTTTATAGGCAGGTAACAATTCACCTAAAGTGGATTCCAGTTGTATTACTCCCTGGTCAACAAGCTCTATAAGTAACGGAAGTGTCGCTAATATTTTTGTAAGTGAGGCGACATCATACAAATCATCGAACTTAACTTTAGTGGTTTTTTCATAGGTGTGATGTCCAAAATACTTTTCGTAAATCACTTTTCCTTTTCGGGCTACCAAAAGCTGAATCCCTGGGGTCATTTGTTCCCTAACCGCATAAGCAGCGACAGAATCAATTTTATGTAAGCGTGCTGAGTCCATTCCTACTGACTCTGGCAAGCCATAAGACAATCGGTCTATAGCTTGGGTTGATATTCCGTGCCCAGCCCTAAATACTGAACCCGTACTGACGGGCAGCTTCCCTTTAGCACTGAGACCACCAAAAATAATTTGAGCTGCCGTTTGTTGAGCGATGGGGTTGTTTTGATAAGCCATTACAATGCTTTCAAAATTAGTAAAAGACTTAAAATCATTAAGAGCATATGGCTTTGCGAAAATTGTTAAAACAACCCTATTGTTTCGTGCTATTTCATAAAGCCAAACAAGTTCTTTATCGGAAAATTGATGCGCTTTCCAAGGGCTGGCATTTGAGGTATGCAAGCCTACAATGACCGTATTATACTCATTTAAACTAGAAACTAATTGATCTAAATTATCAGCACTTACAACATCAACCTTCGTATATTTGTTAAGTGTTTTTACAAATGGAGAGGCCTCTGCTTTTCCCATATTCACATAAGCAATTTTGTGTAATTCTAAATCTTTAAAAGGTAGTATGTTATTTTTGTTTTGAACAAGGGTAACCGCATTTTCCATTAACTTCTGGTATAAAACAGCATCCTTTTGACGGTTTAAATCTGCCACTAAATTGACGGTATTTATTGGCTCATACTGAGCGAGTCCAACCTTGTATTTAGCACTTAATATTTTTTTGACAGAGTGCGCTAAACGTTTTTCAGAGATAACTTTGGATTCAATAGCCTTTTGCAAGGCAGCTATACCTTGACTCACATCAGCAGACATTAGCATGACATCGTTTCCTGCCAGAAAAGCCTGTAAATCAACTTCGCCTGGATTGCTAAAGTTAGAAGCGCCTTTCATGTCCAATGCATCGGTAAAAATAAGTCCTTTAAACCCAAGCTTTTCTTTTAATAACTCTGTGACAATCGGATACGATAAAGAAGAAGGGTAATTTGAACGTGCATCAAGACTAGGCACATTGAGATGTGCTACCATGACACTTGAAAGCCCTTTTGAAAATAGTTTCTTGTACGGGTGTAGTTCCAATGAATCAATGCGTTGTTGAGAAAAATTAATCGTCGGCAAGGTTTTATGAGAATCAGAATCGGTATCTCCATGCCCCGGAAAATGTTTAGCATTGGCCATCACTCCTGCTCCTTGCATCCCTTCCATAAACGCTAAAGATCGACTGGAAACAGCCTCTTTATCTTCACCAAAAGAACGGTTTCCAATGATTGGATTTTTGGGGTTGGTATTGATATCAACAACCGGAGCAAAATTGAAATGAACACCAAGACGCTTACAATGTTCTCCTATGTGTTGCCCTGTTTGACGAATTAAATCTAAATTTTTAATGGCCCCTAAAGTCATATTCCATGGAAATGCATAGGTAGAATCCAACCGCATGCTCAAACCCCACTCAGCATCCATCCCTACTAACAAAGGGATTTTAGAAGCTGACTGTAACTCATTGTTTAGCAGAGCCTGACGTACCGGGCCCCCTTTGGAATATATAACCCCTCCAATGTGGTGGCTTTTAATCTGATTTAAAATATTTTTCTTGGTGGCTTTATCTTGATTTGAAAATACCTGAACCATGTACAATTGGCCAATTTTTTCATTAAGGCTAAGTGCATTATAAGTACTGTCTACCCACGACTTTTGCCTACTTTTATCTGAAGAATCTAATGGTGAACTCTGAACTTGAGCGAGTACTGAGGAGGAGAAAATTATAAAAAATAAGGGAATAAAGTGGCGCATAGTCGAATAAAAAAAAGAGAGGCTTAAATCTAATACTAAATTAATAATTTAAATAGATAAACAATCGTATTTAAGATGTATTTAATAATTAACATTTATACAACTTAAAAACACTCTTCTATTTTTTTTGGTATGGTAATTGGTTATCTTTAAAAAAAAATCTGATGAACAACTATTTTATTATAACGCTTTGTATTGCTACTTCGTTTTTAGGACACACGCAATCTAAAAATTTTATTGACCAGCCCTACCTAGAAACAACTGCAAAAGCAGATTCTCTGGTGGAGCCCGACCGCATCTATTTATCAATTTTAATTCAAGAAAAGGAAGACCGCGACCGAACCTCTGTAGAAAAACAAGAACGCGAAATGGCCAGTGCTTTAGAGGAACTGGGGATTGATTTAAAAAAACAATTAAAAATTGAAGACTTGGCGAGTAACTACAAAAAATATTTTTTGAGAAAAAAAAGTGTCTTGAAATCTAAAAACTATGAGTTGGTCGTATACGATGGTTTGACTGCAAGTAAGGTTTTAGTTCATTTAGAAGCCAAAGGGATTTCTAATGTGAGACTGGTAAAAACCGCCTACTCCAAGACCGAAGCCTTGAAGCTCATATTAAGATCTAAAGCCATTTTAAAGGCACAAGCACAAGCAAATTCTCTTGTAAAACCCCTAGGTCAGGCACTTGACAAAGCTATCTATATTTCAGATAAATACTATTCCAATAATTACTACCCCCAAAGAATGAATAGAATGAAGGTTGCCTATGATACCGATGGAGTTGTAGAAAAACCTCTAGATCTTGAATTCTCAGGAATTAAAGTTGAAAGTGAAGTAATGGTACGGTTTTCTATTCTATAAATTATACAAACCGACTGTGCCAGCTTTCAGAAGCTGGTACTTCCCAAAACTCTTGGTATTCCCCTTTAGAGTTAACAAGGTTATTAAATACAATCGTATTTTTAGAAACGGCTTTATCCTTAGCCATCTTTTTAAAATCTGTTAGTGTTTTATAGGCTACATACTCCCCTTGTTTGTAGGAGACATTCATCTTATCCATTAAGTCCACAGAATACAACGTTTCAAGGGCTTGAATAAACTGTACAGAAGCGTCAATAGAACAGCCTGTTGCCGATTGCTTCTCTTGGTCCAAAGCAATGACTATAAAACGCTTATATTTTATTTCAAAACCAGCTTGTAAATCGGAACCATGTGCTGACCAGCTCTGTAAAAAGACATTTAATTTGGATGAAATATCTTCTAATTCAATTTCAGTAAAGGACCGATTAGATTGATAGATCCAAATACGGGAATTTTTAGGTAAGACATCAAAATTAACTAACATTTGTTTGGAGTGTATTTCGGATTATAAATCGTTTGCATTAGCTATTAATTCAGCCACATCCATGACTTCAATTTGACCTTCGGCTTTATTCTTCACACCATCGGTCATCATGGTATTACAGAATGGGCAGCCTGCTGCAATAATATCAGGCTTAACTTCCATGGCTTGCTCTGTTCTTTCGATATTGATTTCTTTGTTTCCTTTTTCAGCATCTTTAAACATTTGAGCCCCTCCGGCGCCACAGCAAAGCCCTTTTTTGCGGCAATTTTTCATTTCCACCAATTCTGCGTCTAACTTTTTGATCAAGTCACGAGGAGCCTCATACACATCGTTGGCACGTCCCAAAAAACAGGGGTCATGAAAGGTAATACGTTTGCCTTTAAATTTTCCACCTTCAATGGTCAGGCGTCCTTCGTCTAACAAACTTTTAAGAAACTGGGTGTGGTGCATTACTTTATAATCACCTCCTAAGGACGGATATTCGTTTTTAAGTGTGTTAAAACAATGAGGACAAGCGGTTACAATCTTTTTAACATCATACGCATTTAAAACCTCAATATTGGTAACGGCCTGCATTTGAAATAAAAACTCATTTCCTGAGCGTTTAGCAGGGTCACCTGTACAACTTTCTTCAGTTCCCAATACCGCAAATTCAACTTCAGCTTTGTTTAATAATCTAACAAAAGCTTTAGTTATTTTTTTTGCACGGTCATCAAAACTTCCTGCACAGCCTACCCAAAACAAAACCTCAGGTTGCTTGCCGGTAGCCGCAAATTCGGCCATTGTTGGTACTTTTAACACATCACTCATAGTTTATATATTAATCATGCTGACCATCGTCAAAAACTTCAATCGTTACCTCTTTTTCGACTAAATCAGTAAATTTACCTTTATAACGCGTCGCTTTCACTAGATGGTTGTCAATCCAGTGGTAGTTTCCGCCTCTTGGTTTGCCCATTAAAAGGCTATGGTAATTAAATCCATGTTGCTTTAACCAACCTTCAGTAACAGCTCTATGCGTTTCCGTACGGGATGTGAAGAAACAAATCATGTGTCCTTCTGCATGCCAACGATTACAGGTTTCTAAGGCATCAACAAAAGGTAAACAGGTTCCCATTCGCTCTGGCTCTTCGTTAGGGACATCTTCGGTAATGGTTCCGTCAATATCAATTAAATAATTTTTTACACCTCCTGGAAGTACTGGACTTACAAGTTCACCAGCTTCTACTTTTTCATGTAATAACTTATCAGCTTCTTCTCTTTTCATTGTTAATTTTTATAAATATATTTCTAATTATTTTTCCAGTTTAATCGGTCCATTTGATTGTACGGCCAGGGGGCGCCATTATTTTCAATATTAGACATCATATTGTTGAGCTCCATAGGGGCATCACTTTGTTCCATTACCAAGTAACGTCGCATTTCAATAATAATTGAAAGTGGATCTATACTCACTGGACATGCTTCTACACATGCATTACAGCTGGTACAGGCCCAAAGCTCTTCATTTGTTATATAATCGCCTAATAACTGTTTGCCATCAAGTTTAAACTCACCATTATTGGCATCTATATTTTTTCCTACCTCTACCAGACGATCTCGAGTATCCATCATGATTTTTCTTGGAGATAATTTTTTACCGGTTTGATTTGCTGGACATTCGCTTGTACAACGCCCACATTCTGTACATGTGTATGCATTTAAAAGCTGTACCCAGTTAAGATCCTGAACATCACTGGCTCCAAATTTATCAGGAGCTGCAGCGTCTTCAGAAACAGCAGCATAGGGATCTGCATCAGGGTCCATCATGAGCTTAACTTCGTTTGTAACCGCTTCTAGGTTGTCAAGTTGTCCTTTAGGTTTAACACTCCCATAGTACGTATTTGGAAACGCTAATAAAATATGTAAGTGTTTTGAGTAATAAAGGTAGTTCAGAAAAACTAAAATACCAATAATATGCGCCCACCAAACAGTTCGTTCAATTAAATGGACATTATAACCCTCAAACATTGGGGCGAAAAACTGACTTATAACATTACCTGAATTCATTGACTGAAATTCAACATCTGTTGCGTTCATAATAATAAACAACCCCATCAATAAAATTTCAAAATACAAAATCAAATTCCCATCAAGCTTGGGCCACCCTTTCATTTCGGACTTCATAAACCGTTGTATCTTTACAACATTTCTTCGAAACCAAAAAATCACTACCGCTATAAAAACTAAGGCAGCAAGCACTTCAAAAGTCCCGATCAAAACTCCATAAAGAGGTCCAATAGCAGAGAAAATACGGTGGGTTCCAAACAAACCATCAATGACAATTTCTAAGACTTCAATATTTATAATCACAAAGCCCACATACACTATAATGTGAAGAATTCCGGAGATTGGACGACGGACCATTTTACCTTGACCCAGAGCAATTTTGGCCATATTGGTCCAACGTAATTTAGTGTCACCACTGGTATCCACATCTTTACCTAAATAAATATTTCGTTTAACTTTACTTATGTTTCGCAGAAAAAAGCCAACCCCAAAAAAAAGTATAAGTGCAAAAACTATGTTAGGTAATAGGCTCATTTAATTACTCTTTGGTGGTTTTTATTTCGTTACCATTTGCATCATATTGTTTTGCTTTTTTTCCAAATAATGAAAAATGCACATAACGTTTTGGATTTAATTTCATGTCTTCCAAAAGTTGTTCTAACTGTTTTGTTGCCGCGTTAAGGTTATTGTATGCACCGTCGTCTTTCATCAATTTGCCAATAGACCCTTCTCCATTTTCTATGGTAGCTAACAAATTATCAAAACTAGATAGAGTTGATTTTAGATTAAGCATAATTGAATCCAAGTCAGATTCTGAAAGAGATTTACTAACGCTAGTCAAATCCTGGGAGATTTTATTGAAATTTAAAATTGTTTCTCCTATTGAAGATTTATTATCTGACACTAATCCATTTAAAGATTCAGAAGTAGCTTTAAAGGACGATATAGTGGTGCTAAGCTCAGCAATACTCAGCTTGATATTGTCTTTTGTTTGAATGTCAAAAACCTCATTAAGGTTATTGAGCAACAAATCTGCGCTAAGCATCATTTTTTCAATTTTTTCTTGAAGTGGCGTTAAGCGTTGATTTACTAAATCTGTAAGTCCTGGCTTTACAGTAGACGTTAGAACATCTCCAGATTGAACTAGTGTTGCGCCATCAAAAGCTGGAATTATTGCAATTGCTTTTCCACCTATCAAGCCTGCTTCATACAGCTCGGCCACACTATTGACAGAAAAGTCAAAATTATCTCCAATAAGCATGGTCACTTTCAATAAACCAGAACCATCTCCATTAAACTCAATGGATTGAACTTTACCAATTTTATGACCGTTTATAGTAACAGCTGCAGAAGGTGCTAACCCTTCAACATTGTCGTATATAGCGCTGATTTTTTTGGAAGCATCAAATACATTTTCACCTTTTAAATAATTAAAAATAAAGATGAATAGCAAGACCCCTGAGATCACAAGAATAGCTGTTTTTATTTCCTTAGATAGTTTCAATATAATAGTTTTTATTAATACAAATTTAAGTATAAAATTGAAATAATTATGACTAATTATCGGTAGATTTTAAGGCTTGCTTAATTGATATTTTTTCTCCGTCTTTGTAAGCAACTATAAGAGCATCCGGAAAGCCTTTAGATATTGCTGTATTTAACAACTCTGCAGCCGCCGAATAACTCGCTGTATTTCCGTAAAAGTAGCGGTAAATTGTATTTGATTTTTGTCTTGAAACCTGATCAAGTCCATTGAAATTATATGATTTGGTTGCCAACTTTTTAGAACCTGCTGCTATTTGCACTTTAAAAACAATCAAAGGCTTATTGACCGAAGACTCGTCAACAGGTGCATCTACTTGATCAATTTGATTTGACTGCGTCTCAATAACGTTAGGTGTATTAGAATTTAGTTTTGACTTATAGTCTAAAATAGCATCCGAAATACTTTTAGATATATTAATTTTTCCGGAGACTGAATTGAGGTAATCTCCTTCTGTTTTATTGGTTATGAACCCCGTCTCTATTAAAATACTGGGCATGTAAGTATTGTGTAACACCCAAAATCCAGCCTGCTTTACGCCTCTGTTTTTTCGTTTTAATTTGTATGTGAAATTATCTTGTACGTAGCGTGCTAGTAATATACTTTGATCTAGGTAATCTTCTTGCATAAGGGTCAAACCAATCATTGACTCTGGAGAGTTTGGATCAAAACCTTCGTAATTTGACTCAAAATTATCTTCTAAAAAAATGACTTCATTTTCTTGTTGTGCCACTCTAAAATTAGACTCGTTTCTATGCAGGCCTAGCACGTAGGTTTCCGTACCATATGCCTGGGAGTTGTGGGCATTACAGTGAATGGATACAAATAAATCCGCATCGGCTTTATTTGCTATTCTTGCTCGCTGCCTCAATTCAATAAACACATCCGTACTTCTAGTGTAAATCACTTTTATATCATCCTGTTTTTCAAGGTTCTTACCAACCCTTAAGGCTACATCTAAGGCAATATCTTTTTCCTTGTAGCCAAAATTGGTAGGGCGCCCCGGATCTTTACCTCCGTGACCAGCATCTAAGACCACCACAAAAGGCTTTGCATTTGTTTGTGCTGTAGAAATTGCACTAAAAATAAGAGCCAGAAATAAGAATAATTTAATCTGCTTTTGCATGCGAAATATTTAACCTATCAATCGATTCTTCAAAATTAAAAAATCACTAAAAATATCCGTAACTTTGATTTTTAATAATTGAATCATCTAATTACAAAAATACACTTAAAAGCATTGAAAACAACACTATTTCAACTACTTTTTGTTCTAATTTTTACATTGTTTGCCAATACTTTTGGCATTGCACAGGATGTTCAAAACCTAAACTCTTTAACTAAAACAGTACCAGAAAATGACACACAAGGAGTTAAAAATGATTCAATTACAACTAGAGAAGTTAAAAATGTTGAGATAGACTCTATTACAAATGATAGTCTTTCAAAACCTAAAAGTTTTCTAGAGGGTATTGTGAATTACAAAGCAAAAGACTACACTTCTATTAATCAAAAAACACAGCAAATTTACCTTTATAATGAAGCTGAAATTCAGTATAAAGACATGGACATCAAGGCTGGAGTCATTATTATTGACTACGGAAAAGACATTATTTATGCAGGTCGTTTAAAAGATTCGCTGGGAGTTTACACACAACATCCTGTTTTTAAACAAGGAAATGATTTGGTAGAGCCTGACTCTATTGCCTTTAGCATTAAGACAAAGAAAGCCTTAATTTGGAACTCAAAAACCGAACAACAAGGAGGACGGATCATTTCAGATTTAACAAAAAAAGAAAATGACTCAGTGTACTTTGTTAGACGTGCTAAATTTACGACTTCGGAAGATCTTGAAAACCCAGAATATTACTTTCTGTTAAGAAAAGCTAAGATAGTCCCTGGTAAAAAAGTAGTGACTGGGCTTACAAATATGTTTATAGCAAATGTCCCAACACCCATTGGATTTCCTTTTGCATTTCTTCCTATGTCTAAAACACGAACTTCTGGGGTCATCTTCCCCACCTTTGGAGAACAGAACAACAGGGGGTATTTTCTTCAGAATGGGGGCTATTATTTTGCATTAAGTGATTATTTTGATTTAGCGACTTTAGGGGACTATTTTACAAATGGAAGTTATGGAGCGCGAGTTGAAAGTAGTTACGCCGTACGCTATAAATTTAGAGGGTCATTAAGTTTTCGATATGAAAACTTAATTAATAGTGAGCGGGGCTTTCCGGACTACTCAAGGAGTACTATTTATAATTTAAGATGGAACCAAAGTCAAGATTCTAAATCAAATCCTAGTTCACGATTTTCTGCTTCGGTTAATTTAGGATCAAGCACCTATTTTCAGGAATCTGTGAACCAGCTCAATTCATCAAACTTTTTAAACAACACAATGTCTTCCTCCGTTTCTTATTCCAAAGCTTTTAAGGGAGAGCCACAAGTAAATATTAGCCTAACGGCAACGCACTCACAAAACACCAATAAGGGCACTATTAACATGACTTTACCCACATTTCAGGGTAGTGTAGATCGTATATTTCCATTTGCACCAAAAACAGGGAGTAAAAAAGGCGCTCTCCAAAATATAAATTTTCAATATAATGTTCGTGCTGAGAACCGCATTCAAACCACAGACTCCTTGTTTTTTAAAGCGGAAATGTTTGATGATGCTAAAGCAGGATTTCAACACACCATCCCCTTGAGCACCAACTTTAAGGTGTTTAAACACTTTAGCATGAGCACCAGCGCAAACTTTAAAGAAAACTGGACCTTTAATACAATCAAAAAGGAGTACGATATAGAAACTCAATCTGCAATCACAACGCCTCTTAAAGGATTTGACTCTTATCGCACCTACAACTTTAGCACAAGCGTAGGAACCACTGTATATGGAATGTTTGAATTTGGGGAGGATAAAAAAATTCAGGCGATACGGCATGTAATGCGGCCATCAATTAGCTATAATATTAACCCTGCTTTTGATCAGTATTACGAAACTTACGAAGTTATTAGTGCCGACGGCACTACCTCTAACGAAGTTGACTACACCCGATTTGAACAGTCGTTATTTGGATCTCCTGGAAAAACATTTTCTAGCAGTGTAGGGCTGTCACTAAACAATAACTTAGAAGCAAAAGTTCGTGACAAAGACAGTACTGCAACAGACCCAAAAAAGATATTTTTATTAAACTCCCTAAATTTCTCTACAAATTACAATGTTGCTGGTGATTCATTGAACTGGAGTCCCGTAAGAGTCTCTGGAGGAACGCAACTATTTGACAGTAAAATGAGTCTTAATTTTGGGGCTACTCTGGACCCCTATGCTCTTGATAACAACAATAATAAGATAGATGAATTTAATGTAAATAATGGCGGTAGCTTGTTTCGATTAACAAGTGCAAATATGACCATGAGCTACAATTTGTCTAGTGAGACCTTTGAAGGCGGAGATTCCGAACAAGACCAAGCAATTGAAGAGTCTGTAAAAAGTGGTGGGCGCGCAGATGATTTGTTTGGAAAACCTCAAGACTACTCTACCCAGTCCTTAAAAAAGGACGACGATAAAAAGACGGAACCTTCAGCACTTTATAACTATAAAATACCCTGGAGTTTAAGATTAGCCTACGCAGTTAATTATACTAATTCCAGGCGTCAAAGTGAAATTTCGTCTCATTCATTAATGTTTTCAGGAGACATAGAAATTTCTCCACGTTGGAGTGTTGGTGCCTCCTCTGGTTATGATCTTAAAAACAATGGATTTACTTACACGCAATTACGTTTTGAACGGGACTTATTGAGTTGGAGAATGAATTTCTCTTGGATTCCTTTTAGCAACCGAAGTTCTTGGAATTTCTTTATTGGAATTCGATCGAGTATGTTTAAAGATATTAAATACGAAAAACGAAGACAGCCAGACAAACAATTATAAAACTATGAAAAAGATTATCACGACTCATAAAGCACCTCAACCAATTGGACCTTATAATCAAGCCGTAATGGTAGGTAATATGTTATATACTTCTGGTCAAATAGCTATACACCCTGAAACAGGTGATTTAGTAATGGACTCCATACAAGTAGAGACTACTCAAGTAATGGAAAACCTTAAGGCCGTTTTGGAGGCTGCTGATATGACGTTTGAAAATGTGATTAAATCCTCCATATTTATTTCAGACATGAATACATTTGCAGCTATAAATAGTGTTTACGGAACCTATTTTGAGGAATCAACAGCACCCGCTAGAGAAACCGTAGAGGTGGCTAACTTGCCTAAGTTTGTAAATGTAGAAATTAGTGTAATTGCAGTAAAGTAAGCACTTAGGAAGCTCTAGTAATTTCAGCGTGATATTCAACTAGCCCTTCAATTGGACGGCGCTCAAAATTACCCACGGTAAATCCAAATTCCCGTGCAACTTCTTTAATTTCTTCTTGAGTAAAATAAGCAATAGACCCTGCAAAATGAACAGGAACAGTCTTGAGCTCCTCTTTATATTGTAGTATCATATTTTTAACAAATATGCGCAGACCTTCTTTAATTAGGTTTTGAACATAGTCTGACTCTTTATTAAGAATCATGAACTCTGCAAAGGTTGCTAGGTACGCATTAGGGTTTGCTTTTTTGTATAAATTACTTTTAATCACATCGTCATTAACGTCATACCGCGTTTTGAAAACTAATTTCAAATCATGAGGCATATGATCAAAGTAATAATCTCTTAGGAGTTGTCTGCCATAATAGTTTCCGGATGCATCATCCATCACTGAATATCCTAGAGAAATTATTCTTTGTTCAACCGAATTGCCGTTATAATAAGAACAGTTAGACCCTGTCCCTAAAATACAAACAACTGCAGGGCTGTGAGAAACCCCTACGGTGGCGTATACTGCGGCATACGTATCTTCTTTAACAACAACTTCCGCATTTTCAAAAATAGACTGCAAAACACCTTTAAGCATTTTCACCGGCTTTTCAGTACCACAACCAGCTCCGTAAAAATAAATATGAGAAACCTCTGATTTATTTTCATAAATAACATCATTTTCCTTGATAATATCAAACGCATCTGTACTAGAAATGATCGCAGGATTTAATCCTTTTGTTCGTTGTTTTTCAAAAATAGGCTCTCCACTGGAAGAGTCTATGGCAATCCAGTCGCATTTAGTTGAACCGCTGTCTATTACAAATATCATATTTGATTGGTATTAAAAAAATACACCGCTAAAGTAGCAGTGTATTTTATAAGGTAGTGCTAATTAGATCGCATTAATGTATTGTGCAAGGTCAACTAATTTTGAAGAATAACCATATTCATTATCATACCAAGAGATAATTTTAACGAAGTTATCATTTAACGCCATACTTGCGTTAGCATCAAAAGTACTTGTTAAAGATTCAGAAATAAAATCTTGTGAAACAACTCCTTCTTCAGTATAACCTAAAACACCTTTTAATTCGTTTTCGGAAGCATGTTTTATGGCAGCTTTCACTTCATCAAAGGAAGCTCCTTTTTCTAAACGACATGTTAAATCAACAACCGAAACATCTACTGTAGGTACTCTAAAAGCCATCCCTGTAAGTTTTCCATTAAGTTCTGGAATTACTTTACCAACAGCTTTAGCTGCTCCTGTAGAAGCAGGTACGATATTGTTTAATGAGGCGCGTCCAAGTCTGTAGTCTTTACGTGAAGGACCATCTACTGTAAACTGAGTTGCAGTTGCTGCATGAACAGTAGTCATAAGACCTTCGGCAATTCCAAATTTATCATTAAGAACTTTTGCAATAGGCGCTAAACAGTTTGTTGTACAAGATGCATTAGAAACGATTGTATGATCAGCAGTAATTTCTTTATTGTTAACTCCCATTACAAACATTGGTGCGTCAGCAGATGGTGCAGAAATGGCCACCTTTTTTGCGCCAGCTGTGATATGCTTTTGAGCACCTTCAAGTGTTGTGAAGATCCCTGTACAGTCTAAAACAACATCAGCAGAAACTGCATCCCATTTTAAATCTTCTGGATTTCGTTCTGCCGAAACACGAATTTCATTTCCATTAATTACTAAGTTACCATTACTAATTTCAATAGTACCTTGAAACTTTCCGTGAACAGAATCATACTTTAATAAGTATGCTAAGTGCTCTACATCTAATAAATCATTAATTCCTACAACTTGAACATCGGGTCTGCTAGCAGCAACACGAAAGGCAATTCTTCCGATTCGACCAAATCCATTAATTCCAATTTTTACTTTTGACATTTTATTATTATTTTGATTAATTCTTATTTATATACTCATTATATCGGATACTCTTAATAACTCTTCATCAATTTTGGAGTGTCCTTTGACAGCTTTATCTATGGGATATAACTCTAGTTTGTTGTTGACAGTTCCAACCATGAAATTATTTTTCCCTTCTAATAAAGACTCCACCGCCTTGACTCCCATTCTGGAAGCTAAAACTCTGTCAAAACAAGATGGCGATCCCCCACGTTGCATATGACCTAGAACCGAAACACGCACATCATAACCATCAAGATTTTCGTCAACATAGTCCCTTAGCTCAAATACATTTTTACCAGTCTTATCGCCTTCAGCAACCACCACAATACTAGAGGACTTTCCTGTGTGTCTGCTTTTCTCTAAAGACTCTAAAAGGCGATCGAGTCCCAAGTCTTCTTCAGGGACTAAAATCTCTTCTGCTCCCGATCCAACTCCTGCATTCAATGCAATATGTCCTACATCGCGTCCCATTACCTCAACAAAAAACAAACGCTTGTGAGAACTGGCCGTGTCTCTAATTTTATCGATTGCTTCAACCGCAGTGTTTAGAGCGGTGTCATATCCAAGCGTGTAGTTAGTTCCAACGATGTCATTATCAATTGTACCAGGAATACCAATGATAGGGAAGTTAAATTCTTCATTAAAAATCATTCCACCCGTAAAGGTTCCATCTCCGCCAATTAACACTAATGCATCAATATTTTCCTTTTGTAATTGCTCGTAAGCTTTTTTACGACCCTCTTTAGTTCTAAACTCTTTAGAGCGTGCTGATTTTAAAAAGGTACCCCCTTTATTTATGATATTATTGACACTTCTAGCATCTAAAACTTTAAAATCTCCTTCTATCATTCCTTCGTATCCTCTGTAGATACCCACACATTCAATCGTGTGATATGCACAGGCGCGTACAACGGACCTAATTGCTGCATTCATCCCAGGGGCGTCGCCTCCAGATGTTAATACCCCAATTTTTTTTATCTGATTTTCCATAGTTGTAATGGTTTATGTTGTAAAATTAATAAAACTTATATGTTAAAAAATAATCAAAGACATCAATTTTATCAACTTCAACAAATTCAAACGTTTTCGTTAATAACTATTTGATTTTGAAGCTAAAAAATTAATTATACGCTAGGTTTTTGGGGATGTTTTACTTGAAATTCATAAAATTAGGTGTTTCAGAATTGGAGTCCGCATCAGTCGTTGATTTTATTTCTTTAGTTTGTTTTTTAAATAGCGCCTCTAAAAGCTCTTTTAAATTATCAAACTCAATATTATATGATAGCCCTACCCCTTGTGTGTAGCCAATTTGTTCACTAAAATTTTGAATACTATTTTCTCTATTAAAAAATTTAAGAGACAAGGTACGGTCTTGATTTAACAAAACTTCTACCTCAAAATCTCCGGCAACTGTTGTTTCACTTACACCACCAACAGGCACTCCAACTTTTCCGTTAATTAAAATATTATCACTTATTTTGGTAGACATAGTCACTCCTACTCGACTGTCTGTTTCATAGTCAGGAGTTGTTTTGCCTAAGTCTAAATCAATTCCTAACTGAACTTTATTCTCGTCATCTGCAAAAAGCTCATTTAACATGCTTGTAACCCCATCTGATACCAATCCAAAAGCATCTTGTGAATCTAGTGTTAGCTCGCTTCTAAAAGCTCCAGTAGCCAACAAGGATAGTGCTTGAAACTCTTTGCGATCTTTGTCTCTTAACCTATCCGCTAACTCACTATTAAGGGTCGAATTAACACTTGGAAAACGAATGTCAAAATTTAAATCTGGGTTTTCTAATTTTCCTGTCAAATGAACTTCAACTTCGGTCGGAATGCTTTGATTAATAGGATTATCTAATAATGTTGACGGATTTACATTGATTCCCTCATAGAGTGCTTTTATGTTGATATCTGCATTTAATGGACTTCCATCCCAAGCCAGAGTTCCGTCTTTAACTACTTTAAATTTCTTTTGAATAATCCGACCAAAAGAAAAGTTATAAATTCCGGAGAGGACTATAAAATCGCCAAACATTTGAAACTTACCTTTGGTGTTAATTTGAGCCAACATACTTCCATTACCACGCCCAATAATTGAACTTCCAGTTTGTTTGTCTATTACAATTTCAATTTCAGCATTATCATTAATATCCATGTTAAACTCCATTTCAAGTCCTTTCACATCGTCCAATTCAAAATCTCGGGCAGTTGTTTTAGTTGTTTTTTGATCTGGACTTAAAAAACTTACATAAGAGCTTTCAGATAATATCTCACTATCATTTAATGGGATCTTAAAAACTGTTCCCTCAGAGGTCCCCACATTAGCCTCAATAAATAACTGATCTGTGGGCCCAGAAATATCAATATCGCCATCTATAAAAGCAGTCCCATAGTAGAGCGATTCATCTTGCTCTATTGTGTTAAGCACTAGGAAGCGATCTGAATCAATAGTTAAGTCCAATGACCAATTCGAAAAATTATTGTGACTGATACTTCCGTTTAAATAAGCCTGGGATTGGTAATCAACATCTCTCATTAATGCTTTCTCAAAAATGAAGCTTTGATTTTTTAGATTAATGATAGAAGCCTCTGCAAAATCATATCCTACATTAAGATAAGGGATGGCTAAACCTCCATTATCTAAAAGCAAACGCCCCTCAATTTGAGGTTTTTCAAGTTGACCTTTAACAGAAGCAAATCCTGAAATGCCTCCACGAATATTGGTAATCACATCTGCTCCAAAAGGATTTAAAGGATCTAATATAAAGTCCCTAAATGAAATATCAAGGTCAAGATTCGAATTATCACCAGACACATCTAAAGTACCCACTACAGATAAAGACTCCTTAGCATCCTCCTTCAAGGAAATATTTACATCATAATTTGTAAGGGATTGATTCCCTTGAATAGCTGCCTTAAAAGAACCTAAATTAAAATCATTAACCTCAAAATTATCTACAGTTAAACTAGACTTAGGGAGGAATACACTTTTTGATTGGTTAAGATTTAGGCTGCCATTTAAACGACCCTCTAGTTTTAAGTTTTTGATTGAAGGCATTATTTTTAATAGGCCTACATTTTTAAAATCAAGATCTATATTTTTGTTATCTGAGCCCTGTGTAAGTGCATTTAAAAGAATCTCCTCATCGTTATAAGTCATCTTTATATTATCAACCATAACTTCCTTAAAAGCTCTATCAAACCTAATCGTATTTTGTGAATTCTGAGAATTGTTTATGTGCCATGGTGTCTCCTTGAAAAAGACAGTCGATTTCTTAACTCCAACCACAGATTTGTTAGACTCGTCAATGGTGTAATATAAATTTAAGTCAAATGAATCTTTAGATTTTTCACCGCCTTTAAATTCAGATTTTACGTACAAGGTATCATTGAGTGTTACATTTATTAAACTAAACTCAGAAACATTATAGTACTTTGTAGCGAGACTGTCTACTTCAATATATGAATTAAATAACGGGTTATCATTTATTAACTGAACCTTAATCTTATTGGCAAAAAAGTCATCCATTTTTATCGTAGGAGACTTAAACGTAAGTTTAAAGTTTTTAGGATCACTCTCTAACCTTCCTTTTACAGATGTATTGGGCCCCAATTGTAAATCTGGATAAAACAGTTCTACAATTTTATTATAAATCTTAAAGTTGAAGTTTAAGTACTGATTTTCTAGAACCTCAAAAGAATTAAACCTGGTGTAAATATCTCCTACTGAATTCCTCATTAAATCAGGAAGTTCGTTGATTCGAAATTCCCCTTTCAAACTTCCATTTATTATTTCAGGTGAATTTACCTGAATGGTCCTTTCGTTATTTCTATCAAACGATGAAGTGATTTCAAAGTCTTTGAACTCATAACTGTCATTTTGATTCTCATACAGTGCATCTTTAAAGCTAAGCACCCCGTATACATCGTCAATAGTAGTCCCTTTCATATCGACAGACATTTTCCCTTTTAGCACAGAAGTTTGGTCTCGGTCCACCAACTTTAAGGCTTTCAAGTTAGCATAATCTATGATTGCTGAAAAGTCATAAATATTTTCACTGCTTGAAAAATCTACAAGTCCAGAAAAATTTAATTTTAAATTAGCATCTGCAGTATCCAACTGACCATTAAAAACCTTATCCATAACTACTCCTGAGACCTGCAAATCTGAGTAAGTATAATCTTGAAACACAAACGAGCTAACCCCCCCATTTATATTACAACTAATTGATTCCTTGCTAAACCCACTTCCTACCACATCAAGACTAGAAGTAACTAAGCCAATGGTTGGCTCTTCAATAGCGCTTCCTAAATTAAAATCTATGAAACGTATTTGCCCCACATAGGAGGCACTGTCAATTAAGTCTAAATCGTCTAAATTAAGATCAATAAAAAGGGATCCTATTTCTGTAGAAACAGCCATAACGGCTTGAATAGACTCATTGGTTATATGTGCACGACCATTCATATTAAAGCGGCCTAACGCATTAAACCCTGGTGGAATCGTATTCCCCAAAACTCTTGGCAACAATGCTGCAAGATCTTCATAGGTTGACGATATTTTATCAAACTCTCCATCTAGCAAAAAACCATCTGAACTTGATTCAAACAGCTCGTTAATATGGAATTTCCCATTGATAGACGTATTGCTGTTCGTTTGTAAATTAAATTCATCGAATTTTAAATCCTTTAATGTCCCTGAAAAAGCAGTATTGAGCTGAACCTTTTGATTAGCGCCAAACTCATCATATAGTAAATTAAACTCTTCTAGGTCTAGAGAACTGTTTTCAAAAAAACCAGAAATTTGAACCTTGTCAGAAAAAGAATTTAGATCCTCACGCTGGTAATTAAATTGGAGGTTTCCAGAAACTAAGGACGATTTTGTCTCAATACTCAAATCAGAAAACAACATTTTAGTTGGTGTGTAGCTGAATGCTGTTTCAATATTTTTCAAGACCAACCCACTTGAATCTACAAAAGAAAGACGTTTTATATTTGCATCAATATCAGGTCCAGAAATTAAAAAGTCTGTAGCTAAAATAGTGAGCTCAGTAAAATCTAAAACAATAGGAGTTTCTTTATTTTCATCTGTAAGGCGAAAAACACTGTTGTTGATACTCAAACTACTTGATGTGAGTAAAAATTTACCAGCCTTTTCTCGTGGGTTTTGCTTATCAAACTTATCGACAAAAACATCTAGGTTTGTATCACTTTCCCCTTTATAGGTCTTGACGTGAAAAAAGAGGTTATATAAATCAACATCGGCAAATACGAGCTCATTACTAACAATTTTTGCGAAGCTTAAAACAGAAGTGTTGAGTTCAGAAACTGAAATCATAGGCGCTTCAAAATGATCCTTAATTAAAATAGACTTTAATTCTACATCTCCGTTGAACTTCAGACCTAGCCTTTCAATTTTAATATTTGTCCCATACACTTCATTAATTTCACCAGTAGCATAGCTACCCAAACTAGTTTGGATCGCTGGAACTGACAAAAGAACCACCAATAAAATGAAGAACAACGCGAGGGTTGAGATAACTTTAAGTACTATTTTAATATATTTATTGATATGCTAGAGAGGTTATTTTATTCACAATTTAACTATTAATACTAAAATTTAAACTCTGTAAAGCATTTATTTTACTGCTATTTTTTTTATTTCTTTGCAGTAGTCTAATTAATAGATTAAATTATACCTAATTATAATTACAAATTAAACGAATATTCTGACAAAATACTCTTAATGAGCTTAAAAAATACATACATTTTAGGAATTGAATCTTCTTGCGACGATACAGCAGCTGCTGTACTACGCAACGGAAAAATACTAAGCAATGTTGTGGCCTCCCAAGCAATACACGAATCTTATGGGGGTGTTGTTCCCGAATTAGCATCAAGAGCCCACCAACAAAACATTGTTCCAGTAGTAGATCAGGCAATACAAAAAGCTGGCATTTCTACTACCAGTTTAGATGCCGTCGCATTTACGCAAGGCCCTGGGCTTATGGGCTCTTTACTAGTGGGAACTTCATTTGCAAAATCACTGGCCTATGGACTTGATATTCCACTAATTGATGTCAACCATATGCAAGCGCATATATTGGCTCACTTTATTGAAGAAGATGGCTATGAGAAACCTCCATTTCCATTTATTGCAATGACTATTTCTGGTGGACACACGCAAATTGTACGTGTAGACGACTATTTTAAAATGACGGTAATTGGAGAAACAATTGATGATGCAGTTGGAGAAGCATTTGATAAAAGTGGTAAAATTTTAGGCTTGGGGTATCCTGCAGGTCCGGAAATTGATAAGCGATCAAAGCTAGGAAACCCAAAGGCATTCAAATTTCCTAAACCCAAAGTAAAGGGACTCAATTTTAGCTTTTCAGGCTTAAAAACTGCCATTTTATACTTCATACAAAAACAAGTCAAAGAAAATCCTCAATTTATTGAACAAAACCTCAACGACATTTGTGCATCCATACAGTATACCATTGTTGGTATTTTAATGGATAAATTAAAATTAGCTGTTTTGGAAACAGGAATCAATCAGATTGCTATTGGCGGAGGGGTTTCTGCAAACTCAGGCATTAGGGACGCACTAAAAAAAGCAGAAAGCCAGCATGGATGGACCACTTATTTACCTGCATTTGAATTCACAACAGATAATGCAGCAATGATTGCAATTGTAGGCTATTTAAAGTTTCAGAAAAAACAATATGCAGACCAATCTATAATGGCGTCCTCACGCTTAAAAATATAAAGTAAATGCAATTATTTTACAATCCCGAGCTCAACAAAACAACAAAGACCTTTAATTTTTCAAAAGATGAAAGCCGTCATATTGTAAAAGTATTGCGTAAATCTACTGGAGACACCCTAATGATCACCAATGGGATTGGGTGGACTTTTGAAGCTGAAGTCGTGATTCCTAATCATAACAAATGTGTGATGAATGTACAAAGCTCCAAGTACGTCCAACCAAAAGACTACTCTGTTCACCTAGCGGTATCACCCACAAAAATGAACGATCGCTACGAATGGTTTTTAGAAAAAGCTACAGAAATAGGGGTGACAAAAATCACCCCTATAATCAGTCACAATAGCGAAAGAAAAGTAGTTAAAACCGAACGGTTTGAGAAAATTATACAATCAGCGATGAAGCAGTCCCTAAACCCCTACCTCCCAACCCTTGGGGCAGCTGTCACATTTGCTGAATTCCTGAAAAGCCCTCAAAAGGGGAAAACTTTTATTGCACATTGTGCAGCAGGAGAAAAACACGCTTTCAAAGACCAGATTGAGCCAGGAACATCAATAACCATCTTGATTGGACCAGAAGGAGATTTTAGTAGCCAAGAGATTTCCACTGCCTTAGAAAACAACTACATGCCCGTATCTTTAGGAAACTCAAGACTCCGCACCGAAACAGCTGCTATAGTAGCCTGTCACACAATCCAACTTTGCAATGAATAAACGAATACTCTATTTACTTCTCCTCTTTGGATTCCACTTATGTGAAAGCCAAAGCATCGCTGTTTTAAAATATGATGGCGGTGGCGACTGGTATAGCAACCCAACAGCCTTAAAGAACTTAATACAGTTTTGTAATACAAACATCAAAACCGCAATTAACAAAAAACCACAATCTGTAGAAGCCGGAAGCGCGGCCATATTTGAATATCCATTTCTTCATATGACAGGACACGGAAATGTGGTGTTTTCGGAAAGCGACTCCAAAAACTTAAGACTGTATTTATTGTCTGGCGGGTTTTTACATATTGATGACAACTACGGCATGAAACCGTATGTGATAGAAGCATTGAAAAATGTATTTCCAGATAAAAAAATGACAGAGATCCCCTTGTCCCACCCTATCTACAACAATGTATATCCATTTCCAAAGGGCCTTCCTAAAATTCATGAACACGACGGACTAGCTCCCAAAGCTCTAGGCTATTTTCATGAAAGCAAACTAATACTTCTATTTACCTACGAAAGTGACTTAGGAGATGGCTGGGAAGACGCAAACGTGCACAACGACCCAGAGAACGTAAGGCTAAAAGCATTAAAAATGGGGGCTAATATTATTAAATACGCCTTTGAAAACTAAAGCGATTATGCAATTGGACCACTATACCTCCAAGTTTTCAAAAAAAACCTTTCCAATTGTTTTGGTAAGTGACAACGTTAGCCATGCTGCCAACCTAGGAAGCCTATTTAGAACTGCAGATGCTTTTGGTGTAACACATTTAATTTTAGGAGGAGTCCCCGTGGAGCTGGGACGGAAATTCACTAAAACTTCTAGGGCAACAGAACAGGCTATTTCATTTGAACAAACTGAAAATACACTAGAAAAAATCAAAGACTTAAAGTCCAAAAACTACCTAATAATTGGTCTTGAAATTTCAGAAGATAGCGTTCAAATATCTGACTTAGACTTTCCTAAAAGCAGTAAAATAGCCTTTATAATTGGTGATGAAAAGCATGGTATTTCATCTTCAATTTTAGAAATTTGCGACCACGTCGTTCACATTGAAATGTATGGTCAAAACAGCAGTATGAATGTGGTGCAAGCGGCTAGTATCGGATTATATGAATTTACAAAAAAACTAACATAACATACCCTATATATTTACGTGAATACATTAATATTAAATACTGATAAACAGGAGTTTATAAATAAGAAATTAAATTCAAACACTCACTCTTTAATCCTTAAAGGAAGTGCTTTTGAGGACGTTGATATTAAGGAACTCACTGAGCAGATAGAAGCTAAGAAAAAGTGTGAATCAAAACTAAAAACATGGTTTGAAACCCCCAACATCTACTACCCTAACAAACTTAATATTGAGCAAACCTCGTCGGAAACCACAGCACTTATTAAAAGCCGTTTAATTAGCGGCAACTCCCTGCTAGACCTAACGGGCGGATTTGGGGTAGATAGCTACTATTTTTCAAAACAATTTAAAAGCGTTATCCACTGCGAAATGAACGCCAAACTGGCCGAAATTGCGACCCATAATTTCATAATTTTAGAAGCCAAAAATGTCACCACCAGATGTACCGACGGCATAGAGTTCTTAAAAACCTCAAAAGAAAAATTTGACTGGATTTATATAGATCCATCACGTAGAGATACTCAAAAAAATAAAAAATTTCTAATTGAAGATTGCAGCCCAAATATTTCAATACACCAAGACTTGGTTTTCGAACACTGTGAAAATGTTTTGATTAAAATGTCTCCAATGCTAGACATTAGCAGCACACTTCAAACACTAAGAAATGTAAGTACTGTTTATATTGTGGCTGTAAAAAATGAGGTTAAAGAGCTTTTATTCCATCAAGAAAAAGGGGTTCAATCGGAAGCAACCATCAACACCATCAACACACATTCTGGCGGAACAGACTACTTTTCTTTCAAAGTATCACAAGAAAAATCCGCAGAAGCCACACTTAACACCCCTAAATACTACCTTTACGAGCCCAATGCAGCCGTGATGAAGTCTGGGGCATTCAAGTTCATTTCAGAACACTACAAGCTCGATAAATTCGATACAAACACCCATTTATACACTAGTAATGATCTAATCAAAAACTTTCCAGGAAAAACTTATAAAATCAACTCGACACACCCCTATCACAAAAAAACACTAAAACGACTTATTGGTGGCCAGAAAGCAAATTTAAAAACTAGAAATTTTCCAGAAAAAACAGAGGCTGTAAAAAAATATTTCAAAATTTCTGATGGGGGCGAAAAGTACCTGTTTTTCACGAGCAGCCTTGAAGGTAAAATTGCCATCCAGTGCCAACTCACATCATCTGATTCAGTATTTAGTTGAAAGACGTGACTTATTAAAACCCCTGGATCACAATTACATATGTCTGTAAAAAACAAGCTTATCCCTGGTTAAAGACCATTGAACTTCACTAAACTTTATCATAAAGGACACCCAAAAATAGGACCTGTTTGCCGTTTAACGACTGCTAGACAGAAGTAATAGATCTTAACCCTTCAAAAACCACAATACTCACGGCGTTGGCTAGGTTAAGACTTCTCACATGTGGACTATGAATCGGTATTTTAAATAATTTATCAGCATTGACACTCACTAGCTGTTTGGGCAAACCAACAGATTCTTTTCCAAATACAAGAAATAAATTATCAATGTAGTCAATCTCAGTATACTCCTTATCGGCAGCAGCAGAAAGAAAGACCATCTTCTCATTTTTATTAATGGCTAAAAAAGACTCTAAACTCTCATAGGTTTTGACTGTAATATGCTGCCAGTAATCCAGCCCTGCGCGTTTAAGACGCGCATCGGTTAACTCAAAGCCAAATGGTTTCACAAGATGCAATACCGACCCAGAGGCCAAGCTGAGCCTACCTATGTTTCCGGTATTATTGGGGATTTCTGGTTCGACTAGTACAATATTAAAAGCCATTAGGTTTAATTGATTGTAATTTAAATTTTGTCTAAGATAGAATTTCCGCTTGATTTATCACCCACTGTTCATTCCATTCTTCACTCAAACAGCCAAGAACTATTGAATACAAAATAACGGTACTATTTCTAGTGTTTTTTTAAGAGATTGACCGTGGGACTAAAGCTTTTACTACTCCCCTTGATCGTAAATGTGTTTTACGTTTTAAAAAAGTTAGTAAAGTACTAGTGAACCAAGAGTGATTCTGGCATATAAATTGTAATTACATTGTAATTACATTGTAATAAAAATTTATATATCTTTAGTTTTTATAAAAATTAAATACCATGAAAATAATTATTTTATTACTTATCAGCATAGTTTCTTTTGGACAAAGCAATCAAAACGTGGTTGAAAATGAAATTCTTGTAAAATTCAAACCAATTTCATTAAAATCAAAAACAACAATAAATAATTTTCTAAATAATGCTGAACTATCAAAAATACATTCTAAAATCAATGTGTTAAAATACCAGACCATAAACACGAAACAGTCAAATAAAATCATATTAATAAAATATGATAGCGATCTTGATTTAGAAGAAATAATTTCATTTTATAAAAATACTGGTTTATTTGAATATGTTGAACCAAACTACTCCGCTAAAGGAAGTGGCGTTTTAAACACAATTCCAAATGACTCAAATTACAGCCAGCAATGGGGTTTAAAAAATGATGGGACTTTTTCAAACTCACCATCTGTAAGCGGGGCAGATATTGAAATGGAACTTGCTTGGGATATAGAAACAGGAGACCCTAATATGATTGTTGCAATTATTGATACGGGGTTACGATTAACACACCCTGAATTTTCAGGACGATTATGGAATAATGCCAATGAGGTAGCGGATGGAACTGATACAGACAATAATGGATTTATTGATGACTTAGGTGCCGGTTGGGATTTTATTAACAATGACAATGAACCAACTGACGATCATGGTCACGGAACAAACGTTGCTGGTATTGCTTTAGCATCTGGAAATAACACGATAGGTTACGCTGGTGTTAACTGGAATGCAAAAGTAATGATATGTAAAGCACTTAACGAAAACAACAGTGGTTCCTACGCCGCTATGGCTGGTGCAATCTATTATGCTGTCGACAATGGTGCAAAAGTTATAAACATGTCTATAGGCGGAAGTGGAAACTCAACCACTTTGAGTAATGCGATTGATTATTGCTATGACAACGGAGTTATTCTTGTGGCTTGTATGATGAATTATAATAATAGTGTTACTTATTACCCAGCCGGGTATAATAAAACAATAGCTGTTGGATCAACGGATCCTGATGATACGCGAAGTAATCCTTTTTTTTGGAGCTCTACTAGCGGAAGTAATTTTGGTAGTCATATAGATTTAGTTGCTCCAGGAAATTACATGTATGGTTTGAGTGATACTTCTGACACTGAATACGGATCCTATTGGGGAGGGACCTCTCAAGCATCCCCTCTAGTTGCTGGGGTAGTATCTCTTTTATTATCTCAAAACCCTGCATTAACGTTTGAAGAAATTAGAACGATTCTAAGAGAGTCATCAGAAGACCAAGTCGGAGATCCTTCGGAAGATATTAATGGCTTTGACACTTATTATGGTTATGGAAGATTAAATGCGAAAAACGCACTTTCTCACCAAGCATTAAATAGTGATGATTTTGAAAATACAAATAAAAATATAGTAATATATCCAAATCCAGTATCATCAAATAGTAATTTAAAAATATTGAATTTAGCTAATGGTGAGAATATTATAAATATTTATACTATAATTGGACAGAATGTATACAGTACAAAAAAAATAACTGAGGGAAATACAACAACACTATCTATCCCTGAATTAAACGCTGGAACCTATTTTTTAAAAATTGACACTAATTCAGAAAACCGTTCAACCTTCAAAAATCTCATTATTAACTAACTATTTGCAACAATATGTGTCATTAATTGCAAGTTATTGATTACTTACGAAAATCCCTACGGAACTTTATTTGCCAAATTTCATGCTTAAATGACACAACTAATTATACACAAACTCGTTAAGTAATTTTTAAAACAACTATTGCAAAACTTAATCAACAAAATAAAAAATTCAATTTCACTTTCTTCAGAAGCTGAGAAACACATTTATTCTATTGCCAAAGAAAAAACAGTATCAAAAGGAGACGTATTAATCCGACAAGGTCAAACTGTAAACAAGACCTTCTTTGTCACAGATGGCTGTCTTCGTTCGTTTTGTATTGAAAAAGAAGGTAAGGAACATACACTACAGTTTGCAATTAAAAATTGGTGGATTAGTGATTTTATGGCAATATACACCCAAGAATTAGCTTCACTTACAGTCGAATGCATAACAGATTCAACCGTTATTGAATTCAATGCTCAAAATTTAAATGAGATCTATTCAATATTCCCTGAATTTGAACCGTTTCAACGAAAAAACCTAGAGCGACATGTAGTTAGTTTGCATAAAAGAATCCTAAATCAATTGCAATTAACAGCATTAGAAAGATACAATTTGTTTCTTGAGCAATATCCTCACATTGAACAATACGTGCCCAATTACCATATTGCCTCTTATTTGGGCTTAACACAACAAAGCTTGAGCCGACTTCGTGCAGAAAAGGCAAAAAAATAGGCTTCTTACCATAGGGTAATTTTTATCTAAAAACAGCATCATACTTTTGGCATTGTAATATTAAACGCACTAGTTATGTTGAAAAAATTATTCGGTTTTGCGCCAAAATTGGAATCAGATGGTTCATACAGTCCATCTAAAATGGCATTAAAAATGGCAGTTTCTGACAAAACAGACTTTGAAAATATTCCTTATAAAAAATACGAAGGAAAAAAGTCTAAGATTCTTGTAATATTCACGGAGAACAAGAACTTAAAAATGAAAAATGGTAAATTATTCTCTACAGGCAATCACCCTGTTGAAGCTTTATTGCCAATGCTTCATCTAAAAAATGCGGGGTTCGATTTTGAGATAGCTACTCCAACAGGAAACCCTGTAGTGTTTGAAATGTGGGCTTTTCCAAAAAAGGATGCGCAGGTTAAAACCATATACAACGAACACAAATCAAACTTTGAAAAGCCCCTTAAGCTTTCGGAATTCATTAACTCCTCTTTCGACCATTCAGAGTCGTATGCAGCTGTTTTTATCCCTGGTGGACACGGCGCTATGATTGGTATTCCTGAGGATAAAAACGTGGCAAAAATTCTAAGATGGGCTAATGAAAATGATTTATTTACAATAAGCCTCTGCCATGGACCAGGAGCATTCTTATCAACCAATTTGGACACTCAAGAGTTCTTATACAAAGGCTACAATATGGCTGTGTTCCCTGATTCAGTAGACAACAAAACACCAATATTTGGGTATCTGCCAGGCAAAATGCCATATGGACTGAGCCAAAAACTAAATAGCCTTGGAGTTAATTTAATGAATACTAAAATGGATAAAACCGTATGTTTAGACAGGAAACTAATCACAGGTTCAAGTCCTTTAGCATCAAATGAATTGGGTAAGCTTGCAGCGAAGACCCTACTAAAAGAATTTAAGTAACAGAAACTTAGAAGACATATCAAATTAAATTCGAGCGAATTCAATCAAATCGCCACTGCTAGTTCAATTTTACTCGGTTCAGTTCCATAACAGAGCCCACCACCATTGCTGATTGTAAGTTATTTATGTCTTATATTTGAATTATAGGCCGATTTAACAAATGAAAAAACAACTTCTAACTACTTTTTTAATCATTGCTTGTTATTATGTAATGAATGCACAAGACAAAAATAACACTTCAACTACGATTTTATCAAATATTTCTAAAGACAGGCCTGAAGACTTTATGTATTTATCTGCACCCGATTCAACTGGGTATAGAAGAGCCTTAAAAACTCCAAAAAAAACAGACATACAAAGAAGAAGAAGAAACGAGATTTCAGAGCTTCCCTACCCAATAATTTTTATTCATGGTTTAAACTCAAATTCCGAAACCTGGGATAACACCACAAATTGGATGGATATAAATCTTAATTTCAATTATGGTGGACGTGTTGACTATTGTTTAAATTATGATAATGATAATTCTGTAGCCAACACCAATTTTTCACCAACAGTTGGTGCTGACATAGTAAGGTTTGATAACTTATTTATGAATGATGGCGATTATTTCTATATCAACTTTGATGTAGGAATTGACGGCTCTGTGTTTCCTATCACTGGAACTGTTTTAAGTAATGCGGCTGCAATTGTAAAACAAGGAATTGCCATAAAGGATGCCATTCAAGTAATTCTAGACTATACAGGAAAATCGAAAGTGATATTATTTGGACATAGTATGGGTGGCTTAGCAGCGAGAGAATACGTACAAAACTCATCAAATTGGCAATATGATGCACAACACCATATTGCAAAACTTATTACTACAGGAAGCCCTCATGGTGGCAGTAATGTTACAGCTGGCATTTTAGGCAGTGCAACCGGACTAGAACTATCAGATGCTGTACGTGACTTACGTTCGTCGTATTTTTGGAGCACAGAAGACGGAGTTTACCTATATGGTGGAATGGAAAATTCATCGATAATGTGGGATAGTTTACTGTTTCCTTTTGACAACTTTGATGTCAATTGTAATGGAATAATTGCAGAAAATGTCATTGGATTAAATGAAAGAGAAAACCCTATAAATTTGGATTATGCTTGCATAATTGGAGAATCTGACTTAGTAGTTTCAGAGCAAAATGCTAATTTGTTTAACTTCATTCAATTTAATTCTAATCTAACTCAAAATGTTTTTTATTCTTCGGCTGGTCATTTTGGATTAACAGATTTAGATTTTGAAAACATGCAGGCTCTAGACGAACCTAACGAATACAGCCTGAGTTACGAAATTGATTTAAATAAAAGTTACATGGGTTTTGTAACTCCACAGCCAGAGGGAGGATACGACTCTGATTATGATGATTTCAAATTTACAATAACAGAAAATGGTATTTATGATTTAAAGGTCACTAATAAGACATTTAATACCCTCAATTATTATATTTTGGATAGCGGATTTAATGTTTTATTCAGTAACACTATTAACGAAGCATTTAATGCCGAATATAGCACTCAAATTTCGTTAAATAGCGGTCTCTACTTTATAGAATTTGAAAGTGATTTACCATCATCTGTAAGCACGTACAACTTTTCCATCGAAACCACTTTATCTAATAATAATAATAATAATAGCATTATTGAGAGTCAAGTTTCAGTATACCCAAATCCAACGAATTCAATCATAACTATTAATTCCATTACTATTTTTAATCATATTGAGGTATACAGTATAATTGGTCAGAAAATATTTTCAAAGCCATTAGATTTAAATCAAAGATTAGATTTAAGTGAATTAAGCCCAGGTCTCTACACTATAGTGTTGCTAAACAATGAGCAAATTCAAAGCATAAAAATTATAAAAGAATAATATTTATTAAAAATAATCATAACAAAACCTAAACTACCTTTAAAACACTCGTTATATTTATTATGAATGATTTAGAAATAGCCACATAAACCAATTATCACTATTTAAGTTATTGATCCAATTCCATAAAATCAAAGGTCTTAAAATTTGACAACTACTTTAAACCCCAATAATAGGTCATCTAACCCAGGTTCAGTGCCCTTTATCGAACTAATTCTTTTTATTAATAAATAATAATCCATTTTAGTATATTAAACTACTAACGCTACAAAACTAACTAAAAACAATAAAAATGAATTTAAAATACTTGATACTCACGCTGTTTTTATCTCATGGAATCACTCAAGACATACAGGCTCAAAACTGGAGTGAATTTGCAAACACTGGCTATTATGGAAAGGCTAACCTAGAACTTAAGCTACACTCTAAAGCTAAAAATCGGGTGGTTTTTATGGGGAATTCTATCACTGAAGGGTGGGTGTTTATGCGTCCAGAATTTTTTGAGAATAGAGATTATATTAACAGAGGGATTGGTGGCCAAACAACACCTCAAATGCTACTGCGTTTTCGGCCAGATGTAGTGGATTTAAATCCAAAAGTAGTACTCATATTAGCGGGTACAAATGATATCGCAGGAAACACAGGATTTACGCCCTTAGAAACCATTATAGGAAATATTAAATCCATGGCAGAAATAGCCAATGCCAATGGCATAGAAGTTGTGATTTCCTCCATCTTACCTGCGATAGAGTATTTATGGAAGCCCGGATTAAATCCGGCACCAAAAATCATTTCAATCAACAAAGAATTAAAGGCTTATGCCCAACAACAAAACTTCATATACCTTGATTACTTCACTGCAATGGTCGATGATAATGATGGCTTAAAAGTACCTGATTATACTGCTGCAGATGACCTTGTTCATCCTAATGTAGCGGGCTATTTAGTCATGGAAAAACTAGCAGAAAAAGCAATCGAAACTGCCTTAAGCAGATAGACATGAAGCGTACTCCTTTAAGCTTAGTATTGCTGTTTACTGTTATGATCCTTAGCAGCTGTCAGCAGTCAGAAAAAAAAGAGCTGCTCCTAAATGCGCTGTTCACGGACCATATGGTGCTGCAACAAAAAGAAGAAGTGGCATTTTGGGGAAGCTATACCCCAAACGAAGAAATTACAGTTCACGGAAGCTGGGGAAGAGAATCCACTTGTGTGGCCGATGCTGAAGGGCAGTGGAAACTTCGCATCACTACGCCTAAAGCAGGAGGACCATATGAGGTTACTATTCGTACCAAAAGTACTACCAAATCCATTAAAGATGTGTTGATCGGGGAAGTCTGGTTAGCCTCAGGACAATCCAATATGGAAATGGACTTTGATTACTGCTGTAATACGACTGATTTTTCAGAGTTAGAACGCGCCACCGCAAATTACCCAAACATTCGCATGATTAATGTGAAAAAGCAACTAAGTTTAACTCCGGTTCAGGAATTTGAAGGCACTTGGAAACAAGCCATTGGAGACAGCATTATCAACTTTAGTGCTGCAGGCTATTTTTTCGCTAAAAGATTACATAAAAAACTCAATGTACCTATTGGTATCATACATGCCAGTTGGGGGGGCACTGATATAGAAGCGTGGACGAGTAGAGCCAAACTGAGCACCTTAGATGTTTTGGATGATACCATGAGTAATTACGGCGCATTAATTGAAAACGCTTCGAGGTCTCACGAATGGTTTTCACAATTTGAATCTGAAA
>Ga0209632_10000487_pt1 | contig 41142 bp, 37 predicted proteins | sample COG_10_FD_184754 | JGI IMG/M metagenome (GOLD analysis project Ga0209632, IMG submission 184754) | Pelagic Microbial community sample from North Sea - COGITO 998_met_10 (SPAdes) (version 2) | ecosystem: Environmental > Aquatic > Marine > Neritic zone/Coastal water | place: Helgoland, sampling... | reverse complement strand
TGCCTTTATGCTGTGTGTAGCGTCCTAGGTATAGGAATCGTTTAAGGAAAGATTCCTTCTTGCTCTTAGCTACTTCATTAAAAGCCGATTGAAACTTGCTCGTGTCAGCAGAATAAAAGCCCGTTTGGATATCACCTTCATCAAAACCCAACTTCAAGGCATATTTCTTTTGCACTCTTCCAGGAACGAATGCTTTATGAAAGGATCTTTTAATGGTAAAAGGAGAAATCAAGGTTGCTACTACTTGTTTCACTGAACCACTCCAATGATTATCCAAGCTCAAAACACACACAGACTGATCTTTCATTGATCTACATACCTTCAAATATCCCTTATCTATCCACCCGCTTGACAGAATTAGATCAGGAGCAAACTCCGATACCAATTGGGTCATTTCCAAATCACTTAAACTGTCTCGTGAATGAACTTTATCAAAAAATGAAAGGTCAAATTTGAAAGGTGCTTCTGGATTGATAGGCCAGTGAATTAGCATTAACTCAACATCACAATCTTTTAAAGCACGAAGACAAGCGACAGAATAATCCGCTAATTCGGTGTAGAGAATAGATACTTTATACATTTTTACCCAAAGCTCAATTTGATATATTTCTATGCATGCAACCGGTACATTTGTCGAAAATGAAGGGTAACAATATTATAAAGTATTTTAAAGGTTTAGATTCTTTGAGGTTTTTTGCTGCATTAGCAGTAATCATTACTCATATCGAGCTGATAAAAAGTGCCTTCGGATTTGAAAATATTTGGACGAATCCTCTAATTTTCGAATTAGGAAGCTTGGGCGTTTCTTTCTTCTTTGTTTTAAGTGGTTTTTTAATCACATACCTCCTATTCACTGAAGAATTAAATTTTGGTAAAATCAGCATTCGAAAGTTTTACATGAGAAGAATATTGAGAATTTGGCCTCTATTCTACCTCGTCTTTATTATTGGTTTTTTTATCCTACCCCGCTTCAATTCAATTCATATTCAATATCTACAGTCAGATTTCGAAACCAATTATTGGGGCCATTTTTTTTCTTACTTATTCATACTACCGAACTTGAGTTATTCCATTTTCGGATCTCCAGTTCCTCATATCGGTCAATCTTGGAGTATAGGAGTTGAGGAACAGTTCTACTTGGTCTGGCCTGTCGTGTTTTATTATTTTCCGAATAAAATCAAATCGTTCTTATGGCTTTTTATAGCCACCTTACTTATCAAAGGATCTGTATTAATATTAAGCATGAGCATCGCAGACAATGAAATAATAAACTCGCTCAAAACATTTCTTGCAATGAGTAAGATAGAAAACATGATCATAGGAGCAATTGGAGCATGGGTTTTTTACACTAACAAGAAAAGAATTTTGCAGCTACTATATACTTACGCTTCTGTTGCACTTTCAATTATATCAATTCCAGTTCTTATTTTTTTTGGTCCTTCATTTCTACAAGACGGATTTCACATTATTTATTCCTTAGCCTTTCTGATCATCATCATAAATGTCTCAACCAACAAAAACTCAATTATTAATTTGGATAATAAAGTTTTTAATTATTTAGGAAAAATATCCTATGGAATATATATGTACCATATGATGATCATTCCGATTGTGGTGGTTCTACTTGGAAAGTTGTCATTTGAATATTATCTTTTTAACTTATTCGTCTATTTACTTTCTGTTGGTATCACAATCATTATTGCCTCATTATCCTATGAACTGTTCGAATCGAAATTCATTTCCCTAAAGAACAAAATCGCCAAGCCTAAACCATGAATTCTTGGACTAAGGAAAATTTAATAGGATACATTTTACTCAGTCCTCTTTACTTGAGTTCAATTATTCTATTTAAGACTCCATTCGAATTCTATATTTCATATATACCGATAGTTCTTCTATTACCCCTATTCGTGATTCGGAATGGAATTCCAAAAGTCTTGGCGTCTCTGCTATTTTTTCTTTTATTCACAGGACTCTATGGAATAGGGAACGGTCAAAACGAAGTTCTTGATTTACTTAAGATTTGGATTAATATCGGTGTTTCAGCACTATATTTTTACCACATTATTTTATATTTTAAAAAGGATATTAAGAAGCTTTTTCAGCTTTACATGAATTTAGCTTTTGCGATATCTCTGTTAGGTTTAATTCAGGTAATAGCATATTTAGCTGGAATAGAGCAATTGTATACCTTCTTTGGTGTCTTCAATAAATGGGGAATCAGTGAAGGAGGAGCATTTGGACTTCGAATGAACTCGATATACTCTGAACCATCTTACTTCGGAAGCGCCATAAGTCCGGCCTTTTTTGTTTCTATCCTAAGTCTCACTCTTAAAAAATCATTTTTTCTATCTACAACAAGAAATATTGTGGTTGTTATTGCATACCTCCTGACGTTTTCAACAGTTTCATATTTAGGAGTCTTTGTGATTCTAATCCTTATTATCCTAAACTATGGAGTATTCAGATACATTCTATTTGCTTTACCAGTTTTAATAGGTGGATATTTGTACTTGCACAGTAATGTCGCTGAATTTAGAGTGAGAGTTGACGGTATCACAGCCCTTTTCAGTGGTCAAACATACTCAGCATTTGACGTTCATGGTTCCAGTTTCGTATTCTACAACAACTATACAGTCACCAAGCAAAACTTGATTCAAAATCCACTCTTTGGATCTGGGCTTGGATCTCACCAGCATGCATATGAGAAGTATTCACTGGTTAAGGATTTTGGAGGTATTTACGATTTCAATTCTCAAGACGCTAATTCTATGTTATTAAGAATTGTGTCAGAGACGGGCATTACTGGCTTGATTCTAACGCTATTTTTTATAATTAGAAACTTCCGGAAACGCGATGAATCTGAAACCGCTGATTTTGGATGGGTTCTTTCCTCCGCTTGTTTGGTAATAATCGTTCTACAATTGCTGAGACAAGGCAATTATACTTATAACGGATTTTTCTTTTTTGTTTGGATGTACTATTTCATTAACACGGAGATAAATAGCGGAGAAAGTATTTTAACATTTGATGCCGCTAGCCAGGATGTTGATAGCTAGAAATTGCAATTTCTAACACTTTGGTCGTCTTCACTGCAATCTGTGGCCATTCAAAGCCCTGTATTTGTTCTAAGCTTTTAGCTTTCATTGCATTTATATCAGCTCCACTTGCTTTTGCGAACATAAGTAGAGCCTTAAAAATCAATTCTGAATTGTAATTTGGAATTAAAACCCCATTTTGTTTAACAAGAAGTGAACATGCGCCTACATCTGTCGCTAAAACAGCTAATCCTCTTGCCATGCCCTCTAGAATTACGTTAGGCATACCCTCAGAAATGCTTGTGCATACAACAACATCACAATTATCAATAACATTGACTAAGTCTTCCTTCTGATATACCTCACCATGGTAAATACAACAAGCTGGTTTAAGCCTTTTACCTATTGGTATTGGCCCTACAAAATGAAACTCCCAATTTTCATTGACAGTTTCCAATTGTTTTATAGCCCGATTTAATTCGGGCAATCCTTTCACCCGATCATATCTGCCAATAAATAAAAATTTCAATTTTCCAGCACTTGGGTTAATACTTGTCTTGATCCAATCAGGATTAATTCCAGCGGGAATTTCCAGAACGTTAGTATCACATTGCTTTCTTATAATTTCCGATATTTTACCTCCATAACTGAATACAAAATCAGCACTTTTCAAAATTTTATTGGTTATTCCTTGAAAATAAAACTTCTGAATCTCCATTTTAAGATTGGCTTGTGGTTGAAACATATTCATTCCATGAAACTTGACGCCAATGGGTGATTTAAAATTGAGCTTGTTGCGACTCTGAAGAAGAGCTAAACCGGAAAAACCTTTAGAATAAACGAAATCGTATTCTTCATTCATGGATACAATTTTTTCAAGATACACCGCTGAAATTTTCTTTTGAGCTCTTAAATAATGACCAGGCAACCTACTTTCATCACGATATTTAAAATGAAAGGATCGAATTTGAGGGAGCGCCTTGACGGAAAATGCTTCTTCGATGTTTATCGTAACATTAGATTCCGAATAATGGAATAAAACTATTTCATGTCCAGCCAAAGCCAAATGCTCAGCGAGCAATTGTGAATGCCTCTGCATTCCTCCTTTAACAAAAGGAGTTATGCCATCTGTTAGAAGCAGCAGTTTCATTTATCTATTGAATTTCTCTCTTAAACTGGTCATAGGCTTTTCATACATAATATATATTCCATAGCATATAGGGTACATCACAAAGATCGCTACTACGCCACTGAAATCTTCTGCAACAAAACTCTTAACTAAGTGCATAATATTTTGATGAAACAAGTAAAAAGAATAGCTCAGAATACTTGTCCAAGAAATCAAATCTCTAATCAAAGCAATTCTCGCAACTCTTGTATTTAGAAATTCTGAGTTATATAAGAAAGGTAAAACCATAACTATACACATACTTTGAACTGGGAAATAAATTGTTTTTAAAAAGCTAGAATCATTTATAAACGATAATCCAAACCTAATAAACAATAAATACTGAATGAAAATAACTCCACCAACCCCAAAATAAAAATAGAATGGATGCGAAAGCTTTGCAAAGACCTCTTGTTTTCTGAGGTTTATCCAACTCAACCCAACTCCCATCAGCATTGAATCAAATCTTAACAAAGGATTCCCATTCACTCCTGTAAACGGCACGTTTCTTAGATCAATGAAAAAGTACTTAAATAAAATCAAAAGAATCAAGCTCAGGATTATAAGCCTGTAATCCAATTTTTTATTCACCCGCCAAAACACTAAAAACAGCAAAGGCAGTCCTAAATAAAACCATTCTTCTACTACCAAACTCCAACTGATCGGATACAGGGATATTCCATAAAAATTATTCTGTAGAAAAACAAAATAGTAGAGATAACCCCAATCCAGGTTGTTAGACAAAATGATCTGAATGATCAAGGCTAAAAAATAAAGCGGTATAGTTCTAAACCATCGGTTAATCCAAAATGATTTGATCGTTTCGAATCCATTAAAATCGTCAAATGATCTAATTAAAATTCTTCCAATCAAGAATCCGCTTAGAATAAAGAACACTTCAACCCCAATACCTCCCAATAATATTTCATCCCATGGATTAAACCCGAAATGCGTCAGCAGAACTAGTAAAATAGCTATGCTCCTCATGAGGTCTAAACCTAAGTTTCTGGATTTGTACTTCATCATCAATTGAGCTCTGCGATATTATTGCTTAACGATTGAATTATATGCATCTAAGAATGCGTCTGACGATAGTAGATTCTTTGCAAGATCAATAGATTTTTGTTTTTGTTGAAATGATGGCTTTTCCAACAGAGGCAAAATATCAATATCATGAAGCACATCACCTACGTTACTTATCCTTACTAATTCAGAATAATCTCCGAGGTTTGGTGTTATTAGCACTTTTAATCCGCACGCTAAGTATTCCGAAAATTTAACTGGACTAGCAACCCGATTTGTTAGGTTTTGATTTCTGAGAAGTAACCCAAAATCGCAAGCCTTCAAATAAGAGTGAACATTTTCTTCTTCTACAAAAATCCGCAACACTCTATCCGGATAATTCGATTCAAGTGTCATCAATTGATCATTCTCTTTGCACATCATAAGCACTTTGCAATCGGTTTCTTTCAAAACCTTTGAAATAAATTCAATTAACAAAGGGAACGATTGCCAAGGTGAAGTAGAACCGCTGTAAACAAGGATCGATTGACTAGTCTTAAAGAAAGCATGATCTATTGGTCGACCATCAAATGCTTTGGACCAACATGGAATTATCGCGTGCTGATTTGAAGTGTAATTATACACTTCCGACCAATAGTCTACTAAAGCTTTAGACACGGAAATTCTGAAATCAGATGCTTTAACGGATTCTTTTTCCATTTCAATCACTTCATTCGCCAAAGCACCTTGAAAAACGCCAAACTCATCGATTTCTGCTTTTACGGCTCCTCGAGCATCATATACCACTTTCTGATCTCTTCTTCTTGATTTCAAGGCAATTGAACATGCCATTGAGCCTCTTGCAATAATTTTATTTCTTCCAAGAAACTGATTGATTGTCCAAAACACCAAAAGTGAAACTCTCCAAAACCTCAAACCTGGGATTATTGGAATTACTAAACTACCTGATCTCCATGATTGAATTTTCTTGCGGTTGAATAAATAATTCTGCCTTGGTATAAACGAGATCAGTAAAACGGGAGAATCAATTAATCCATCAAACAATTCGCACACTTCAATGACTTGACTTTTAAAAATTCCAGATGGAGAATCGTTAAAAGTTAGAAAAATCATATCAGTCTGACGAATATTTTGACTCAAGTTCATCAATTCAAATACTCAAAGTAAAAAACGTGAAAATTTTAATTCTATCTCGAAGACTTAAACCATTCCAATAGTTAGATTTTGTCATTTCGAATTGTTTCTGCGACTCAATTCGAGAATACTTTCTTATAGACATCAACGCATGAAATAGACTTTTTGAATAGGACTCAACATTTGACTTCAGCTCATTCTCTTGATTAATGTCAATCCAATCCAACATAGCTAACCTCAATTCATAAAACCGAACAGCATTTAACAATTGATTTGTATCGCTTATCCTGTTGTGAGCGTCTTTAAAAATTACTGTTGAAATGGTTTCATCTATGCCAACATGAGCCTTTTCCTTTAGGAAACGAAACATCAAATCTGCCTCCTGACTGCTTGAGGCATTTTCATTCCATCCTCCAATCCTTTCCAACATGTCTTTTCTCCACAAATTGCTTACAGTATTTCCCAGCCCTCCTTGGAACAAGTTTAGCCAATTCGAAATATTCTTGTCAATATAAGTTATGATCTCACTTCCTCCTGGTTCAATTGACTTGTAACTCCCCACTAACAAATCCAAATTGTATTCAGAACACAATTCAATTTGAAATTTCAATTTTCCAGGCAACAACGCATCATCGGCATCAAGAAACTGAATATACTTTCCTTTCGCCTCTTTTAAGCCTCTATTTCTTGCAAATGGAGCCCCTTTCTTTTCTTCATTAAGAATGATCAATCGCTCATCATTGATTGAACTAACAACCCCTAACGTTTCATCAATCGATCCATTGTCAACCAGAATAATCTCAAGTAAACATTTTTCTTGAACCTGAACGCTCTTGATAGCTCGATTTATTGTCTGGGCCGAATTATACGTTGGAATTATAACAGATACATTCAACGCGCTAATTTTTAATTTCTTCAATAAATTTCAAAGGATCATTAAAAAGTGAGCTGGCATTTTTGATTTTATCTAAATCACAGTTCCACCATTCACTTGAGAGCAGAGCATCAATGATTTCTTCTGAAAATCTATATTTCAGAATTTTAGCGGGCACTCCTCCTACAATTGCATAAGGAGGGACATCAGATACTACTACTGCACCCGCAGCCACCACGCACCCCGTGGATAATTTAACTCCTTCCAATACAATTGTGTTAGCAGAAATCAATACATCATGTTCGATTATTGTTGCACGACTCTCCATTGGACTATTCTTTATGCCAAAGCCCTTACTCTTTCGATAGAAAAATGGACTTGAACTCACTGTATCTAAGCTATGATTTCGTAAACCTATCTTGACATCCATTGATATGGAACAATAGGAGCCGATCGACTTACAATGATCAATTATTGCCCGATCCCCTATAAAATTGAAGTTTCCAAAATGCTCCAAAGCACCCCACGACAAAAATTGAACACCAGTGCAAATGGTAGAATATTTTGATTTTAAAATCGAATCAGGAATAACCGAATAGAATTTACTCGATTTATCAATGATCGTTGGATAAACTAGGTTAACCCTAATAAATGATCCAATAGCACTTTTTATCCTTAATAATTTTTCAAGCATTCGAATATTAAAGATAATTTTTCATTTGCAATAAAGCCTTAAGCATTGAAAACCTCCAGAAACATTCTAATTTCAGAGTCACTTGTTGCCAAATACAAAGGTTGATCAGCATTCTCTCTAAACCTTATAGAATCATCCAAACCTTTAATTGGTAGAACTCCTTTATATATAATTAATGACGGAGTATTCGAGTAAAGACCAACATGAATTGCTCCTGAATGCTGGGAGACGATAAGTTTTGCTTCTGCACATTCTTGCAAGACGGTCTCATTATCTCCCACTCTATTTACGATTTTAGGATTCTGAAATTTTGCATCAGTGGACATCTCCGGCAATCCCACAACAACGACTTCATCGAAATATTCAGAGAGGATATCTGCAAGTTGTACATAGTTTAATCTTTCTCCATTATTCAAGGTATAAGCAGGCCCTTTAACTCGAGGAAATAAAACTACCTTATTTGATTTTTCCTGAATTTGACTTAAATCAAGAAATGCTTGTTTTTTTAAAAGTTCCCAATTCCTGAAGCTATACCAATAGAAATTAGAATTGCTCAAATCAAAGAACGGAACGCTTCTGTTCTTCGATTGCAGAATCATCTTTTTATACACTTCATCAAAACTCTGTGGAACGACTCTTAAATGGTTCCCACTTGGTGGAAATTCAGTTGCTGTCTTTGTTAATGAGTGGAATTCATTATAAATATATTTTCCTTCTGCATTTTTAAAAAATGGTCGGTAATGCTCTAAGCAAATGATATTTACCTTAACTCCGCTTTCAGAAAGATGCATTACAAAAGGAAGGAAATGCAACAAGAAATTCCCAAATTCACCCCAAAACGGTCCAACATAGCATTCCTTCTTGGAAATCGCTTGCTTGTAAATGCTATCAAGCTTGAGCTTATCCTTAATTAGGAATCCTCTAAACTGTAATCGTCCCTTCCAATTAAGACCTCTTAAACCTTTTTCAGGATAAGTCGCATCGTTTTCATAAAGACAATATCCATTGGGTATATATTCTTCTAATTTTCTCAATTTTCTCTTAATTGGTGGTGTTCAATTTGAATTCATCGTTCAATTTGATGATACTATTCATAAAATCTTGAAACTCCATTTCTTGAAACTCACCAAACTGACTCAAATACTGGCTAAATCCAGATTTAGATTGTGTTACAATGCTAGTAATGGAAGCTGCACTCAACACCCTTAAATACAATGGATTAAATTTATTCGAATACTCTATCGAAGCTTTGGCATCTTTTAGGAAGCGATGCCAAACGGTATGTTGGAAATTAAATAGTAGAGCATTATCCAAAAATAAAATGGAGAACGCTAAATCCCATTTTATAATCGCTGTGTTTGGAAACCAAGGTCTTTGTTGTTGGGCTATCATTCCTGAATCAATATTTATAAAAGAATGAAATAAATCAGAGTAAACATCTGGTTTAGTTTTATTGACGTGATTGAATGCATTAGGATTCAATATATCATCGTCATCCAATCTTAAAATATAGTCTGACTTCAAACCTGCGTCAAGAAGATAAACTTTTGCAAATTGAAGCTTTTGCTCTTTAGAGTTTCCGTCCGCTTTCACGAAGTTTATAGTTCCTTCCGCAGATGATGGTAAATGACCGAATAAAAAGACTTTAAAATTTGAATAGTTTATATTCTTTAAGGCATCCATATAATGTTGATGCAATTTATGTCTAATGTCATTCTCATCCCCTAAATGAGGTCCATACGTAGTTATGATTATGAACGACAATTCTTCCATCCTTTGCTTAGTTTTCTTTTAAGTAGAGACGTACTAAGACCATGGTCTCGATTCGCATAATGAATTTCAGAAATAGCGTCAGGTGAAGTTATTGTTTTACCCATATAGTCTGCACCTAAAAAACGGATACCGAAGCTTCCTGATTCCATTATTTGCGCTAATTCTTCTTCACTGTTATATCCTACAACCTCATCCACATATTTGCATGAATCCATTATCAATTTCCGTTCTTCAAAAGAATATAATGGTGCTTTTTTATCCGGGTTAATCGTTTGATCTATGTTTTCAGCTTGGTTAATTGCAACCACCAAATAGTCGCAATGATCCTTGCATTCTTTGAGCATCAAAACATGTCCAGCGTGAAATAAATCGAATACTCCGCAAGCAAAACCTTTTTTCATTGAATTGTATTTCTGGATAGAAAAGAACTTTTCTCTTTAATCGATGTGTTTACTTAGACAATTGACTCAATATATATTCTCTCAAATTTTGAGTAGGTGTCCAGTCCAAAATAGCTTTAGCTTTTGAATTATCAGCAAATGTAATGTCAGCTTCACCCTCTCGCTTATCAATAAACGAATAATTTGAACCAATCAATTGCGCTAATGCTAAGATACTGGTGGTTGAACCGAAGCCAATATTAAACGAGGTGTTTATCGTTTTGGGATAGATGGAAGCTTTATAGTTAGCTGAAGCTAAATCTCTCACGTGAATAAAATCTCGTTCTTGAGAACCATCTCCAGTCACCAACAATGGCTTGCCTTCATTGAATCTATTAAGAAAAATTCCCACAACACTGCTGTATGCGTTAAATGAATTGGCCGGATTAAAGGATCTCGGACCATAAGGATTAAAGTAACGTAAGGTTATAAAATCAATAGGATAGCGAGTAGCGATAAGCTCTAAGTATCTTTCAACCTCATACTTTTGAAATGCATAAGGACTAAGGCAGTCAATACGTTCGGTTTCAGGAGTAGGGATTTGTGTTGGAGTCCCATATATAGCGCTAGACCCACTATAAACAAACCTAGGGTAATGATCTTCTTTAATCATTAGTTCTATTATGTGACAGGCAAGTAAGACATTGGCCTTGATATGATCGTTGATTAATTCAAAACTTGGCTGAATCCTAGGCAAAGCTGCCAAATGAAAAATTTTTGAGTAAGGCTTTAACGACTCTATTTCAAATGCATCCTTCTCCACAAAAGTGAATCGCTCCTCCGATAAAGCGGGTTGAATGTTAGCTATACTTCCTGTACTTAAATTATCATACCCATCGATTATCCAATCGGTTTCTTTCAAAAGGTAATCAAGCAAATTGCTGCCTATAAAACCAGCAACTCCTGTAATTAAAACTTTATGCCCCATAATCATCCTACACTATTTCTTCCGCAAATTCATCCAACAACACGTGAAGAATTATCTGATGAAAACATTCTACTATTCCATAATTATCAACTTCAATGTGAAAATTCACATCTCCTAGATTTTTCAATGGATTCTCCAATTGAAATCCTGAAAGCGTAATTACGCCCATTCCTATTTCTTTAGCCGCATTTGCAGCTCCTATAATATTCTGTGATTTACCCGAACTGGAAACTGCAATAAGCAAAGAATCAACATCTCCATTTAATTTTATCCATTCATACATGGCATTTTCGTAGCCATAATCATTGGCATAGCATGTAATCAATGCTGGGTCTGAAAATGCTTGGGTTTTAAATCGCGCGATCTTAGCATAATCTTCCATCATATGCGAACAGATAGAATTTGAACCTCCGTTTCCAACAAAGAAAATGCGGGTATATTTACTCAGTATTTTTATTGCGTCTTCATGATCCTTTAAATAAGACCTTGAAGTGAAATAAGATTGATAAATAGAATTATATGTATCGATCTGCATGATCTCTTAATTTTTGAGGATTTACAGCGTACTCATTGCAAAGCCATGTAGTAGACAAACTAGCTGCCAAAGATGGTAGATAAAGTTTACTTTTTAGATCCATTGCTGAACAAAGGGCCGCGAAGCCAAAAAAGGCGTCACCTGCACCAATTGTATCAACAATTTGAGTTGGAAATGTATGATGACGATTAATATCTTTTCCGTTAGTATAAACCGACCCTTGCTTGCCTAATGTAACAAATAGATCCTCTGCGTTCAACTCATAATCATAGAGCTCAACTAAGAGTTCATCAGAGCAATCATCTATACGATGATTAATTTGCAAACTTGCCTCCCTTAGATCTATGCATACACTCTTCTTCTTTTTATGCTTCCATTTGCTCAAACGGTTAAAACCAAAATTGTGAGAATTGGTTTGACACATTAGGTGAAACCCATCGTTTATATCCAATCCATCACAAAAACCATGTCCAAAGTCAGCTACAATCACGACATCATAATCAGATGTATTGATAGTCACATTTTGAAAATTCTCGGGATTGAAATGATTAAACTCTAAATGCTTCTGACCTGACCCTGCATCCATGTAACGTGTCTTCACAATATCTGAAGGGTCATTCGAAAACACGTCCACCTTTGCAACAAAGCCTTCCAAGTGACGTGCTATTGCGGATGCGCCACCCATTTGACGTTGAATTTCACCATCTACCAACTCAAAAACTGGACAAAACGATTTCATAGATTGTCCCTGATACCTGACAGGAATAAATTCATCTGTAATTGTTTCTCCAACCACAACCACATTGAGCTTTTTAAATTCGTCAATTCTTGTTTTCAACATCCGTCCAAATTTTACTTATGCTTTGATAAAAATTCATAGGGTTGTGGACTTCTTTACACAACCGCACGCTTTCATCATAGGATCTCTCCTTATCAAAATCATTTAAATAAATGGTTATTGCATCTGCTAAACTCTCCACGGATTCGCCTTCCGAAAAAACACCATTTACACCATCATTTAAAAATAATTTCGTGTCCCCTAAGTTAAATGCAACAAGTGCATTACCATAAATCATTGCCTCGTTCATTGTTTGTGAAGGATAATTTTCAAATGCCTGAGTGGAAACAAAAAGTTTTGATTTTTGAAACTCATTATCCAAGTGAATAGATTCTGGTAATGCAATTGTTGCGGTCAAATCATTCTCAGCCACAAAGTCTATAATTTGCTCTTTCAATTCTCCAAATCCAATCATCCTCACTTTCCAATTTGTCAAGAGTAATGGGTTTATTCTTTTAATTCTTTTAATAGCCTCTAGAAAAAGAAACGGCCGCTTTTGCTCAACTAATCTTCCCGCCCAAATTATTATATTTTCCTTTTCTTTAAATGGAACAATTGGAAGCACTGGAATCGTAAACCTTGTACGAATCTGAAATACTTCAACATCGCGAATAAACATTTTTGATTTAAATACCCAATCTTGAAATTCTGAATACCAGGTAATTACAGCATCAAGGTATGAATTGTTAAATAACAATGAGTATCGATCAAGATAAGATTTATGCTTTTTATTCGATTTTAATGTAAATGCATATGGTATCTCGCAATCAACAACTGTGGCAATCAGCTTCACATTGGCTATCATTCGAATTAACTTGTATTTAAAAATAAAAAATAAAGCGTCCGAATGCTTGTCAAAATTGGCTATTTGAATAACCTTTATTCTATTCAAAATACAATAAACGAGCAACACAAATGACTCTACTACATTTTTGAATCTATTGGATAGTACCGGTAAAAGAATGACCTGATCAATATTGGACACTTTAACCAAGTATTGCAGGTTACTGAAAGCTTGTTTGTTGGTAATTAAAACAATTCGTGCCTCGGGTTTATTTTCCGAAGCCCAGTTATAAAATTTAATAAAAAACCTTTCTACACCTCCTACCTTACCCTCATCAGCAACTGAATGAATCAATATTCCGACACTTTCTTTGGCTTTCATTTCGAATAATATGAAGCCATTAATAATCGCCAATCAAGGTCTTTGGTATACGACCTAACTTCATTGTTTGATCGAGCGATACCAAATTTCCTTGCTTGAGTCTCAATTACCGATTGAATTATAGAATTCTTCATCCAATCATTTTGTGGAGGCTCAAAACCTATTTTATCTTTTCGCCAAGTAATGTCATCAGGCAAATAAGGAGCTAGTGCTTTTCGGTGAATATACTTCGTCCATCCATTTTGAAGAATAAAAGTATCAGGAAGTGAGAATACAAACTCGATTAATTCATGACTTAAAAAAGGAAGACGTACTTCTACAGAGTGCGCCATAGAGTTACGGTCAGCATAACGAAGAAGTTGCTGAAGGCTTCCACCAAGAAGCATATTTCTGAGATATTCCTTCAGACTCAGGTACTCTATAGGTTGAGACAGTAAATTCTTTTTATATCTACCTAGTTTCATTCTAAATGATTCTTGATTATACATATCCTGAATATTTCGTTCAGGAAATTTTTTATTGTAAGCTTCTAATTCTAATTCATACCGATCCTTATCTGTATAAAATAACTGAGTCAAATAAATATTATAGCAAGGTAAATAGCCAGCTAAAAATTCATCAGCCCCTTGACCATCAAGCAAAACGGTAGTATTATTATCTCTAGCGAGCTTCATTACCAACCATTGTGCAGATACACTAGATGATCCAACAGGCTCTTCTTGATGATTTACTATTTTCCCAAGAAATGTATTCAATTCTACCTCGTTTGCAACTATCTCGAAACCTTGTACATTATCGCAATGTGATCTTACTAAATCAATAAAGACACCTTCATCCTTTGAAAAATCAGAAAAACGAGCGGAAAAAACACTTTGCTGTAATCCTTTATCTTTTAATTCATCAATAACACAGACGACAGAAGATGAATCGATGCCACCTGATAAACTAGATCCAACTGCAACATCCGATCGAAGTCTTCGCTCAACAGACTTAACAAATAGTTTTTGGTATTTGATTGTGGCTTGTTCAAGGGTTATTGATTTATTAACTATAATATTATCAAGGGACCAATACTGTTGCATGTTCAATTGGAGCTTTTGATCCAAATAAGCATAATGACTGTGCTCAAATCTCTTTATATCATTGAAATGAGTTTTTTCTCCTTCTTGAATAATACCAGTTGTCAAGTACTGACGTAAACTTTCCTCATCCACCTCTTTGTGCACTCCCGCGGCCCATATAGCTTTTATTTCAGATCCAAAATAAAACACACCATTTATATTTGAATAGAAAAGAGGCTTTTCACCAAATCTATCCCTAGCTAAAAAAAGATCTTTAGTATACTCATCCCAAATGGCAAAAGCGAACATACCATCGAGCAATTTCAAACAATTTTCACGATGTTCTGCGAACAACCAAAGAAGTACTTCAGTATCTGATTCGGATTCAAATACAATCCCCTTCTCAATTAGGTTATTTCTTAATTCAATATAATTATAAATCTCACCATTAAATGTAATGGTATATCTTCCATTTTGTATCGACATTGGCTGGTGACCTCTATTGGACAGGTCAATAATAGAAAGGCGTCTATGCCCAAATCCAACGGTGGATTCAATACTCAACCAGTGGCCTTCACCATCAGGTCCTCGATGCACCAGACTATCGGTCATCATTTTTAAATCGTCCTTTCTTACAAATCCTTTTGGATTAATTATCCCCGCAATTCCACACATAAATATCAACTACCAATTATAGCTTTTTGAAAGAAGATCAAAAAGTAGATTATTTGGTTCATTATAATATTCTGACAGCTTACATTTTAATTCTATCGAAATAGACGACTTCTGAGGAGCTTTGTTTTCTAAAGTCAATGCGCTGAAAGCTACTCTGTATTCTTCAGGTATTTCAAGGAAATCATAAATACCAGAAATATGGATGTCATAGTTTGCTTTTAACTCACCTAATTCTACCACGTGAACAGGAAACTCTTGACTTATAAACTCCTTTACATATGGATAGTAGATGCTCCTGACTAAAGGAGTACCAAATCGCCAATTGAATAAATTAAATGATTTATAGACCGAATCAATAGAGTGGAAATTAACATTTGCTTTTAGAAGTGTTTCTAGTTCGAACTCCATCCAATTTTCAGCAGTCAAGGATTCTGGTATCCATCCAAAGCGCTTATCCATATCGAAATGAGACAAGGCACGGTCGATAGGATCTCTTACAATCATTAAAATTTTTGCGTTTGGATAAAATTGCTTTATTGTGGAAATCGATCCTGGAATGAAGGTAAATAAGTGGCTGGCACTAACTGACCTTGGGTTGGTCAAACTATAAGGATATCCATATTCAAATTCAACTATGCTGTTTTTATTCAATGCCAGTCGATTATCTTCTTTGTTATATGGCTTCGCGTAAAAACCAGTATCCATCAAATTCTTGTAAATGGAAGTTGTGCCGCATTTTTGAAAACCAGCAATAAACAGCGTTGGCTTTGCCCTACCCAACGCACCCAGTTTTGCCACAAAACTGAGGTTTCTATGAAGGTTAAGACCAAATACAATCTTTGATACTAAATCCATAGCTAAACAATATCAACTGAGAATGGAAAATAGATTCTATCTCTCTTAGCATTAGTTATTCCACTTCCGTAAAAATCAGAATCACCTAGTTGTAACTTAACCAACCCATTAGCCTCAAATAACTTTTGATTCGAAGAAACAGAGTCAACTATAAACAAATCCAACAAGTAAGTTGATGGAGCCAAATTACAATCTTTCAGCTCCCAAATAACTGTAAAAACCCCTTCGTTCACTTCAAACTTCTTTTTTAGAAGAAGAGACGATAATGCAGATATTCGTTGATTGTATTTATCATTGATAACAATTACTGGATAAATCTGATTAGCACTTTTATTAGAGTATTTAAATTTAGCCTTGAATACTATATTGGCACCATTAATGATAGAATTATTTAGTGTACCAGCTGAATTACCGTAAACAAAATCCAATAATTGGATTCCGTTTTGTTGATACTGAATTGCGTCAGGAGAAAAACCACTTGAAATAGATGTGTTTTGCTTAGCGTATTCCTCAATAATTATTGAGGATTCTCCCATGGAATCTATCATACCATTTTTAAGTAAAATCGATTTGGGGCAAAGGTTTAATATCGATTCCATATTATGACTAACGAATAAAACGGTTCTTCCTCCTTCCCGACTTACATCTTGCATTTTACCAATTGCTTTTTGCTGAAACTCAATATCTCCAACTGCTAAAACTTCATCAACGACCAAAATTTCAGGATCCAAATGAGCCGCCACTGCGAATCCAAGCCGCACTGTCATGCCAGAGGAATATCGTTTTGTTGGGGTATCTAAATATTTAGCCACACCTGCAAATTCAACGATCTCATCCAATTTAGATTTAACTTCCTTTCTTGTCATACCTAAAATGGTACCATTTAAAAAAATATTTTCTCGACCAGTTAATTCAGGGTGAAAACCAGTGCCTACTTCTAATAGAGATGCGATTCTTCCCTTGATTTTAATACTTCCATTTGAGGGCTGTGTAACTTGACTCAATAGTTTTAACAACGTGGATTTACCTGCTCCATTTTTACCTATCACTCCTAATATCTCCCCCTGCTTCACCTCTAAATTTATGTCTTTTAACGCCCAGACATATTCGTCACTAGATGCACGCGATCGATCATTCACCCCTCCTACCAATGCGTATGGATCTTCAGCACCTCTCACAGACGCCCACCATCTATTCAGGTCATGGGATATTGTACCTGTACCTATTTGACCTAGTCGGTACTGTTTTGAAACATTCTCTAACTTTAAAACAGTTTTCATCATTTGTTACACGGTATCAATGAAGCTTTTTTCATTCTTATTGAAGAATATTATCCCAACAAATAGAAGAAATATCATCACCAGAAAACTATACCCAAAAGCAAATAAGTTAAATTCACCCGCTTTGAATAAAGCAAATCTAAAAGTCTCAATTACTCCTGTTGCAGGATTCAAAACAAGCAATAATTTATATTTTTCAGGTACAACTGACAATGGATAAACAATTGGCGAGGCATACATGGCTAATTGCACCCCGAATTGAATTAAAAATTTCAAGTCTTTATATTTCGTTGTCAAGGAAGAAACTATCAACCCAAGAGCCAAACCTAACCCTGCCATATTCACGACCAATAATGGGAGTAATAAAATATACACATTAGGTGCAACAGCACCATTAAAAAAGAAGTATAAATAGACGCAAATGAAAAGTAAAAGCTGAACTCCAAACTTTAGAAAAGTTGAAATTACAATAGACAATGGAACAACCATTCTAGGAAAATAGACTTTTCCAAAAAGAGCTTGATTAACCATAAACGTATCAGATATCTTCATCAAGCATTCAGAAAAGTAATTCCAAAGAATTATTCCAGACAAATAAAAAACAGGCTGGGGTATTCCATCGGTAGCTAAATTGGCCAAATTCCCGAAAACTATCGTATAGATTAGAGTTGTAAAAAGAGGCTGAATCACAAACCATAAGGGACCTAAAATTGTTTGTTTAAATACCGACACAAAATCTCTTCTAACAAACAACATTAAAAGATCTCTATAATTCCAGATGCTTTTAAGGTTTAAAGAGTATACATTTTTTTTAGGTTCTATGACTAAATCCCAAGAATCATTTGTCCCCAAAATACTTTCTTGCATAAATTATTATTAATTGTAGACAATAAATTAAACTGAACTACTAGAATCATCAACATATTCATTATTGTAACCATAGCCATAACCGCCATAGCCATAGCCATAGCCATAACCGCCATAGCCATACTTTGAATAATAATAATCCAGCCTTTCTCGTTTCTCTCTATTTAATATTAAAGCAGCTCCTTTAATTTGATTATCCAGAATGATTCTTTCGATATAGTCCACCGAAGTTTTGCTCGTACTTTTCGTACTACAAACAAACAATTTAACGTCAACTTTAGGCATCAATGCCAGACTATCAGCAATCAGAGCCGTGGGAGGTGTGTCTATTATTAAATAATCGTAGTTTTTGTCTGCAAATTTAATCAACTCGTTGATGCCGTCTTGTAGAACCAATTCAGAGGCATTTGGTGGTATCGGACCTGCACTAATCACAAAAAGGTGATCTAAGTGCGTTTTTTGGATTAACGATTCTAAATCATCGCCTCGAGACAAAAGATTACTAGCCCCGGGTGATAACTCCGCGCCCAAGACCTTATGTAATCGTGGTTTGTGCATGTCTAGATCTACTATTAAAACTCTTTTTCCAGCCAAAGCCAAAATACATGCTAAATTGGCACTAACAAAAGTCTTTCCCTCTCCAGGCATAAGTGATGTAACCAAAATTTTATGACAATCACCTGGCTTTGGTAAATACTGAAGTGAAGCACGTAAGCTTCTAAAGGCTTGTATAATAGAATTTTTACTCTGAGCTGAGTCGATTTTAAAATTTGAGTCTAACCCCATTTGAAAAGGTACGCTGCCTAAAATAATCTGTTGGGTAAGTTGTTCAAGTTCCATTCTTGTGCGAACTTTCCTAAAAAAGAATTCTCGTATAAGAATAATGATAATCGCTATTGAAAACCCAACCAGTATGGCTTTGTAAGAAATTGAATTTTTATCTGGATAGACCACACCTTTTGATCTCGGCTGCTCAATAACCTTTGTCTGTGGCACTAATCCAGCTTTTGCGATAAGCAATTCCGCTCTTCTGGAAAGCAAATAATCGTAAAGTCCTTCATTGACAGAGATTTTCTTTTGAATATTCAATAACTGTCGTTCCTTGATAGGAATAATCTTTGCACGCATTTCAAGTGAAGTTATTTCTCTTCCTATCTCAACAATTCTTTGTCTTAAGGCTTTTTCTTGATTCGATTTGTAATTTAAGATTTCATTTCTCAATTCATATATCTCGACACTTCTGCGGATCAGCAATGGATTATCTGGCTTACCAGAAATTAAGCTCTTATCATAACTTCTCCTTAATTCGCTCAATTTATTCATCTCATCTAATATCTGCTCATCAATGTTTCTTAAAAACATATTAGGAGGCAAAAGCAAATCTGAGTTTTCTGAGTTAAACATGTAATCTGCTAGATCGTCCAAAGATGACAGTTCCATCTCTAGTTTTCGATGCAGAGACTCTAGCTCACCAAGCTGCTCAAAAAGAGAAATCTCTTCTCTGTCAATATCAATAATATTCTTGGTAGTCTTGAATGAATCCAATTCTAATTCAACCTTACTGACTTCTCCGGAAATCTCAAATAAAAGGTCGTCAATATATTCAAGTGTATTTTCATTTACCTCAATCTGATTTTGAATTGTCGTTTGCAAATAATATTTTGACAGAGACTCTAAAAAATCTACAGCCCTATTGGATATTTCATCGGTTAGAGAAATCTCAATAATTGAAGTAAAATCCAAGTTCACCACCGATATCGAACTCTTATATTTAGAAATTAAAGCATCTCTTGGATAAATTTGAAACTGATAATTTAATTCTTGAAGAGATGGGTAGAACCGGCCATTAAGCAGCTGAATTTCAAGGTATAAACCATCATCCGTAATTAGTTGACCAATTTTAAAAATATTTTCTTTTAAAACTCCGTCTGACTCATACGACAAATGAAAAGAGTTTGCATCAATAATTTGAATATCAAACCTTTTGCCAAAAGAAGCTTTTGCTCTTTCATCAAACAAAACCTTAAAGGGAATATGTTTGTAGACTTCTGTAACTTTTAATCGCCCCACAATAAAATACCTCACATCTAACTCTAAATCATCTAAAACATTTCCTAGAATAGAAGAAGATTTAACAACTCGCATTTGACCGGCGGTATACTCATAAGAATATGGGGCGGCAGACCGGTTAAATGTTTCCTGAAATTTACTTTGAAATGAACTTTCATCTTTTAGCAGGATTTGGCACGAAGCAGAAGAGATTTCTTGAATACGATAAGAGATGAAGTAGGCGGTTAACCAAGAAAATAAAGGCAGAAAAAGAAGTAAATACCAGTTTTTAACTACAATTGATATTAACCAAACAATTTCGGTTCTAGACACAATGGAATCATTCTTCATTGGCCTCAAAAGTAAGACCTGTATTCGTTAGTTTGGATGCTTTAGAAAAGATTGTTTAATTCATCGTAAACTAAATCCTTATTTTCGCATTACGAATTAGGATGTTTATGAATAAAATAAATCATGTTTTCAATATTGTGCTTTTCGTTTTCTCGATGCACTTTGGTCATGCGCAGACCGGTCCTGGAGGTGTAGGTTCATCTTCTAATCTCGTGTATTGGATTGATGCTTCCCGCTTAGGATTGGGAAATGGAGCTTCTGTTCAAACGATTACTGATTTTTCTGGAAACACGAATGACATTAGTCAAAATACAGTCGCTAGACAAGGTATTTATAATACTTCTTCAGTGAATGGCAAAGCTGCCATCTCTTTTGATGGCGTTGATGATTTTTACGCAACCTCAAATACTACTCCACTTAGCGGAGTTGGTGCTACCTCAGTTTTTTCTGTTAACACTTACTTACCATCACCCACTGTGCAGAATTTATTCAATGTTCGGCTGCCGGTATCAAATTCTGGATTCTCAATTTTTAAGGCTGGGACAGTTGTCTATCACACAGCTCCAACTTCATCATCATATGCAGCAGTTGGTAGATTACTTCAAGCTGGATTCAATCTTACTTCTAGCATCTGGAATAGTGCCACACCTTCATTGGCCGCTCGATTAAATTCAGGGACATCAGGCACCAACGCCACCGCAAATGGAATTCTATCAGGCGCTTCTCGTATTACTTTTGGAAAGCTATCATTGTCAAACAGTCGATTCTTCAGTGGATTACTCGCAGAATTTATATTGATGAGCCAGAGTGTGAACTCGACTCAACAAATTATCATCGAAAACTATCTTGCAGCGAAATACGACCTTACGATTTCCAACGATAAATTTTCATTTCAAGCAACACATGGCAGCGAAGTAGCAGGTATAGGTCAAGAAGCACTTGGAGATAATCACATCGATGCGCAAGGAACTTCAATTGTAAGAATTCAAGCGGCCAGTGATTTGGGGACGGGAGAATATTTAATGTGGGGACATGATGGAGGTGGGATAACGGCAGACGCAGTAGAGATTCCTGCATCTTTTGGAGGATCTGGAGCAAAACTGACACAAGAATGGGTTGCTGACGAAACAGGAGGTGATGTCGGCACAGTCGATATAATTTTTGATATGGCTGGAATTAGCACGTTACTCGGGCTTGACCTAACTAATTTACGGATTCTAACAGATTCGGATGATGACTTTACGAATGCGAATACTAATAATGCCATTGCACCTGTTGTGGTAGGGAATGTAGTTACATTTAATGATGTAGATTTAAGTACCGAAATGTTTTTTTCGATAGCGAATACTGGAAATAGTGAAACTTGCGTTTCGGATTTTGGAAGTGTTTCAGCCTCTTGGTCAACAGTTGGAGAATGGGACTGTGCTACATTTCCGGATAGTACAAAAGATGCCTCGATAGTTTCGCCACATATTAGAATAGTTTCTGACACACAGTCTGTAAATAATTTAGATATTGAAACCGGAGCAAGTGTAGTAGTAAACGCAAATGCAACCCTAATCATAAATGGAAATCTTTCGATTGCAAATACGGGTACTTTAATCTGTGATGCGGGTTCTAATGTAATTTTTAGAGGAACTGCAGGCAGCACTCAATTGGTCGACAATTCATCGGGAGGCAATCAAGCCTTTGCCAATGTCCAAATCTCTAATGCAAACAATGTCGAGTTCTCCGGAGGCTCATTTTCTATTAGTGAAGGTCTTCATTTAATTAATGGCTCATTTCAAAATAATTCTAGTCTAACGTTCACTTCTGATGCGGCTTCTCAAGGACATGTCGCTAGAGTCGTTGCCGGAGATTTCACCGGAAGTTCTGGTGTATTTACGATTGAACGTTTCAAAACGGGAGGCACAGCTGGATGGAATGATCTAGCTTCTGCTGGCATTTCCACTACTGTTTCTGATTTGGACAATGAGATCTACATCAGTGGAGTTGTTGGTGGTGAAGGTGGCGCGAGTGCAGCAGGAGGAGGATCATTTATTAGTATGTATACTTACGACAACGTTGCTGATGATTATACCCCAGTCACAAATGTGACCAATCCAATGGGCTTAGGCCAAGGCTTTGAAACTTGGTTAGGAGATAACTTAACAACTTGGAACGCGAAAGCATGGAACTTTACGGGTAGTTCCATAAATGTGGCAACAACCAACATACCAGTGAATGCTTCTGGATCTAGATGGAATTTAATAGGAAACCCACTTCCAGGTTTTTTAGATTTTTCGTCCGTTCTATCAAATTTTATAGGCATCGGAATGATAATTGGTAATGAGTTCTGGTATTTCGATGCAGACTCTAATCAATACAATAGCCGCGGTGCTGGAGCTTTTATTCCTCCTGGTCAAGGTTTCTGGATAAATGTCCTAACTGCAAGCGAGTTAACTATTGACCCTACGACTGACCTTCGATCAGATCTTAATACAAGTGAATGGTTTAAAAACACACCCAAGGAAGAATTCAGGGTGAAGGTTACCAATCAAGAAAATTCATTTGCCAGCTCCGTCTATTTGAGAAAAGATTATATGGCTTTCTCTGGTGTGGATGAGTTAGATCTTCAGCCACTAAAAGTTCCTGATTCAAGAGCCGTAAATATGTGGATGGATTATGCTGGAGAAGAAAGTATGGTCAATTACATTGACCCCTCAGAAGAGCATTTAGAAGTTCCTTTAACCATTAAAAGTGGAATTCCTGGTGAGTTCATAATGAACTTTCAAGGCCTAAATAAATTCGATGAGTTCCAGTGCAAGAACCTCTTGAATTTGGAAACCAATGAGCAAATTGAAATTGTGCCAGGAGCTTCTTACTCATTTGAAGTGGGTGAAGATTTAGATCCTCTCAACTTTAAATTATTGTTAAGTAAGTCAGATTACGAGGATTGTTTAGCTCCGACAGAATTCACGAACAACGACATTCGTGTATTTTCAAATGGAAAGACAATTGTTGCAGACTTCTTCCTAGATAGAAGCGTAGAAGCAAAAATTGAAGTCTACAACATGCTCGGACAAACTGTTTACGGAAATACTTCAACAATAGGTTACTCTAGAGAATCCATAAATTTGACAAATGTTAAAACAGGCGTTTTCTTTGTAAACATCAACATTAACGGAACAAACAAGACCGAAAAAGTTATTTTGAAATAAGATGAAGATCACCAAGACACACATCAGCCTAGCGGCTATGGCAGCATTTGTATTACTAAGTCAAGTATTGATAGCTCAACCTAGCGGTGGAACTCCAGTGGGTGGAGGTTCTCCGGGCTGCTGGCCACCGCCTTGCATCCCTATTGATGGAGGTATGAGTTTTCTGGTTGCTCTAGGCGTAGCTTTTGGAAGTAAGAAACTTTTAGACATGAGATCTAAGTAAGATTAGATTTAAATCATGTTTTCAAAATATTGGAATGATCCTTTATACCGCTTTCTAACAAAGGCGGTTTTTCTGTTTATAGCCTGGTATTTTATTTACGACCTGTGGCTTCATCCATTGGGTGACTTAGACATGACCGTTATCAAAAGTCTAGAACAAGCCTCTTATTTTGTTTTAGAGCTTTTCGGTTACATCACAATTGAAGCAAGTCATGTGGAGAATATCAGAACTATCGGTATTGATGGGACGCACGGACTTTGGATTGGAGATCCCTGCAATGGATTAACCCTCTTCGCACTCTTCACTGGATTTATCATTGCTTATCCAGGTCCACTCAAAAAGAAACTGTGGTTTATACCAGCAGGAATTATTGTGATTCATATCATAAACATTCTGCGGATCGTAGCACTCTCATTGATCGTATTCTACTTTCCAGATCCAGCAGTGCTTGATTTTAATCACACCTATACCTTTACCCTTTTGGTATATGGCTTCGTGTTTTTACTTTGGTACTTATGGGCATTGAAGCTGTCGGGAATTGATTCTATGAAACCCCCTACCGATGAGTAATTCATTAAAGAAAAAAACACTCATTGCATCATCGATTATTGCCGTTATAATCCTTGGCTTTTTCCGTGAATTCCTCTTTACGCACATCAACGAACAGCTCTTCGCGCTCTGGTATGATGAGCCATCGCGTGCTTCAGACGCCATACCATGCTTAAAGTCAGTTGACTATTACACACTCTATTACACCAAATGGTTTCTGACGGCCCTATTCTCTGTCCTTTTTTATGGAGTGACCATAGGCTTATTGAAGATCATCTTTGACACGTCTTACTGGAAAGAAATACTCATCATTTATGGAGTCTTAATCGCATGTTCTGTCATTACGATGGCATATGGTTATGCAACAAACACCCTAGAAGAGACATATTTACTTGCCCGACTATTTATGGGTGTTGCGCAATCACCATTGGTTCTAATGGTCATGATTCCAGGAATCTGGTTGCGCAAGAGATCGAGCTAGATCAACTTTTGTTTAACATATTTTTCATCCCGATACCCTAAAATGACCGTTCAACAAAATTGATGTCATTTAAAGCGCTGAAAGTTTGTTTCTTCGTCCTGCAATTAGATTAACATGAATTACATCATATATAGCATCATTCTTATAGGATATTCGGTTGGATTCTACCTTCTGTTTCCGAAGGCTGGAAGAAAATCATGGGAAGGAGCTATTCCTGTTTATAATTTCTTCATTCTCACACGTGTCATTAAAAAGCCCTGGTGGTGGATGTTGCTCCTCATATTTCCGGGAGTAAATATTTTAATGTTGATGGTTTTCAACTCCATCCTTGCCTCTCACTTCGGCAAGATCGACCGGGCTTCTCAAGCATTGGCTATTTTCTTACCCTTTGTGGCTTTCCCAATGTGGGGGAAATCAGATATTAAGTATTATGGTCCTTTAGATCGCTCAAAGCATCCAAAGTCTTGGCTAGCCGAATGGGGTGATGCCATCGTTTTTGCAGTAGTTGCAGCAAGCATCATCCGAACTTATTTTTTAGAAGCATTCACGATACCTACCAGTTCGATGGAAAAAACGCTTCTTATTGGTGACTACTTATTTGTGAGCAAAATGGCTTATGGACCAAAGGTTCCTCAGACACCCTTGAGCTTTCCATTTGCCCACCACAGTCTTCCAGGAACAGTTACACCAAGTTATTTGGATTGGATGAGCCTACCCTATTATAGATTGCCTGGTTTTGGAGATGTAGAGCGCAATGACATTGTGGTATTCAATTATCCGGAAGGAGATACAGTACTTATCCAATATCAAAGCGAAAGAAGCTACAATCAAGTGGTTCGCGATGAAATGTATCGGCTTAAGCAAAACGACATTATGCGGGGTGAACAACTCAAAAATGATGGATACTACAACAAGTTGTCACGCAAGCTGATTAAGAAGAACATGGACTACACCGTGCGTCCTGTTGACAAGAGAGAGCATTACATCAAACGTTGTGTGGCTGTGCCCGGAGATGAAATCTTTGTGGAACATGCCAAACTCCATATCAATGGAGAAACGGCATATATCCCATCTGAGTTTCAATACCGCTACCAAATTGAAACCACAAGCTTTTTGAATAAGAAGATCCTAAAGGAAAAACTCAATGTCAATTACCAGGATATTCGAACGTCTCAAAGCGAGAATGGTTATTCCTACTTCTTGCCGTTAACACTGCATGCTGCCAAACAAATGGAGTCTTTTGATGCTGTGAAAAGTGTAACGCTGGATGCTTCTCTTCGTGGAGCAAGTCCCATATTTCACATATTCCCAAACTCCCCTCAGTATGATTGGTCGGAAGATTATTGGGGACCATTAACCGTTCCAGCAAAAGGAACTTCAGTTGAGCTTAATCTTAAAAATTTACCCTTCTATGAACGCATCATTCACGTTTACGAAAATCATGACCTTCAAGTAAAAGGCGAAGAAATATACATTGACGGCATAATTGCCACCAATTATACTTTCCAATTGAACTATTACTTCATGATGGGTGATAATAGACACAACTCTGCGGATTCACGTTTTTGGGGATTTGTACCTGAAGACCATGTTGTTGGAAAAGCCGCATTTATTTGGTTGTCCATTGATCCAGAGCTGAGTTTTTCTGAAGGGAAAATCAGATTCTCACGAATGTTTTCAATACCAGAATAGTATGAGTAAAGCCATATTTCCTGTTTTCTATGCCGGGAATATTGCCTACTACAGAGGCTTAACGCAATCAGAAGTTTGCTTTGAGATCTGCGAAAACTTTCCAAAGCAAACGTTTCGATCGAGGATGCTGATTACGGGTCCGAATGGATCTCAGCTATTGGCAATTCCAACCGTCAAAACAGGATTGCGAAGAACCATGAAGGATGTCAAGATCAGTTATGCCGAAGATTGGCAAAAAGATCATTGGAAAAGCTTAGAAGCGTCTTATAGACGTTCTCCTTACTTCGAATATTATGAGCATCTTTTCTTCCCCTTTTATAAGGAGAAAAAAGAAACATTGCTCGAGTTCAACCTTGAATTACACGATACCATTCTGAAAATCCTGTCGTTAGAGCTCCCCTATTCTCAAAGTGAGAAATATTCAGACTATGAAAATGATTTCAGAGGTCATTCCTTCGAACTGAAAACTGAAGAGATCAAACAATACACCCAAGTTTTCAATGATCGTCAGGAATTTGCGCCCAACTTGAGCATCCTCGATGCTATTTTCAATTTAGGTCCGCAAACAACGATGCTGCTGAAGTAATCAGAAAATGAAAGGCACCAGCGCCTTTGTTCTCTTCATATATTCTGAATAACCTGCATACTTCTGGATCAAGAGCTTCTCTTCAAATTTCAATTTTACCACTTGATTAATCACTAAGATTAGAAAGAGAGCCACACTCATTATATCCATTCGATCCAAAGTGAGCACTGCGGCAACAATGAGAATTGAAGTATACATTGGATGTCTTATGAATGCATAAGGTCCCGTTTCAATCAAGTCACCATCTTCTCGAGGTTCTGGAAAGATGCTTACGCGAATCGGGTTCATTATAAAAATAGCCCATACAGCCAACGCAAGACCGATCAACTCTGTTGCTTCCAACCAAATATTCTTAGCAATTAAGGGGCCAGACACAGCGTACAACAGAATCACCGAAAATTGGATTAAAACTAATATTTGAGACTTCGTCATTAAAGGTAAATTCTTAATTTGCCGCAAACCTACTCGCTTTGAAGAACAGAAGATCATTTATCAAAAAGGTTTCAGCTCTAAGCGCTGGATTCTGGGCATGGCCTTTAATAGATCAGGGATTTGCCAACGATTTAAAAAATGTTTTGGGTCCCTTGGAACAGTCATCGCCCTTGGAGCTGGCTGATAATGAAGATTTTTGGAGTTGGGTCAGGCATAACTATACGGCATCCTCTAATCTCATTAACTTGAATAATGGCGGTGTTTCGCCTCATCCTAAAGTGGTTCAAGATGCGGTTGAGCGTTTCACTTCGTTGAGCAACGAAGCTCCCTCCTATTACATGTGGCGTGTTTTCGAAAAAGGAAGAGAAACTATCAGAGAAAAATTAGCTGAGTTAGCAGGAGTCGACCCAGAAGAAATTGCCATTAATCGAAACACAACTGAATCTTTAGACACGATAATCTTTGGTTTGGAAATGAAAAAAGGAGATGAATTTGTTACGAGCAATTTCATTTATCCAAACATGAATCAAGCATGGATGCAGCGTGAAATGCGCGAAGGCTTAATTCGGAAAGTTGCAAAAATTCCGATGCCTTCTACTGATACGGAAGCTATAGTAAAAGCATATACAGATCAGTTTACTTCAAAAACAAAAGTGGTGCTCATAGAGCATTTAGTGAACTGGACTGGACAAGTATTGCCCGTTGCTGCCATCGCTGCTGAAGCTAAAAAGCGGAACATCCTCGTTATCGTGGACGGTGCTCATAGTTTTGCCCACCTCATATTTAAGATCCCTGAGTTAAACTGTGATTATTTTGGGACAAGTCTTCACAAATGGCTTTGTGCGCCATTTGGTACTGGAATGCTTTACATGAAAAAAGAACGCATCGCAGAACATTGGGCTTTGTTTCCAGGCCCTGACCCAAAGAGTGATGACATTCGAAAATTTGAAAACCAAGGCACACGCGATGTTCCTGCAGAGTTGGCCATTGGTCAAGCCATTGATTTCCATTTAAGTGTAGGAGCTGAACGAAAGTTTGAAAGACTGCACTATCTCAAGCAATACTGGGTAGAAAGGGTGAAAGACATTCCTGGAATCAGTTTTTACTGTCCTGAAGATTCCGCTTTTAGCGGTGCGCTCACCACCTTTGGGATGGAAGGAATGACAGGTCCAGAAATTCATAATTTCCTTTGGCAAGAAAGCAGAATACATACGACACCAATTACACATGAAGGCATTGATGGTGTTCGCATAACTCCAAACATTTACACTTCACTATCTGATTTGGATAAGTTGGTTTCAACAATCCATAAAATGAAATAAGACAAACGAATAAAATGTTGATTCGAATGGACGCATTTTAGATTTGAAATGCGGTAATTTGAACAACTTTAAAGCAAAATGCCTTTAGGTATTTATATAAACACACGCGGTTAAATGGCTACAAAAAAGCAAGATTTAGATTTCAATAAGAACGAAGATGGCATGAAACAACTCATCTCTCAAATGAAGAGAAGGTTGGAGAAAGTGTATCTCGGAGGCGGTCAAAAAAGGATTAACAAACAACACGCAAGCGGCAAAATGACTGCACGCGAGAGAGTTACGGCTCTACTCGATGATGACAAACCCCAAATTGAAATAGGCGCTTTTGCTGGTGAAGGCATGTATGCTGAATATGGCGGCTGTCCAAGCGGAGGCGTAGTTGTTTATTTAGGTTATGTACAAGGAAAAATTTGCATCGTTGTAGCTAATGACGCCACTGTAAAGGCGGGTGCATGGTTTCCGATTACTGGCAAAAAGAACCTTCGAGCTCAGGAGATCGCCATGGATAATTACATTCCGATTATCTACTTAGTGGATAGCGCGGGGGTATTCTTGCCCATGCAAGATGAAATTTTCCCTGACAAAGAACATTTCGGCCGTATTTTCAGAAACAATGCGGTAATGAGCAGTAAAGGAATCAACCAAATTTCTGCCATTATGGGAAGCTGCGTTGCTGGTGGAGCATATCTGCCGATCATGAGTGATGAGGCCATGATTGTGGAGGGCACAGGCAGTATCTTCTTGGCTGGCTCATACCTAGTAAGAGCAGCAATTGGCGAGGATGTAGATAATGAAACGCTCGGAGGAGCCACGACACATTGTGAAATCTCTGGGGTTACCGATTATAAGTGTAAAGATGATGCTGACGCAATTGGCCGCATTCAAAGCATCATGGATAAAACGGGTGGGAAACTTCGCGTTCCATTTGATCGAAAAGAGTCTAAAAAACCCAAGCTTGATCCTAAAGACATTTATGGGATTTTCAGCGCTAAAACATATGAAACAAGAGATATCATCAAGCGATTGGTAGATGATTCTGAATTCGAAGAATACAAGGAGCTTTATGGTCAATCTATTGTTACGGGCTATGCTCGCATCGATGGATGGGCAGTGGGAATTGTTGCAAACCAGCGTAATTTAGTGAAGAGCAAGACAGGTGAAATGAAGTTTGGTGGAGTCATCTATTCTGACAGTGCAGATAAAGCAGCACGCTTCATTATGAATTGCAACCAGAAAAACATCCCATTGGTGTTTCTCCAAGATGTTACAGGATTCATGGTTGGTTCTCGATCAGAGCAAGGTGGCATCATAAAAGACGGAGCTAAAATGGTGAATGCCATGAGCAACTCGGTTGTTCCAAAATTCACTTTCATCATGGGCAATAGCTATGGCGCGGGGAATTACGCGATGTGTGGCAAAGCGTATGATCCTCGATTGATCTATTCCTGGCCAACAGCTAATCTGGCGGTAATGAGCGGTAAATCAGCAGCAAACACTCTACTTCAAATTGAAGTCGCTTCATTGAAATCAAAAGGCGAAGAGATTACAGATGAAAAGAAAAAGGAACTACTCGACAGAATCACAAAACGCTATGAGGAGCAAACATCACCCTACTATGCTGCTGCAAGACTATGGGTTGATGGAATAATAGATCCGCTTGATACACGCATGATTATTAGCACTGGAATAGATATGGCGAGTCATGAGCAGAACGTAAAGCCATATAATGTTGGCGTGATTCAGACTTGATAGAATAACTCAATTTATAAGGCCTTTAGCTGACTAGAATGAAACTAGAATCGACAGATTCAATTTCATTCAAAGCACAATCAATCCTTACCTTCACCGTATGAAGAGAAGCTTTACAAAATCATCTTTATTCAAAGTGAGACTTGCAGCGCTGGTCATTCTTTTGACCTTTTCTTTTCAAAGCACAAGTAACGCCCAATCACCGCAGAGGATTGAGGCTACGCGAATGGTTCAAATGGGAGATAACAATCTCCAACGAGCTCAATTTGAGGACGCAATTTTCTCTTACACCAATGCCATAGCTACTGATCCTTATTATGCAGAAGCATATATGAAACGCGCTGGTCTTTATAGAAAGCTAGGACGATACAGAGAAGCAAAACAGGATTATGAAAAGGCGCGAATGATGAATCCATATTCTGCCTATGTAATGGATGCCAACGCCAAGATTAGTTTTCTTGCTACCGATTATAAAAAGGGATTGGATGAAATTGAAGAAGCCATCAAATTGGATCCTAGCAATGAAGACTTTATAGATCACAGGGTAGATGGAAGAATTCTCTCCGGTGAATATGAATTAGCCAAAGATGATATTGCGCGACTATTGCAAAGCTCCTACAATAAAGAACTCACGTATCTCAAACAAGCCCTTGTCTATTTCTTAGAAGGTGAGTTAGAACTATCCGAAACAGCCTTGCAAAGTGTTTTAGAAATCAATCCAGAAAACGCGCTCGCTTTAGATGTTCATGGACTTATTGATTTAAAGGAAGGGAATTTCAAATCAGCATTAGGCCAATTTGACGCAGCGTTAAAAGTCAATCCAGAGTTTAGTTTGGCTGTTTACAATAAAGGAGTCGCTTATCGCATGATGGGTAATGATGAGGAGGCGCTCTATTATTTTGACGAGGCGATATCCATGCAGTTGGAACTTTCAAAGACCTATTTTGAAAGGGGTCTGGTAAAAAAGGAATTGGGGAATTTTGCAGGATCAATCAGTGACTATTCTAAGGTCAATGAATTTGATACGGTCTATTTCAACGCAATCTACAATAGGGCTTTTTCGTACAAAATGATGGGCGATTTTCCTTCAGCATTGATTGACGCAAATAGAGCTGTAGAGTTAAGACCCAGAGATGGAAGCGCTTGGGGAATGCGTGGAAATATTTATCTCTTATTTGGAGATTACGATGAAGCAATTATTAATTATGATGAGGCCCTCAAATGGACTAATTCTCCAGAAGAAATCATGTTCAATAAAGGATTGGCTGAACTCTTTGATCATCGCTTGAGAGAAGGCTGTGCTACTTTAAAACAGGCCGTTGATGAATTAGGATACGAGCACGGAAGAGATGCTTACATTAATTTTTGCGGGCCTTAATTACGGAAGCCTTTGTTTCCTGTCCAAGAAGTTTAGATTCGTTTAGACAATGAGTCAGTTTTTCATAAATGGTAAGTTTCTAAATCAAAACGTCAGCGGAGTTCAGCGCTATGCCCATGGTATTTTAAAGTATTTTGAACTTGATCAGACTGCAAAACCGCAAATCAAAAGCTTTCTGCTTCAAATGCTTTGGGAGCAAGTTCAACTGCCACGTCAATTAAAAAAAGCTGGCTCTCCTCTCCTACTCAACTTTTGCAACACTGCTCCATTCTATTATGAGAATCAAATTGTTACGATTCACGATATGGCTGTATTTGAAAACCCAATTTGGTTCTCAAAACCTTTCGCGGCATACTATAAATTCATGTTGCCAAGAATAGCCCAGAACTCAAAACACATTGTCACTGTCTCGGCATTCTCAAAATCAGAAATCCTGAAGCATCTGAAAGTTCCTTCAGACAAAATCTCAGTAATATATCCCGGTCTTAATGAAGATTTGACAGCAAGAATCTCAAAGAAACCGACTGCGATCAACTCAAAATTCATCTTACTGGTTGGAAGTCATGATCCACGCAAGAATTTTGATTTCGCCATCAAACATTCGATTGAAATACTTGAAGCGAATGATTTGCAACTCGTACACGTAGGAAGAACATCCAAGGTTTTTTCAAATCCCAATAGAATCTATAGAAAAGACATCATTGAGCTTCCGAATACATCCGACCAAGAACTGAAATGGCTTTATGAAAATGCTGAAGTGTTGGTTCAACCTTCCATCTATGAAGGCTTTAGCTTGGTGCCGATGGAGGCAAGATCATTAGGTTGTCCTGTTCTAGCATCTGATATTCCCGTGCATCGTGAAGTGCTGGGCGATGATGTGCAGTACTTTCAGTTGCACAATCACGAATCTTTCAAAACAACACTAGAGAAACTGTTATCGGTTAATAAGCCACTGACAAAAGCGAAATGGAATTACGATTTCAAAGCATCGGCAGAAAAGTGGAAGGAATTGATTTCAAGGTTTGCCTGATCATCTACAATGGCTATTTTTCGCATCGAATGAAAGTTGGATTTATACACGATTGGTTTACAATTCCTGGCGGTGCTGAAAAGGTCGCCAAGGAAATCATTGATGTTATTCAACCACATTCGATTATGTCACTTTTTAATTTCATGGATTTTGGCACATTGCAGCATATTACACAAGGTAGAGGCGTGAAAACTTCGTTTTTGCAACAGCTACCCAATGCCGAAAAACACTACAGGCATTTGGTTCCTTTTTTTCCAGCTGCTATTTCAAGGATGGATGTATCCGACTTCGACATTATCATTTCCTCCTCTTGGCTTGCCGCTAAAGGTGTTAGAAAGCACAAAAACCAAACACATATTTCCTATTGCCATACTCCAATGCGTTTTGCTTGGGGATTGGAAAACACCTACTTAAATAAATATGGTTTCAATTCTGGACTCAAGCGCATCTTCGCCAAGTTGATGATCAAGAGGCTAAAGAAATGGGATGTTGAAACGGCTCAAAATGTTGATCACTTTATTGCCAATTCAAAATTTGTAGCGAACCGCATCAAGCATGCTTATGGCAGAGAAAGCGCGGTTATCTATCCTCCAGTGGATACGAAGAGATTTACACTGCAAGAGCACAAGGAAGATTATTATTTCACGGCTGCTAGATTGGTTGACTATAAAAACATCGAGCTCATTATTAAAGCCTTTGCAAAACTGCCAAAGCATAAATTGATCATTGCTGGACAAGGTCCGATGGAGGCTTACCTCAAGAAGCTTGCGAGCCCTAATGTTGAATTTGTTGGATGGGTTGATGATGATCAACTGGTAAAGCTGATGCAAAACGCCAAAGCATTTGTTAATGCCTCTATTGAAGATTTTGGCATTGCGGGATTGGAAGCACAATCGTGCGGAACACCTGTTATAGCCTTAGGTAAAGGCGGCTACTTAGAAACAGTTATTGAAAACGAAACAGGAATGTTCTTCAAGAGAGAACACCCCGAGGTTTTAGTGGATACGATCCTCCGTTTTGAACGTCATCAATTCGACCCTTATGTCATTCGCAGAAATGCCAAGCGCTTTGACAAAGAGATTTTTCGTGTGCAGTTCTTGAATTTTTTCCTCGACAAATGTTTTGACCATGCCAAAATCATGGCTTGACCGCATTGAGCTCGGGCTCATATTCGCGCTCAGTGGATTTGTGTTTTGGCCAAATGCTATATCGTCCATTGGCCTGATTCTGCTGCTCACTATTCGAATCATAAGAGTCAAAAAAACGGCTTTTCCAAAACTTCATGATTATTGGTTGCTGGCGCCTGCCGTTGTCTTGATTTTAGCCTGGGGTTTTCATGGATTTGCAGCTGACGGACAGCGAGAATTGCAATTGTGGCTGACTTGGATCGCGGCATTCATTTACTTCAAGTCAAGCCCTTTCAAAGCACAATTTTCAAAGTCATTTGTCCTACTAAGCTTCATTCAAGCTTTGGTTGTACTGATCTATTTCACTTTCGCTGAACCTATGTCTGGTCTTGGATTCAGCCATCAATTCAGAGAAGTCATTTCAAGCACTTTTCATGTTCATCCTACATTTTTGAGTACGGCTTGGATTTGGGCCGCTTTTATTTGCTTCACTCAATTGACATTATCATTAAGAAATAAAGTCCTGATGGGTTCAATACTCATTTTTATGGCTTTCATGGCTGGTGGAAGAATGCCGTTGATAGCCACTTTCATTGTTTTATTGATCTACATCCTTTTTCAAATTAAATCAACCAAGGCGAAAATCATCACAGCATCAAGTGCACTTCTTCTGGCATTGCTGAACATATTCTTCAATCCTGTTTTCTCAGAGCGAATGAATGAATTGAATGCTTTGGACACGAGTTACGAAGAGGGTCAAATGCTTTCGTCAACAGAACTGCGTTTGGGAATTTGGAAATGCAGTATCTCCTCCATTGAAGAGAATTGGCTCTTTGGAGTTGGACCTGGGAATACACGTCAAGTATTGGACAATTGCTATGCGTCTTACAAACAAGTTGAGTTTTTTGAAACGGAATTCAATACCCATAATCAATACATGCACTTTTGGTTGAGCAGCGGATTTTTGGGGTTTACTGCTTTGATTGGAGTTTTTCTGTTTTTGCTGATTTTCGCATGGAAGCATCAAAACTTACCTCTGCTCTACTTCACCATTTTTTTTGGAATCATTTGCTTGACAGAAAACTACTTCAGTCGTCAATTTGGTATGATGTTCGGTGCATTCTTTTTCTTCAGCTACTTCTACTCGACTCGTCAGGTCAAATAGTTCATGGTTTCTTTCCAGGTTTTTTGCCAAGAAAAGTTCCAGGACTGGCGCATGCACTGATGATCAATCTGAGTCACTTTTGATTTTTGAATTAAGCTTTCTAAGCCACTTTGGATGGATTCGTTATTGAGCGGATCACAAAGAATACCAACCTCACCGACCAACTCGGGCAATGATGAATTATTGGATACTAAAACAGGCGTGCCACATGCCAAAGCTTCCAACACAGGCAAGCCAAACCCTTCGTAAAGACTAACATAGCAGAATCCACTAGCAGAAGTATAAAGCGCAGGTAAATGTTCATCACGCACAAACCCCGTAAAGTGAATTTGATCTTTGCAATGCGCTGGAATTTTCACCGAATTCCATTTCCAACCTTTTCTACCGACTAAAACCAAATGGTATTCATTGCGCAATGTTGCACTCAATTCTGCATAGGCATTTATCAATCGTACGATGTTCTTGCGCGGTTCCAGTGTTGAAACGCTCAATAAGAATTTTCGATTTGGAAGTTCGTAACGCTCTCTCACCAGTTGCAGCAAATGCTGATTGTGAATGGGATAAAACATTTTTCGATTCACTCCTTCGTAAATCAGCGTTGAGTCTATTCCTTGCTTTGAAAGATCATAGGCTGTAGATTGAGAAACTGCGATGCATTGCACATTATTCTCTCGAATCCATTGCATTCCTCCTGCAGCCAATCGCGCGTTGTTTTCTTCATGCAAATCAGGATGAGAAAAATGCGTGGTATCGTGAATTATTGCAAATTTTTTGCTTGATGTAATTCCCTTTACAGCTTCAAAATGTTGAGGTAATGTCAGAAGCAGAGCATCATAATGCGCTACAGCTTTTTCGATTCTATGTCTAGTACGATTCGAATGCAATTTTTGAATTGGAAAAGTGCGTGCAACACTATTATAAGCTGTATCAGGAAGAATAGCTTTCAGCACATTCTTAGCCAAGATAAATAATTGATTTTGCTTGATGCTTTGCTCCTGACCTTCCAATGCCAAGGCCTCTTCAATCGAAATAATTTCGCCATTAATAAGAACATCAATCTGAAAAGAACTTTGAAATGATTTTGCAGCCAAGAGCAGCTCATAAACATATCTCTTAATTCCATCAAAAAAAGGCTCGCTCAATTTTGAAGCTTCAATGAGAATGAGTTTTTTTTCAGTGTTAATACTCTTCTCGATATGCTTAAAGTCATCACCATTCAAGCGATAGCCCATTTGTTCCATCATTTCTCCATGCAAATGCCAAAACAAGACTTGCTGGGTTTCAGACATTTCATCTTTCCAAGCATTGACTTTTCCCTTGCGAAACCAGGATGGAGCTAAGTTCTGCGAATCGATGTACTTTCCTGAGCCGTATTCTGGCTCACCAAACTTGAGATCAAAAAAAGTGGGAAGCTGGTTTCTCTTTGCTTCAGGCAATTCCATGAACGACCTTAACTTCTCACACGCTTCAATCGGATTTTGAATCAAGTCTTCGAAGTAGATCACTACATCAGCGCGTTGCATCCATGCTTGGGTATGTTTTGACCAACCACCAAAATGACTTCCCTCTGCCGCATAAATTACTTCATCCAAATTTTGTACAAAACTGCTGTTGTGTGCAATGACATCTTTTCGATGATGGGCAAACGAAACCACGGAATCTCTCCCGTCCCGAACCAGCAATACGACTTTTCTATCCAATAAATTTTGAGGAAGCTCTTGAGGTAAATGATGTGTCTTCACCACGGAGGAGCTTTCCCAACCTTGATCGGGACCATGGCCATCTGTCAAATACGTTGATGAAGCGATACCGTATACTTCGAATAATACATTCCTTAAAAATGTATTTCCGCTTCGTGGATATGAGACAAGGGTGATCAAATAAATTTTGCTCTTTCAAAGATGAGTTTTGTTGATTGAAAAACTCAACTTTGAAGCAATATGTCTACTTGGAAGATTTTCGTTTCCTTTCTGTTGCCTACAATAAGCCTTGTGGCGGTGCCGTGGGTTGTTCATCATTGGATAGAACCATTGAGCTTTGCTTCAACGTTTGCTTTGATAGCAGGTAGTCTTATAATTTTAACTGGAGCGGGCTTTCTAGCCTGGACCAGTTCTATTTTTGCAGCGTTTGGACAAGGAACGCTAGCTCCTTGGGATGGCCCTCAAAAATTAGTAATCCTAGGTCCCTTTAGATACGTCAGAAATCCCTCGGCCATTTCAATAATTACCATGCTTTGGGGTGAAACTTTAATTTTCAATTCCTTTTACATTTTAGGTTGGTCTGCGATCTATTGGCTTGTGATCCAAGTCTACCTCATCTTCAAAGAAGAGATAGACCTTGAGAAGAAATATGGTGAAGCCTATGCGCGTTACAAAAAAGACGTGCCGCGATGGATTCCACTGGACAGAGCGGTTCATTTTGATCCGTAACCTAACCATTTGATAAGCAAATTTTTAAAGCATTACTGGAGCTGTAAAATCAATAGAATTATTCCCTATACTTGTTAGAGAACGTGTATACGGATGATCAGATTACTCTTATGTATTTTTCTTGTTTCAATCACATTAAGCTGCAACCGCTCAGGAGAAGTGGAAGAAGGTGATCGGAACACATTTACCTTTAAAGGAACATTGTATAAAGGTGTTAGCGATGAACCTTACCCCAATGCTCCATTAAGACTTGAGCTAGCATATGGACTTTCGTTCGACAATGATTTTGAGGTAATCGCAAGAACCACAACGGATGAAAATGGAAATTTTAGTTTGACGTATCGAAAAATTAAAAAAATAGACCCCGTCTTAGATCTTTTCATGGATACACAAGGCTATACCTCCGGGTTTTCATTTTTAGAATTACCAGTTAATCAAAACCTCGAACGTGATGTAGCGGAAGTTAATCATGTAAGGCTTCGTTTGAACTTTCAGTTTTCAAGCAAAGAAAAACCAGACACCCTTTATTTGACTTTTCAGCCCTCCTAAAAGCCATGAATACTTGCAGACATTTAAATTTTCCGATTCAACCTTTGGAGATTAGGGATTAAAGTTCTACTGCATTCCGCAAGCTGATCTGGATAAAGAAATTATAGTGAAGTTTGGGAAAGATGTGAAATGGCAGAATGAATTAAGTGAATCGGGATATGGCTAAGGATTCACTCGAGAAGAAATCAGAAAATCTGCTACCTCTGGCTTATATGAAACTATTCCCGATTCATTTCAAATTGAGTTTTTCAATGCTAAAGGCTTCCCTTTTACTGATCCAATCACTTTAGACTTCTAACAATGAAAAAATATCTTGTGTTAACTTTAATAGCTTCATCGTTGTTCATGTCGTCATGCAAAAAGTGCTACACCTGCATCGGTCTTGTAGAAATTCTTTGGGAAGACGGCTCGCCCACTGGATCAAGTATTGATTTTGAATATTCATTTTGCGAACCGCGTTGGAAGGCAAAATTGATCATCGATGAATATGAAAGTGATGGTTATGTCTGCACGGAGAACTAATTCAATTGGCTTGTAGTTTTCTTATTATATCTAAAAAGCGAATCTTTGGAAGTAATAAGATTTTAGCCTCCCAATGTCAAACCGAATTACAGAATCTACATCCAACTACGACAAGCTCGAACAAATGAGCGTTCGAGAATTGCTCGTCAACATGAATCAAGAGGATAAAACAGTGCCTCTTGCCATCGAGAAAGCAATTCCAAACATTGAGGCATTGGCAGAAGCTGTGTTTGATAAACTCAAGAATGGCGGCAGACTTTTTTACATCGGAGCAGGAACAAGCGGGAGATTAGGTATCGTGGACGCAAGCGAGTGTCCACCAACGTATGGAGTGCCACATGGCATGGTGATCGGATTAATTGCAGGCGGTGACAGTGCCATCAGAAAAGCCGTTGAGTTTGCTGAAGATGATCCGAATCAAGCTTGGAAAGATCTGCAAGAACATGACATTTCTTTATTGGATATTGTTATTGGCATTGCCGCCTCGGGAAGCACTCCATATGTTATTGGAGGATTACGTACTTGTCAAGAAAACAATATAGCTACAGGTTGCGTTACGTGCAATCCAGACTCACCTGTTGCGCAAGTATCAGATTATCCTGTAGAGGTTGTAGTCGGTCCTGAATTCGTAACAGGAAGTACACGCATGAAAGCTGGAACAGCGCAGAAATTGACGCTAAATATGATCACCACTTCAGTAATGGTGAAGCTTGGCCGCGTAAAAGGAAATAAGATGGTGGATATGCAACTGAGCAATGATAAGTTGGTAGATCGAGGAACCAAGATGGTGATGACAGAAACAGGTCTTAGTTATGAAAAAGCCAATGCATTGCTTATCTCAGAAGGCAGTGTGAGAAAAGCTGTAGAAGCTAGTCAGAACAAAGACTAAACCTTGATGTTTTCTTTAACATCCTGATGCATTCAAATCACAAATGAGTCGGTAGCTTTGCGGCAAGTTTATGCACAACATTGAACCATATTTCAACTGGAGAAACCTCTACATGGCAGAGGAAGACGAACGTTCACCTTTTTTTGGACGTGAGTATTCCGAGGTATATTTTACGGACTCTATCTATGATCATTACATCCATCCACAATGGGATAACATTGGCTCGGAAACACTTTTTCTAAAAATTCTTTACGCAGATTACGATGATCAGTATGCTGTAATTGAATTCATGGGAGAATGGAACGATACGTTGCACAACGATATCATGACACTGAAACGAGATATCATAGATCAGTTGATTGATGAAGGAATCAATAAGTTCATTTTAATTGGTGAAAACGTGCTCAACTTCCACAGTTCTGACGACAGCTATTACGAAGAATGGTTTGAAGATATCGAAGACGGCTGGGTGGTGATGCTCAATTTTAGAGACCACGTGTTGAATGATTTCAGAGAAGTAGGGGTAGATAATTACTTCATAAATGGAGGTCCGCTGAATGATTTTGAATGGGGTTCTTTTAGGCCTTTGCAACTGTTTCAAAGAATTGAACAATTGGTTGAGCGAAGATTCGATCCGAATTATTTGATTGAAGAATGAAACTAAATGTGGTTTTTCGCAGTATAATCGAACGAATCATTGGTTTAATCGAAATTATCAGAATAATATTCTAAAATATAACCCGAAAAATTGTTTTACGCGTCTTAGACCTATCTGGTCTCAGAGTTAACTTGCAATATTTAACTTCGAACACTTAAACAAAAAACCTAATACTTGAAAAAATCTTTACTATCTAGCTATTTTTGACTCTTTTTCTTTCGGCATTGATGCTGATAGGAAACATCAGTCCGATAGCAAAATGTGGTGATAGTATCAACTTAGCAACAATGATTGCTTACAAAGAATCATTGAAAGAGAAAGTCGCTGAAATGTCTCGTGAAATTGGCAATTCATAAAGCAACTAATCTCAGGAAATTAGCGTCTTAAAAACATGTTTTTGAAACACCTCAAGA